>OCTA010006331.1_pt1 | contig 10105 bp, 8 predicted proteins | sample 1538991 | NCBI WGS metagenome assembly OCTA01 (sample SAMEA3539302, study PRJEB22396) | soil metagenome | biome: tundra; feature: field; material: soil | place: USA | collected 2010-05 | depth 0.15 m | reverse complement strand
CTAGAAGTTGCTACCGCGGCTTTGTGATTCATGTCTGCTCTGGGCCAATCATAGTAGCCAGTCGTAACTCCTGCTAAATCCGTGGGGATCTTGATCCCAGAGCCTGATTGCCGCAAGATGAACGTCCGATCCCGTCCGAGTTTTCCCATGAAAAGCCCAAGCTCAAAAATGACATTGTCACGCGGGCTCGATAGCTCCGCGGACCTGGATTGCACGATGTCATCCGGAGTGAGCACCAAAACGGCGAAATCGAAGCGCGATAGTGCGGCCATCAAATTCTCGATGAACGTTTCGCCGATCGCAAATATGCCCTGATCCCAGGTTGTAACTTCCGCATCGGGCTGCAACGCAGCTTGAATAGCAAGGGCGAACTTCTTGCCCTCCGACGAGGATCCAATGAATAATGCCGGCCGAGTCACTTCTAAACTGTCTGCCCAACTCTTTCCGTTTATTGTATCCAGCGTGCGATGGCATTTGATTTTTTGGTCGAGAAACTTCACCTCCAGTTTGGCCACTATTCCCCGCAACGTTAGTCCCGAGAAACGTCACTCCTCGAGCCCAGCGCTATGGTGGACCGGGGCTGCACTCCCAAGTTGGCCATTTGCGGAGAGGGTTGATGCCGCCGAAGATTTTAAATCGCGACCGGCCACAGAGCACTCAACTCATCTCATTGCACGCGAACTTAAGAGGACCAATTTCCGAACGAACTATCGAAACCGCGATTTTGTGGAACGAAGCCAAGGTTCGGGAGGGAAGTCAGCGGGGGTAGGGATGGCCCCGCATGGTGGTGAAGGCGCGATAGATCTGCTCGGCGAGCATGGCGCGGGCGAGTTCGTGAGGGAAGGTCATGGGAGAAAGGGAAAGCAGAAGATCGGCGCGCGGTTTCCATTCCGGGGGCAGGCCGTCGTGGCCTCCGACCAGAAAGATCAGGTCCTGGGCTTCGTTTTCGGCTTTCTGGATGACTTCGACGAAGCCCTTTGAATCCATGGCGCGGCCGGCGGGATCCAGAAAAATTTTGCGTCCGGAGGGGTGCTTCCCGAACAGATCGAAGCGCGCGGGAACAATTTCGCGCAGTTCGCAATCGACGTAGCGGCCCGTGCGCTTCAGGAATTCGGCGGCCATGTCGTTGGCGTTTATGTCGCGCGATTTGCCGACGTAGTAGAGGAAGAGCTTCATTGGTTTGTGCTGGATGGACGTTTTGTGGAACGAACCCAAACTGGCTATTAGGGTAGCAGTGGCGGGGGAAAACGATTTTGTGGAACGAAGCCAGATGCGGCGCATTACCGAACGAAGTGTCGGCCCGAGTGTCGGCCCGCGGGTGGGCCGAGTCTCTGACAGGCCTGTACTGGAGCGTGACATTGTCCTGGATAAGTTATTGATTGTAAAAGTTATTCTGGTTCGCTTTGTTTTGTGACCGGGCACAATATACTGGTAATAACATCCCTCGCCCGTACACAAGCATCATGACCAATCCCACTTCTAGATGAGTAGTGCGGGTTCCCTTTCCGCCACCGGCGGGGTATTGCCATTCCGCGAGTCCCTGCTTGCCATGGTCGGCATTTCGCTGGTGAACATGCTGGGCGCTCTCGATCAGACCGTGGTCAGCACGGCGTTGCCATCGATAGTTTCGGAGTTGAAGGGTTTCGAATACTATGCCTGGATTGTGACGTCGTACCTGCTGCTATCGGTAGTAACGGTCCCGATATTCGGCAGGCTGGGAGACTACTTCGGCCGCAAGCCGTTTGTGATTACCGCGATTAGCACATTCACGGCGGCGTCGGTTCTGTGCGGAATGGCGCACAGCATGGGTTTTCTGATATTCGGGCGGGCGCTGCAGGGGATCGGGGGCGGCATGATGGTGGGCACTGCTTTCGCTTCTATCCCCGACCTTTTTCCCGATCCGCGGGCGCGCGTCCGATGGCAGATGGTCATGGCCGCCGCGTATGGCGTTGGCACGGCGGCAGGCCCTTCGCTAGGAGGCTTTCTCACCGAGCACTACTCGTGGCGCGCCACGTTTATGGTCAATTTGCCGGTGGGAGCGGTAAGCCTGGCCTGCGTGCTGCTGTATTTGCCCTCCTTCCACCGGGATCGACCGAAGCTGCGGAAAGTCCGGGTGGATTGGCTGGGAGCGCTGCTGATCTCGATTTGCCTGGGCTGCGCGCAGATGTGTGTGGAACTGTTGCCGAAGAACGGCTGGAACCTGAGCACGGCTTGCCTGCTCGCCGCCGTGGCTCTTTCTGGCATAGGCCTGGTGTGGTGCGAAAAGCGGGCCGACTACGCGATTATTCCGCTCGACTTATTCGAGAACAAGAGCCTGGTGACGGTCTTCATGCTGTCGGGCTGGATTGGGTTCGTGATGTACTCGCTGATTTTCTTTTCACCGCTGCTGTTGCAGGGCGCATTCGGGTTCTCTCCGCAGCAAGCCGGTCTGCTGGTGACGCCGCTGGCCGCGTGCGTGGCGATCGGGAGCATTTTGAACAGCAACATCGCGACGCTAGTTTCAAAGCCCTCGCACATCGTGATGACGGGATATGCGCTGTTGACGTTTTCCTGCATGGGGATTGGCCTCGCGACCCGCTCCACTCCGCGCTGGCTGCTCGAAGCCGTCCTGGGGGCGGGCGGAATCGGCATGGGATTCGTCTTCAATAATCTGAATGTGTTCTCGCAGGAACTGGCCGGGCGCGGACGATTTGGCATCACGACGGCGCTGATTCAATCCACCCGTATGGTTGGCGGCATGGTTGGAACGGCGCTGATTGGTATGCTGGTGACGCGGACTTATGTGGGCCAGGTGGCCTCCTCCGCGAAAGCCGCGTTCGGGAATATGTCGCCGTATCTGTTGCGCGAATTAGAAGACCCGCAGGTGCTCATCGACCGCCACGCGACGCTTCCGGCGCCACTGCTGCAAGTGGGCCGGCAGGTGCTCGAAAGCTCGATTCACTTGGGCTTCCTGCTCACTGCGCTGGGGGCGGCAATTGCAATGTGGCAGGTGCGCGGCATCTCGCAGTTGCGGTTCACGCGGGATCGGGCGGAAGAGGAAGCGGTCGATAGGCTCGCTTAAATCACTAGCAAACGCACCCTTTGGTCGCGGCTCCGTAAGGCAGGCGGGCAATGCAGATGACGGGATGCTTCGAATTGAGGCGGCGAGGGCTTGGTTCAGCCTGCGCGCCGAGGCAGACCAGCACGAACTTCGAAAAGCGCGGGAAGCGACGCCGGAAGGAGCGCGTATGGCAGCCAGTTCACGAACACGGAATGCACGAGATAGATCGTGCACCAATTCGTGCGCAGGCTGTCAGGCGGTTCGCATCGACTTGCTAAGATCGCTCCCGGTCGCGCCTCTGCAGCGAACTGGTTCTTGGGGATTGCCGGGTGGTATCTTGGTCGGGGTCATAGCTATTGTTTCCTCATCCCACACGAGTCGGTGTCCCGCGTTATGACGCCCATCTGACGCCGGGGCTCGATGGAATTCGGCGATTGGCCAAACATGCGCTTCGTCACACACGATAGTTCCGCGGGAATTTGGTTGGTCATTGCTGTATCCAGTCTGCCGCCAAGCGTGGGGTTTGGAAAGGGATTTTTGACTGGCGGAGCCGTGACCAGAGGGAGCGTTTATTCAGCTAAAGCGCCTCGAAGACAGCCATGGGATCGCCCTGTCAGCCAACCACATAGCGGACCGCGGCCGAGACAGTCTCTTGTCTCCACAACCACCGCGTACTCCCGTGCCGCGCCCACCGCTTGCGGCTAGCCTCGTCCAGTCCCTGGCGGTTCAGGCAGCGGCTGGCGAAGGATTTGAGGTCGTTCATGACCCTTTCCGGCCGAGTTTCCGCTTGCACTACCAGGTGAACGTGATTGGTGCGGACGTGGGCAGCCCACAAGTTCCAGCCGTTTGCGGCGCACCGCGCCCGAAGGGAAGCGAGCACTGTGTCACGGCGGATTGCATCCATGGCGTAGGGCTGCTGATCCATGCGTTGCCGTTCAACGGCAACTCGCGCTGCGTCGGCTCCGATCAAAGGCCCACCGTAGAAATTGTTCCAACGATCGACGGCGCCGGATTCGTCCCCGTGCAAATGGCAGCCGTAGCAGGCGAATGTGATCAGGTAGGTCACTGAACGCTCCCTATGGTCGCGGCTCCGCCTGAGTAGACACCCCACACTATCATCTGAATCCGGCGTGGCCTCTGTCAGGCGCCGCGACTCGATGGGCTTACTTTACGCCGACGCGGCGCGCGACCTTAAGGGCTTCAATGGCCGCTCCCCGGGAACCGGCCGTATCGCCGTTCGGCATGACGATGATCGGAATGTCGGCCTGTTCCTCCCGCTGAGGCGGCATCCCGGCGCGAATTTCACCGATGAACCAGCGCTGGAACTCTTCCGAGGTTTCGACCGCGCCGCCGCCGACGATCAAGGCATCGGGGTCGAAGGTGTTGACCATCAAATCGAAAAACAAACCCAGCGCGTTGGCCTGAATGCGGAAAATATCTTTGCACATCGGGTCGCCTTTTTCGGCCAGGCCACGCACCATCCTGGCGGCGCGGCGCAGGTCTCCCAGCTTAGCGAGTTCGTGGTGCGGGTACTGGGGAAGGAAATGCGGCAGGAAAGAACGTTCGATGGCGGTCAGAGAGCAGAGCGACTCGAGATCTCCCCAGCGCCCGCAGTTGCAGGCGACTTGCATCCCATCGGCTCCGGGGATGCGCTGGTAGGGAATCAGAACGTGCCCCAATTCGCCGCCAAAACCGCTCCGGCCTTTGACTACGTTTCCTTCGATGATGACGCCGCCACCCAGTCCGGTGCCTATGATGGCGGAGACGGACGTCTCGTTGGGGCTGGCGCCGAAGAGCACGAAATGGCCCCAGAGAGCGCCGGCATTTCCATCGTTGAGATAGATGACGGGCTTGGCAAGCTTGTTCTCGAGGTTCTCACGAATGTCAAATTCCGCCCACTTGGGGTGAACGAAGTTGGTAGAACCGCGGGCGCTGAAAACGCCTTTGGCGCTGGCTGGGCCGGGGGTGTCGAGACCGACCACGTCTATGTCGGCCAGAGCGACTCCGGCCAAATGGGAAGCGACGTCCAGACCGTCCGCGATCTGTTGCAGACATATGTCCGGTCCTTCGCGGGCGAGGGCGGGATGTTCGCAGAGTTTCTCGATAAGGAACTGTTCTTTATCGTTGAGGAAAGTGTAATTGATGGCGGTTCCGCCGAGATCCACACCGGCGACTAAATACGGGGCCATAGGTTATCCGATTGTAACGACTCTGAAGTTTTATCCAGAGTAGCAGGGAGACGAATTCAGTCCTGCCGTTTTGCGAGCGACTCACGTCGGCGTTTGGCCCAGCCATGCTTTTCAAGCTGGTGCGCGCGTCCGATGGCAAGGCTGTCGGGGTCGACATTCTTAGTAATCACCGAGCCGGCTGCGAGGTAAGCGCCAGCGCCTAGCTTGACGGGAGCGACGAGCGTGGAATTGCTGCCGACAAAAACGTTGTCGTCTATCTGGGTTGGGTGTTTCTCTTGACCGTCGTAGTTACAGGTGATAGTTCCCGCACCGATGTTGACGTTCGAACCAATCGACGAATCGCCTAAGTAAGATAAATGACTTGCTTTCGAACCGCGTCCCAACTTAGTCTTTTTCAATTCGACGAAGTTACCGATGTGACTGTCTTCGGCCGCCTCGGCGTTCATTCTGAGGCGGGAAAATGGACCAACGACGGCTCCGGTTCGGATGACGGAAGCCTCCGCCACAACATAGGGCAGAACTTTAACATTGTCGGCGATATCACAGTTAGTTAGAACCGTGCCGGTCGCAATATGGCAGTTCGCGCCGATGCGCGTTTGACCACGCAGATGCACGTTCGCTTCAATGATGGAATCCGGCCCGATTTCCACATCCACATCTATGGTGACGGTCTCCGGGCTCTCAATCGTCACGCCGGACAGCATGAGTTCGTTAGATTTCCGGGTGCGAAGAATTTTGTCGGCGATAGCCAACTCGACGCGTGTGTTGATCCCGAGCAACTCGGTCTCGTCGGGAACCAGCAGCGGGGCGACCGGGTGCCCGTGCCGCGTCAGGATTTCAACCATGTCGGTCAGATAGTATTCTTTGGCCGGGTTGTCCGGAGTGACCTCATCAATGTACTGCCAGAAGAGCGCCGCGTTGAAGCAATACAAGCCGGGATTGATCTCCCGTACGGAGAGCTGTTCGGGGGACGCGGCCTTTTGTTCGACGATGGATGCAACCAAGCCGTCGCGATCGCGCAGGATGCGGCCATAGCCGGTGGGGTTCTGCGATTCGGTGGTGACGATAGCGCCGCCCAGACGTTTCGCACGATGCAGTGCGACGAGGGCCTGCAAGGTGGAAGGTTTCAGCAGCGGGCCGTCGCCGTTCAAGATGACGAGGTCGGCGGTGTCGGACGGGACAACGCTACGCGCGCATTTTACAGCGTGGCCGGTTCCTTGCTGTTCCAATTGATCGGCGAAACGGATTCCGTCGGCCTTCACGCTGGCGCGGACTTTGGCGGCCTGGTGGCCCACCACGGCGACGATGCGATCGGGCGCGGCGATGTGCAGCGCGGCGCGGATCACCTGATTTAAGAGCGTTTCTCCGCCCGCCCGGTGCAGCACTTTGGCCTGCTTGGATTTCATGCGCGTGCCTAGCCCGGCGGCCAGGATCACGACGGTAACATCTTGAGTCATCAAATCTTTCGGCGCTGCCTGGCGAGGGCCTGAATCCTTAACTGGTGCGCCCGCGAGCGGCTTGCGAGATCGATCACGACCTCGGCAAGAGCGGCGGGGTTGTGTCTTACCTTGCCCGAATCGGCGGACCCGAGAAGATCGGCCGTCACTACCTTAACTCCAATGTCATCGAGCTTCGCGAGGTCGTTTTCAACGGGTTCCACAAGCGCCCTTCCATACTTACTCAGCAGAGCCGGCGGAATGGGAGCCGAATTCAGCACTACGCAATCGATGAGAGAGCACGCCGCGTGCGCGTGAATCGCCTGCAGATGCTGCGAAGCGGAGTAGTGCATGGTCTCTCCGGGCTGCCACATGAGGTTAACGAAATAGATCTTCATGGCGGGCGACCTTTGGATGGCTTCGGGAATTCCGTTCACCAGGAGATTGGGTATCACGCTGGTGTACAAGGAGCCGGGTCCAAAGGTGATCAGGTCCGCATTTTCGATTGCCGCAAGGGTCTCCGGCAGCGGCTCGCATTCATCGGGGCGGAGACGCACGCATTTGATGGGCTGCCTGCTGCGGCTGATTTTGCTCTCGCCGCGCACGGTCGAGCCGTCGGCCAGCACCGCGTCCAAGGTGACGTTGGCGGCCGTGGCGGGAAAGATGCGGCCGCGAATGGCCAGAATCTCGGAGGAGAGGCGGACGGCGCGGCTGAAGTCGCCGGTGATCTGGTGCATCGCCGTGAGGAAGAGATTGCCGAAACTGTGGCCCTTCAGGCCGCGGCCGCTGACGAAGCGGTAGTTGAAGAGCTGCGATAACAGGTCCTCGTCTTCCGAAAGCGCCGTCATGCAATTGCGGATGTCGCCGGGAGGCAATATGTCGAACTCGCGCCTGAGACGGCCTGAACTGCCGCCGTCGTCGCTGACGGTGACGATGGCCACGATTTCGATGACGGGGTCGCCGGGTTGAGGTTCGCCAGCCGCTCCCTTGGCGTGCTTCTTAAGGCCGGAGAGAAGGGTGGAAAGGCCGGTGCCGCCGCCTATCGAGACAATCCGCAAGGGGCTCTTGAGCGGGTTGCCGGACGGGGGCAAAAGGCGGGTCAATTTCGGGGTTTCCAATTGTCCTCAGAATTTCTCGGTCAACGTCTCGCGAGTTTTCTGGCGGACTTGGCGCTTCTTGATTTTGAAAGCAAAATGAATTAGCGGCGTTTCCGCGGCTTCTCTTCTTCTTCGTCGTAAACCGGAACCGATTCAAGGTCTTCCGCTTCAAAAACCTGGCCACACTCCAGGCATCGTAAATATTCGATACCGTCGCGGCGGTAAAGAAACTCGGTTCGCTCGTGCTGACAACCCTGCATAGCGAAATAACATCTATTCTAAACTGAGACGCGTTCCTGTCAAGCGCGCGTTACGTTTGGAACCTTCTCCTCGATTGAATTTTCCGTGCAATTCACAATCTTTACCGTTCTCTACAATTCTATGATCAAAGCTAAAGAGCGGCTTCAAATTGCCTGTGAGCGGCAAGCGCAAACGTTTAAATTAACCCCGTGAACGTTCCTTCTCCCATTGTTTTAACTTTGGAGCAATTGTCTTCCGGGGAGGATTCCGAGCGTCGCTGCGACGCACTGCCCGCAAGCCCGGGCATTTACTGTCTGCGGCTTGCCGGCGGGCCGCCGCATGTCGCCCGGTGCGTGAATCTGCGAAAGCGTTTACGCCGAATTTTGTTTCCGTCTCAGGGGAGGACGGAAAATCCGAGCACCGCATTTCGCGGGCGGCTGCAACAGATTGAGTGTTGGCCGACAGGCTCGAAACTTGAGACATCGCTGGTCCTTTACGCGATCACCAAAGAACTGTTTCCGGATAGTTATCCGCGACGGCTGCGGCTTCGGACGCCGTGGTTCCTGGGGTTGACGGCTGCGGACGCTTTTCCCCGGCTGGCGTTCGTGAACCGTTTGCCGCGCCGGCACGGGCCACTTTATGGGCCTTTCGCCAGCCGCGATCTGGCGCAGATTTACGAAGAGCAGGTAGCGGGGCTTTTTCAAATACGGCGGTGCCCGGAAATCCTGGCTCCTTCGTTCGACCATCCGGGATGCATTTACGGCGAGATGAACCAGTGCCTGAGGCCCTGCCAGCGCGCCGTCACGGCGGAAGAATACGGAGCCGAAGCGATGCGTGTGGCAGAGTTCCTGGCGACGAACGGCAGGAGCACGCTGGCGGCGCTGTCCGTCGAAAGAGAGGCGGCAAGCGAGGCGTTGGATTTCGAGCGAGCGGCGCTTTTGCATAAGCGGATCGAGCGCGTGAAGGGCGCTATGGCGGCCCGCGACCCAGTGGTTGCCGATATCAGCCAGTTCAACGGAATCGCACTGACGCGCAGCAACCAAGAAAGCCGGTTTTGCTTATGGCCGATGCGGGATGGTTTGTGGAGCGATCCGCTGCGGATTGAGTTTTCGCCGGAACAGCCGCGGACAAGGTCGCTTGACGCGGCGCTGCGAGAGGATTTGACGGCGGCGCTCGCCGCTAATCCGGGGCCGGGCCGGCGGGTTGAACACCTGGCACTTTTTTTGCGCTGGCACCGCTCTTCCTGGCGCGACGGCGAGTGGTTCCCTTTCCGCACACTCGGCGATCTCAATTACCGGAAGCTGGTGCGGGAGATCTCGAAGCTGGCGAAAAATAACAGCCAATCGTGCTAGTTTGTCCTCATGTCGGCAAACGAGGAAGTTGAAGAACATATCCACCACGCTCAGGATCCGTTCGACAAGATCGTGGCTGGGAGCATGGCCATCATTGCCGCGCTGCTCGCCGTCGTTTCCGTGCTGGGGCAGCACTTCAATACGGAGAAACTGCTAAGCCAGCAACAAGCGTCGGACCAGTGGGCATTTTCGCAGGCGAAAGACATCCGGCGTTACATGGCGCACGTTGCGAGCGAGATACTGGCCGAGGAGAAGGCCAGCGCGGCGGCGGTGAAGCGGTCGGCGGACGACGAGGCCAGGTACCAAGCGGCCACTGAGGAACAACGCGATAAGGCGCGCGATTTTGAGAAGGAGCGGGACAAGATGGGGCACAAAGCGGAGTTCTTTCACTTCGGAGAAGTGTTTCTGGAACTCGCGATTGTGTTGTCTTCCCTGTCGATACTGACTAAGCGCCGGGCGCTTTTCGCGGGAGGCGTTGGATGCGCGCTCATCGGTATGGTCGCCGGCGCGTACGGTTGGATCATTTCGGGGTGAGCGAGGGCTTGAAACCACGATAGGCTCAATGACGATAGGCCCAATCCCGAAAAGGCAAGGTGTGGGTACAGGACGCCTATCCCTTTCGCGTTGGCTGCGGCGCCCCGTAGTGTCGAGTATGAGCGGAGCCGGAGAAAGAAGAGGGATTTCGATCGCGAGCATCACGCCCCCGGAGGATCGGGACGCGAGCCCACTTAGCGGAACGGCAGTGTTCTGT
>OCTA010006330.1_pt1 | contig 10105 bp, 8 predicted proteins | sample 1538991 | NCBI WGS metagenome assembly OCTA01 (sample SAMEA3539302, study PRJEB22396) | soil metagenome | biome: tundra; feature: field; material: soil | place: USA | collected 2010-05 | depth 0.15 m | reverse complement strand
GCAGTGGAAGGATGAATCGGGCTCCGAACGGCGTCCATGTGAAACGGTCATGGACGTCAAAGAACCCCGCAGAACTACCCACAACGCCGGTCGGGTCGATTGCTGTGAGTACGCCGGCTTCGAGCGCCAGCCAGCGGCGCAGCCGGAAGCTGTATGTACCACCCAGACTCACCGCTGTGTCCCTGGGCGACCCAGTTGGAATGCCAGCCTGCCATCCGTACCCGCCATTGAAAGTAAACTCATTCCGTTCAAAGGACTGGCCATATGCGAGGAACGGCCTGCCGCTTTGCGGACTGGTCCCGCCGCGTGTTTTTGTTCTGGTGATTGGCGGTGAAGAAGCCGAAGAACCGCTCCGCCGCTTCCTTGTTCGGAAGGAACACGGCGGGGAGCTTGGCGGCCAGGCCCGCCAGCGCTCGCGGCTCTTTGAACGGGATGATTTCAGTGCTCATAGCCCCAAATGACCCTTCAGAATTGTCCACATGGTGATAAGAAGCATCACGAAGCCAAAGAGGCACAGCGCCACTTCTTCACAGGAACGAATAACGTCTCGAACGCGAGTGAACCAATCTTGCTGCATCATGACCCTTAGGTCGCGAAAAGCGCCGTTTGTTTCGCAAACAGCTTTCACAACCGGCGGTCTTTCGTCTTTCCAAAGGCTTTGCTTCCAAAGGCTTGCCAACAATCATTGAAAATTACCGGAAACTCCGGGCCGTACTACAGATGCGGGACTGAATGTACTCCAACGTCTCTTCCAGTTGTTCCCGCATGGTTGACACACAAGCGCGCGCCAAGAAACAATCATCTCCAATACGTGTGATAATGTCCTTTATCACACGCTACTACAAAACGCGAGGGAAATGTTTCGTTCACGACCGGTAGGTGACCCATCGGCCCCCGCGCTATAGTGTCTTGCATGGCCGACCCGCAACTACTTGAACTCATCCGGCAAGGAGGCGACCTCAGCTACGCGGACCTCCGCGAGGCGGACCTCAGCAAGGCGAACCTCAGCGAGGCGAACCTCAGCGGGGCGTTCCTCGACGGGGCGGACCTCCGCGGGGCGGACCTCGACGGGGCGGACCTCCGCGCGACGGACCTCAGCGAGGCGGACCTCAGCGGGGCGAGCCTCATGTTCGCGGACCTCAGCTTGGCGGACCTCAGAGAGGCGGACCTCAGCGGGGCAAAGCTCTCAGAAACCGCTTTTGGCAATACCAATTTGCGGGATGCGAAGGGGCTAGATGCATGCGTACATTTTGGACCGAGCACCATCGACCATCGAACTCTAGTCCGGTCTGGCACACTGCCACTTGTCTTTCTTCGAGGTTGTGGCCTCCCCGACAAACTCATCGAGTATCTGCCATCCCTCCTGAGCGAGGCGATTCAATTCTATTCCTGCTTCATCAGCTATAACCACACCGATAAAGCGTTTGCCCGGCACCTTTACGACACTCTTCAGGGTCGCGGCATTCGTTGCTGGCTCGACGAAAGGCAGCTTCTTCCGGGCGACGACATCCACGAAGCAGTGGACCGTGGCATCCGCTATTGGGACAAGGTGCTCCTGTGCTGCTCCAAGGACTCGCTCACAAGCTGGTGGGTGGATAACGAAATTGGGAAGGCCTTCGCCAAAGAACAGGCGCTCATGAAGGAGCGCAAACAGAAGGTTCTTGCCCTTGTTCCGCTCAATCTTGACGGCTACCTGTTCAGTGGGAAGTGGACCAGCGGTAAGGCATCACAGGTCCTCGAACGGCTGGCCGGTGACTTCCGCGGCTGGAAACGGAACCACGCGAAATTTGAGGAGCAGGTCGAGAACGTAATCCGTGCGCTTCGTGCTGATGAAGCCGCACGAGCGCAGCCGCCAGGGCCAAAACTCTGAACGCCCTATGCTGTCCTTTATCGCACAAAGACCGAGAGAAATGTTTTGGCCTGCGCAGGTTAAGCCGACCCCTCGGCCCGCGCGGTATCGTGTTTTGCATGGCCGACCAGGAACAGCTTGAACTACTCCGGGAAGGAACCCGGGAGTGGAATCGCTGGAGGACGGAAAATCCGGGGCTGCGGCCGGACCTCCACGGGGGGTACCTCGGTGTGGGGTACCTCAATCCTGCGAGACTCGGCGGCGCGTACTTCGGCTGGGCGGAGCTCCGCGACGTGGACCTGAGCGGGGCGGACCTCAGCAGGGCGAACCTAAGCGGGGCGGACCTGAGCGGGGCGGACCTGAGCGGGGCGGACCTGAGCGGGGCGGACCTGAGCGAGGCGGCGGACCTCAGCAGTGCGAACCTGAGCGGGGCGAAACTCAGGAGTGCGGAGCTCGGCAGTGCGAACCTGAGCGGGGCGGACCTCAGGGGCGCGAACCTCAGGGCGGCGGTCCTCATCGAGGCGAACCTGAGCGGGGCGGACCTCAGGGGGGCCAACCTCAGTGGGGCGGTCCTTTCGGAAACGATTTTCAGCGACACGCAATTGAGCGAGGTGCAGGGGCTAGATTCCTGCAAACATGATGGACCGAGCACGCTCGACCATCGGACCCTCGCCAAATCCGGTCCTCTCCCGCTCGTCTTTCTGCGGGGTTGCGGTCTTCCTGACAAGCTCATCGATTATCTGCCATCCCTCCTGAACGAGGCGATTCAATTCTATTCCTGCTTCATCAGCTATAACCACACCGACAAGGCCTTTGCGCGGCGTCTTTACGATACCCTTCAGGGTCGCGGCATTCGCTGCTGGCTCGACGAAAAGCAACTTCTTCCGGGCGACGACATCCACGAAGCCGTGGACCGTGGCATCCGTTTTTGGGACAAGGTGCTGCTGTGCTGCTCAAAGAACTCGCTCACAAGCTGGTGGGTGGACAACGAAATTGGGAAGGCGTTCGCCAAAGAGCAGGCGCTCATGAAGGAGCGCAAACAGAAGGTTCTCGCACTTGTTCCGCTCAATCTTGACGGCTATCTGCTCAGCGGGAAGTGGAGCAGCGGCAAAGCGTCACAGGTTCGCGAACGACTGGCGGGCGATTTCCGAGGCTGGAAACGGAACCACGCGAAATTTGAGGAGCAAGTCGAGAACGTAATCCGGGCACTTCGTGCTGATGAGGATGCACGAGAGCGCCCTCCCGAGTCAAAACTCTGAAACGCCCGATGTTGTCCTTTATCACACCCTAGCACGGGAAAACACAAAAGGGCAGGGAAATGTTTTAGTACCCACGGGGCTTTTATTGCTGTTTACTGTGATCACGCTTAAACGTCAGTTCCACAGAACATCCCCCACTGAGTTCTCCGCCACCAACACCGAGGAGTGCTACACTTCCTTTGCCGTCCAGTTTGAGATTCAGCTTTATTTCTTCTAATCTGGGGAAACCATGTGGTGGTGGAGGTGGTCCACCAGGCTGCAAGCCCTTCTCCCAGAAAGAGTTGGTCAGAAACGCGCCTAACCGCGCTTCGATGAAGCCTTCTAAGAATTCTGTCAGGCTCTTAGCAATGATTTGTCCAGTTTCAAATGACGGTGAATCATCACCCGGCATCATGACCGTGTAAGTCGGCCCCCCATCGGGACCTTGATGGGCGATTTTTTTGGGGGTTCTTGTGCGGACTGATCCGACATGGGCGTTCGTGTCTCCTTTCGTGGCTTGATCTTAGCATCAAAGCCCCCCGCCGAAATGTTTTCCTCCGATTGTAAATACTGCGCATCTGTGCGCTAACGCAACGAGGCTATTGAGTCCGCGCCCGTCCGGGCCGAAATCGCTTCCTTTGCAACGGCTTGATGCAGCGTCAGCCAGCAGGCTTCCCGGCAGCGCCAGGCCCCCCCGTGCGCCGATACGGGAGCATGCCGAAGTCCGAATCGCTCCGGATCTTGAAGCGCGCGGGACGCGCAGAGTGCTGGGAACACCGGGAACGGTCTCGCGGCAAGCGAGGCACGTACGATAGCGCAATGCCACTTAGTTTTCCCGCAATCGAACAACTGCGTTATTTGTGGGGCGGTCCCCCTGGACCGCGGCCGACGCCCCGTCGGCCTGTCGCGGGCGTCAAGGAACTTGATCCCTCAAGCGGAGAGCGGGTCCAGGGGGACCCGCCCAGACCAAGCCCAGACCAGGGGTCTGCCCCACGAATTCTTGCGGCAGTACGCACGAGTATGTGCGCCACGTCGTCAGTTGGAGCCGATCGCCGCGGGCGCGGCCACATTGATGGAGAAGGGCTTGCTCAGGTCGCCATCGAGCGAGACCACCACAGGCACCTGCTGGCCCGTGACCGAGGCGGTCAGCGCGAACTGGATCAGCAGATCGCCCGAGCCGTCCTGCGCCTGTTGAATCGTGAATGCCGGAATACTCACGCCGCCTTCGGTAAGCTCAACACGGCTGGGGACGGACACCACGGCCGGATCCATGCCGCTCACGGTCAGCGTAATGGTGTCGCCAGGCGCGGCGCTCTCGGAGGCGCCCAGCGCAAGGCCCGCGGCCGACGCCGCGCCCACGATGACCGGCGGCGGCGGATCGATCTGCACCACGATCGGCAACGCTCCCTGCAAAGTCAGCACGGCCGGTCCGATAGGCACTCCCACCGGGATCACAAAGTTGATCTGAGTGGGCGAAGTGTATTTGATCTGGGCGCTCTGACCCGCCACCGTGATGGCCGGGGTACTGGTGGCCGCTTCCAGATTGCGACCGTACATCGAAGCGATGGACCCGGGGTAAAGGCTGTTCTGCTCCGGATAGAAAGCGCTGGTCACAGGCAGACCGATAACCGGCAGGTTAGGAATGGCCGGCACAACCTGGAACCCCAGGGCTTGCTCGTAGACCTGGAATCCGGAGATGACGCTCGCCACGGTTTCTCGCTCAAGGGCGGATGGAGACACCGTTATATTCGCGATGGCGAGCGTGGGACTGCGCACCCACAGGCGCCGTACGGCGACATCGCCCGAACCAAAACCGAGGGTAGTCAGTCCATCCACGAATTGCATGGTGGAGGTGGTGATAGTCACCATGGCTGACATTCCCTGCGGTAGTTGGGAGATCGAAATGGCGGCGGCCGGCCGATTGCTTTGCGGATAGACGTAAATGAAGGGACTCTGGGTCTGCGAATCCAGGAACGTCGAGTTCTGGCCGTCGGGGTTATACACGGTAATGGCCGCGGTCTGGCCGCTGGCGCCCGGCGGCGGCATTACCGAAACCGAGCCTGACTGGCCGCTAGGATCGGACTGGTTGGTGGCAGCCGGAGGCGTGGACTGCCCCGGCAGGCTATCGAAGAACACCTGGCTATTGGCGCTCAACCCGGTTCCGTTAACAGTGACCGAGCCATCCGGATTCGGCGTTACGGCCGTCACCGCGGGCGGCGGATTCTGTACGACCCGGATGCCCTGCGGCAACACGAAGATATCGTCGGGCAGCGTGAATAACAGGTGTTCGGGACCGGTGGCGGGCGGCGACTGATAGTTGAAGAATATGGCCAGGAGCGCGGTGTCCCCAGCCGTGTAGGCGTTTGTTCCGTAGTCCAGCAACCAGCCACCGGGGGCGCCGAGCGCCAGAACGCTTTGCACGTTCGTGGAATTGGTCCCGGATGCGATGCCGTTGCCTTGCGCCACCACCTGTGGGATGACATTCGCATTATTCGCATTCAGGTAGGCTGGCTGGAGGTAGCCAGGCTCGCTCCCAGGGTACGGGTAAGGAGGGTACCAGTAAGAAGTAACATCGTAGACTTCCACCGCCGATCGCGGCTGCACGGAGAAATCGATATTGCCGACGCTGGCGCCCTGCGCTATAGGGATGGTCTTAAACTGACTCGGGTCCCAGGTACCGGGATAGAAAGTGCTGACAAACGGTCCGCTGGCTGCTACCTCGTTGCCGTTCGCATCGAGCGGCCAAGTAATATTAGCCGTAGGCGGCAGCGGATGCACATACACCCAATAATTCCCCGGCGGCAAGCCGTCGATTTCGTAGGTCCCATCCGGATTCGTCAGGTTGCCGACAGCCGAGCCGTTGGGCAGAATGGCCACAACCGAAGCCAGGTGCACGCCCTGTCCGCCCATGGTTACCCGACCGCCGATGGAGCCATATCCAACCGGGAAGCCGCCCCTGGGATAGAGCAGCGAGACACCGGCGATATCGTCGGCATCGAGCGGCCGGGCGCGGTTTGTGGCGCGCGACACTGCGGTGGACATGGTGGCAGATGTGAAGGTGTGTTGCAACCCGATGGCATGCCCGATCTCGTGGACCAGAACGGTGAAAAAGAGCTCCGAATAACTCGGCCCCGTATAACCCTCCGTGCTTGCCGACCCCGGCTGCTGCGTCAGGTTGATGTTCAGGTGAATGAGCGATCCCAAGATGGGCACGAACTGAGCTCCGTCCGCGACGGCCGTAGGAACTGCGTGACCGGCAAACGCCAGTACGCCCGGCGGGAGTTCTTCGAAAACCACTTCGCCGGTGGGCACGCTTTGCGGCGTTTTGGCGATCTGCAGACCGCCAAAGGCCACCCGCAGATCCGAACTGGCCACGGAGTTCCAGACCTGGGTGGCATTGCGGATTTGCTCCAGGACGGAAGGAAAACTGTCATTCGGAGTATAGCTGGTAGGCCCGGAGTCGGAGACGAAGAAGGTGACGGTTTTATCCGGCAGCGCCGTGAGGTCGAATTTTTCAAAGATGACAGAGTAGGGCTGCGACGAATTCAGATAGTGGACATAGTGGTAGTAAGCCGCCGATGGAGTCACGGCGGCGGCCAGGGCTCCCGCCAACAGCGCAAGTGTCTTCAGCCGTGTCATGATCGGCGTCATCGTTACGGGGTGCCTCCGGCTGCGATGGCTGAAATCAGTTGCGTCAACGGCATGCCGATAGGCTGGCTCTTCACCACCTGTCCGGCGCCAGGCGCCAGGATGGTTTCCGTGGTGGGCATCTGCCCTGCCGTGACATTGCCGGAGGCGTCCTGCAGCAGGTTGAACACGCCTTGGGTGAATCCCATTGGGTAGGTCGCGCCCTTGCTCGATGTCCACAGGAACAGCACGTATTGCTGGCCGGTGACCAACTGCGGCACGCCGGGATAGGTCTGGCGGATGCCGTTGGCGGTTCCCCCGGGGACCTGCACGTCGATGGTGCTCTGGGTGGGGCCCTTCCACTGCGCCAGCACGCCGACCTTATAGTGCGTGTAGATGACCGTGCCGCTATAAGAGGCGGAAGATCCGGTGACCTGCGCCTGGACGATGGTGGTGGACTTCGAGATCAGGTCGTTCAGGCTGAGCAGCTCCAGGGTGGCGCCCCAGACGGGCGCAAGCCAGACGGCCAGGCAAAGCGCGACTCGCACGGGTTTCAGCACGACATGCCACGGAGCACTTCGCATACCAATTCAACTTATTGAAAACAAATTACTTACTGTTCGCTATGATGGCCGGCTGTGTTGCTTGGACACGTCCTCGTGGCGCTATGTCCCAGCCTCGGCGAAGAGCGGGTTCTGGAGAACCCGCGCAGACCTGGAGGTCTGCCCCACTATTTTCTGACAATCAGCAGGGGTACACGCAGTTCGTGCCGCACTGGATTAATTGTATTCCCGAATATCAAATCTTTCAAGCGGCGATGGCCGTGGGCGCCCATAATAATGAGGTCGGGCTGGATCTCCAAGGCATAGCGCACGATCTGGCTACCGGGACGGGGAGCATGCACGATGGCGGTTTCCACGTCGATCCCACCGGCGCGGAGAGATTCGGCAATGCGCTCCAGGTACTGCTCGCCGGCCTCGACCTCCGCGGTCGACGATAACGGCCCATAGATCCGGCTGGTGACGCCCTCTTCCACGTGCAGCAGGTATAGCTTGGCGCCATGCATTTTGGCCATGGCAGACGCGTGGCTGAGAGCCTTGCGGTCCAGCTCGGTATGATCCAGCGGTACCAGAATCCGGTGGTATTCGAGTGCGGCGGGCGGCTCCGCCGCCGGTTCGGGTATGGTCAGAGAAGCCCGTCCAAAACCGTGCCGCGCCCAATGCGCGATGAGCGGCTCAAACGAAATCCAAACCAGCAGGCCCGCCACTCCGGTTCCCGCCAAGACCAACGGGAACCAGACGATGGGGCGGTTGGCGGCCGAGCCGAGCAGTTGACCCAGGCCATCGGCCAGCAGCCAGATGTTGAGCGCCAGGATCAGCACGGCCGCGGCCCACGAGAGCCATTGCACCCAGAGTTTGTTGGCGAATGCGCCCATGCGGCGGCGGTCGCTGGTGAAATGAATCAGGGGAATGACGGCGAACGGCAACTGCATGCTCAGAATCACCTGGCTGAGGATGAGCAGTTGGTAGGTGCCCTTGTCGCCCGAAATGTAAACGACGAGGGCGGCGGGAATGATGGCAATCGTGCGCGTGATGAGGCGGCGCAGCCACGGGCGCATGCGGATGTTCAAGAAGCCTTCCATCACGATCTGGCCGGCCAGCGTGCCGGTGAGCGTGGAGGACTGCCCGGAACACAGCAGCGCGACGGCGAACAGGATGCCAGCGAACGCCGTGCCCAGCAGCGGGACTAGCAAGAGGTGCGCCTGCTGGATTTCGGTGACCACGATGCCATGGCGGAAGAAGACCGCCGCGGAGAGGATCAGGATGGCCAGATTCACCAGCAACGCGGCATTCAGCGCCACCACCGAATCCACCAGATTGTAGCGGCAAGCGCGGCGCTTCCCGGCTTCGGTGTGGCCGATCTGGCGCGTCTGCACCAGCGCCGAATGCAGATAGAGATTGTGCGGCATCACGGTGGCGCCCAGCATGCCAATGGCGACATACAGGCTCTTACCGTTGATGCGCGGGATCACGCCCAGGAACACTTGCGACGCCACCGGCCTGGCGAGTACGATCTCGATGCAAAAGCAGGTCGCCATCACCGCGATGAGGGCCAGAATAAACGCTTCGACGTAGCGGATGCCGAGGCCCTGGAACCAGAGCAGCAGGAGCGTATCGGCCGCGGTTAGCACGACGCCGATCAGCAGTGGAATGTGAAAGAGCAGGTTCAAGGCGATGGCCGCGCCCAGGACCTCGGCCAGATCGCAGGCGGCGATGGCGATCTCGCAAAGCACCCACAGGGCGATGGTGATGGGCCGCGGGTAAGTCTCGCGGCAGGCCTGCGCCAAGTCGCGGCCGGATACGATGCCCAGGCGCGCGCTCAGGGTTTGCAGGAGGATGGCCATGAAGTTGGACATCACCAGCACCCAGATGAGGGCGTAGCCGAAGCGCGCGCCGCCTTCGAGGTCGGTGGCCCAATTGCCGGGGTCCATGTAGCCGACGCTGACGAGGTAGGCTGGCCCGGCGAAAGCGAGCATGCGCCGCCAGACGGGCATGTCCGCCGTGCCGACGGTGGAATGCACGTCGGCGAGGGAGCGGGCGGCTGGGTTGGCGGTAGTAAGCACAGTGTCGGATTAGGGCTTAACTACGGTTAACATATGTGAGGTGGCAGTGTCAACCTACTTGCCGCCCAATGTAAGTGCCCGCGATTCATTCGCCGGTCTGGCCAAAGTGAGGATAGCACAGCGGCAACGTGGGCCCGGTCGACCTGAAGATGGTGTGTTTGTCTTAGCTAGGAAAATGAACTAAGCTCAGGGTATGCAGGTCAATATTCATGAAGCCAAGACCCAGCTCTCCCGGCTCCTTGAACTGGTCGAAGAAGGTGAAACCGTCGTGATTGCCCGGCACGGAAGGCCGGTGGCAGAGTTGGTCCGTGCCCGCAAAACCGGGTTGCCGCTTGGCATCGCCCAGCAAGACCGGCTAGCCTAGCGCCTCCTGGCGACGGGTGGTGGCAGCCCATGACCGGCGAAGAAGCCGATGACTTTGGTGGCGGGAGTCGCGTTGGTGGCGACTGGACTGCCCGCCCGCCGGGCAGCCAGGATCGATCCTTGGAAGGCTCTGCGCCATGAATGAGCGGAGCGCAGCGCGTAGCGCATGTCGCCCCGCGTGATCGACATACCTTAGACGCATCGCAAAGTACCGCGCCGAACAAGGAGGGGGCGCCTTACCTTGGCTGCCGACGCGGATGCCGAGGCGTCAAAGTCAATCGTCGATCCGATGCCCGCACGGATTGGCATGGCAGAAGGACAGGCCAGGAGGCCCGTCCCACCTAGGCGCACATGTTAGCCTAACCTTATATGCAGTTTTCCGAGTCCTTCTTCCCGCAACGCTTT
>OCTA010006329.1_pt1 | contig 10106 bp, 5 predicted proteins | sample 1538991 | NCBI WGS metagenome assembly OCTA01 (sample SAMEA3539302, study PRJEB22396) | soil metagenome | biome: tundra; feature: field; material: soil | place: USA | collected 2010-05 | depth 0.15 m | reverse complement strand
ACGGAGACTTCTCCGGCCAGCGGCGGCGGCGCCCACATCTATTGGACGCCAGGCAACTCGATCCCGTTCCCAGGAGGCGGCCTGACCAGCTCGGAGAAGTCCTATATATTCTCTGGACACTTTATCCATACCTTCAGCGAAACCTTGACCAATGAAGCAATCGGCACGCTCGGCAATGCGCACAACTCAACCTTCATCCCGAACGCAGCCGCCGTCTCAAAGAGCACGCTTGGCTACACCGGAAGCACCATCTTCAACACAGGCGATCCTCAGATCCCCTCCTATGGAAGCGCTGGGAACCAGACATTTCCGGACCTCTCGCAGCAGGACATCTTCACCAACGGAGCCTATAACCTGCTCAAGCCGCAGCCCTCGCTTGCGGACAACCTGATCAAGGTATTTGGTTCGCACACGGTCAAGCTCGGCGTCTTCTACGAGATGATCGACAACAACCAGGGCGGCTTCAATACGCCCAATGGCAGCGTGGGCTTTGGCACCGGCGGCAACGTAAACAACAATGCCGTCTCCGGGACCCCGATGGGATCGCCCAACAACCCGCTGGCAAACCTGATCCTGGGCAATGCGACCAGCTACTCGGAAAGCAGCTCTAACCCCACCCAGGATCTCGCGTCCAAGGTGTTCGCATTCTATGCCGACGACTCGTGGAAGGCGACCAAGCACCTCAGCGTGGAGTTCGGTTTGCGCTTCGACCACATCGGCAACTGGTATGACCGTGGGAATGCAGGCGTCCCGGTCTTCCTCGTAAACCGCGTCGCGGGTGACTTCGCCGCGCACATCGTCGATCCCGGCCTGCAGTACCATGCGATCAACTCCGCGATACCCAAGGACGGGGTCAACAGCGCGATGCTCAACCTCTCACCCCGTTTTGGTATGTCGTACGATGTCTTCGGTACTGGCAAAACGCTGGTGCGCGGCGGCATCGGTGTCTATCGATTCGGGGATAACTGGGGCGACTATAGCGGCGGTCTTGGCCTCGCGCAAGGCGTCCAGGGTTACAATCTGCCCGGGGGCTACAGTGTGCTCTTGAATCAGATCGGCACCTCCTCTGCTCCGGCCCTGACTCCCACCGCAGCCGGCTCGGGCACCATCCAGAGCGCCGTCAATCCAAACGACCATTACACCCCGGACAACTACTCATACAATCTCACCATTGCCCAGCGCCTGCCGCTGAACTCACTGGTTGAGGTCTCTTACGTGGGTAACCAGGCCAAGCATGTTCTTCTCGGTGGAGGCAGCGGCGCAACCCTCGGCTCCGGGTCCGGCCTCACGAATCTTAACAAGGAGCCGCTCGGCGCGCTCTTCAAGCCGGATCCGATCACCGGCAACACTGCGCCAAACCCAGAGGATGTAACGAAGAACCTCAACGGCACTCCAACTGGGAACCAACAATCGGACTACCATCCTCTTGGCTATGCCTATGGAACCAATGGCGTGTATCTTCTGTCGCACGTCGGTTACTCCAACTACAACGGCTTGCAGATTGCCGTGGTCAAGCGTTCCGCCCGCCTGAACCTCAATCTGAACTACACCCGTTCGAAGACGCTCGGTACTGATCTCAACGAGGATCCCTTCACCCTTCGTGGCAACTACGGAGTGGAGAGTCTGGACCGCCCGAATGTTTTCAACGCATCCTTTTCCTATGACAACCTGAGGATGTATCACGGGGAGAACCGCATCGTCGCCGGTGTGGCCAACAACTGGTTGATTTCCTCGTATACGACCTACCAGTCAGGCGGAAATCTACAGGCCCTCTCCAGCCCGAACTTCTCGTTTAGCAACTCCTACACGGGTACGCTGCCGGCGGGCGTAGGCACCGCGCTTTCCGCAGCCACGTACTATGGCACGAATGCGGGAATCTCAATTCAGCCAAAGCTCACCTGCGATCCGCTGGCCGGAAGGGGTTCCAGGCAATTCCTGACAGATAAGTGCTTCGCTGTGCCCGCGGTCGGAACCAACGGCCCAAGGAACTATCCGTATATCAAGGGCGTTGCCTACTTCGATTCCGACCTGGCGTTGGCAAAGACCTTCCACATAACTGAGAATCACACGGTGACATTCCGCGCTTCAGCCTACGATTGGCTGAATCATCCGCTGAACGCGTTCTCCGGGAACCAACTGAATCTCTACTACACGACCGACTACACTTCCAAAGTATCTACCCTGTCCTCGCAGACGGTGCCGAACTTTGGTACAACCACCCAGAAGGCGGGAGGCGACACCCGTCGTATTATCGAATTCGCGATTAAGTACGAGTTTTAGACCCTTGGGGTGCATCGGCGATGGTGAGGGCTTTTGCCCTCGCCATCGCTGTTCGCATTAGCATCCATAAATAAGTCCGCGAGTGTTTTGCGGGCCGTGCAATGATCGTCTGTAGGAAACTCGTTCGACACCTCACGGGGCATTTGAAAGTCACTTCTATGACGTACCGGCATTCAACCGAATTCGCTCCCGGGAGTGCACTCATCGCGCGGGTGTCGAAGCGGCTCCTGCGACTGGTCCTGGGCTGCATCAGCGCCGCGATCATGGTGTCGTGCGCATCCGCACAATCCGCGAAGGCTTCCGGCGCCGCACTTTTCCAGCAGAAGGGGTGTTCCCACTGTCACAGCATCGCCGGGTCCGGCGGAAACAAAGGTCCCGACCTCAGCGACGTCGGGACCCGTATGAAGGCGGCGGAGATGGAGCACCAGATGCTGTTCGGCGGGCAGAACATGCCGTCATTCCGCGATGCGCTGACGCCGAAAGAGGTGCATGTCCTAGCCACCTTCCTGTCGGCGTGCCACACTGCTCCAGCAACCACTGTCGCGCAGGGAGAGCCGGCTTCCGGGTTGGGAACCACCCCGGCCGGTGACCTGCACGTACGATAGGAACACTTCCATGGCAGTTCGAATCACGATCGATCCGAAGATTCTGCGAATCGCCTCCCTGGCCGGTCTTCTTTCCCTTGCCCCATTGCTTGCCCAATTGCCCGCGACCCAGGCCAGCGGGGACGGGGGCATGCAGGTACCACCCCAGACAGGCTCCGCCACGGCGGGCGAGTTCGCGCCGGTGCTGGATTCCGAGAAGAGGCCCATCACCGCCGGTGGATTCGTGAAGACCGGCCCCATCGTCTTCCAGGACATCTCGGAGAAGGCTGGGCTCACCAAATGGCACCATCAGATGGGCACGCCAGAGAAGAAGTTCATCCTGGAACAGATCGGCTCGGGCGTGGCTCTCCTCGACTACGACAACGACGGCTGGCTGGACATCTACGTTGTCAACGGATCGACGTATGACGCCATGAGCGGAAAGGTCGAGCCACCCCACGCCGCGCTCTTCCACAACAACCATGATGGCACATTCACCGATGTCGCCGCGAAGGCGGGCGTCACCAACGACCGCTGGGGATTCGGCGTCGCGGTAGGGGACTACGACAACGATGGGTGGCCCGACCTCTACGTCACCAACTTCGGCAAGAACCGGCTCTACCACAACAATCACGATGGCACCTTTACCGATGTGGCCGAGAAGGCAGGTGTCACGCTGGGGAACTGGTCTACCGGCGCCAGCTTCGGCGACTATGACGGCGATGGCCGCCTCGATCTCTTCGTTCCCGGCTACGTTCACTACGATCTGGCGCACCCGCCGCGCTCCGGCTCGGATGCAGCCGTGCTCGCGTTCTGCCAGTATCGCGGTGTCACGGTAAGCTGCGGGCCGCGGGGACTGGACGGCGAGCCCGATCACCTTTTCCACAACAATGGCGACGGCACGTTTACCGATGTCAGCGTGAAGGCAGGGGTCAGCGATCCACATCATTTCTACGGCTTCAGCTCCACCTTCGTCGATGTAAACAACGACGGCAAGGTCGATCTACTGGTTGCGAACGACTCGTCCTCCAACTATCTCTACATCAATAACGGCGACGGCACGTTTGACGATCAGAGCTACGGCTCGGGCTTCGCGCTCAACCAGTCAGGACGCGAGACCGCCTCAATGGGACTCGCGGTCGGCGATTACAAGAACACCGGCATGGTTGACCTCTACACAACTACATTCTCCGACGACTACAACACGCTGTTTGAGAACAAGGGAGAAGGCAACTTCTCCGAGATCACCTCGCGCGCCGGAATTGCGGAGATCACCTATCCTTTCCTCGGCTGGGGCACGGGCTTCATCGACTACGACAACGACGGCTGGAAAGACATCATGGTGGTCAACGGCCACATCTTCCCGCAGGCCGACCAGCACAACTGGGGCACGACCTACTCTGAGCGCCCGCTGCTCTTCCACAACGTCGATCACGGCAGGCGCTTCGAGATTGTCCCTGCGGTCGAAGGCACCGGCCTTGCCGACGTGATCCCAGGACGTGGCGCGGCTTTCGGCGATCTGTTCAACGACGGCAAGATCGACGTCGTCATCAATGCAATGGATCACACGCCGGTGCTTCTGCGCAACGTCAGCGCCGACCACAACCACTGGGTTGGGCTCAAGCTGGTGGGCGGCCCGAAAAGCCCGCGCGATGCGGTAGGCGCTACGGTCTACCTCACAGCCGGCGGCATGCGCCAGCGCGGCGATGTGATGAGTGGAGGTAGTTACGAGTCGTCCAACGACCAGCGCCTGCACTTCGGCCTGGGCCAATCCACCGCGGTGGATGGCGTGGAAATCCACTGGCCCAGCGGCCTGCAGGAGAAGGTGATGCTGCCTTCTGTCGATCGCTACTTCGTCCTCGAGGAGGGTAAGGGTGTTGTGCCGGGAATCTATGACTCCGTGAAGGAAGGTGAACAGAAGCATGCCGCGAAGTAGCTTTCCAACTTCGCCGCAGCCGCGCCCCTTCGCGCGGGGTGCGGCAGTCACGACGTTCGTTGCTGTCTTCTGCGTTGGCGGCGTGCTGAGTTCCGTGCATGGGATTCATGCACAGTCCGATCCGCCTGGAACCTATCAAACGTCCGCTGACCCAGCCGGCGACCGCAGCGAATACGCCGCCAAAGTGGCGGCCACCTACAACTACGCCTTCGGCAAGGGCGATATCTCCACGCCGGGCAACGCCGCAGTCGAAGGCAACACCTTCATCCAACCGGGTGTGTTTCCTTCGGCGAACTATTGCGGCCACTGCCATCAGGAGGCCTATCACCAATGGAGGCAGGCGCTCCACTCCAACTCCTTCCGTACGCCGTTCTACCGAACCAGCGTCAACATCCTGAACAACACGAAGGGCATTCAGTTCTCGCGCCACTGCGAAAGCTGCCACAATCCAATTGCGGTCCTCTCTGGCGGCCTGACCCAGAACTCCGCGGTCAACCGCAGCTTCGACCAGGACGGCCTAACCTGCACGACCTGCCACTCCATCCAGAAGTTGCAGTCCACTGCCGGCAACGGCGGCTACGTGATGGGCGTGCCCGCGGTCATGGTGGACGAAAACGGCAAGCGCATTCCGGGCGAAGCCTCCTACGCGGACATCCTCGCCCATCCAGACCGTCATTCGAAGGCGGTGATGCAGGACTTCTACCGCACGCCGGAGTTCTGCGCCGCATGCCACAAGGCGAACCTGCCCCGGTCGCTCAACGACTACAAGTTCATCACCGCCTTCACTACCTATGACGAGTGGCAGAACTCAAAGTTCTCGCAGCGTAATCCGCTGACGTTCTACCAGGGTGACTTCACTACCTGCCAGGGCTGCCATATGCGCCGCGCTGCCAACGTGCTTCCTGAACCAGGAGCGAAGCATGGCACCTTCGCCACCCATAGCTGGCCCGCCGGCAACACTGCGGTTCCCTTCTACTATGGCTTTGACGAGCAGCTCTCAAAGACCATTGCCTTCCTCAAATCAGGCAACTATCTGAACGTCGATCTGTTCGCGCTGCGCAAGGTGAAGGAAGGCAAGACCATCGCGCCGCTTGGGTCGACTCCCTTCAGTCTCGCCGCCGGCGATGTGGTGCAGACCTTCGTGGTGCTGCAGAACAAGAACATCGGCCACTCGCTGCTGCCAGAGGTGCGCGATCTCTATGAGGCGTGGGTCGAGTTCACTGTTACGGATTCAAACGGTGACAATATCTTCCACAGTGGCTTCCTCAAGCCCAATGGCATGCTGGACGAGCGGGCGCACAGCTTCACCAACCGGCCCGTCAACACCGAGGGCGCGTTTGTCGACAACCACAAGGTCTTCACCATCCACTCGGTCGCTTACGACAACACGGTGCAGGCGGGCCGCTCCACCTTAGTTCGCTACGAGTTCCAGATTCCCGCGAACGTCACCGGCGAGCTCACCGTCACCGCGAAGGTCAACTATCGGCATCTGCGCCAGAGCTACCTCAACAACGTCTTCGGCAAGGAACACCCCGCCTATCCTGTTGTGGAGCTGGCCTCCCGCTCTCGCACCCTGAACATCGGCGAAAATTCGGCCGGACTGCCTGTGCCTCAGGACAACCCCGACTGGATGCGCTGGAACAATATCGGCATCGCCTACCTCGACCAGTTGCAGTACACTGACGCAATCGACGCGTTCGCCCACGTCATCCAGCTGCGTCCCGACGACGCCGACGGCTACACCAACCTCGGCCTCACCAACATCGAATGGGAGAAGTACTCCTCGGCGCGGTCGCAGTTGGAGCACGCGCTCCAACTCGCTCCCGGGAACGCGCGCGCGCTCTACTACTTTGCCCTGATCGAGCGTCGCGAGGGACATTCCGATGCAGAACTCGCCGACTTGACCGAGGTGGTGCGGCAGTATCCCCAATCGCGCGACGCCCGCCGCGAACTCGGCATCACCTATTATCAGCGCGACGACAACCAGCATGCGATGGAGCAGTTCCGGGCGCTGCAGGCCATCGATCCCGACGATCTCGCGGCGCACTACAACCTCGCCCTGCTCTATCGGCGCATGGGCATGAAGGAGGAGGCAAAACAGCAGGCCGCTCTGTTCGCGACCAAGAAGCTGGATCCTCAGGCGCCCACCTACTCGCTCGACTATCTGCGCAACCATCCCGAGATCACCACCGAAAGCGTTCCCTGGCATGTCCACTCTGCGCTTACCCCGCAGGGGACGGTCGGGCCAGACGATGGGCGTTAGCTCTGCCATGAGGAACCTACGTATTTCGCGCACGCTACCGGCCCTGGCGGCTGTCTTGCTCTCGTGTCCAGTCGCTTGCGCGGCGCAGGCCATATGCCCATGGATTAACCAGGCGACGGCATCCGGCCTGGTGGGCAAACCAATGAACGCGCCCGTCCTCAGCGGTTCGTCGCCCAGCATTGGGTGCATCTTCCACGCGCAGAAGAAGTCCGACTTGACCGCGTTGACAATCTCGGTCGTCCAGATGAGCGACACCACGAAGGATTACGCGCCATTTAAGGCAAAGTGCCGGATGCCAGGTGCACCACTGACTGGCGTCGGCAACGAGGCGATCCTTTGCGGCGCCGACGCGGCGGGGACTCATGCGGAGCGCGTGGTTGGCCGCGTGCGCGACCGGGCGTTCGTCGTCACCGTCAGGAGCAGCCAGCGGTTCAAGCCGCCGTTCAGCCGCGCTGCCATAGAAGACCAGGCTAAGGCGGTCGCGGGGCAGGTAGCCGGCATCCTCTTTTAGCAGCAACCCCGGCACGGACATCCGATATGGCGAGTGCAATGCAGCAATCAAGCCGGCTGATTCGTAAACTCCACTCCAGGCAACGCTGGCGGCGGACCAATCGAAGCCGGCTCGCGCTTGTCGCGGCGTCTCTCCTGCTCTGTTCCGTTCTATCCGTGCGCGCGCAGACGGCTCCGGCGGCCTCGGCCTGCGAATCGTCGCTGCAAGCGCATTACGCGGCTGCTCAGCAACTTCAATCCAGCCACGACCTTCATCAGGCAACTGAGGAGTTTCGGCTGTTCATCGCACAGGCGCTCGATTGCATCGCCATGGATCGTGCGTCGATCGGGGAATATTCGAGCGCGGTCCCGCTCTTCGGCCAGGCCTTGACGCTGGCGCCGGGCAATCGCGATCTCCATCTCGACTACGCTGCGGCTGCGGCGGACGCGGCGGACTTCGCGCTGACCCGCCAGCTGGCGCAGCAGGAATTGGACGCGAGCTCCGCCGACTGCCACGATCCCGCCTGTGCGCGTGCCCACCTGCTCCTTGGACGCGCCCTGCTCGGCACCGGCGACATCAAGGCCGCCAAAGATCAATTTGAGGCAGCGGTTAACATCGAGCCCACCTTCGACCACGGCTACGCGCTCGCGAAGGCGTACCTGGCGCTTGACGACAAGAAGAGCGGGGCCGCCATCTTTGCCGAGATGCTCGCGAGCTACGGCGACAGCGCGTCCATTCACATGGACTTCGGGCGCGCCTACGGGCAGGCGGACTTCCCCGAAGAAGCGATCGCGGAATTTACCCGGGTCCTCGCCCGCGACAACAGCTACCCCGAAGCCCACTACTGCCTCGGCGCGTCGTACCTCATGCGCTCAGGAGACACTGACTTCCCCCACGCCGAAGCCGAGTTTCACAAGGAGCTGGCGCTGCATCCGGACGACTACTTCAGCCTGTCGCAGCTTGGCTACATCGCTAAGAACAAGGGCAACCTCCAGGAGGCGGAAGTAGACCTGCGCCGCGCGGCCTCGCTGAATCCGCAGAACCCGGACAACTTTCTGCTGCTTGGGCAGATCTATGTGGACCTGAACCGGCCCGCGGACGCCGAGGTAGCTCTACGCCGGGCGATTGCGGTCACCACCGACCCCTCGCGTAACCACTACCAAATCCGGGGAGCCCACTACCAGCTCGGCCGCCTGCTGCTGCAGCGCGGCGACACCCTCGACGGAAACCGCGAGATGCAGATCACGCAGGAACTCCTGCTGCAGAACCGGATGCTCGACGAGGTGAACCTCATCGGCAAGCCCATCGCAGGATACCGGTTTCCCCCAGCGTCGGCGGGCGCCCAGGCGGACACCGCCGCAAAGGCTGCCGAAAACGACTTCGAACATCGTGTCGCCCCTGCCATCGCGGATAGCTACAACAACCTCGGCGGCGTGGCAGCGCAGGACGGAAACTACAACGAGGCGATGGAGGACTTTGCGCAGTCGGCCGCATGGAACCCTGCCGCCGAGGAGATTGACTACAACTGGGGCAACGCCGCCTACTCGGCTCACGACTATCGGCAGGCCGCGCGGAGCCTAGGACGCTACCTGAAGGCGCATCCGGATGCATCTGGTGTCCGCGAACCGTTGGCCATGAGCATGTTCCTTACCGGCGACTATGCTGGAACTCTCCAGGTCCTGGCTCCCATTGAAAGCGTCGTCGATGCGAACCCCGTGCTTGCCTACGCTTATGCTGAATCGCTCACACGCGCTGGCGATCGCGCGGCCGGCATTGAACGCCTACGCAATCTGGAACAAAGGAATCCTGCTTTGGGCCCCTTTCCACTCGCTATTGGGCGCGCGCTGGCCGCCGGCGGAAACTTTGCTGAGGCCGAACCGGAACTGCGCAAGGCAGTGCTGCTCCGGCCTTCGAATACGGAGGCGAAGTACCAGCTTGCCGTGGCCCTCTTCGCGCTCGGAAAAGACTCAGAGGCGCAGCCACTGCTGACGCAGCTCACTGGCGTCACTAGCACCGAGACCTCGCAGGATGCCGACCTGTTTCGTCGCATCGGTAAGCTGCAACTAGCACATGGCAACGCGGACCTCGGTGTCAAAAACTTCGAAGCTGCCGCGCAGTTGAATCCCGCCAACCCTGCAATCAGCGAAGAGCTCATCGCTGCCTATACGCTGTCTCACAGGACCGCCGATGCAGAACGCGAACAGGCACATCTCGCGACACTGAAAGCCCAGACGCACGAAAAATCCGCTGCGGGGCCCGGCAGGTAGCTGGTCGCACCAAGGGAGTGTGTTTACTATCGATCATTTACATGTTTTTGGTCAGGTCTTTTTGAGCCTTGGAAATCTACCCTTTTGGTGTTCGCTGGTCCTTCGATGCGCTTCGTACAAGTCGTCGTGGAAACTCCACCGTGGAAGCCGAAACAAGGACAAGATGGACGAGAAGACGGGTAGAGTCAAACTGTCGAAAGACGGCGGTCTGCTCGCTGGGTATGGCTGATCGCTCGAAGGCGGTGTTGCTTCCAAAGTTCTTCACTTTCTACATTCCGGTACTGTG
>OCTA010006327.1_pt1 | contig 10107 bp, 7 predicted proteins | sample 1538991 | NCBI WGS metagenome assembly OCTA01 (sample SAMEA3539302, study PRJEB22396) | soil metagenome | biome: tundra; feature: field; material: soil | place: USA | collected 2010-05 | depth 0.15 m | reverse complement strand
CACTGCGCCCGAAGTCTAGGAGGAGTTTCCTGGGACAGCGTTTTCGACTGACGATGGTTTTGAGTCTGGCCGGGTTACTCACCGCCCGGGCCGGGTTGGCGCAGAGCAACCCCCAGGTTTCGCTGGAAACAAGCGAAACGATTTTCACGGTTCTGACCGCCATCAACACCTGCGGCTACGACCAGGAGTTGAATTCGTCCGACCCGCTGCGGGCGCAGATCCGGGCGGAGGTGGACAAAGCAGTTGAAACTACTCCGGGAGCCAAGGAAGCGGTGGCTCCGATGTGCGAGTTCTATCGCCGCCATCAGGTGGGCGAGCCGACGCGCGACCTCTCGCAGTACGTCTCGCTGGCGCTTTATCTGGGGGAGCCACCGAGTTTCACACCGAAGCTGAAGCAGGCAGAGTTGCCGCCCGATGCCGCGGGGCTGGTGGATATCGTCCCGCTCCTGCAGGCCTTTTACGGGAAGGTCGGCCTGCACGCCATTTGGGAGCGGCACCGGGCGCGTTATGAAGAATTGACCGAGACCTATCACGATCGGTTGGCGAAGATGACCTTCGACACCGAGATCTATCTGAAATTGCCGTCAGCCGGCTACCTGGGACGTCAATTCACCGTCTATCTGGATGCAATGGGCGCACCGGGACAGACCAATGCCCGCAATTATGCGTCGGATTACTACGTGGTCTTTTCACCGACGGGGGGCACGGCGCTCAAGATGCAGCAGATCCGCCATACCTATCTGCATTATCTTCTGGACCCGCTGGCGATGAAGAGTGATGCGGCATTTACGCGGCTGCGACCGTTGCTCGATGCCGTGCAGAAGGCTCCCATGGATGAGGCCTTCAAGAGCAATATTTCGCTGCTGGTCACCGAATGCCTGGTGCGAGCGATTGAACTGCGAACGGGCTCAACGAAGAGTACTGAGGCTGAGCGTCAACAGAACCTCGACGAGGACGACAGGGAAGGCTATATTCTGACTCGCGCTTTCTATGATGCGCTCGCGAATTTCGAAAAAGATCCCGTGGGCCTGCGTAGCGCCTATCCTGGGCTGCTCGGCTCGATTGATGTTGGCAAGGAGACCAGGCGGGCACGGCAGATCGAGTACGCGAATGAAGCGGCCCCGGAACTCCTGCGGCTGGCGCGTCCACGAAACGAGCATCTTCTGCTGAACGCGGAGCAGCAACTCGCCTCGGGCGATTCGAAGACGGCGCAGAAACTGGCGCAGCAGGCGCTCGACGAACAGGAAGAAGATTCGGGGCGGGCCTTATTTATTCTGGCTCAAGTCGCCACCAAGAATCGCGACATGGAAGGCGCGCGCACGTACTTTGAGCGGGCGCTGCAAACGGCGCATGAACCGAGGGTGATTGCCTGGTCTCATATCTACCTGGGCCGCATTTTTGATTTAAAGGAAAATCGGGATGCTGCGCTGACTGAGTATCGGGCGGCGTTGAGCGTAGCCGGCGCGGCCCTTCCGGAAGCGAAAGTGGCGGCGGAACGAGGCCTGGACAAGCCTTATGAGCCACCGGTGTCGAGACAGCCGGAATAAACTAAGGTGTCAAGGTTTCAGAGTTTCAAGGTTTCAATGTCCCAAAGTTCCAACGTTGCGGGGTTTTTGGAGGAGGCTTTGACCTCCTCCAGGTGATAAAGTTATGGGTCACCCACAAATTTTTTCTTTGAAACGTTGAAACTTTGAAACCTTGAAACTTGCTTTTACTGGAGAGAGCATGAAACGAGCGGCAGTCATTGCAGGAATACTGACCATTGCGATTTGGGCTGCGGCCCAAAGCACCGGAGCAGCGGCGCAGACTACGCCAGCGGCGGGCCAGGCGGCGCCAGCCCAGGGACCTCCGCCAGCCCAAGCTCCGCCAGCCCAAGGTGCGGCAGGGCAAAGTCCGGCAGCACCGGGCGCGGCAGCCCAACCCGCCGTCAAACGCCCACCGCAAGCCAAGACGCAGCCGGAATTCGACGCATACAAGGTGGCGGCGGCCACCACCGATGCGGCCGCGCAGGAGAAGGCATCCGACGATTTTGCCACCAAGTTTCCAGACAGCGAACTGCGCATGCTGCTCTATAAGAACGTGATGCACCTGTATCAGAATGCCAACAACGCGGAGAAGACCGAAGCCATCGGCCGGAAAGTGCTCGCCATTGACGGGGACGATCCGGATGCTCTCACCACGGTTGCCGAGGTGATTGCGGAGCGGACTCGTGACACCGATCTCGACAAGGATCAACGCTACGCGGAAGGCATGAAGATGGCGGAGAAGGGACTGCAGACCATTGATACCGACGTCGCGGTACCGGCGGGCACACCGCAGGATAAAATCGACGCATATAAGGCCGGAATGCGTTCGCAGGCGTACTCGACCATGGGCGCCATCGAGTACAACAGGAATAACTTCCCGGCGGCCCAAGCCGACTTCCAAAAGGCGATTGACGCTTTTCCCAGCCAGCCCTATCCGCCGGATGTGCTGCGGCTGGCGCTGTCGCTCGATAAGCAGCAAAAGTATGAAGAGGCATTGAAGGTTGCCACTCGTGCGGTGGAGCTCACGCAGGACAACACCACGATCGGAAGCTCGGCGCGCCGGGAACGCGACCGTCTGCAGCAACTCACCGGGGGTGTACCTGCCCAGCCGCAGGCCCAACCTCCGAAGAACTGACCGGGCAGAGAGAATTGACCCCGCCGAAGCGCGGCTGCGCTTTCCGATGAAGTCACGCGAACTCATGGCGCTCGAAGAGAGCCTGGGGTACCACTTCCAGCGCCAGGAACTGATCGAGCAGGCTCTTACCCACAGTTCGCAGGCACGCGAAGTGGAGGCGTCGGGCGCATCCAACAATTTACCGGGCGGCGGCGATAACGAGTTGCTCGAGTTTCTGGGAGACGCCGTACTGGGACTGGTCGCCAGCGAGACGCTATTTCACCGCTTCCCGGGATTCCATGAAGGGCAGCTTTCCAAGCTGCGCGCTCACCTGGTGGGACAGCGGCATCTGTTGCGGGTCGCCGAGGAATTGCAAATCGGGAATTACATGCGCCTGGGTCGCGGCGAAGAAAAGAGCGGCGGCCGCAGCAAGGCAAGCCTTCTGGTCGATGCCCTGGAGGCGATTCTCGCCGCGCTGTATCTCGATGGCGGCTGGCAAGTGGCCCGAGACTTCATCGTGCGCGCGATTGTGGAACCGGAACTGACAAACATGAATCTGGAAACCAGCGCCATCCCGGTGATGGACTTCAAGTCTGCATTGCAGGAAACGTTGCAGGCGAGCGGGAGAGCGCAACCGGTTTACGTCCTTGTGAAAGAGGAAGGACCCGAGCACCGGAAGACGTTTACGGTCGAGGCGAGGCTGCCCGAACCGGAGGCGACACAATTCGTGGGCCGCGCGGAAGGCGCGACGAAAAAGCGCGCGGAGCAGGAAGCAGCACGGCAGGTTCTGGAGCACCTCGCCAAGTTGCCGGAGAAGTTGCCGGAAAACCGGGGGCCACGGGTGGAGAAAAGCGCGAGATAGTCCTGTCAACCCAAGTCCCGTCAACCAAGTCATGTCGTGGAGTGAGAAAATCCTGACCGGCGAGTGGCCCGCAACGATTCAATCGGTTGCGGGAACGGTGGCCATCGCCGTGTTCGTGGTGACCTTTCTCGCGCAGGCCTTCACGATTCCATCCGAATCGATGGAGCAGACGCTGCTGATCGGCGACTATCTGCTGGTGGATAAGCTCTGCTACGGCGACGGCGGCATCTTGAGCCGGTTGTTGCCCTACCGCAAGATCCGGCGCGGCGACGTCGTGGTCTTCCATTATCCGGTGAATCCGGCGCAGGACTTTGTGAAGCGCGTGGTGGCGTTGCCGGGAGATCGCGTCCGCCTGATCAACAAGCGTGTCTTCGTCAACGGGATTCCCCAGGAAGAAGGTTACGTGCAGTTCACCACGAACGTGCGCGATCCCTACCGCGACGATTTTCCGCGCACCGATTCTCCCGATTTAGGGGTCGACGCCAAATGGTGGAAACAGATGCCGAAACTCGTCGAGGACCACCAGTTGATCGTCCCGGAAGGTCACTATTTTGTGCTGGGCGACAATCGCGATGACAGTCAGGACAGCCGCTACTGGGGATTTGTGCCTCGTGAAAATGTGATTGGCCGGCCGCTCTTGATTTACTGGTCGTCGGAGAATTCGAGCAATGACCTCTCCGGATCGCCGACCACGGGTGATAGACTTTATCACCTTGCCTACGCGGTAACCCATGTGTTTCAGACGACGCGCTGGGGACGGACCTTCAGGCGGGTGCGTTGAGAACGCGTGCGTTGAGATAAAGCCTGAGAAGAACGCGGAGAAGAAATTCTCCGAGATGGACAACGACGTGCCCAAGAAAGAAAAAGAAGTTACTCAAGACGAAAAGCCGCGAGAGACAACGGTAGAGTTCCTGGCTTCCATTGCAGGACTGCTAGCCACCGTTCTGTTCATCATGACGTTTGTTTTCCAGACGTTTGCCATCCCTTCCAGTTCGATGGAAAGCACGCTGCTCATCGGAGACCATCTCCTGGTAAACCGCGAGCAGTTTGCGCCGCCAACGCACTGGATGGGGCCTCTGATGCCCTATCGCGACATTCACCGCGGTGACATCGCGGTGTTCCTCTCCCCCGAACAGCCGGGGCTGTTCCTGGTAAAACGAATCATGGGGCTTCCCGGGGATAGGATTCACCTGCGCGATGGCGCCGTTTACCGCAACGGGCAAAAGCTTGATGAACCCTATGTTCAGCACGTCTCGGCGGGCAACTCCAATCCCTACAGCGACAATTTTCCCGCCGTTCCTCCTTCGTCGCTCTACGGAGTCCGAAACCAGAAATGGCGTCTGGAGATGCCCCCACATATCGAAGGTGACGACATCGTTGTGCCTCCAAACAGCTACTTTGCCATGGGTGACAACCGCGACGTGAGTTATGACAGCCGGTTCTGGGGCTTCCTGCCGCGCGCGAATGTGATCGGCCGTCCCCTGTTCATCTACTGGTCGTTTATTACTCCGCCTGACGAATATCTGAAAACCGATATGGGAGACCGTTTCGCATCCATGGCGCATACGATTCTTCATTTCTTCGACGAGACACGCTGGTCACGAACGATGCGAATCCCCAAGTGAACTCTGGTGTTCTGAGGACGGCGGGCCGGGAAAAAGCTTGAGGAAATAATGGCGCCGAGGAAAGAAAAAGAAGTCGCACAAAACGAAAAGCCACAAGAGACAACGGTTGAATTCTTATCTTCGATTGCGGGGGTACTAGTCACCGGCCTGTTTATCATCACGTTCGTTCTGCAGGCGTTCGAAATTCCCTCCAGTTCGATGGAGGATACGCTGCTCATCGGAGACCATGTTTTCGTGAACCGGGAGCAGTTTGCTGCGGCCACGCATTGGTTGGGGCCGCTGCTGCCATATCGCGACATTCGCCGCGGCGACATCGTGGTATTCCTGTCGCCCGAGGAGCAAGGCCTGTTCGTCGTGAAGCGGATCATCGGCATCCCCGGCGACCGCATACATCTGCGGGACGGCGCCGTGTACCGCAATAAGCAGAAATTGGACGAACCTTACGTCCAGCACAAAATGGGTGACTACAACCCCTATCGAGATAACTTTCCGTCAGTGCCGCCGTCCGACCAGTTCGGAGTACGAAACGAGAAGTGGATCCAGGAGATGCCTTCGAACTTGCAGGGAGGCGACATCATTGTGCCTCCGGACGGTTACTTCGCCATGGGCGACAACCGGGATGTGAGCTATGACAGCCGCTACTGGGGTTTCATTCCGAAACCGAATGTGATTGGGCGCCCCATGTTTATCTACTGGTCGTTTATCACGCCCCCGGATCAATACCAGATGCGCAGTGCGGGTGACCGTTTCGGATTTCTGGCGCACATCATCATTCACTTTTTCGATGAGACACGCTGGTCGCGCACTCTTCGGATCGTAAGGTGACTTTTGTGCGTTCCAGACGTGGGATGGCGGTCATTGCGGGACTTCTGCTGATTCTCTTTCTTTTTCGGCCCGGCGTACACCGGCTGCGCAACCAAATCGCCAGCTCCATCGGATCTGCGCTTGGGCGCGGTGTCGCAATCGACGACGTACGTTTTCGTATTCTGCCAAGGCCGGGCTTCGATCTGGAGGGACTTGTCATCTATGACGATCCCGCCTTCAGCGCTGAGCCGATGATCCGCGCGCAGGAAGTTTCCGCCGCCATCCGGTTTCGGTCTCTGCTGCGCGGTAGGATCGAGATCGCCACCCTGAGTGCAACCGAACCCAGCATCAACATCGTGCGCAACAACGAAGGCCGCTGGAATCTCGCGAGCCTCCTCGAGCGCAATGCGCAGATTCCCGCAGCCCCAACCCAAAAAGCCGCGTCGGAGGGACGGCCGGCATTTCCCTATCTGGAAGCCAGCAACGCCCGCATCAACCTCAAGATTGGGCAAGAGAAAACGTCGTACGCGCTCACCGATGCGGATGTGGCTCTGTGGCAGGATTCCGAGAACTCCTGGGGCGCGCGCATGAAAGCTCAGCCTGTGCGCACGGATTTCAATCTTACGGATACGGGGCAGTTGCAGATCAACGCAACGTGGCAGCGCGCTCCAAATCTGCACCTGACCCCGCTGCGGCTCTCCGTCGCATGGGAGATGGGGCAGCTCGGGCAGATCACAACTTTGCTGACGGGCGCAGACCGTGGATGGCGAGGAGGAGTTGACTTCACGGCGAATTTCTCCGGCACACCGGAGGCACTTACGGTCGAGAGCCGGGCCGCGATCGAGGGCTTCCGCCGCTACGACATTCTCGATAACAGGATCGTAAATCTCGCCGCCAATTGCACGGGCAAGTACAACGGGACCAGCCGATCCTTTACCGGGCTGCTCTGCGAATCGCCGGTCGGCGGGGGAATGCTTCGCGTGCGGGGGAATGTGGGCGCGCTGACGATGCATCCCAGTTACGATCTGACGCTGGCGGCTGAGAAGCTGCCGCTCGCCTCGGTGCTCGAGGTGGTGCGTGAGGCGAAACAACGGCTGCCTGCCGACCTCGCCGCGGAAGGGTTGCTGGATGGCGAGTTCCGCGCGGTGGGCGATGGGCTCGGGCCGCCTCAACTTAGTGGTAACGGCGCGGCGACGGATATCAACCTGACCTCGAACGCGGGAAGGGACGTGGTTGCAATCGGCGACATTTCACTGGCCCTGATTGGGGATTCGAAGTGTTGCAAATCTGGTCGCTCAGCGGTGATTACGCGCGCAAAGGCGAGTATGCAGGACAGCAAGGGGAAAGAGGCCGAACCAGTCGAGGCTCATCTCCGCATCGGACCAGCCTCGTTGAAGGTGAATGCTTCTGCGCCGCTGCTTGCCGGAGGGTGGATTTCGGCCGCTGGCTATCGTTTCTTTTTGCGCGGCGATGTGGAACTGAAAGATCTGTTTCGCCTGGAGAATACTCTCGGCTTGCCAGCGGCGCGCCCGGCGGCGGAAGGCGAAGCCAAGTTGGATGTGAGCATTTCCGGCGCGTGGCGGGGACTAGCAGCTCCAACCGCGTTCGGGACCGCACAACTGCGAAATGTGCGGGCCGAGACGCGCGGTCTCAACACTCCGATTGAGATTTCTTCCGCTAGTGTTCTGCTCGCTGCAGATGCGTTTTCAGTGCAGAAACTTTCGGTGCAGACGGGAAGCACTCATTGGAGCGGTTCGGTTACTGCGCCGCGACATTGCGCTCCGGCTTGCGTGTTTCAGTTTGATCTCACCGCCGATCAGCTTTCGACTGCCGATCTTGCCGCCTGGTTCATGCCGCACCCTGCGAAACGTCCGTGGTACCGGATTCTGAGCTCGACTGACCAGCAGGGGCCTTCGCCGCTGCTTGCGCTTCAGGCGCACGGTAGTTTGCATGTGGCGCATTTAGGTCTAAGAAAATTGCTCGCCACCCAGGTGGCGACACAACTGGTGGTGGATCGAGGCAAGATCGCACTCACGGATCTACGTGGACAGCTATTGCAGGGCACGCATCAAGGGAACTGGACGATTGACACAACGGTGCAGCCGCTGCAGTGCCACGGCACTGGTACGTTGCAAAATATCTCGCTGGGCCAGTTGGTCCCGTTGATGAATGACGCCTGGATCGCCGGAAGCGGCGATGGCGACTTCGATCTGGAAACGTCGGGAGAAAACTTTGCGGATTTGCTGGCGCACTCAGAGGGCAGGTTGCAGTTCGTGATGCGCAACGGCCGCTTCACTCATGTTCAGATTTCCAGTGCGGAGGGACCGCTGCCGGTCCACCTCTTCACCGGAGACTTGCGCGTGAAGAAGGGCGTCTGGGAGCTTTCGGGAGGCCGGCTCGAATCTCGGGATGGCATCTATCGAGTGAGCGGAACGGCCTCCGCAGCCGAAGGCCTCGATGTCATGTTCACCCGGGACGACGAACAGTCGTGGAACCTGACTGGGACGCTGAGCAAGCCGCATGTAGCGCCCGCAAATCAGGAGATCAGTCGGACGGAAGCGAACACAAAGGCCGAGATCAAACCGTAAAGACGCTTCTGTAACAGCTCTGGCGTCATCAGCACTCACGCTCCACGTGACAATCATTCCTTGTCAAATGATTTCGGGGGCAGCAGTATTTGCACGCCGAAATAGCCGACGAAGGATGGTTGATTACTGCGTGTGGGTTCGACGCTACGTCCCGCCATGAATAGCAGGATAAAAGGTCGATGTATTCGATAGCGCGCGCCCACATCGATCGTGGGTTGCGCATACCCGGGACGCCAAGTGCCGGTCGCGTAGAACTCCGAGTCGATTTCAAGCTTCTTGGTGAAGTCGTGCCCTACGACCAGGCCAGTCAACCAGCCGTCTGCTCCCAAGTGCACGAATTGATAACCCGCTTCCAGATTCACATCGATGGGGCCGAACTTCTTGGTGAATTCGACGGGAAGGAGGAGGCTTGCACCGGGTGGAGTGATCTCCCTCTGGACCGAGTGGTTGGGATTGTTTACCGACAGCATGGGAAAAACCGAGAATGCCATACCGCGCTCTCCGGTGTCATAGAAGCGCCACTTCACCCCGAGCTGATCCTGCTCTAATCCATATTTCACCGGCTGGGACGGGTTATGCACGCGCAACCAAGCGCTCTCGTAGGTGAGCTGAATGCGATCTCCCACGCCGAAATTGATGTCCACGTCCGGAGTGTGCATAACCGATTGGCCGCTGTAGAGAAACGGCATATAGCCGAAGTTGATCTCCCAGTTCTTGTTCCCGGGAGTTCCGGTATCGTTGGCAAGATAGGGAGGTCCTCCCTGGGCGAGCGCAATCCTCGGACCTAAAGTCAACAGGGCACAGAAAAGAGTGATACGACGCAGCCTGGCTCCGAGATGGTTAGAGGACATCGCTGGCGATCCAAGAATTGGGGAGAGATCCCTGTACTCTATGTCGAAAAACGGCCATGGAATATAGCGATTTTACCTGCGTTCGGCGTCTTGAAAAACAGCGAAGTGCGGTCATGGGCTTAGCCGCGAAACGATAGCGTCTTCGCCGGCATTGGTTTGTGCAGTGCGCGGGCGCCCAAGCAATTGGCCGAGGATAATCCAGAGAGCGAGCGCGAACCATTCCCAGCCGGAAAAATGTCCCGGCACGAATGGGAGAAACTTCATGAGCGCCATCGCTAAACCGACGATTGCACCCAGCAGTGCGATCCCGTAGTCCGTGACTGAGGGTTTCATGCACAAAAAGGCAGCGCACACAGCAAACCATCCGGTAGCGGAGGCAACCGAACCGACCTCGGAGATGGGAACCAGAATGGAGCTTCCCAGAAACATGCACAAGCCGGTGGCAATTCCGACTGCGAGAACCGCAGCGGAGGGTGTTTGATTCCGAGGATGCACGCTGGCCAGGCGGTTATCCAGCAAGCCGCGACGCGCCATGGCAAATAGCAATCGGCTGGCTGCGACAAAATTTCCGTTAAATACCTTCAAGAGGGACAGCAACGCGGCGCTCATGATGATGCTCACGATCCAGCGCGAACCGAGAGCATGTTCGAAAGCGACGGCCGTCATGAATGGTTCGCCGACTAGTTGCTTCCAGGGCGCAACGAAGCCTACGGCGGCGATAACGATGATGTAAAAAA
>OCTA010006326.1_pt1 | contig 10109 bp, 9 predicted proteins | sample 1538991 | NCBI WGS metagenome assembly OCTA01 (sample SAMEA3539302, study PRJEB22396) | soil metagenome | biome: tundra; feature: field; material: soil | place: USA | collected 2010-05 | depth 0.15 m | reverse complement strand
GTTTCCTTGCGGGCGGGAGTCTTGAAGATTACTTCCGTGCTGTCGTACTCGATCAGGCGGCCAAGCAGGAAAAAACCGGTGTTGTCCGCGACGCGGGCGGCCTGTTGCATGTTGTGAGTGACGATGACCATGGTGCACGTGTCTTTGAGGCCGAACATCAGCTCTTCGATCTTGGCGGTGGCGATGGGGTCCAGCGCCGAGCAAGGCTCATCGAGCAGGAGAACTTCGGGATTCACCGCGAGCGCCCGGGCGATGCAGAGCCGCTGTTGCTGTCCGCCCGATAGCGCGTAGGCCGATTCGTGCAGTTTGTCTTTGACCTCGTCCCAGAGGGCGGCCCGCCGCAGGCTCCGTTCGACCTTGTCCGGCATTTCCTTGCGCGTGGCCATACCGTTGATCCGCAAGCCGTAGGCGATGTTGTCGGCGATCGACTTCGGGAAGGGATTGGGCCGCTGGAAGACCATGCCGACGCGGCGGCGGAGGCTCGTGACATCCACGCCGCGAACGTCCTCGCCGTCCAGCAGGACTTCGCCCTCCAAACGGTGGTTGCTGATGGTCTCATGGATGCGATTCAGGATGCGCAGGAACGTGGACTTGCCGCAGCCGGAAGGGCCGATCAGCGCGGTGATCCGGTTGGCGCGCATGTCCAGCGAGACGTCGTGCAGGGCCTGAAAGGCGCCGTAGTAGAAGTTGATGTGGCTGGCCTTCAGCTTGGGCTTGGCGTTGGGCGTCGGATCGGGCGACGCCTCCGCAACCTCCGGCTGGGCTAACTTCCGTGGCGAATTGGATTCGCGTGCGGGGCTCATAAGAATCATCGTTACCCTAACCGCGCGGAACGGATATCCCCCGCGCCAAAACGAAACGGGCCGAAATATTGGCGACCAACACGAGCGCGATCAGCACCAGGCCGGCGGCCCAGGCCTGCTGGTGCCAGTCGTCGTACGCGGAGAGCGCGCGATAGTAGATCATGACCGGCAGGGAGGCCGTTGGCTGCATGATGCCTCCGCCCCAGAACTGATTGTTGAGGCTTGTAAACAGGAGCGGCGCCGCTTCCCCGGAGATGCGCGCAATACCCAGGATCATGCCGGTCAGTATTCCTTTGCTTCCCGCGGGAACTACGACGCTCACGATCATCTTCCATTTGCTGGCCCCGAGAGCCAAGGCGCCTTCGCGAAGCGACGGGGGCACTTCGCGAAGGAACTGCTCGGTCTGCCGCGTCACGATCGGGATTAGCATGACGCTAAGCGCCACGGACCCGGCGATGGCGGAAAAACCCTTCATGGTGACCACCAACAGGGACCAGGCGAGCAGGCCGACCACGATGGACGGCATCCCATTCAACAAATCCGCGACGAACCGGACCGCCGAGGCGAAGTGCCGGTCTTCGAACTCGGAAAGATAGATACCGGCCACAAACCCTATCGGGAGGCCGATCATGGCCGCCATTCCCACGATTTCCAGGCTGCCGACGATGGCGTTGGCCAAGCCGCCGCCCAACTCCCCGGCAGGAAGCGGCAGTTTGGTGAAGAAATTCCAGTTCAGCGCGGATGCGCCGTTGTAGACGAGGAGTCCCAGGATGAGGAACAGCACCGAAACCGTGAGCACCGTAAAGACGCCGGTCAGCGTGAGCATGACGGCATTGACGGATTTGCGCCAGATGAGCCGCTTGTTCATGCCCGCTTGGAACCCTTTCTGGTGGTGGCGACAATCATCAGGCGCGCCAGAGCGTTGATCACGATGGTCACGCAAAAGAGAACCAACCCCAGTTCCACCAACGACGACAGGTAGACCGGGCCCGTGGCCTCGCTGAACTCATTCGCGATGACCGCGGATATGGTGTAGCCTGGCGCGAGAAGCGAAGCATGAATGGCGGGATTGTTTCCGATGACCATGGTGACCGCCATGGTTTCGCCCAAGGCGCGGGCGAGACTCAGGAAAACCGACCCGAGGATGCCGAGCTTGGCATACGGAACGACCACCTGCCAAGTGCTTTCCCATCGGGTCGCGCCCAAGGCGAGGGCCGCCTCGCGCTGCTCGCGCGGCACCGCCAGCAGCGACTCGCGCGAGACCGAGATCACGAACGGGATCGTCATGATCGAGAGAACCAGGGCCGCGGTCAGGTAGCTCACGCCATACGCCACGCCTTTGAAGAGCGGCAGGAATCCGAACCACTCCTTCAGAAAGGGTTCGATGGTGGTGCGCATGAGTGGAACCAGCGTGAACATCGCCAGCAGACCGTAGATGACGCTCGGAATCGCGGCCAGCAGCTCGATCAGAAAGGTGAGTGCGCTCGAAAGGCGGGCCGGCGCCAGCTCGGAGAGAAATATAGCGGCGCCCAGCCCTAGCGGCGTCGAGATAAGCAGGGCGAGAAACGACGTGACCACCGTTCCAAAGATGAACGGCAACGCGCCGAAATCCTCGGTGACCGGGTTCCACTGGGAGGAGGTGAGAAATCCCCAGCCGAACCTGTGGCGGGACTCGGCGGAGCTCGCCCAAAGCTGGTGTACCAGCAGCACGGCCACGATCAGGATGCTCGCGGCGAAGGCGAAAGCGACCCAACGGGCGATCGCGTCGCCCGTTTGAGTGCGCCTGCCGGCCGCCGGAGCTTGTACCGCCGCTACCGTGCCCATGACGATCGGCTATTGAACCAACGCCAACTGCTTCAACTCCAGAGCCACCACTTCCTTGGGAAGCGGAGCGTAGTACATAGCTGCTGCTTCTTTCTGGCCATCGGCGAGCATCCACTGGATGAAGCCCTTGATCGCCTTGCCCTTGTTCGCATCCGGGATCTTGCTGGGAATCAGCAGCCAGGTGAAGCTGGAGATGGGATAGGCTCCCTTCCCGGGCGCGTTGGTGATAGAAACGCGGAAGTCCGCCGGCATGCTTTTGGCGGCGCCGGCCGCGGCTTCGCTCACCGATTCCGTGCTCGCAGCGACGAAAGTCCCCGCCGCATTCTCGACCGATCCGTAAGCCATCTTGTTATTGGCCGCGTAGATCAGCTCGACATATCCGATGGAGTTGGGAGTCTGCTTCACCAGCCCGGCTACACCCTCGTTGCCGGCTCCGCCCAAGCCGGTCGGCCATTGGACGGAGGTGCCGAAGCCCACTTTGCTCTTCCATTCCGGGCTGATCTTGGACAGGTAATCGGTCCAGACGAATGTCGTGCCGCTGCCGTCCGAACGATGCGCCACTACGATGTCCGCATTGGGAAGCTTCACGCCAGCATTGTCTTTCATCAGCCTGGCATCGTTCCATTTGGTAATCGTGCCCAGGAAGATGCCGGACAGCGTCTCCGGGCTGAACTTGAGGACTTGGGTCACGCCCGGAAGATTGTACGTGGGAACCACGGCGCCCAGTACCGTGGGGAAGTGGAAGGCTTTCATCGGCAACTTCGAGATCTGGGCGTCGGTCATGGGCATGTCCGACGCGCCGAAATCCACCGTTCCCGCAGTGATCTGCGCGATGCCGGCCCCAGACCCGAGCGACTGGTAGTTAATGGCGATGGCGGGGTGGGCGGTGTGGTATTCTCCAAACCACTTCTGGTAGATCGGCGCGGGAAAAGTGGCGCCGGTTCCGTTGATTTGTTGGGCGGCGGCGACCGATGCGCCCGCAAGCAACATGGCCGCAAGCGCCGGCATTGATTTCGTCATATTTAGTCTCCTAAATTCTCTCATTGGTTTGTTACAGTTCGGTTACTGAGGTCCGCTACTTGACGGCCGGCGCGGTGCCTGGGAGGGCATAGCGCAAGTTCAAGAAAACAGTGCTGTTGTGGGCGTCCTTGGGCGAGTTGGCGGCGACATACCAGGGATCGCGGTTGTAATACGCGTACTGAGCCATGAATTGTAGCGCGCCGTAGCTCGGATTCTTCCAGAGCGTCTGGACAAGGCCGAAGGTCCCCTCCTGGATGTTGCGGTTCTGGCTGTTCGGCGATCCGGTGTAGCCGTAGCCAGCCAGCTTCCCGGCCGTATCGATGGCCACGTTCTTGGCGAAGTAGGCGTCGCCGAAGTAGGCGTAGAGCAACGTGTTGGGGCCGGGGTTGACCTCGAAGCCGGTGACGGTGGAAACGTCATGGATTGGGGAGAGGCTGCCATCGCCGCGCACGATCAGATCCGGACCCGTGCCGAACAGGTAGCGCCCGCCGCCATCGCCATAGAAGTTGTTCGTGATGAAGTGGAAGTTCTTGGAGAGCGCGAAGTTCATGTTCAACGCAACGCCCGCGCCCTGGCTGCTGTACTTGGCGCTGTTGACGGGATTGAAGACCTTGAATTCCCGGAAGAGGCCGACTAGCTCGATATGCTGAGAGACGCTGCCAGTCTTAGGATCGAAGGCCAGTTTGGCGATGACGTCGGGCATCACGTTGGGCGTGTTGGTTGGGCCGAGGGCGCCATTGTCCAACTGGCTCGCGTAGTTGGTGGAGATGCTCCCATTGGTGGGATAGGTGATGACGCCGCCGCCGCCCGAGCCGCCGATGTATTGATCGGCCTGTTCGAACGAGATGCCCGCGGCGACCGTGTCCGACGGGTGATAGACGATGCGGAACTGGGGAATGCGGCCCCAGGTCAGGCCGACGTTGTAATTCACGTCGATGTCCTGCGAATAGAACAGGTCGCCCGGAATCGGGGAGATTCCCTTGCGGCCGGGCGTGATCATGCTCCAGGATTGCCCGCCCAGGATTTCCCACTTATCTTTCTTGATGTCCACCCAGTACAGCCGCATGCGGAACGTGTTGCTGTTGCTGCTGACGGAGACGTTGTTCCCGTTGTTTCCGAGGAAGTCGGATTCCCAGTAGCCCATGACATGGGCCCCTTTCACCGTGGCGTCGACCCGAAAGCCGATGCGGGAGTTCTGCGGATTCAGGCGCTCCTCGGTGAGTCTGGCGGAAGGAGTGTTGTTGAAGGGAATGGACCCGAAGTTCGTTCCGATTCCGGAGCCGGCGGAGGCGCTGCGGAACACGGAAGTGAAGTCCATAAAGCCAAGGGGGGTGAAAGTCGCCTCGCCGATGTGAAACTGCAATGGCGCGGGGGCGGCCGGCGGCGTCGAGGCCTGCGGCGGCGCCGGATCGGGATCGGGATCGGTGGCCCAAGCCGCACTGCTTATGGCGAACGCTAACGCGAAGAATACGATACCTGCTCTTCTTGATCGGATCATGTAGCCATCTTGCCCGATCCGTGTGAGCGTGCGATGACTACCGTGTTAAGCCTGGTTAACACGGGCCTCGTTCCTGAAAAACACAGGGATTGACGGCAAGCGAGAGGCATGGTATCGTTAATCGTCGAATGGCTATCAATCAAAACACAAAGCCCGATCCCCTCTGCTGCCCACCGGCCGAACCGCAGCCGCAGACAAGTTTTCAGGGTCTTGAGGGTCCGGACGCCGATGATGAACTGGCGAAGCTGGCGAAGGCGATCGGCCATCCAGCTCGCGTTCGCATTCTTCGCATGCTATCGCGGAAAGAGGCTCGCGTGTGCAGTCAGATCGTCGACGAACTGCCTCTCGCACAGTCGACGGTTTCCGAGCACCTCAGAATCCTGAAGGACGCGGGGTTGGTTCGCAGCAGTCAGGACGGGCCTCGGATTGGATATTGCATCAACTACGAAACGCTTCGAAAGCTGAAGGCCCTCGTGGCGATCATTTGAGCGTTTTTGTGTTTGCGCAATCGCCTTTCGACGAAAGGCGGAAGAAATGGGCGAAAGCTTTGAAAGGCTGACAAACAGATATGGAGAAGGCAACAAGTCCCAGGCTTTCGTTTCTGGATCGTTATCTCACGCTGTGGATCTTTGCCGCCATGGCCGTGGGCGTCGGACTCGGGTACCTTGTTCCAGGCGTCGTGCCCTTCCTCGACCGCTTCAGCGTCGGCACGACCTCGATACCGATCGCCATCGGGCTGATCCTCATGATGTATCCGCCGCTGGCGAAGGTGAAGTACGAAGAAATGGGGCGCGTGTTCCAGCACCGCCGCGTTCTGCTTCTGTCGCTGATTCAGAACTGGGTGGTCGGACCGATCCTGATGTTTGCGCTTGCGGTGCTGCTGCTCCGCGACAAACCCGAGTACATGACGGGCCTCATTCTGATCGGTCTGGCCCGCTGCATCGCCATGGTCATCGTCTGGAACGACCTCGCGCACGGCGACCGCGAGTATGCGGCCGGTCTGGTCGCGCTCAACTCGGTCTTCCAGGTGCTGTTCTTCTCGGTTTATTCGTATTTTTTCCTCGCCACCGTTCCCCGCTGGCTGGGGCTCAAAGCGGTAGAGGTGGACATTTCCATGGCCGCGATTGCGAAGAGCGTCTTCATCTACCTTGGCATTCCTTTCATCGCCGGCATGCTCACCCGCTTCGTGATGCAGAAAGCCAAGGGCCGCCAGTGGTACGAGAAGAGATTCATCCCGAAGATCAGCCCGATCACGCTGATCTCATTGTTGTTCACGATCGTGGTGATGTTCTCCCTCAAGGGAGAGATGATCGTGCAACTGCCGTTCGACGTGGTTCGCGTCGCCATCCCGCTCACTATCTACTTCGTGGTGATGTTCTTCGCGTCGTTCTGGATGAGCAAGAAGGCCGGCGCCAACTATGCGGAGGCGACGACGCTCTCGTTCACGGCGTCGTCCAACAATTTTGAACTGGCCATCGCTGTTGCAATCGCCACTTTCGGCATCCACCACGGCGCCGCATTCGCAGCCGTGATCGGGCCGTTGGTGGAAGTGCCGGTACTCATTTCCCTGGTGAATGTCGCACTGTGGATCAACCGGAAGTGGTTCGGCGAAGTATTTGCCAGCGTCGCGAGGGAGGGAGCGTATTAGATGACGAAGGAGAAGATTCTCGTTCTATGCACCGGCAATTCCGCCCGGAGCCAGATGGGGGAGGGGTTGTTTCGAGCTGAAGGCGGCGCAGGTTTCGAGATCTATAGCGCAGGCACCAAGCCAAGCTCTGTGCGGCCCGAAGCGATTGCCGTTATGAGAGAAATCGGGATCGACATCTCAGGTCACCGCTCGAAGTCCGTCGACGAGTTCTCAGGCCAGTCGATCGACTACGTCGTAACTGTCTGCGACAACGCGCGCGACAACTGCCCGGTGTTTCCGGCCGGCGCCGAGCGGATTCACTGGAGCTTCGAAGACCCAGCGGCAGTCCAGGGCAGCGAACAGGAGCGTCTGGTTGCATTCCGCCGCATTCGCGATCGGATCCATGAACGAGTGAAAGCGTTCTTTCGGGATCGGCCGGCCGCGGCCCGGTAGACCCCGTGGCGCAAGGATCAGTTTTGAAGAAGAGGCGAAGGAAACCGCTCGATGTGGGGAGCGCGCCCACCGCCAGTTTCACGCGCAGATCCTCGCCCAACTCCCAGCCCACCACGCGACGCGAATAGGGATCACCAGATACAGGAAAGTCTCGCGCAGGCGTGTGCGATGACTACCGTGTTAACCCTGGCTAAACACGGGCCGTGTTTGGGACGAGTATCAATTTCGATAGATTTACTTGACAATGGTCCAGACCGAATATAGAATATTCTCTATCGACATTGTAGACGTTTTCTTTGGAAAGCATTGTGCCTCCTCTACCAAGAACATCGGGGCAACGACCGGACCCGCCTCCCGTGCCGGAGGCGGCGATCCTGGATGCGATACGGAGCTTGCGGTACGGCTCCGTCGAGATCACCGTACACGACTCCCGCGTTGTCCAGATCGAGTGTAGAAACAAAATCCGATTCCAAGACGGGGACTCCGCGGAGTCCTGATCTTGCCCGCCTTTGGGCTAGCCGACCAGAACACTGGAGGCGATCGCCACAACCACTTGAGACGATGCCCGGCCGGACGAACTGGAGGGTCTCGTTTTTTGCTTGAAGGAGCATATGTCTCAACGGAAGATGCGGGTCGGCCTGGTCCTCATTCTGGGTATGCCATTGATACCGGCGCGGGCGCAGTCCGCGGACCAGAAGATTCAGGAACTGGAGCAGAAGATCGACGAACTGGATCATCGGGTCAAGGTCGCGGATCGAAACAAGGAATTGAAGGATGAGGAGGCCGCCAGCCAGGCGAAGAACGCCGCGTCGGTGACCGCCGACACCAGCGGATTCAACATCAAATCGAACGACGGCAATTTCCTGCTGAAGATCGGCGCCGACTTGCAGGCCGACAATCGCGCGTTCATGGGCGATGGGGCCGCCGCGGGCGCCGATACGATCCTCTTGCGGCGCGTCCGGCCGACGTTCTCGGGAACGGTTTACAGGTACGTCGATTACTTCTTCCGGCCCGATTTCGGCCAGGGGACGACCGTCATCTATGACGCGTATCTCGAGTTGACGTACTTCCCGGCGGCCAAAGTCCGAGTGGGCAAGTTCAAGCCGCCCGTGGGCCTCGAGCGCCTGCAATCGGACGACGATACCAGCTTCGTCGAGCGCGGTCTTCCGACCCTGCTGGCCCCCAGCCGCGACATCGGTTACCAGATCTCGGGCGATGTGGTTCCCAAACGGGTGAACTATTCCATCGGCGTATTCAACGGAGTGCCGGACAACGGGTTGAGCGATGCGGCCGCGACCAGCCACCGCGACTATGCGGCCCGGCTATTTCTGACGCCCTTCAACGGCACGGCCAAGCACCCGCTGAGCGGCCTCGGTTTCGGATCGGGCATCTCGGGGGGGAACGTCGATGGCATCGCTCTGCCGTCTTACAAGACCTTCGGCCAAACGACTTTCTTCTCCTTCGCCACGGGAGTCGCATCGGCGGGCCACCGGACGCGCCTTTCGCCGCAGGGCTACTATTATCTGGGAGCGTTCGGACTCCTGGCGGAGTACACCCTCACCGAAGAGGGCTTCAAGAAGGGTTCGATACAAAAAGACATCGCGCTTCGGGCCTGGCAGGTGGCAGCCACTTACATTCTCACGGGAGAGAAGAAGGGATTCACCAGCCCCACTCCGAGGAAATCGTTCGATCCGCGCAACCACGGGTGGGGAGCGTTCGAACTGGCGGCTCGCGTGGGCGACTTCAGCGCCGGGAAGGGCATCTACAACTGCGGTTTTGCGAGCGCCGCCGCGACGCCACGCCACGCGCACGAGTGGGTGGGAGGCGTCAACTGGTACCTCAACCGCCTGGTCAAGATCTCGGTCGATTACGGAAATACGAACTTCGGAGGAGGCGCGGCCCTCGGGAACCGGCTCTCGGAGAGGGTGCTTCTTACGCGGTTCCAGATTAACTTTATCTAGGTCTAGCGGCCCCGGGCCGGGCATGCCCTGCCCCTACGGCAAGCGCGCCCACGAAAGGCAATTACATGAAACTTACAGCATTACTCATGGTCGCGGCCGGGTCCGCTTCGTTGGCGGCGGGCGCGGTCGAACTGCTCGACGTGTGGTGGTGATGAACCAGGCGCGCATCGAGCAGACGGGAACGCCCGAGGAGGTCTTCCACCATCCGGCGTCGGAATTCGTCATGGACTTCATGGGCAGCGTGAACCTCTTCAACGGGCGGATCGAGAGCGGCAAAGCGGTATTCGGCCCGCTGGTAATGGACCATGCGGCAAGCGGCGCCGTGGAGGGACAGACCGCGAGGATGTTCGTGCGGCCGTACGACCTGGACATCCAGCGCCTCAGCACCGGCAAGCCCAGCCTGCGCGCCCGCGTGTTGCGGATTCAAGCGGCCGGCCCCCAAGTAAAAGTGGAACTACAGGCCGAAACGGGCGAAGCCGTAGTGGTGGAAATGCCGCACGCCCAGTTCCGGGAGAGCGGCATCAACGAGGATTATTCGATTTGAGGGGGGAGCGGGCGAAAGCGCCGGCGCGCACCAATGCCAGTCAGGTGATCGTGGCGTGTCCGGGTTGTGAAACGCGCACCTCAAAAGGGCCGGGTCGCGGATAGCGGCGCGGTATACCCGTGGCAATGCTGCCAGAAGGACTTCGGCGATCTCGCTGCTACGAAGATTGTCTGTGGATCGCGACGCGTGATATCCTCGCGAACATGGAAACCAATGAGCCTGCAATCCCCGACGGCGACTGGTTGCTGATCGGATTCAGCTTTGGTCTCACTCCTGACGGTTCACCAGGTGTCACCAATAGGGAAATTGCTAGAAGGATGTTCGGAGAATGTTTACCAGCAGGGAATGCAATAAACACAGGGTTTTGAGAGACGGGTCT
>OCTA010006324.1_pt1 | contig 10110 bp, 4 predicted proteins | sample 1538991 | NCBI WGS metagenome assembly OCTA01 (sample SAMEA3539302, study PRJEB22396) | soil metagenome | biome: tundra; feature: field; material: soil | place: USA | collected 2010-05 | depth 0.15 m | reverse complement strand
TAGTGACCGACGCTCTGGTCTGTGCGCGCCAACGCCCGCCGCAATTCCCATTGCGTCCCTACAACGGCCCGCAATTCCCATTGCACCCCTACAACGTCGGGCTGAAACCCGTCAGGACTGCAGCTCGGCTATCGAACTGACAGTAGCATGGGGGGCGGTCGCCGGCGCCGTTTCGTTGCTCAGGGAGTCCATCGCTGCCTGCACGCCACCCGCACGATGAGGTACGCCGGCTGCACGCAGCCCCATCTCCACGCCCGCCAGTGAGCCGACCAGCATAAGATCGTTGAAATCACCGAGATGGCCGATGCGAAACACGTTACCCTTCACTTTTCCTAGGCCACTTCCCAGCGAAATGTCATATTTCCTGAGCGCGACATCTCGGAAATAATCGGCATCATGACCTTGTGGCATGACGACCGCAGTCAACGAATTCGAGTATTCGCGTGAGTCCAGGGGAAGAAGGTCAAGTCCCCAATGGCGAACGGAGGCCCGCGTCGCATCTCCAAAACGACGGTGTCTGGCAAACACGGTCTGCAGGCCTTCGTCCAACAACATCGCGATGGCTTCACGGAGGCCATAGAGGAGACTCGTGGCCGGCGTGTAGGGGAAGAAGAAGCGATCGTTCGCCTTCAGCATCTCGTCCCAATCCCAGTACGACCGAGGTGTGCGGTTGGCCTTGCTGGCGGCTATGGCTTTCCGGGAGACGGCGTTGAAGGCGAGGCCGGGCGGCAGCATCAATCCCTTTTGAGAGCCCGTCACGGTAACGTCCACGCCCCATTCGGCGTGCTTGTACTCGAGAGAGCCGAGCGAAGACACGGCGTCAACGAGGAGAAGCGCGGGATGCCGGGCGCCGTCCATGGCCTTGCGAATCTCGGGAATCCGGCTGGTCACTCCCGTGGACGTTTCGTTGTGAACGACCATGACGGCCTGGATTTCGTGCGTCTTGTCTTCGGCAAGTCGGGCCTCGAGTTGCTCCGGATTGACGCCGTGGCGCCAGTCACCGGCCACGAACTCCACGTTCAACCCCCAGCGCCGCGCCATGGCCTGCCACAGAGTGGAGAAGTGCCCGGTTTCGAATGCGAGGACTCGGTCCCCCGGCGAGAGCGTGTTGACGATGCACGCCTCCCAGGCTCCGGTGCCGGAAGCGGGAAACACCAGCACGGGTTCGGAGGTTTGAAAAATCGCGCGAGAGCCGCGCAGAATCTCCTCTCCGAGTCGCGCAAACTCAGGACCACGATGATCGATGATCGGGCGATCCATCGCACGCAGAATGCGGTCCGGAACGTTGGTGGGACCGGGGATTTGAAGGAAATGGCGGCCTGGGCGATGTGTCACGATGTCCTCCCGGAGACTCAGTCCGACTCAGTGTTCCAGCGCGGCTTCGAGAATACGCACCACGTGCGCGGCCGTCCGGCTTGTGTGTTCGGCAATCTGATGCCTGCAGCTCGTGCCGTCCGCAACGATGAACGCTTCCTGAGGCGCTTTGCGTACTGCGGGCAGAAGGTCCCGCTCCGCCATGCGCACAGAAATGTCTTCGTGCCCCGGCTCGTAGCCGAAGGAGCCCGCCATCCCGCAGCAGCTGGATTCAATCTGCTTGACCGCGAGGCCGGGAACGAGTTTCAGCGCTGCCACGACGTCGGGCATGGTCCCGAATGCTTTCTGGTGGCAATGACCGTGAAGGTGGGCTTCGCGCGGGCCGTCATTGCGGAAAGCGAGGTTGAGCTTTCCGGCCCGGGCTTCCCTCGCCAGGAACTCTTCGAACAGAATGGCCCGTCCGGCGACCGCGTCGACGACATCCCCTTTCAGAACCGCGGTCAACTCATCGCGGAGGGTGAGAAGACAGGACGGCTCGATGCCGACAATCGGAACGCCGCGCCGAGCGTCGGCTCCCACCGCGTCCACCAGTCGAGACATTTCCTCGCGTGCTTGCGCGACGAGGCCGGCGCTCAGGAACGTACGGCCGCAGCAGAGCGGACGAGTCGTGTCGGGCTCGAGCACCGTATAGCCGCCGGCCTCCAGGACCGTGCGCGCGGCGCGGGCGTTTTCCGGCTCGAAGTACCGGCTGAAGCAATCGACGAGGAGGATCACGTCACCGCCCTTGCCCTGTCTTCGGGGTAGGGCGCGGTAAGAATCGCGGCGCCAACGGGGCAGCGTGCGCCGGGCGCTGAGGCCCGTGACACGTTCGGCGACGGCAGCGAGCAGGGGGCTCCGGTTCCGCAGATTGAGGACGGGAGCGAACCGGCTCGCCCAACGCGCATACCGTGGCAGGTAGGCGGTCAGCCTTTCGCGAATCGTGGTGCCATGGCGCTTGTGCCACTGGTGAAGAAACTCGATCTTCATGCGCGCCATGTCGACGCCGGTCGGGCACTCCCGCCGACAACCCTTGCAGCTGACGCAAAGGTCCATGACTTCCTTCATTTCGTCGGAGAACAGAGCGCCGGGTCCGAGCTGCCCGGACAACGCGAGACGAAGACTATTGGCCCGGCCGCGTGTCAGATCCTTTTCATCGCCTGTCGCGAGGTAACTCGGACACATCACACCTGCGTCGGCCCTACGGCAGGCCCCATTGTTGTTGCACATCTCGACGGCCCCGAGGAACCCGTCCCAATCCGACCAATCTAGACCGGTGTCCACGGGCATGCGCGCGTACTCCGGCTTGTAGCGGAACAGCCGCCGATCGTCCATGCGCGGCGGCCGTACGATCCGGCCGGGATTGAAGAGGCCGGTCGGGTCGAATGCGTCTTTCACGGCCTCGAAGGCGCGCACGAGTCCCGCGCCATACATGACCTCGTGGAACTCGGAGCGCACGAGCCCGTCGCCGTGTTCGCCCGAGTGGGATCCCTTGTACTCCCGCACGATCGCAAACGCCTCCTCGGCGATCCTGCGCATCTTCTTCACATCGGCTGGATTCTTCATGTTCAGCACGGGCCGTACATGCAAGCAGCCGACGGAGGCATGCGCATACAGGGTTCCCTTGGTGCCGTTCCTTTCGAACACCTGGGTCAGACGGTCCGTGTACTCGGCCAGGTCCTTCAGCGGGACTGCGCAGTCTTCTATGAACGAAACGGGCTTTCCGTCTCCTTTCATGGACATCATGATGTTCAAGCCGGCCTTTCGGACCTCGGCGAGCTTCGCCTGCACGCCGGTGTCCGTCGCCCGGACGACGGAATCCGGATACCCGAGATCGGAAACGAGAGCCTCGAGCCGGCCGAGCGACGTCAGGAGCTCCGCGTGGTCTTCGCCGGCGAATTCCACGAGCAGGATAGCGGCCGGCGTGCCCTTGACGAGACTCTCGATCGTGTCCCGGAAGGCCGGGATTCCGCGCGCCAGGTCTAGCATGGTGCTGTCCACCAGCTCCACGGCCGTCGGGCCCAGCGTGACGATGTGCTGCACGGCCGCCATGGAATCGTGCAAGCGGCCGAAGTGGCAAACGCCCTGGACTCTGTGGGCAGGCAGGCGGTGCAACCGCAGCTTGATCTTCGTGAAGAAGCCGAGGGTGCCCTCGGAGCCGACGAGAAGCGTCGCCAGGTTCAGCGGCGAGTCGCCCATCGTGTGGATGTTGTAGCCGCCGACGTTGCGCATCACCTTTGGATACCGCGACGCGATCTCGGCGGCATGATTGCGATAGAGAGTCCGCATCGCGGCTGCCAGTTCGGCGACGCGGCCCGGACCGCTTTCTTCCGCGACCTCCCCAAGAAGGAGTCGCGACCCGTCAGCCAGCACGGTCTCGATCTCGAGGACGTTGTGAACCATGATCCCGTACTTGATGGACCGGCCGCCGGCGGAATTGTTGCCGGTCATGCCGCCGATCGTCGCGACGTTCGAGGTCGATACGTCGATCGGGAAGTGCCAGCCGGTCGGCCTGAGCTCCTTGTTGAGCCGATCCAGCACAATGCCTGGCTGCACGGTCGCGGTTCCGCGCTCCACATCGACGTCGAGCAGCCGGTTCATGTGGCGGCTGGTATCCATGACTACGGCCTCGTTCACGGTCTGGCCGGATTGCGAGCTGCCGGCGCCACGGGGCAGCACGGGGACTCCCTCTTCGCGCGCGATCGCAATGGCAGCCTCGACGTCATCCGCGTCCCGCGGCAGAGTCACGCCGATAGGCTCTATTTGATAGATAGAGGCGTCCGTGGAGTAGCGGCCGCGACTGAAAGGGTCGAAGAGCACTTCTCCATGCAGCGCCCGCTTCAATCGGCTGGCTAAGGCGGGATCGCCGATCCGGTTTCCCATCGTCTCACCTCCAACGACGCGAACCCTTTTGAATGCAACACTATACGGTCGCGGCTCTCTGCCCACTGAGCGCCTGTCGGGCGGCCCGACGCATCATAGCGAAATTCTGCTTGATTGCATTCAAGACATATCAAAAGATGCTGGTCGCCATCCGGGTTTTTCGTTTCCATTGCGGAGGGTAACTCATGCGTCCTCGCGTTCTGAGGGCCACGAACATCGTCCTCGGGCTGCTTTGCCTGATGTATTTCCTCACTTACATTGACCGCGTCAACGTCAGCACGGTAGTCGCTTCCAACGAGTTCCAGCGCGAGATTCCGCTGACCAAGGTGCAGATCGGATTCGTGTTCTCCGCCTTCGCGTACCCGTACCTGCTCTTCCAGGTGATCGGCGGATGGGTGGCCGACAGGTTCGGACCACGCAAGGCACTCACGGTGTGCGGCATCATCTGGGCGGGCGCGACCATCGCCACCGGCCTGGTACATGGTATGGTCAGCCTGTTCGTGGCCCGCGTCATCCTCGGCTTCGGCGAGGGAGCGACCTTCCCGACGGCCACTCGGGCCATGTCGTACTGGACGCCAAAGGAGAGGCGCGGGTTTGCACAAGGCATCACGCATGCCTTCTCGCGCCTGGGCAACTCGCTGACTCCATGGCTGGTTGCGTTACTCATCCTCACGTACTCCTGGCGCGCCTCGTTCATCATCGTCGGAATTGTCAGCATCGTCTGGGCGCTGGCCTGGGGACTCTACTTCCGTGACGATCCAAACAAACATCGCGGTGTTACATCCGAGGAGATCGCGTCTCTGCCTCCCTACGGGTCCCGAAAGACCTCCGGAGTGGACGTGCCGTGGCGCCGCCTGATCGGACGCATGGCGCCCGTGACGGTCGTGTACTTCTGTTATGGCTGGATCCTGTGGCTGTTCCTCAGCTGGATTCCGTCGTTCTTCAAGGGGGAGTTTCACCTCGACCTGAAGAAGTCGGCGCTGTTTGCGTCCGGCGTCTTCATTTCGGGCGTGGTCGGAGACACCCTGGGCGGCATCGTCAGCGACAAGCTTTATGCCAGGACGCGCAATCCGAAGATCGCTCGCTGCAACCTGGTCGCGGTCATGATGCTCTTGTGCGCTGTTTCGCTCGTGCCCATCATCTTTACCCGCGACGTGAACCTGGTCGCGCTGGCGCTGAGCAGCGGTTTCTTCTTCGCGGAAATGACGATCGGACCCATGTGGGCGATTCCGATGGACATCGCGCCGAAGTTCTCCGGTACGGCGAGCGGCCTCATGAACACCGGTTCGGCTCTGGCCGCGATCATCTCGCCTGTGATCGGCGGCTACCTGATCCAGAAGACGGGCAACTGGATGCTGCCCTTCATCGTTTCCATGGGTGTCATCCTGGTCGGGTCGGCGCTGTCGTTCACCATGCATCCCGAGCGACCACTTGCGGATGCTGAAGTCGGGCCTGCGCCGGCCATTACCGGTTAGGAAGTAAGGCTGGCTTGAACAATGCGCTTCGATCGTGCGGCCGAAACGTTCTCAACGTCCTCTGCGGCGCCGCAGTTTCGGCGGTTGCGATGGGGCCGCTCATGACGAGCGAGACAAATGGAGCGGCGACGTCGAAAGACGATGTTGTGAAGACCAGCGATCAGGGCTCGTCCGGAGTCGCCGACGCGCGCGCTCTCTCCTACGAAGGCGCCACCACCATTGGAACGAACATCATGCCGGAAGTCGCCGTCCTGTTCAGGGCCCGGACGGGCGTGTCGTTCAGCAGCATCGGAGGCGCCGGCGCGGACGCAGGCTTCAAGGCGGCCGCGGAGGGACGCGCCACATTCGGCGGCGTTGCTCGCGAGCTGACGAACGAGGAAAAGGCGCGAGTCGGGGGCTATGAGGTGATCGGCTTCGACGTGATGGGCGTGTTCGTCCACGCCGAGAACCCGGTCGAGGGCCTCACCCGGGCCGACCTGAAGGAGATCTTCACCGGACGGGCGACCAGCTGGAAGCAATTCAAGGGTCCGAACCGGGCAATCACCGTATACAGCGAAAGGCTTTCCGGCGGACGGGCCACGGTGAAGGCTTTCAAGGACATGGTGCTGGGCGGCGAACAATACGGTTCCGTAAGGGAACTGGAGGATGCGACCGATTGCGTGCGGGCCGTTGCCACTGACGCAGGGGGCATCACGGCTTCGTCCATGTCGTTCGCGATGCCCGGAGTCAGGGCGCTGTCGGTCGACGGCTCGGCGCCGGCGCGTGCATCGGTGCAGCGCGGCGCTTATCCGCTAAAGCGCCCATTGATTCTCGTGACCAGAGATGTTCCCGCCGGAGACACGAAGGCCTTCCTCGACTTCATGCTCGCATCCGAGGCGCAGGCGATCATCGCCCGGAAATTCGTTCCGGTGAAATAGCGCGCACATTTGGCGGCGGAGGACGCCTGTGATCATCAATCCCAAGAAATGCGTCGCGTGCTGTAGGGGCGCAATGGGAATTGCCGCGTGCTGTAGGGGCGCAATGGGAATTGCCGGGGGCTGTAGGGGTGCAATGGGAATTGCCGGGGCGCCGTGGCGCGCAGAGACCAGGGGTCACGCCCTCGGTTTCGTTCTCAATCCCGCCCCGTAGACGGGCATTCTGCCCGGACCGGAGCCCTTCATGCGCACTTTTCGGTCGCCGCGAAGCGGCAGTCCTGGCCATGCTGTGGGCGGCAGCTCGCTCCCCCTGGCGGCGCTTCCCGCGCTCCTGAGCGCGCGAAACGCTTAGTTTCCGGGCGCCAGGACGAGCCGCAATTCCCATTGCGGCCCTATATCTGCGATCAGATCCGAACGATCGCCCGCGAGCGTCTCGTGCGGCGGCGCGGCGTCATCGCCCCGCGGACGCTGGCTCGCGTCGAGGAAATCGTGCGCGTTCTCCTGGGGCTCTGACCAGGCCTCCCGCGGTGGCGTCGAGCGCGACGCGGTCGAGGCGCCATTGGCCGGAAAGACGTGCATCCGTCGAGTTCACGACAAACACCCTCGCCCCGTGCCGCAGGTTAGCCACGTCGAGCGGAGTTGCTCTCGGGACGCTTTGATCCTAGGCTGCTCGAGGATCAGCAACGGCTCGGCGGAGGTTGCTCATCGTCATGAGGTACGGCCAGCTTGTCCCGCGAAAGCTCGCGGCGATCGTTGCTTTAGCCGCCGCCCTCGGCACGCTCTGCTGTGCCTCGAGGCCGTTCGGGTGCCGTACAAAGCCCGAACCGGCGACCCGGCGGACCGAGGGGGCCAAACCTCCGGGAGAGATCGCGCGCAGGGATTCGGAAGCCGAAGAAATCGGCTGGCTCACGGTCCGCGTGGAGAACCCGCCGCCGAACTCGCTGATGGCCGTAAAGCCGGAGAACCTCCCAGCTCACGTAAGGAGCCTCTACCGGCTGTGCCCGGACCGCCGCTTTCTGTACGCAGCCGCCGAACTGGTGCGCCTTACCGCGGGCGGCCCACGCACCGGAACCATGGCCCTGCATTTCGATGAAGGCCGCTGGCGCCTTCTCCTCGATGGAACACTCCTCGGCGAACTTCCTGAATTCCCGACCTTCGCCGACGCCAAGAGCCTCCTCGTCTCTTGGCTCCGCGCCCACCCCACGGCTAAGAGGTCGGCGCCACCCCCCGGTGCTGAAGCCCTCATAGCTGATAACCGTGCTGCGCTCGAAAGCGGGCAGCCGGCCGAGGTCCTCACCGCGCTCGCACGCCTGAACGAACGGTGGACCGCATCGCCAGGGGATCCGGTCATCGCCGAGGCGGGCCTTCGCGGACTCCTATGGCTCTCTCTCCAGACCTTTGACGAGCTCGAGTTGGCGGACCCCGTTCAAGGCAAGGCGCTGGCGCTTCTCGCGATCGCCGATGCCGGGAGTCCGGGGAAACTCGCACGTGAGGAATGCCTCCTGGCGAGCCTGCTCGGATGCGAGGACCACGCGAAGATTCTCGCCATGGGCCTTCCTGCGGAGGATCCCGTCAGGTACTTCGCGGCCTGGGATCTCGCCCGGCTCAAGGAGATGGCGCATCGGCACCAAGCCGACCCGCGAGCGGAGTACCTCTACCTCCTGCGGCTCGCCGAGAACCTGACGAAAGAGGAAGCCTGGCTCCACGAGTTGGAGTCCTCCTCCTGGGGCCGCCAAATCGACGGGCCCAGCCTCCGGCTCGTGTTGAGGCTTGACCCGTTCACGTTGGGAACCTCCCCCGCCGCCCTCATGGAATCTCAGGTCCTCGAGGATCTCCTGCCTGCAACGCGGGTCGCCGGGAGCTTCGGGTCGGCCGAGGGAGGTCCCACCTGGCGCGAGATCGCCGCACAGCGCCTCGCGGCGCTCCAGCGAAGCGCTCAGAAGCCGCCCGAGGGCCGTCTCGCAGAATTTGAGGAAGCCGTCGATCGTCAGGCCTCACGTCTGGACGGCCCGCTCCTCGATCGACACGTGGTGCGGGCCTCCTATCTCGCCGCCTTCTATTCTTCCGTCTACGCGGCAGCGCGCTACCACTTCGATCGCCTCTCGTCGACGGAGGGTGCGGAGGCCCTTGCCAACGCGCTCACGAACCCTCCAGCCGGAACGGCGGCCGAGCTGAAGGATTGGATTCTTCATCGCGTGCGGCTACGGCGCTCGGCGGATGGCGTCAAGGCCGTCGCATCCGACCTGTCTCACCTGAGGCATATCGGCGTTGCTCCTCTAAGCCGGATCTCATACTCCGTGGCGATCTTCGTCAACGACCACACCGACCCAACCCGGCGCGCCCCCGTTCGCGGCTACTTCGAGCGCCTCGACACACGCCCATCGAGCCTCCACGCGGCTGCTCGCACCGCTTACGAGCTGCTCGACGACCTCGGGATCATGGAGCAATGCTTCCGCTTGGCGGCCGAGAGAGGTCCACGAGAGCTTGGCCAGGAGTTCCCTCGGGCTCTCCGGCTCCTCGGGGACGCGTCGCGCCTCAGAGCGCTTTCCGACGACAAGACATGGCCCACGTCCGTGCGCGCCTCTTCTCTCTCATATCTGGCCGAGCTCGAGAAAGGCGATCCCGATGTTCTCGTGGGCCGCTACGCCGAACTGGTCCGCGAGGATCCGTCAAACGTTGCGCCGCTTCGGGCAGCCGTCGGCATCCTGGAGAAACGTGGACAGCTCGAGAAAGCCACGGGACTCGTCGACGAGTGGCTGGCCGCCTATGAAGAACACGATCTGACGTGGGCCGGGGTCACATCACTCAAGTCCCGACTCTTTCGAAAACGGGGCAGATTCCAGGAAGCCTGGGAAACTGCGAAGACCTCAGTCGATACCTGGAAAGCGGACTGCCTCGAGGAGGCGGCGCTCGCCTTGCAGGATCTCGGGCGACGAGACGAGGCCCTCGAGATGGCAAGGAAGAGTCTCGACCGCTACGGGGGCGACGAAGAAAGGGCGCTCGTTGCGCGGATCCTCTGGATGGAGGGGAAGAACGACGAAGCGGGCCAGTTCCTGACCTCGCCTACGAGCCGGCTCGCCAGCTCGAACTGGGCATGGGCCCTTCCGGCCGCCTTCAGCGAGGCATTCAAGAAAGAGAGCGACGAGCGTGCCGCCGCGGCCTTCCTGAAGCTGGACGTGCCGAGCGTCCCGATACTGAACCTCATCTGGTTCGTCGACCACCTGACGAACAACGGCCGAGCCGAACTGGCGGTGAAACTCTGCGAGCGCTTGCGGCAGCGAGGCGGACCACAGGGCTGGGCTACCGCCGCCACTTACCGTGCCATGGGAAAGGCTCGAGGTCGCGCGTCGGCGCGGGACTGGCTTCGGGCGAACGCCTCTCCGGCCGATCTCGACGTCATCGCGAAGCAGGCCGTGGTGGAGGGTGACTTCGACCTCGTCCGAGATCTTCCGGACCACCCCGACCCGACGAAGAACCAGATCCTCCAC
>OCTA010006323.1_pt1 | contig 10110 bp, 7 predicted proteins | sample 1538991 | NCBI WGS metagenome assembly OCTA01 (sample SAMEA3539302, study PRJEB22396) | soil metagenome | biome: tundra; feature: field; material: soil | place: USA | collected 2010-05 | depth 0.15 m | reverse complement strand
AGAGGACGGTTCGCCCGCCGGCCGCGACGATCTGGCGGTTGAAGTCGCGCACCGCCTGATGAAACCGAGCCTTGTGGTCGACCGCCTCGAACTCTTCGCCCTGCAGAACGAAGACCCGGTACTTGCGCGACGCGAGCGCGTCGCGGGTCGCCGCGTGGGTCAGGAACTCGCCGAGGGGCGTGTTGCCGAAGACGATATCGGAGCCGGTCTCGATCCGGATCGGCGGCGACAGCGCCCGGCCCAGGCCCGACACCCAGGCCGGCAGAGATCGCCCCCCCCAACCGAAGAAGCTGTTTCCCACGAAGAACACGGCCTGTCCGTCCTTGACCAACGCAGCCGGGACCGGGGGACCGTCGCCATCGGCCACCGGGCGGGCGCGATCGCAGGACGAGACCAGAACCGCCGGCAGGCACATCCAGATCGCAACCACGAGGGCCCGCGCGGAGGCCACCCGTTCATGATCCCGCGTGGAGCTTCGAGGGCGGCGCGGCGATCCAGTTGAACGCCTGGAACGGATAGACCAGCGCCGCCTCGAAGCCCGCCCGATCGGTCGGCCGACCTCCCGACAGAAAATCCTTCAGCATGAACACCGAATAGCCGCAGGCCCCGGTCAGAAAGTCGTGGATCTCCCCGGGCTGGTAACCGAAGGCGACCGGGCCGCTCGGCCCACACTCGAAGAGAATGACCGGCTCGTCGCGGGCGAGCAGCTTGGCGGCGCCGCGAAGCACCATCAGCTCCGCGCCCTCGACGTCGATCTTGACGAAATCGAACCGCCGGTCGGCGGTGAGGAGATCGTCGAGACGGGCCGTCGAAACCCGGATCTCGTCGAACTGGCCGTCGCCGTGTGGCGCCAGTCCGCTGAAACCGGAGGCCAGTCGGTTGACGTAAAACGTGACGGTGTCGGCCCGATCCGAAAGCGCCGTCTCCAGCAGATCGACCTCGGGGAACTTCCGCCGCAGGAAGCGCACCTTGTGCGGTATCGCCTCGACGCCCACGTGGTGACCCTCGGGGGCGAGCCGGCAGAACGCGCTCAGCATCGAACCAAAGTGGCAGCCGATGTCGAGGCAGTTGGAACGTCGCCCGATCAGCTTCTTCAAGACCGACTGGATGCGCCGGTCCTCCTTGAACAGCTCCCGCAGCTCCGGATGGCGGACCCCCCGGAAGCGCTGCAACATCTCGCGCGCGCGCAGGAGCGGCTGTTCGAGAGGCGTACGAATCGCCTCGTATTTCAGTTCTCCGACGCGCACGTGCAGTGGCGCCAAAATAACACGATCTCCTCGGGGCGCCAGGAGCCCGACGGTTGCCGTACCGGCGACCGGTCCGTATCATCGAGCGAGCGGTACGCGATGGGGCGAGGCGAACGAGTCTTCCAGGTGGGCGGTTCGACCTTCGCCGTGTTCGGCGCCTGCGCGATCCTCGTGCTGCTGGGCGCGCCGGCGTGCAGCCGCCGGGTCACGGCCGGGCCGATCCCCGCCGGCACCACGGCCAAGGCATCGCTGGCCGACCGCTATGGCGCCGAGGTCTCTGCCGACTGGGCGCCCGATACGCTTCCCTGGGACCGGTGGCCGATCGACGTCGGCTTTCTGAACGACGGCGACCGGCCGGCCGGCCGCCACGGAAGGGTGGCCGCGCGCGGCGATCGGCTGGTGTTCGAGGACGGCACGGAGGCGCGGTTTTGGGGCACCAACGTGGTCGCCTACGCGCTCTTCAACGGTGAGCGCGCCCAGATCGCCCGGCAAGCCAAGCGACTGGCGGCGCTGGGATACAACCTGGTCCGGGTTCACCACCACGATTCCGACTGGGTGACGCCCAACGTGTTCCAGCCGGGCGTGACCACCCAAGCCCTGAACGACGCCGCCCTCGACAGCATCGACTGGTGGGTGAAATGCCTGCGCGACGAGGGCATCTACGTGTGGCTCGACCTGAAGGTGGGCAGAACCTTCCGGTCGGGCGACCAGATCCCCGGGTTCGAGGAGCTCACCCGGGCCGAAGCGACGGGGCGCGGGTTCGACTTCGTCGATCCCCGCCTGCACGAGCTGGAGCGGAAGTTCGCCGCCCAGTACCTCTCGCACGTGAATCCCTACACCCACCTGTCCGCCCTGAAGGACCCGGCGGTGATCGCGGCGCTGGTGGCCAACGAGGACGACCTGACGGCCCACTTTGCCAACCAGATGCTCCCCCGCAACCACAACCCCATCCACGGCGCCATGCTGCGCGCGCTGGTCGAGAAATCGGCCGCGACGCTGAACGTGCCCGTGGGCGAGGCGATGCGCTTCTGGGCGCCGGGGCCGGCCAAGCTGGTCCTGGCAGACCTGGAGGCTCAGTCCTTCCGGCGCTGGATCGCCGATCTCCACCAGATCGGATTTGGCGGCCTCATCGCGGGGACCAGCTACTGGGGCGGTGAGTCGCTGTGCAGCCTCCCTTCGCTGGCGGTGGGGGACGTGGTGGATGTTCACTCGTACGGCGAGGCCGAGGCGCTCGGCGCCAATCCGCGGTCGGAGGCCAACTTCATCTCCTGGATCGGCGCCGGCCAGATCTCGGGAAAACCGCTCACCGTGAGCGAGTGGAACGTCCCCTTCCCTATCCGGGATCGCTTCACCGCGCCGCTCTACCTGGCGGCGATCGCGGATCTGCAGGGCTGGGATGCGCCGATGATCTTCGCGTATCTGCAGGAAGGGGTCGGCGCGCCTCCGGACGTGCAAACCTGGTCCACCGGCTACGATCCGGCGCTCACCGCCCTGATGCCGGCGGCGGCGATCCTCTTCCGGCAGCAGCACGCCCGGGAGGCCCGCAAGACCTATCGGTTCGAGCCGAGCCGTCAGACGACCTACGGGGAGAACCTGACCCCCGCGACCAGCGCGACTTTGCGGACGCTGGTCGAGCAGAGCCGGCTGGTCGTCGCGCCACCCGATCTTCCCGAGGTCGATTGGGACGACCGCCACGACCCGAAGGAGGCCGGGGCCATCGTCGTCACCGCGCCCGATCACGACTTCATTCCACCGGGACAGACCAAGGTACGGTCGGACACCGGCGAGCTGGAGCGCGACTGGGCCGCCGGGACCGAGACCATCGACACCTCCCTGACCCAGGCCGCGATGGGGTGGATCGGCGGACGTCCGATCGCCCTGCACGACGTCGAGATCCGCATCCTGACCCCGAAGGCGACGGTCGCGCTCACCAGCCTGGACCACCAGCCGCTCGCCCAGTCCAAGAAGATCCTGCTCACGGTGGTGGCGCAGGTCGCCGCCAGCCCGGGGAACAAGCTGCCGTTCCTGGCCCAGCCGGTGACGGGGCAGATCGCGTTGCGGTCGACCGGGCCGATGTCGATGACGCCCCTGGTCCCGAGCACCGACCCGGCGGCCGCCGCCGAGCCCGGCCGGTCGGGCAGCTGGAAGGCCGTCCCCGGCAAGCGCGACGGGGATCGCCAGGTCTTCACCCTGCCCCATCTGCCGGCGACGCACTGGTTCCTGCTGCAGGCGGCGACGAAGCGCGACCGACTTTGATAGGGTGTCGACCCCAAGGCATGATCGAACGAATTCAGATTGGACGGCTTCCGATCGACGCCGTCGACCTGCCGGGAACGTTGACGGCCATCGAAGAGCTGGTCGGCGCGCGCGCCGGGGGGACCGTCTTTACGCCCAACGTCGACCACATCGTCATGGGCGAGCGGGACCAGCGATTCCGGGAGGCCTACGGGCGGGTGAGCCTGTCGCTGGTCGACGGGACGCCGGTCCTCTGGGCTGCGCGCCTGCTGGGGCATGCACTCCCCGAGAAGGTCTCAGGCTCGGACCTGGTCCTTCCTCTCATGGAGCGTGCCGCCGCGCGCGGCTGGCGGGTCTTCCTGCTCGGTGGCGCGCCCGGCTGCGCGGAGACGGCGGCGGCGCGGCTCGCGGAACAGTTTCCCGGCATCACCATCGTCGGCACCGACGCGCCCCGGATCGATCTCGGGTCACCGCTCGAGGAGAGACGGGCGGTCGCCCGGCGCGTGGCGGCGGTGCGGCCGGACCTGGTGCTGGTAGCCTTCGGCGCGCCCAAGCAGGAGATCTTCTGCGACGAGACGCTGGATCTCTTCCGGCCCGCCGTTCTGGTCTGCGTGGGCGCCGGCATCGACTTCCTGGCGGGCGTGGTGCGCCGGTCCCCCGTCTGGATGTCGCGCTGGGGACTCGAATGGCTCTACCGACTGGCGCACGAGCCACGCCGGCTCGCCGGCCGCTACCTGCTCCGCGATCCGGAGTTCCTCCTGATCTTGCTGCGCCAGGTCGCCGCGAAACGCCGCGGGTGACCGAGGATCAGGGAGCGGTCCCGCCGCCCTCGGGCATCGCCTGGCCGCCGGCGGGCGCCTGGCGCCGAATCTTGTCGTGGTAGCGATCGGCCGCGCGGCGTTTGCCGAGGAGCAACGAGGCCCGCTCGAATCGTCGCAGGTAGTCGAGATATTTCTGATCGTCCATCCGAGGGGCGTTCTCGAGGCGGGCCTTGACGTATCCCCACAGGATGCCCAGCCCGCTCAGCAGGTAGGGCCGCTCCGCCATCCGATAGAGCGCCACCGCCGCGATGTAGGTGGGTGCCGAGCCCATGAAGTACTTGCCCCGACCCCAGCGCTTGCGACCGTTCCACAGGCTGAGGTGACTCGAGCCCATCTGCCGGAGATGAATGATGCGCAGCTCGGGATCGTCCACCGACCGCGCCACCCACCCGCGCATGCGACACAGGTGGCCGTCGATGCCGTCCCAGCAGACCTCGCGGATGAAGCCCCCGATCGCGTTGAAGCAGGCCACCCGATAGAACTTCACGGGACCGACGGAGTTCTCGTCACCGGTGCGCTCCTGCACCTCCTTCTTCCCGAAGCGCAGGTGGAGCTTGCCCGACAGCGTCCCCAGCCAGGGATCCCGCTCGAACAGCTCCATGGTGCGCTCGAAGTAGCGGGGCGGCATCTCGAGGTCGCAATCGAACTTGCAGACGTAGTCGTAGTCGGGGAGGTTGACCTGCGACAGGCCGTGATAGAAGGCGTCGATCACGCCGGGGCCCACCGATCGGTGGCCGCGGTTCTCGCGCCGGACGACCTGGATGAAGGGGTACTGGGCGGCGGCGCGGGCCAGGATCTCGGGCGTCGCGTCGGTCGATCCGTCGTCGACGATCAGCCACTTGGCCGGCCGGACGCTCTGGGCGGCCACCGTGTCTATGGTGATCTGGAGATAGTCGGCTTCGTCGCGGCAGGGGGAGATGAGGAGATAGCGTCGGGACACGGCGTGTTTAAGATAATCCCATTCGATGCTGCCGGCACCAGTGCAGCAGCACGAAAGGCGCCCAGATCCGCGACCAGTAGATCCCGGGCGCGCCGGCCCGGAAGGCGCGCCACAGGCGACCGAGGGCGGGCGCCCGCAGGCCGACGCTCTCCACCAGGGCGCGATCGGCGAACAGCGCGTCGATCTCCCCGGCCAGTCGATCCTTCGCCCACAGCTCGATCGGCAGCACGAAGCCGGCCTTGGGGCGGTCGAAGATGGTCTGGTCCAAATCGGGCATCGCGAGATCCTTGAGCAGCTGCTTGCGGCCGAGGGGCGAAAAACGAGCCTCGTCCGGCACCGCCTGCGCGGCCTCCACCACTTCGTGATCGAGGAGCGGCACCCGGACCTCGAGCGAGCTCGCCATGCTCGCGGCGTCGGTGTCCCGCAGCAGGCGCTCCCCGATGAAGAGGGAGAGCTCGAGCAGACCGACGGCGGACAGCGGGGTGGCGCCCCGGATCATCGCCGCCAGCTCCTCGGCCCGCTCGGGGGACAGCCCGCGGGGCGCCAGGGCCGAGGTCGCATCGTCCGAGAGCTCTGCCAGGAACTCCTGCGTGTAAAGGCCGTACGAGACCTGGTAGAGGCCGACTTCCCCGCCCCGCGTCGCGAACAGATCGGCGAGCTTGCCCCAGCGGGTCTGCGGCGGGACCTCTCCGGCAGCGCCCGTCTTCCAGCGTCGGACCAGGCGGGCCAGAGCGGCCAGAGCAGCCTGCGGCAGAAACCGCGCCGCACGGCCGGCCCGGCGCCCGCGGGGCAGGTCGCGAAAGCTGCTGTAGCCGCCGAAGAGCTCGTCGCCCCCGGTGCCGGCCAGCGCGACGGTGAACCCGGCCTCACGCACCAGGCGGCTCACGAAGTAGGTGTTGATGGCGTCGAAGGTCGGTTGGTCGAGGCTGGTCAGGGCCGCCCCGAGATCGCGCTGAAACCGCTCCTGCGTCAGCTGGAGCTCCATGTGCTCGGTGCCCAGAGCGTCCGCCACCCGGCGGGCGTAGGCCGATTCGTCGAAGCCCGCCTCCGCGAACCCGACGTGGAAGGTCTTGATTCGCTGCCCGCCCGCCCGCACCGCCAGCGCAGTGACCGCGCTCGAATCGACGCCGCCCGAGAGAAAGACCCCCAGGGGGACGTCGCTGATGAGGTGCTGCCGGGCCGCCGTGCCTAGCGCCTCCTGCATCAGCGCGAGCGCCTCCGGCCGCGGGAGCGGCGCGCGCGGCGCCAGCGACCAGTACTTCTCGGGGCGGGCGACCGGAGCATCCAGCGCCAGCCGGAGCGCGGCGCCCGGCGCGAGCAGGGAGACGCCACGGACCGCCGTGGCGGGTCCCACCACGAAGCCGTTCCACATATAGGTGGCCAGGCCACGGGGATCGAGCTGCCGGGGCAGCAGGCCGGTCGCCAGCAACGCCCGCAGCTCCGAGGCAAATAGCAGGACCGGACCGCCCGGGCGCTGGATCGAGGCGTAGTAGAGCGGCTTTATCCCCAGGCGGTCGCGGGCGAGGAGCACCTCCCGGCGCCGGGGATCGTAGATCGCGAAGGCGAACATCCCCCGCAACCGACCGAGCGCCCCCATCCCCCAGCGGCCATAGGCCTTGAGGAGGACCTCGGTGTCCCCCTTCGAGCGAAAGTCGGCGCCGTCGGCGGACAGCTCCCGCCGAAGCTCGGCGTAGTTGTAGATCTCTCCGTTGAAGACCACGGCGTTCCGCTCGCGCTGGTCGACCATCGGCTGGTGGCCGTCCGCCGATAGATCGATGATCGCGAGCCGACGAAAGCCCAGCGCGACCCCCGGCGTGCCCTCGCTCCGGAAGAAGCCCGAGTCGTCGGGACCGCGGTGCGCCTCGGCGTCAGACATGGCGCGAACGGCCGCTTCGACGCCGGGATCGATGGCACCGACGGCGCCCGCTATTCCGCACATGAAACGCGAACTTTCGTTCAAAGGTCGCGGGAAGGCAATGACCGGCGGGCGGATTCGTCACCAGACTCACCGGGATCGCGCGCGCGGCGTCCGAAGACGATAAAGTCGGCGGCGCGCGGCCGCCCACCCGGCAGCGAACCCATGACCACGGACTTCACCCTCATCTCCCAGATCGCTCTGGGGCTGTTCATCCCCGTCTCGATCGCGATGTTCTTCTTCATGAGTCCCCAGCGCGCCGCGCTGGTCGCGATTCTGGGCGGCGACATGTTCCTGCCCGAGCTGGTCAACTTCAAATGGCCACTGCTGCCGCAGCTCGGGAAGCACTCCTTGCCCTACATCTGTACGCTCATCGGGTGCCTGCTGCGGGGCCGGCGCCGGACGCTGAAGCCCATCCAGGAGAAGTGGTTCGTCTGGTTGACGGTGGCTCTGGTCGTCGGTGCGGTGCTGACCGGGTTGACCAACGGCGACATGGTGGTGATCCGAAAGGGCGCTGCCCGCGCCGCCGGCCTCGACGTGAAGGACGGCCTTTACATGGGCGCCACGTTTCTCAGCATGGTCTCGCTGCCGTTCTTCCTGGGCTGCGCACTCTTTCGATCCCCCAAGGACTTCCGCTTCCTCATCACGGGGTTCGTGACCGCCGCCCTCATCTACGTCCCGTTCGCGTTGTTCGAGATCAAGATGAGCCCCGTCTGGCATTCCTGGATCTATGGCTTTGGTCAAAACCCCTTCTTGCAGAGCATCCGATACGGCGGGTATCGCCCCCTGGTGTTCATGTCCCACGGGCTCTCGCTGGCCCGGTTTCTCATGGCGGCCACGTGCCTGGCGTTCGTCCTCGGCTTCATGAAGGGCACCCTGTTCGGTCTGAGGGCCCGACCGCTCGGGTGGTTCCTGCTGGTCGTCTTGATCCTGTGCAAGAGCACGGGCGCCATCATCTTCGCGGTCATCGCGATCCCCTTGCTGCTCTGGAGCAAGCCCAGGCTGCAGGCCAGACTGGCCGTGGTGCTGGCTTCGTTCGTGTTTCTCTACCCGACGATCCGGACCTGGGATCTGCTGCCCACGGACAAGATCGTGTCGGTGCTGCAGCCGATCGTGGGCGACGAGCGAACCGGCTCACTCCAGTTTCGGTTCGACAACGAAAACGTCTTCCTCGAGCGGGCGCGGCAGCGACTCCTTTTCGGCTGGGGCCAGTACGGCCGAAACTTCGCGGCGACCAAGGACGGCAGCATGGCGGTGCCCGACGGCTACTGGGTCATCCAGATCGGTGAGCTGGGCGTCGTGGGATTCATCGCCACCTTCGGCCCGATGCTCATTCCCCTGTTCTTGACCCTCCGGAGAATGAAGCGCATGGCGCTCCAGATGGATCGGAAAATGGTGGCGGGGATGGCCTTGACGCTGGGGGTGGTGGCGCTCGACTGGGTGCCGAACGGCCTCTGGGCGCCTTATCCCTACCTGCTGGCGGGCGCTCTGGCCGGTGTGACCCGCGAGCTCGTGCTGCAAGGGGACCGGCCGGACACTTGGGAGATCCGGCCCGAACAGGAATTCGCTTGAGCCTCGACGTCGGATATCTGGTCAATCAATATCCCCACGTCAGCCACAGCTTCATTCGACGAGAGATCGCGGCGCTCGAGGACCAGGGCGCGACGGTCGCGCGCTTCTCCATCCGACCGTCGTCCGAGGAGCTGGTGGATCCCGCCGACCGCGACGAGGCGCTCAAGACCCAGGCCATCCTGGGCGTGGGTCCGCTGGGATTACTCTTCGCCACCCTCCGGGCGGGTCTGACCGGCTTTGGGGCGTTCGTGGCTGCCTGCCGGGCGGCGGTGCGCCTCGGTCGTCGTTCGGATCGGGGGCTGCTGCGGCATCTGGTCTACCTGGCCGAGGCGGCTGTCCTCCTGCGCTGGGTGCGCGTCCGAGGCATTCGCCATCTCCACGCGCACTTCGGCACCAATCCCGCCGCGGTGGCCATGCTCACCCGCATCCTGGGCGGACCGACCTACAGCTTCACGATCCACGGTCCCGAAGAGTTCGATCACCCGATCGAGCTGTCGCTGCCCGAAAAGATCGCCCGCGCCACCGCGGTCATGGCCGTGAGCTCCTTCGGCCGCAGCCAGATCTACCGCTGGATCCCTTACACGGAATGGCCCAAGGTTCACCTGGTCCGCTGCGGCGTCGACGTCGCGTTCCTGGCCGCGGGTCCCCAACCGATCGTCGACAACAGGCGCCTCGTCTGCGTGGGACGGCTCACCGAGCAGAAGGGGCAATTGCTCCTCCTGGAGGCGATGGCGCACCTCAAGAGCGAAGGGGTCTCCTTCGAGCTGGTGCTGGCGGGCGACGGGGCCATGCGCGGCGTGATCGAGGGGCGGGTCCGAGAGCTGGGCTTGCAGGATGCCGTGCGGATCACCGGCTGGCTCAGCAATGACGCGGTTCGGAGCGAGCTGCTCGGCTGTCGGGCCCTGGTCCTGCCCAGCTTCGCCGAGGGCCTCCCGGTCGTCTTGATGGAGGCCCTGGCCCTGGGGCGCGTCGCCCTCAGCACCTACGTGGCCGGGATCCCCGAGCTGCTGCAGGACGGGATCAACGGCTGGCTGATGCCGGCCGGCTCGGCGCCCGCTCTGGCGCAGGCGATCCGCCGCGTCCTCGACGCCTCGCCGCAGGCGCTGGCGCGCATGGGCGCCGCCGGCGCGGCGGCGGTCGCCGCGCAACACGACGCCTATCGGGAGGCCGCCGGCTTGGCCGGGGTCTTCCGCGACGCGATGCCGTGAACTTCCCCCGCGGCGGCGGCCGCGCCGCCCTGCGGTGCCGCCGCCGACGACACGAGCTCGTAGGCGCCGAGGTCCCAGCCGGAGCCCGACGGTCGCGCCGACAGCAGGCGATCCTGATACACCGAGATCGAAAGAGCGTCGTGTAGGGAAAGAGTGTAGATCTCGGTGGTCG
>OCTA010006321.1_pt1 | contig 10112 bp, 7 predicted proteins | sample 1538991 | NCBI WGS metagenome assembly OCTA01 (sample SAMEA3539302, study PRJEB22396) | soil metagenome | biome: tundra; feature: field; material: soil | place: USA | collected 2010-05 | depth 0.15 m | reverse complement strand
GCTCGATACGATTTTCATCCCTATGGGTGGGCCGAAGGCCCATGCAAACTCCTAGTATAAGTAAATCGATGCAAATCGAATAATTGTGTTTTTCAAAGTGCCGGAAAACCACTCCCAAACAGCCTCGCGCCGTCACCTGCATGCTCGTTACTGGCCAGTCAGTCTTGCCTGCTGATCTTTACCCTGATCGGGGATGTAGCTGGTCTATTGGGCTGGATGGGTCAGGATGGATGATCTCGATCGCTATCTATATATGAATGGTCAGAGTACTTTTCTTCTTCCTGAAATGGGTGGTTCTGTGAGCCGCTCGCTTGCGCTTTCTTCCGCCGCCGGGTCTCTATCAGACTCGCAAAACACCCTCTGCGCACGGGGTGCGACAGCCCGGCCGCGACGATGACTGTGATCGGCCAAGTTGGGCCGCAATTCGGGTGTGTCGCGTCGATCTATTACATTAGGGTTTCAACTGCTCGGTCCGACGACACCCTAAACGCCCCGGTTTTTGCGCCCGCGGCGGCACCTAAAGTCCGCGTCGTTATTGGTACCTAGGCGGCCCGGGGGCCGAAAAGGGGTCGTTCGAGACTGGTTGCATCGGCGTCGGTTTCGGGTTCGCACGAGACCGGTGAGCGATGAGAGTGTCCAGAGTTCTAGAGTCCGGACCCCGGCCGAGTTTTTCTTGCCGCACCGCCTCTTCCCACCTGGGAGAGTCTGACTGACCCGCTATCAGTCGTACTCGCAGTAAAATCCCAGTATTCATGGCCCAATTGAGGTAACGAGTGTTGCAAATATGTGCCAGAATCTAACTTCTTGCGCTTCAGGAGATTTCACTTTGGCCAGTAAACAGGAACAAATAATCCCGCGCGGTGAGGGAAGCTGGCAGGTGCGCGTTTTTCTTGTGCGCGAGTAGGAGACTCGCTGACGGAAGTTTCTGAAGTATGCCCTTCGTGGCGCATTTCGAGCGGCATGGCGCTACCTCAGCACCAGGCTTGGGGAACGGAGCAAGGGTGGGGATTGGAGGGAGAAGGATTGCCCCCAACCAATATCTTGAACTCTGCTTCGACTTTGCTGTCCGACCGAAGTTCCGAGCCAAGTCGTATCGTGATTACAAGGCACTGCTCAGCCGCCACATTCGCCTCTCGCTCGGTGAGCAAATGATCGGAAGGCTTGCACCGCTCGATCTTCAGCGGGTGTTTTATGAGATCTAGGAGAGTAATCTCGGCACGAGAACCGTCCACTACGCCCTTTTCGTTCTCCAAGTCGTGCTTGAGCAGAACGTGCACTGGAGACTCTTGAAATCGAATCTTGTTTCTGGAGTTGTAATCCGGCAACACGCACAAGGTGAGATGCACGTCCTGAACCCCGACTCGGCGACCAATTTCTCAGGCATACCGCAAAGACACAATACGGAGTGCTTTTTGTTCTTGCCCTGACCACGGAGATGCGAACGAGCGAGTACCGTCTCTCGCGAAAGCCCAGACTCCCGGGCCACCGCTCGCTGACTCCGTCCGTCAACACGAACCGCACCCCGTCCACACCCGTATATCTTCCCTCGGAACATCTCTCCGGTGTTCCATGAACCATGCCATCAGGGCAACATCCCGCGAAAACAAGATCCGGCGGTGGCAAACTTTTACTCCGCCCTTGACAGTTACAAGTCCCGGTTGCTGCCTCCATTTCTGCCGTGACAGCAGTGTTAACTTTGCCAGTTATTTATCGGACCTGGTTTTCAGCCGGAGCCACCGAGCGAGAGTCAAGCTGCCAGATGCGCTTGGCACCGGGGTCGGCTAAGGGACCGGGAGCTCTTGTTTCTCCGGTGACATTGCCGAGCAAATCGTGGTCAATATGATTGAACACACTCACCTTTGGGAACGGCTGGCTGCTGCTCATAGTCAGCTCCAGGCGGTCAGGATCAAGGTCTACCTGCATGTCGCCCAAAGCTCCATCTTTGTCCCAGCCGTGCGCCTCGCGCCAAGCCGGCAAGTCGAGCCACTGCTTCGAGTCGGATGTGAAAAACCCCAGAAACTCTTTCGGCATGGAGACAAAGAGGTTCCCGTCGGCCTGGTTGTTCTGGCTGAGGAATACGATGGCTGACTTGCCACATTTGGTGAAGATGTTGTTCACGATATTGTTGTTCTCGGCGGATCCGCTGCCGGCACGATCCGGGCGCGTGATGGCAAAAACGCCGGAGTTGTCGCAGCGGCCGATGAGATTCTGGGCGATGATGAGATGATCGCTGGCATTGATGAAAACGCCAGAACCCGCGCATCCTCTCTGGCCGGGCGTGCCCGGCTCGGCGTTCCGGATGTTCCAAATGACATTGTTGTCTATCTGGTTCAGTTTGAGGTTCATTTCCATGTGGACGGCGGCGCTGACGGTGAGGACGTCGGCGAAGACATTCCTGGTGATACGGCAGTTGACGTCGCCGCTGTCGAACCAGACCGCGTTGGCATGGCGGATATGGCGGACCACGTTGCGGCGGAAGAGCATGTTTTGGGCACGGTGGAACTTGGCTGCGGCGGCTTCCCATGCTCGTTCTGCGTCCGCCCAACCGCACCACTCGATGAGATTGTCCTGGATGACGGCATCCTGAGTTCCCATGCCGGCGAGACCTTCGACGCCGCAGAAGCGAATCGTATTACCGCGAATGATCTGAGATACGCCGGCCTGCGGCGTGGGACCGCCATTCCAGTCGCCGTTGCCGATATCGAGGCCGGTACCGTTGGCCCATTCGATGGTGTTGCCCTCGATGATCCAGTGATTGCCGCCAGCGGTGGAAACGATGCCGCGCTGCGGAACCGGGTAACCGTTGCCGGCGTGCTGGAAGGTGATTCCCTTGACGCGGATGAAGGCAAGGCCCTTCTGCATTGGTACAAAGGCCTGCTCGCGGGTGGTGACTTCGACCGTGTGCTCGGCGGGAGTGCCGGCGGGGATGCGGATGTGAATGGCCTCTCCCGCGTTGTCGACCCAGAAACGGGCATCAGGCAAGCCGCCGATCTCCTGCATGATTGGACCGCCGCGCGTGCGAGGAGGCAGGCCGGTGAGAGGCACTGGTGCACCTGGAGGCGGGGGGCCGGGCAGCCGCGCGCTTGCCAGTTCACGAAGCTGCTCCATCGGCTCCAGCGGCTTGCCGTCCACAAAGACCAATCCACGGCGGCGGAAATACGGGCCCATATCGACCGATTTGGTGTCGAGCCATGAGCGATCCCCCGGCGCGCTGGCCAGGCTGAAGGGGTTGTAGGCGTCGGGGAACATCGTGCCGGTGAGTTCGTGTTGCCATGCAGGTATTTGGGCTGGAGCCTGGCCAGTTGGGCCTCCAGGGCCACGGAAGCCCATTGCAATGGACTCCGGCTGCCAGCCATCTTTGAGGACTTCAGAGCCTTTGACGAAAACTGTTGCCCCCGGGGCGGCCTCGTAGCTGATCATCTGAGCCGGACCGGTGCCCCCGCGCACCGGGCGAACGCACTCGCGGTAGGCGCCAGAGGCGATGACTACGCGTTCGCCGGGCTGAAGGACTTGGGCGGCCTTGTTGATGGTGCGGAAAGGCCGCTGGCGGGTGCCGGGTCCGTCATCGTTGGCCCTGGCGGAGCTATTGTCCACGTAGTAGGTCTTCGAAAATGTCAGCGGCTTTTCCCAGGAGACATACTCGGTACCGTCGGGCAGGCGCGAGTCCGTCGACGCAGCCTTGTGATTGGGTTTGGCGGCTTCAGTGGCAACATCTTGCTGAGCATGGCCGAAGGCGCTTCCACCGAGACCAACCATCGCCCCCACTCCTGCCGCGTACTGGAGAAAGCGCCGGCGATCCACGGGTTGGATGGGAATTCCATTCTTTGACGAATCTGGATTTGAGAGGAATCGCTCTCTGCCTGATTTCATACCAGCCACATTATGTTAAGGTGCTGCTCCAAGTAAAGCGATTGAGCAAGAAACTTTATGGCTGGCAGCAGGAACACTGGCGGATGGGACCAGGGGTGAGAGGCATAGGCGCTCACCGTACCTGGCTGCCGCGGATTTCCGTCAACCACATCCACAGCATTACCGGCCTGGAAAAACTCGACCCGGCCGTGGATCAACGTTTGGCCAAAGGGGAATGAGTTCGTCACGACCATGTGCAGTGCCGCGATAGCGTGCCATAAGGCCCTGCGGCACTGCCACGCCAGTTCCGTCCGGCCCCGCAGCGCGAAGAAATTCTAGTAGAGCATGCACTGTTTCTTCAGAGTCAGTCCCAGATCATAGGTGAAAGTGCGAATCGCGTCTCTATCGCGTTTCTCGGACGGCTGCTCGCGCCAGTATCTGATCTGCGCGCTCGGGGGCACGTACATGGGAACCATTTCTGCTGCTTCGAGCAGGTTCGCCGCGTATTCTGCCGCATCGAGCATTTTGTCGGTCGATGTCTTCGAGTGTCTGAATGTGTTCGGGTCATCCGTAAGAGCGGCCTCAATTGCCTTAAGCGCTCGTTCGGCGTGGCCCTCGCGGTTCGGAACTGGCTTGATGATCGTATTCAGGTCGCGGTTTCTGTAGAAGCCCATCACGGCCGCGATGATCGCAGGATCGCGAATCGTGCCATCTGGATAAAAGAGCCCGTGGACTTCGCCCCAGTATCCCTGGATGATCAGGTTGAACAGATACCAGCCTGTCTTGTGCTCCTCGGCAATCTGCAGGACCACGTCATAAGGATTGGCGCGGGCAATGCACGCTGTCTCCGAGTTCAGCATGGGCTTGCCGTATCTCGTTGAGATTTCCTCGGCAGTGCGATAAGCCGCCTCGATCGTTGAGCGGAGCGGCGTGTAATCGTGAAAGCTGATCACATCCTCCAGGTCGGCCGCAACATCCAGTTGGCTTGAGTACTCATACCCGACCGTGAGCGCATTCACCGGGTCCAGTTTGCGAACGTAGGTCAGGTAGTAGCGGACGAATCCGGTGATCTCGTCGATGTGTTGCTTCTTCTCTTCGCCCGTTGCTTTCATTACGTAATCGTTCGTCACCGGTTCGTTCATGATGTCCCACATCAGCAGGCCGGGCTCGTCTTTGATTGCCTCGACGATTGCTTTCACGTAGGCATCGCCCCGGGGGCGGAACGCGGGCTTGAGCGTGTCCGGATTCAGGCTGTTTCCATTCCACAAAATCGGCATCGTAGAAAAGCCCATCCGCTTGGAAGTGCGAATATAATTCCGAAGCCGATCGATGAAACCTTGTGGGTCTTTCTCGTACCCCTGATAGCTCAGCCAGATTCGCGTGCTATTTAAATTGACCCGCTTTGCATAACCAAGGTCCCTTTCAATCACCGCCTGGTCGCCGTTCATTCCGTAATTGACGCCTCGGATGAAGCTGTAATCCTTCAGCGGCTTCTCAGCAGACGCGGGTGCAACGGCCGTGGCCAGGGCAATGCCCGCCAAGAACGCAAGACGTGTTTTCATCATGTTTCTCCTTTGATGAACGAACATTGAGCCTGGCTCTTTCCGCGAGTGAGAAGAGCACCTGCGTCGAAAGCAACCAGGGCATTGCGCATGGAGCGCATTGCACACACGGGATTCCTCCCTCACACCCCCAGGCACATCGGGAGGGGGATATTTATGAGAGGCCGGTCCGCAGCAATTGCTCGGACGACAATACAGGGTATACCAAGCTCCTAGCTGGCTCTTGATGCCTTCCGAATGAGATTCTGGAAAGAGATTCCCTCCGGGTAACAGTGAACTGGCCGCCTGCTGGCGTTTCTATTTGAAAAGTGCCGGAGCGAAGTCGTTCAAATCTCTTCGACACGTAAGTCACTCGTGCGCCGTACCTGGCGACGAAAAGTAGATTTACTTGATTCCGGCCTTGTCCAGCATTGACCGGAACTCTCCGATTGTTGCCGTGAATTCGTTCAGGCTCGGTCTTTGCCAGAGAAGTCAAGCTATTCAGTCGAATCTCAGATTGGAAATTGGTAGTCCCTGAGTGCTTGATCTAATGTGCCCTCAGGTCGGCGTATGTACGTCCACCAGAATCTCCGTGTGGGATTCAAAGCACCTCCACCTCACGATTCGCACCGAAGAGTTCAGCAAGGTAGTTCTTTTCCCGGCTGGTCGAATCGAAATCCTTAAGAACCAGGGACAATCGAGCGAACCGCTCAACGCCCGTCGGCAGCCGCAGTCCGACGAATTCTCCGGATTCCAGGTAGGGAAGGATTTTGTAAACCGGTAACCATCCGAAGCACAACCCGCTTCGCACGGCCTCAATCGCAGATTCAATTGAAGTCACAGCTATTTGGCGTTGCGCTGGAGCATGTGGTTGTCGCCCGGGGGCCGGGCCGGTTGCTCCTTCGATGACTACGGCAAGACGCTGAATCAGATCCATTCGCGTCAGTTGCCGCTCTCCAGCATTCAGGGGATGGTCAGCTCTGGCGACGGCTCTGATTCGTATATCGAGGACTGGCTTGATCAAATGCTCTTGCGTCGGCGTTCCAACAATACACAAATCAGCGCCATGGTTTGCGAACTCAAAGACGGATGACATGAACGTACCGCGATGCAGCTTTAGATGTGTATGGGGATAAACGCGCGTGAGTTCTGCGAGGGCGGCAAAGAGTCGATCGTCCGGATAGACACTGTCAACCGAAAGACTGATCTCGGTCTGACCTCCGACTGCCAAAGACGCGGCTCTTTGTTCGAGTGCCCGAAACCCGCTGAGCAATGGCTCCACATCCGCCAGCAATGCCTTTCCAGCTTCGGTGAGTTGCGCCTTTCGGCCCTTCATTTCAAGCAGAGGGGTTTTGAACTGATCCTGGAGACGCGAAACTGCGTAGCTGATCGTCGACTGTGAACGATTCAACTTCGATGCAGCAGCAGCAAAACTACCCAGCTCGACCACTGCTTCCAGAACTTCCCACTGATCGATCGTTGTATGCATGAAGCTGGCTCCAGAATGAGTCGGGCATTCAATTGTTTGAATCGGCAAGCTAACAATATATCGAAATCCTCGATATATCAATTCGAAAAATGCCACTAGTCAGTCGACTTTCTTGTGGACTAGCATCCCGTTGTTTCCTAATAAGACAATTTACTGCGTACAAAGCAGGCGTTTGAAGGGTAAACGCTCGCTTGTGGAACTCGGTCAAGTTAACCAAACGAAAGGTTCCGAGGGGGGATATGGCTCAGTTTTCAAGGAGGTCAATGCTGAAGGGTGCTGCTCTTTCGGCATTAGGATCACTCTCTGGTTTTTCACTTCCCGCCTTGGCGGCGGCCGTCGAGACCAACAGTTCGCCCTACCGGAGACCAAAGCTCAAAATCACCGACGTGCGCACCGCGCAGGTAATGGTGCATGGACCGCAGACGCACGTGAGGATCTATACGGATCAGGGCATCTACGGGCAGGGTGAAGCGACAGATGCTGCAGTCGGAACCCCGTCTCTGATTCGCGGCTGGCGGCGCATGCTCATCGGACGAGATCCGCTCGATGTTGAAGCGATTTGGGAGAGGATTCGCACCTTGGGAATCTTCGCCGGTGCGCAGGGCGGGCAGTTCATCACTGCTCTGTCCGGTGTGGAAATTGCATTGTGGGATCTCGCCGGTAAGGCTCTCGGCCTACCCGTTTACCAGCTTATGGGCGGAAAATTCCGGGATAAGGTTCGGATCTATTGCGACTCGGATATCGACGACCCGACTGGACCGGAGGCACACCCGAAGTTCGCATGGATCAAGGATCAAGGCTTCACGGCGATGAAGATCGACCTTGACGATGCCAGCGATCCCGCGCGCTTCGATCAAGTTAACTGGACGGCGAGCAACGGCGAGATTGATCGCATGGTGAAGTGGGTTGCCTCTACGCGCGAGTCCATTCCAGCAAACATGGATCTTGCCTGCGATATGCATGGACGCTACGATGCTCCCACCGGAAAGAAAGTCGCCAAAGCGCTGGAACCGTTCAGGCTGATGTGGCTTGAGGAGCCGGTTCCGGCCGAAGACATTGACGCGATGGCGGACATCCGGCACTCGACCTCTACACCGATAGCCTGCGGAGAAAACTTATACATGCGCTGGGGATACAGGGAACTGCTCCAGAAGGAAGCGGTCGACATCATCCAGCCCGACTTTCAGAAGGTCGGTGGGCTTGCCGAAGCCAGGAAGGTTGCCAACCTGGCGCAGACCTACTATATCCCCGTAGCGCCGCACTGCGTGGTTTCGCCGATCGGGCTGATGGCTACTGCCCACGCATGCACCACCTACCCGAACTTCCTGGCATGTGAGTGGCATTGGATTAACCACAAGGATCTTTGGAAGTCGTGGGTCAAGGAAGGCGAGATCATCGTGAATGGCTTCGTCACTCCGCCAGACAAGCCAGGCCTTGGCGTGGAGATGGACGAGGAAGTTGCAAAGAAGGCACAGATTCCTGGAACACCGTGGTTTGAACCCGAGAAGTAAGCAGTTCAGGAAGATCACCAATTCATTGGAGCAGAGAACATGCGAAAAATCATTGCAGGTGCACTCGCCGTGGTAGCCTTCCTCGCACTGACTCCCTGCCTGAGGGCGCAGCAGGGATTCTTCACGCGCGACGATGTCATCAAATACACGCCCGATTGGCAAGGAGAAAGGTTTCCGGACGGTCGGCCCAAAGTGCCCGATGACATTCTGGACCGCATGAAGAATGTGACTCTCGAAGAAGCATGGGCGACGCTCCGTTCGGCGGGATTTGTGCATCAGTATGAAGATGGTTGGTACTCGATCCACCCCGATCAGATTCTAGTGGGCCGGGCACTGACGGCTGTGTGGATGCCCGGCAGACCCGACGTCGAAAAAGTCATCGAGGAGCAGGGAGTCAAGGACCACCGAAAGGGTGGTACCAACGCTTGGCCCGTCGACATGTTGCAGCCTCGCGATGTCTACGTAGCCGACCACTTCGGGCTCAAGACAGATGGACCTTCCATCGGCGACAACGTCGGCAATGCAATCTATGCCAGATCAGGAAATGGCATTGTTTATGATGGTGCCGTTCGCGATATCAATGGCCTGAACGAGTTGCCGAACTTCACCTCATTTGTTCGCTACTACGACCCTTCACACCACTTCGGAACTCTTGCCAGCGGCAGGCTGCTCAACTCAACCATGGTGAGCATCAATGGCCCTACCCGCATTGGACACGCCCTCGTCTTGCCCGGAGACGTGATCCTGGGGCGAAACGGCGGCGTGCTGTTTATACCGCCGCAGTTGGCGGAACGCGTCGTCAAGGACTCCGAACGCACTCGCCTCGAGGACACCTTTGGGCACCAACGCTTGAGAGAGAAGAAGTACACCGCTGGGCAGATCGATGCCAAGTGGTCACCGGAAATCGAACAGGACTATAGAGTGTGGCTGAAAGAGAACGAGGACCATCTGCCCGTATCCAAGGCCCTGATAGAGGAGATTCTCAAAGGAGATATGTCATCGCAATAACGGTCTTGGGAAAACTCCCGTCTTCGCACCCTTCGAGGTGTATAAGCGGGCCAGATCTAAGAGCGTGGGCGTTGTCCGTTGTCAATTCAAAGAAAGGCTGCTCTAAGCAGAGGAGGGTAAAGTCGACCATGTTGAACATTCATGCCAGTGGTGCATCAGAAAATCGGCGCAACAATTCTCGACTCTTTTCCAATCTCCACATCACAGCGACATCTCTCGAGCCTGCGCAGATGTCTCTTAAGACCTTCGAGAATCTTGGTCGGTGCAGTGCGTTCATTGCCTGCTACATCTTTGTGTTTTTCCTTGCCATATCGTCGGCTGCCAGGTTGCCTGCGCAGACCGCTGGTACGGTCTCAGGACACGTCAGCGATTCAACCAACGCTGCGGTTCCGGACGCGAATATTTCTCTCAAGAATGTGGGGACCGGATCGGAACGCTCAACGGTCACAACCGGGTCAGGCGACTACACATTTCCCGAAGTTCCGGTCGGTGTCTATAGCATTACGGCCACGCATTCGGGCTTCAAGACAGCTGCGAGTAATAACGTGCAAGTGCAGGTCCAACAGTCGGTCCGTCTGGATTTCAGCCTGCAAGTCGGAGCGGTAACGCAATCGATCGAGGTTGAAGCCTCTGGTGCACTTCTACAAGCAGAAAACGCCACCCTCGGCACCGTGGTTGAGAATCAGGCGGTCAACGAGCTGCCGCTGAACGGCA
>OCTA010006320.1_pt1 | contig 10113 bp, 11 predicted proteins | sample 1538991 | NCBI WGS metagenome assembly OCTA01 (sample SAMEA3539302, study PRJEB22396) | soil metagenome | biome: tundra; feature: field; material: soil | place: USA | collected 2010-05 | depth 0.15 m | reverse complement strand
GCGACGATCCCGATGTGGAAACGCAAAGCGTGGAAGTGGACGGCACCGAGAAAAAAGCGCTGATCCTGCGTCCGAAACGGCACTGAAATTTTAACTTCTAATTTCGCCAAAAAAAAGCGCGGACAATAATTTGTCCGCGCTGTTTGCTTTTTCAGATTTTACTGGTCCACCACTTTCAACGTGTAAACTTTCGAGGCCACGCTGTTGGGCTTGGGCGCGGTGCCGAAATTGTTGTAGAGAAAATCAAATTTGAAACGGTAGTTGACGGTGGACGCGCCGGGCGGCACCCGCACCAGACCTTCCCAGCGGTTCTTGACCATGGGCACCGGCCGCATCGGCGACGGCTGGCCATTCACGATGACGAAGGCCTTGATGCTGTCCCAGCGCAGCGATTGCTGCCGGGAATCCAGCGCGGTTTCGACGGGATAAAGATTGTCGGCATTGCGCAGTTGCTGGCCCGGGGTCAGGCGCGTGAATGTCACGGTCGTGCACCCGGCGAGCAGCAGCACGGGCAGGAGCGGCAGAAATTTCTTCAACATAAGCGCGTCATCATCGCAGAAAACGCGCCGGCTTGTAAAGTTGGATTTCCGCGCTTGAACGCCGCTTTCATTTCGGCAATCCTCGCCCGCATGAATTCCCCGAGTCCTTCCCGTCCGGCGGCGAGCAACTTTCGCTGGATCATCTGCGCGCTGCTGTTCTTCGCTACCACGTTCAATTACCTGGACCGGCAGGTCATCAGCTATCTCAAGGAATATTTTTGCACGCCGGCGGAAAAAGGCGGCTTCGGCTGGTCCAACACGGATTTTGCGAATCTGACCTCGTTTTTCACCGCGTTTTACGCCGGCATGACGATCATCGTCGGCTGGATCATTGACAAAATTGGAACCAAAACGGGGCTGGCCCTCTCGCTGATCGTCTGGTCGGTGTTCGGCATTTGCAACGCCTTCGTCGGCCGGCTGGTGATGATGCATGTGCTGATCCGCAGCGCGTTTGGCATTGGCGAAGCCGGCAATTTCCCCGCCTCCATCAAGACGGTCGCGGAATGGTTTCCCAAGCGGGAACGCGCGCTGGCCACGGGCATTTTCAACAGCGGCTCCAATTTCGGCGCGATGGTCGCCGCGCTGTTCGTGCCGTGGTGCATGATTTATTTCGGCGACCAGCGCGGCTGGAAGATGGCGTTCATCCTCACCGGCGCGGCAGGCTTCATCTGGTTGATTTTCTGGTTCTGGCTTTACGACACGCCCGCCAAAAGCAAACGCTTGTCTCAGGCGGAATACGATCACATCCACAGCGACAAGGACGAAGTTTCCAGCGGCGAGAAGCCGGCTCCGGCGACTGTGGGAAAACTGTTTTCCGCCACCGGACGGGTGCCGCGCGCCAGTTTTTGGGGCACCATGCTGCTGATCGGCATTTTGACGGCTTTCGTTTTATTGATGACCACTCTGATTGTGGTTCCCAACGGCAGGATTTACATCTCGGGAGAAACCGCGCGGCAGATTGCGGAAAAACTCTTCGTCACGCCCAATTCCGTGGCGGCCATCCTCGCGTTTCGCGTCCTGTGGCTGCTGGTCGTGGCGTGGGTGTGCATCGCCCTGCAAATCAAACGCTGGCATGACCTCGGCAAAACCGGCTGGCTCGTGCTCCTCAATCTCGTGCCGGGCGTCGGCAGTCTCATTTCCGTGATCTGCCTCGGATTTTTCAAAAGCACCGCCGCCGCGACCCGGTTCGGCAGCGACGCCAGCACGGGCGTCCTCGGCTACCGTCAGACATGGGCGTTTTTCTGGGGAAAATTTCTGACCGACGGCGTCTGGTGGTTCTACCTTTTCTGGCTGCCGGACTATTTGAAAAAACAATTTGGCATGGACAAACACCAGGTCATGCTGCCGACGTTCATCGTGTATGGCGTCGCCATCGTGGGCAGTGTTTATGGCGGCAGCATTCCCATGACGCTCATCAAAAAAGGCATGGCCGTCTATAAGGCGCGCATGTTGGCCATGTTTCTCATCGCCCTGGTGCCGCTGACCGTGTTGAGCACGCAATACTTCGGCAATGTGGAGCATTTTGGCAACACCTGGGCCGCCGTGCTGGCCGTCGCCACCATTTGCGTCGGGGCCGCCGCGCATCAGGCCTGGTCGGCCAATCTGTTCACCACCGTTTCCGATATGTTTCCCAAGCGCTCCGTCGGCTCGGTCACCGGCATCGGGGCCATGGCGGGCGGCCTCGGCGGCGTGCTCGTCCAGCAGTTCGCCGGCGGCCTGACCGATGCTTACAAGGACAATCCGCAACACGCCTACCTCGTCATGTTCATCATTTGCGCGGTGAGCTATCTCGTCGCGTGGACCATTATGAAAGCCTTGGTGCCGCGCCACCAGCCCATCACGGACATATAAGAAATTTTCAGAAACAAAAAGCCCGTTGAAGTCTCGGCTTCAACGGGCTGAATTTTTCGTGTGGTTCGTGTATTTCGTGGTTAACCCGCTCCGCGTTAGATGCTCATCGCATCAAAACCACCGTCCACCACAATTTCCGCGCCGGTGATGAAACTGCCCGCGTCCGACGCCAGCAGCAGCGTCGCGCCCACGAGTTCATGCGCTTCGCCAAAGCGTTTCATCGGCGTCTTGCCCATGATTTGCGCCACGCGTTCGGGATTTAGAACTTTGCGATTTTGCTCCGCCGGAAAAAATCCCGGAACCAGAATGTTCACGCGCACCCCCGCCGTCGCCCACTCGCGCGCGAGATTTTTTGAAAGGTTATGCACCGCCGCCTTCGACGCCGAGTAGGTGAACACGCGTGACAACGGCGTCAGCCCCGACGCCGAACCGAGGTTGATGATGCTGCCCGAACCTTTTTCGACCATGTGTTTGCCGAAAATCTGGCAGGACAGCACAACGCCTTTCAAGTTCACCGTGATGATGCGGTCAAACTCATCTTCGGGAATGTCAAAAAACGGCGTTGGCGAATTCACGCCCGCGCCATTTACCAAAATGTCCACGCGACTAAATTTTTTCAGCACCTCGGCCAGCAGTTGTTGCAGGCCGGACTTGGAAGTCGTGTCGCACGGAAAAAATTCCGCCTTCCCGCCGCCCTTGGAAATTTTGTCAAGCCGCGCCTGCGCCTTGGCCGCGTCGCGCCCGACGAGCGCGACCGTCGCACCCGCCGCCGCCATGCCTTCGGCCATTTCGCCGCACAGCACGCCCGTGCCGCCGATGACGACCGCAACCTTGTTTTTGAGTGAGAACAGTTCTGCTGGTGTTTTCATAAATTTAAGTCAAACCGCGACGGGAACGCCTTTGCGATTCAATGCTTTTTCCGCAAATTTCCGCGCCTCGCGCGCACCGCGCAAAAGGCAGTCCGAACTGATGTCGCAATCCAAATCCGGCCAATAGACCGACGAGTGGCTGATTTCAAAATGCCGGCGCTCTTTCGCCGTCGCCAGCATCAATGTCGGATAAAATGCGAGCGGCACGCTGACCGACCGGCCATCTTCCAAATCGAAGGTTAGCCGTTCGTTCGCAATTTTCACCGCCGTGACATCCGGCGGCGGGGTGTTATTTAGTTTCATTCCACGCTTCCAATAACATGATTTCGTGCCGTTGTAAAATCCGCGCAATCTCGCGCAGTTCGATTTCTCGAAAGCCCTTGTTCCAACTCAACCGGACCGGATCGAGCCAGAACTTCGCCTCGTGGCCGGATTTGTGAACGTGAACATGGGCCGGTTCGTCAGGCTCCGAACTGTAAAAGCCGATGCGATAGCCTTTCTCGCGCAGTATCGTCGGCATAAATGATTTTCACCGCTGCACCCGCGCGCTGCCGCCGCCAAAAGTTTTTTCCACTTCCTTGCGCGTGGCCATGCTCGTGTCACCGGGCGTCGTCGAAGCCAGCGCGCCATGCGCCGCGCCATATTCAACGGCTTTCTGCGCGTCGTTAAATTCAAGGAAGCCGAATTGCAGGCCGCTGGCAAAACTGTCGCCGCCGCCGACACGGTCCAGAATTTCCAGTTCGGGATATTTGCGGCTCTCGAAAAATTTCCCGTCGTGCCAGAGAATTGCGCTCCAGTCGTTCTTCGTCGCGGTGATGACGCGGCGCAACGTCGTCGCGGCCACCTTGAAATTCGGATACGCCTTCACGGCGGTCTCGATCATCGCCTTGAACGCGTCCGTCTCAATCTTGCTCAAGTTGTGATCCGCACCCTTGACCTCGAAGCCGAGGCTCGCGGTAAAATCTTCCTCGTTGCCGATCATCACGTCCACATACTTGGCGATTTCGCGATTCACTTCCTGCGCCTTCTTAAGACCGCCGATGGATTTCCAGAGCGACGGACGATAATTTAAATCGTAGCTGACAATGACGCTGTGTTGCTTCGCTGCTTTGACCGCTTCGATGGTCAGCGCCGCTGTCGTTTCGGACAGCGCGGCGAAAATACCGCCAGTGTGCAGCCAGCGCGTGCCGACTTTTCCGAAAATGTGGTCCCAGTCAAAATCGCCGGGCTTGAGTTGCGATGCGGCGGAATTGCCGCGATCCGAAACGCCCACCGCGCCACGAATGCCGAAACCGCGCTCGGTGAAATTCAAACCATTGCGGATGTTGCGGCCAATGCCGTCGTCCGCGCGCCACTGGATAAAATCCGTGCAGACGCCGCCCTGCATGATGAAATCCTCGATGAGATGGCCGACCTCGTTGTCCACGAACGCCGTGCAGACGGCGGTTTTGTAGCCGAAACATTTGCGCAGGCCGCGCGAGGTGTTGTATTCGCCGCCGCCTTCCCACGCGGTGAAATGCCGCGCGGTGCGGATGCGCCCTTCGCCGGGATCAAGCCGCAGCATGACTTCGCCCAGTGAAATCTGGTCGTATTTACACTGCGGTTTGTCGCGAAGCTGAATGGCCATAACGTGTTTCGGATTCTAGCGAAGAAGCGTGAATGAACACAAACACAATTGATTTGCACCCGCTGCTTGTGGTAGTTGCGCGAAGACGGACGCCATTTTTGTTTGCCCCCGCCCCGTTTTAAAATACGATGCACGCACCTCAACGCGATGAACTCATTCCGCAAACTCCTGCTCTGCGATCTGGTTTTGCCGGCCAGATTCGTGCCGAAATCCTTGTGTCATGAAAACCAAACCGCACGTTGAGTCTGTGATTCCAAAACTTCGCATCCTCACCATTCGCGACCAGCGGGTGCTGCTGGATGCCGACCTAGCCCGCCTTTACGGAGTCGAAACGCGGGCGTTGAATCAAGCGGTGAAACGCAACCTTGACCGGTTCCCGGCGGAATTCGCCTTTCCGCTGACCCGTGATGAGATTTTGAGCATATCACAAACTGTGACATCCTTGGCCCCACTGAAATTTTCCAAGCGCGTCCAGGCTTTCACCGAGCATGGTGCGCTTCAGGCGGCCAACGTCCTGAACAGCCCGCAGGCGGTTCAAATGAGCCTTTACGTCATCCGCGCCTTCGTGAAGATGCGCGAGGAGCTCACGGCCAACGTCACCATTCTCAAGCGGCTCGCGGAAATTGACCGGACGCTGTTGGAACATGATACCGCGTTGCGGGACGTTTACCGGCAACTGCTGCCGTTGCTGCAACCGCCACCGGAGCCACCCAGACGCCGGATCGGTTTCAATCAGGATGACGCGCCATGATTTCGCCCAAAGATCATCCATCGCGCCTGCTCGATTCATGGAGGGATTTTACCGCAGAACGCGCCTGCCTCGGCGTCAGCCGCGACATGATCCGGCTCCGGTTGCGCGATTTGAAAGCCGCCGGACGCATCGAATGTCTTGGCCGCGGCCCGGGCGCAAAATGGCGAAAGAGGGTAATATCCTTGAAAGAGGGTAATAAAGAGGGTAACAAATCCAAACGATGAAACACCTGGCCAACCTCGGCATTGCCCGCGAAACCACCGGGCGCAATTACGGCCGCATTTACGCGCACGAGGAATATCTCAAAACTCTAAACGAGAGAACTGAACCATTGAATTAATAACTGCGACCTATTCAGGCCCGGCGGTTGCAACACATATAATCATGAAATCGAAACCAAAGGCGACTACACAACCAATAGAAAAACGCGCTGTGAGCGTTATCGCGCCCATCAGAGAGTCTGAGGACGTAAGGCGTATTAAAGAATCGGCGAGTCGCAGCGAACTTGTAATCGTTACCGGCACAGGAACAAGCATAGCTCTAACCGATGCCATGATTCCTGCGCTCTCTTGGAAAGGGTTGATCGCGGACGGTTTTGCTTATGCGAGGACAAAAGGCTTGATTACCTCCGCTCAAGTCACCTCCTGGGAAGCGCACCTAAATGCATCAGATATCGACGAGTTGCTCGGCGCTGCAGAGTTTATTAGTCGTAAACTTTCCGCTCCTCACGGCGACCTCTACGCACGCTGGCTTGAGAAGACTTTCAAGTCGGTGGCGGTGACGAACCATGGGATGGCACAGGCGTTGCAAATAATTCAACGAGCAAATATTCCAATCTGCACTCTGAACTACGATCACCTTTTGGAAGTCGTGACGGGTTTACCTCCGGTCACATTGAATGATCCGCAGAAGACCGCGTCATGGATGCGCCGCGAAACCGGCGGCATTCTTCACCTTCATGGTTCGTGGCATTCTCCCGCCTCCTGTATTCTTGGAATCCGAGACTATGAAACAACCCTCGGTAACGATCTGCGAGACTTAATGCAGAGAAGTTTGGGCACGTTCAAGAGACTTCTTTTTGTCGGTTGCGGAGACACTTTCGCGGACCCGAACTTTTCGGCTTTGATTAAGTGGTTAAGGGAAAAAATGAAGACCGCCGCTCCCCAGCACTACGCCCTAGTTTCTAACGCCGAGGTCACTAAGCGACATGCTGACCCTGCGTGGCGTGGATTTGTTGAACCCATCGGCTATGGAAACAGTCACGGCGATTTGCCCGCGTTCTTGAAAGAACATCTGGCGTTGCATGTGATCGCCAAAACCCAACCAGATGGCGGTCGGCAAACCGGACAGACCCCGAACGAAAAGGATGCTAGCCTGCTGCAAAAATACCGCGCGTTTCTCATCAAGGATTGCGGGCAGATGACCATCGAAGGCGTCAGAGCTGACATGGAGATCGGCAAACAACGGTTCGATCTGGAACGGCTATTTGTTCCACTCAAGGTTGGCCTATGTCCTCCCGAATTCCCGAAAAATGATCGGCGCGCATCAGAAAAGCTACGCAAATGGGAAGAGAAGCACAGCAAGGCCAAATCATTCGGAAGTGTATTCGCCAAAACAAAGCGTTTGGCGCTGCTTGCACTGCCGGGTGGAGGGAAAACACTATTATTGAAACGCCTCGCTGTCGCCTACGCTGATCCACATCGTCGTAAATCAACTGAGGACGCTCTTCCAGACTTAAATCTCACTCCAGTGTTGATACGCTGCCGCGAATGGCGTGAACACATAAGGAAGCCAATTCTCACACTTCTCCAAAGTGTTCCGGATATTACAGGTCAGATTGACTTGGTTGGGCTTAGGGACGCATTGCTTCCACTCTTAAAGCAGGGCCGTATTCTTCTGCTTGTCGACGGGCTAGACGAAATTCATGAAAACGCTGACCGAACAACCTTCGTCGAGCAACTGGAACGCTTCTTGGATGAGTATCCTCTTAACCGACTGGTTGTTACGAGCCGGGAGGCGGGTTTCAGCCTCGTTGCTCCGTGTCTCTCTCGCTTTTGTCAGCGTTGGCGGTTAGCACCTCTCGAGAATCAAGCGATCAAACTACTATGTGACCATTGGCGAGGCCTCATGACAGGTGAGTCACCAGAAGCTGTCGCAGAAATGAATGAGGTCGTGGCCTATCTCATCAGTAATTCCTCTCTGCGCCGACTCGCGGAAAATCCACTTCTTCTAACGATGCTATTGGTTGTTAAACATGGCGCAGGTCGCCTTCCGCCGGACCGGGTGAGCCTCTACAGTCGAGCCGTAGAAGTTCTGCTCGACACTTGGAATATTAAAGGGCACGAGCCACTCAATCTCAAGGAGTCTATCCCCCAGCTTGCCTGTGTCGCATTCCAGCTTTTGAAGGCCGGAAAGCAAACTGCAACAGAAAAGGAGCTGTTGAAATTGCTGGAAGATGCACGTGACCGCGTTCCGCATATTCGCCGCTACGCCAAAGACTCGCCCTACGATTTTCTAAAACGTGTCGAGTTGCGTTCCAGTGTATTATTGGAGGCGGGCCACCAGATAGAAGGCAGAAACACGGTTCCATTCTATCAATTTCGCCATTTGACATTTCAGGAATACCTAGCTGCCGTCGCTGTAGCAGAAGGGCATTACATCGGTTACGGAACTGATGACAGCGTCTTAACCCCTTTGAGCAAAACCCTCATCTCTGACGAATGGAAAGAGGTAGTCCCAATGGCAGCTGTGCTTGCTCGAAAACAGGCAGAACCTCTAATCGTAGAATTAATCCATCAGGCGCAGGCTATTCGGGCACGTCTGGAGAGTGGAGAAAAGCTTAAGCCTTCACAAAGAGACATGTATCCGCGCAAGCTTCCGGCCGCTGTTTCAAGGCTACTTCAATGCTTAGTCGAAGAGGCTGAAGCTGCTCCACAAACCGTCACGCAAGCCCTTCAGCTAATCGCATTTTTTGCGCAGGGGTGTGATTCCGAGGACGATTGGCGAGCCCTTGCCAGAGGACCATACGGTCCCGAACTTTTACACCATTGTTGGATTCTTTTTTCCGAACATGAAAAAACGGCGGCAATTACCCGGAACACGTGCATGAGAATTGCCAGCTTGGGATGGGGCGGGAATGTGGTCGAAGACAACCAAATCGCCCGCCAACTCCAGCAAATGCTCTCAAGCAAAACCGACGAAGAGATAGCTCGAGGCTTGTTCATTATCGCTGGTTGGACTATGCCAAATAATCGCTATCAGAGAATGACGGTCGACAAGCCCCGTCAAGCGCCTGGCATATTGCTTAAAGAAATTGAAAAGCATTTCTTAAATGATTCACCTGCGGTGGTGAGTGCTGCACTTTGGGCGTGGATACTAACGCTGTATCATTTCGATGTAGAAGGACAACCTATCGCCAATGGATTGGACAAGATTCTTAACTTCTGGCTTAGCAGCAAGAACAATCTCTTAGCGGACGATAGTGCCACCGCGCTTTGGATAGAGTTGGGATTGGAACGAAGCAAATGGACGCCAGTATTACATGATGTCGATATCCAAAAAATCAGGAGAATTGCCTCCAAGAAACGCAACGATGATCGTGAAATGGGCGCTTGCTTAGTTGTGGCTTTTCATTCCAAGTCTATCTGGTCGGACAGAGAGCTTTTAGTGAGGTTGAAAAAGTTTGCAAAGCGAGGACACTTCCGACGCCCAGATTTGAGGGTGGACCCTGCTACGACTATGATGAGACAGCTAAGACAAAAAGTTGCGAAGAAACCTACCAAGTCGACTCAGCGAAAAGTTCGGCGCTAGCATCTAATCAACACTGTCGTAAATAGGCATAGTGATTCTACAAGGAACCTTAGCCGGCGACCGGCGGGCGGGCGCTCCGCGCCCGCCCACCGGCCACCGCCCAAGGAATCCCGTTAAATTTGACACGCGCCACAATAGCTTTGGCGTTTTATCGGCGGACCGTTGGCGGATTTTCAACGGTGTGTTTGGTATCAAACCGTGGCGAACAAGCACTCTTAACGAAACAAGTCGCTGTGCGTGTTGGTGCGTTCAAAGCGGACGTGCGTGTCTTTTTCGGTGAGCGTGTAAATCAACACCCAATCCGGCCCGATATGGCAGTCGCGGCTGCCGGCAAAATTCCCGCGCAACGGGTGATCCTTGAATTCCGGCGGTAATGGTTCGCCGTCAATCAATAGTTCGAGCACGGCCTTGAGCTGCGCCATGTCCCGGCCTCGCTTACCAGCGCGTTTGACATCTTTTTTGAACTGGCTGGTGCGGCTGAAGGTTCTCACAAGCCCAGGTCGGCAAAGAGTTCCTTTTTGCTGCCAAAGCGTTTGACGCCCCGACCAGTCTTGCTCGCGTTGAGCGTGCGCGCCGTCAGCTCGTTCGGAATTCGCACGTCAAAGGGCAGACCGCGTTGCAGTTTGATCTGCCGGTAAAGCAGATGCACCGTCTCGGAAGCCGTCA
>OCTA010006319.1_pt1 | contig 10115 bp, 11 predicted proteins | sample 1538991 | NCBI WGS metagenome assembly OCTA01 (sample SAMEA3539302, study PRJEB22396) | soil metagenome | biome: tundra; feature: field; material: soil | place: USA | collected 2010-05 | depth 0.15 m | reverse complement strand
CCATGCAGTTGAAGGTGCGCGGCGAGCTCACCACCACCACGGCCACCGAGTTCCGTCTGCTGGACTACCTGGCAAGGCATCCTGGCCGGGTCTTCAGCCGCGACCGCCTGCTCGACGCTGTGTGGGGCGACGCCCGCTTTGTTACCCCCCGGTCGGTCGACGTCTATGTACGCCGCATTCGTGAGAAAATCGAGGTCGATCCGGAGAATCCGCGCTACCTGAAAACCGTGCGCGGCGCCGGCTATCGCTTCGAGCTTCCCAAGGGCGAGTAGGCGCAATTGACCCCAAAAGTCTTTATCAAGCTGCTCGGGCTCTTTGTCCTGCTGCTGGCCTCCCAGGCCATCGTGATGGAGTTCGTCTTGAGCCGCGTTCTCTTTGCCAACTTGGTGGAGGACGTGGCAAGGGGTCTCCTCCACCTGCTCGCGCATGTGGCGCTCTGGTCAGGCCTGGTAGCGCTTCTGATCGCCATTCCCCTGGCCGCTTGGGCTGCCGGCCATGTCACTGCGCGCCTCAAGCGGGTGGTCGCCTTTGCCCGGCGCATCGCGGACGGCGATTTGAGCGCCCGCCTTGCCCTGGCCGGCGACGATGAGCTCTCCGCCATGGAAGCGGCCCTCAACCAGACCGCCGAGCGCCTCGGCCACAGCTTTGCCGAGATCGAGAGCCGCCGCCAGGAGCTGGCCACCATGCTCGATTCCATGCAGGAAGCGGTCGTCGCCATCACTCCCGAGGGCCTTGTCCGCTGGTCCAACACCGTCATGCGGCACATCGCCGGAACCCAGATCCACCCCGGTCGCCCTCTGGTCAACGCCGTGCGCGACCCCGAGGTTCTGGCCTGCGTCCGTGGCGCCCTTGAGAACGGAGAAGTCCGCTTTGGGCGGGCCAGCTCGCTCGCCCCAGGCCGCATCTTTGAGATCAACGCGGCCCCGTTGCCCTCGGGCGGCGCGCTCGTCGTGCTCCACGATGTCACCGCTATCGGGACCGCGGAAAAATCCCGCCGCGACTTCATCGCCAACGTCAGCCATGAGCTGCGCACGCCCCTGACCTCCATCCAGGGCTACGTCGAGACGCTCATCGAGGACCGGCATCCTCGCCCAGAAACCACCCGTGAATTCCTCGGCATCATCCTCAAAAACGCCACTCGCATGAACCGCCTCACCGAGGACCTGCTCGCCCTGGCCAGCGTCGAGAGCCCCGACTACAAGCTCACGCTCCAGCCCACCCGCGCCTCGGCCTTGCTCCAGGACGCTATCGAGTCTCTCGGCGGAATCGTCGTCGATTCCAAGGTCGAACTTGAATCGGCAGGCGCGCCCGACGCTCCGGTCATGGCCGACCCCGACGCCATGAATCAGGTCTTCGGCAACCTCATCGAAAACTCACTGAAGTACGCCAAGGCCGGCAAGCGCATCCGCGTCGGCGCCCGCTTGCTCGCCTCCGAGGTCGAATTCACCGTCCAGGACTTCGGCCCCGGCATCGCCTCCGAGCACCTCGATCGCATCTTCGAGCGCTTTTACCGCATCGACAAGGCCCGATCCCGCGAGTCCGGCGGCACAGGCCTCGGCCTCGCCATCGTCAAACACATCGTCCATGCCCACGGCGGCCGACTCTGGGCCGAAAGCGAACTCGGCGCCGGCGCCCAATTCCACTTCACCCTCCCCCTCGCGCCCGCACCGCCCGGACCAAGTGGACCGAACGGGTAAATCGCCAAAACCGCCCTCTATTCAAATCCCCGTAACATTCAGCGTAGACAATTAATACCGGCAGTAAACCTGCAAGGGAGCTATCTGTGAAAAAGACGTTGGTTGCCGTTGTGTTGTTCGTGTTGGCCATGAGCGCCGCTCAGGCCCAGAAGTTGACCGGGGCGGGCGCTACCTTCCCCTACCCGATCTATTCCAAATGGTTCAGCGAATATAGCGCCGCGCATCCCGGCGTCGAGATCAACTACCAGTCCATCGGTTCCGGCGGCGGAATCCGCCAGGTCACCGCGGGCCTCGTGGACTTTGGCGCTTCCGACATGCCCATGACCGATGAAGCGCTGGGCTCGTCCAAAATCAAGCTCATTCACATCCCCACCGTGCTCGGCGCCGTGGTGCCCATCTTCAATGTCCCCGGTGTCAATGACGTGAAGTTCAGCGCCGACGTGCTGGCCGACATCTTCATGGGCAAAATTGCTACTTGGAACGACGCCCGCATCGCCAAAGACAATCCCGGTGTCACATTACCCGACCAGAAGATCATCGTCGTCCATCGTTCAGACGGTAGCGGCACGACCTTTATCTTTACCGACTACCTCAGCAAGGTCAGCAAGGAATGGGAGAACGGACCCGGAAGGGGCGCCTCCCCCAGTTGGCCGGTGGGCGTAGGCGGCAAAGGCAATGAGGGCGTAGCCGGTCTGGTTCGCCAGTTGCCCGGCGCCGTCGGCTACGTCGAGCTGATCTATGCTCTGCAAAACAAGATATCCTACGGCGAAGTCAAGAATGCCGCAGGCAACTGGAAGAGGGCTTCGATCGAAGGCGTCACTGAAGCGGCGGCGAGTGTCAAGCAGATGCCCGCCGACTACCGCATCTCCATCACCAATTCGCCCGGCGCGGATGCCTATCCCATCTCCAGCTTCACCTACCTGCTGATTCCCGTCCACGCCGCAGATCCAGCCAAGGGCAAGGTGATCAAAGACATGCTGAGCTGGATCGTCAACTCCGGCGAGAGCGAAGTCTCGGCTTTCTCCTATGCCCCGCTGCCAAAGTCGGTTGCGGAAAAGGTCCTCAAGACCATCTATTCCTTACAGTAGAAACTGGAGGACGGTCCGGCCCTTGCGCCGGACCGTCCCCGTCCCGCCAACCGATCTCCGGCTTGGACCATTGCGCAAAAGCGGCGCTATAATCTTGGCCCGACGGAGGGAACGGTATGAAGAAAGCGTTCCGGCTTCTGACGGTTTGCGGTTTGGTGCTTTTGCCTGGGGTTTTGCTTGCAGGCGAGAAATTCGACGGCAAGTGGCTCACGACTCTCACCTGTCCCGCAAAAGGGAATACCGAGGGCTACACCTGGAAGTTGCCCAGTGTAGTCAAGGACGGCAACTTTCGCGGAGAGCACGGCACCGCGGGGCAGCCCGGCTACCTGCTGATCGAAGGCCCAATAGCGGACGACGGCGCAGCCAAGCTGTCTGCCACAGGCATTGTCGCCTCCAGGAAATATGCCCGTGGAGTCTTCGCTCATCAGGGCGAGGATTATAGCTACGACGTCAAGGCCCAATTCAAAGAGACAGAGGGCACAGGCACCAAGAGCGAAGGCCTGGGCATCGTAGGCCGCACCTGCACCTTCGAGTTCGTGAAGCAGCAGACCACGACCCAGACGGGTGGGCGCTAGGCGGCGAGTTGCTCCCCGATCAGCCGATCCACCAGCGCCATGAGATGCTCGCCCGTACGCGGCAGTACGAATGCCGAGACCGCCCCATCCCAATCGAGTTTGAAGCTGGTTGAAAGCGCCGAAATCCAGATCTGCCGCACCGGCGCGTTCGGCGTAATCACAAACTTGCCCGGCGGCTCCTCGAACAGCACGTTCAGCACCCCGCCCTGTCCCTCCACCTCAAATCCGGCCTCATCGTCTTCCTCGCGCTTGATCAGATGCTGCATCAGCGAGTTGAGAGCAGTTTCGACCAGACTGCGGAACTCCAGTTCGTCAATCATGGTCCCAGTCTAACAACTCCAGAGTCGGCGAGACTCTGGCCGGGGCTTTCGGTGGTGGCTTGGTTTGAAGCGTACAGGCTTCTACCCGTACACAAACGTCGCAGCATCAAGAGGGCTTTAGCCCCCGAGGGAAGGCTTCTCCAAGCTGACTTGCGACCATGGATTCCGGCATTTTTCCGGCTAACCGTGGCTTCCGTCTGTTTTTCTCCACCTTTTCACTGGAACCTTGCACGCTCTTCACCAGTGCACCGTCATACTTCCCTTGAATCTTGGGCCGGGAGGGCAACAGGATGCATCGACTGTGGCTAACTGCGGGGCTTCTGGCGGTGGCCCAAGGCGCACTTTGCGTCCATGCCCAGCAGTTCCCGCAGCCAATCCCGGCCGGCCAACTGGTCCGCGAGGTCGTCTACAACGAACTCCGCGACCACGAACGGCACGGCTACTGGCACTACTGGGTTCAGCGCCGCCTCCAGCAGCAGACCCAACTTGAAGATCAGGTGGAGACCGCCGAAGGCCCCATCGCCCGACTCTCCCTCAGCAACGGACGACCGCTCAGTCCAGAAGCCGAGCAGCAAGAGCAGGCGCGCCTCCACCGCCTCATCACCTCGCCCGCCGAACAGGAAAAGCATCGCCAGGAGTATGAAGACGACGAAAAGCGCATCGGCCGGATTCTGGCGCTGTTGCCCGATGCGTACCTCTTCGAATATGAGGGCGACGAGAACGGTTGCCACCGCCTCCGCTTTCGCCCCAATCCGGCCTACCCCCCTCGCTCCATCGAGGCCCGCATCTTCCACGCCATGAGCGGGACTCTGTGGGTGGATGCACGGATGAAGCGTCTCGTCCGTCTCGATGCCCACGTCGAAGAAAATGTGGACTTCGGATACGGAATACTAGGTCGCCTCTACAAGGGCGGATGGTTCAAGTTGCAGCGCACCCAGGTCAGCCCCACCGACTGGAAGACCGAGCGGCTCGAGGTGCACTTGAACGGCCGCGCCCTGCTCGTCAAGACCTTCGCCCACGAAACCAGCGAGGCGCGGGGCGGCTTTCTGCCTGTGCCCGCAGGTTTGAATCTGGCTCAGGGAGTGGCGTTCATCGAGCAAATTCATGCCCAGGCCCAAGCCCAGACCCAGCCTGCCTTGATCACCCCGGTGGCGCTTACCATGGGCCACTAGATTCCTTCGCCCTTCCAATTCTCATTGCACCCGCAACCTGGTCGTCGATTTCAGGGCTTCTGCGGTAATATGCTGTCCATGAGACTCCATGCCGTTGTTCCCGCAGTTTTAATGACCTTTCTTTGTGCATATGCCTGCGCGCAATCGGGAAAGACAAGCTTCAGCGACCTTGTCGCGCAGGCCCCGGAACTGATTCGGCTCCAGAATGAATTCGAGCAGACGGTTCCTCCAAGCGTGTCGATTGAGGCTAGGGAAGTCTCCCGCAAAGGTACTTCGGGTAAGGATCTGGAGGTGCGGTACACCATGAATGTCAGGGGCGTTCCAGCCGATACCACCTTCCGTCAGGTTCAGTTCCCGGTCGACCGCGATAAACCGATAGCGGGGATCAGCGGCATCACATTGAACAGCGATGGCCAGATGATTTGTGGGGGCAGAACTCCCGCGCAGTGTCACAACGGAGATAAGCTCGACGCTCCCGTCGTCTTCGTCCAGCAAGACCCGCTGAAGGGAGAGCCACGGCGATCCGTTTTTCTCGCCCCGAACGTCAGAATCCCAATTTCCATCGTCCCGAACCCCGTTCAATCCGAAGACAGGGGATGCAAAGTCAGCGCCATCCGTCTCTCGGCAAAGTTCGAGTTAGCCAGGATCGAGGGTTCCGGCTTCCCGCCCAACAGCGACATACACATTCGCTTCTCCGACGATGAAGACGCAGGAGTTTCTCTTATCGCCGGCGACGGAGCAATCACAACGGCCCACGCCGGGGACACCAACGTTGTGGTCAGAGCCGACAGCAAGGGTTCAATCCAGACCGCGACGCTATTCAATACTTCCAGGAACCCTAGAGGACTCGAAACCGTCGAAGTCACCGAACCCAGGTGCAGCCCCAAGATCAGTTATGAATGGGGAGTGTTCTGAAGGGGCTGAGCGCTGCTACGGCGTCTCCGAAAACGCTATAAGCGGGTAATAAGTGTCCCAAATTCGATCAATATCTTCAGAAAAACTAAAGTTCGCTCTCAGGATGCCGATAGACGGACCATGGCAAGCCCTTGATCCAGCCTTGAACCAGCCTTGAACCAGGAGCGACCGAAGATGGGAATCACTCCAATCACCAACCTCATGCCGCTGTCGATCACCCGCTCGATCGAGCCGGACCTTGAACCGCTGCCCATGGCAAGGGTCGATAACTCGGCGAGAACCGGCGACGAGACATATTCCCCCAGCAACGAAAAATCCGGCCGTGGCTCCGAAGACGACGCCCCCGAAGACGAAGCCTCGGAAGACGGGTTCGACGATCTACCCGGCGAAGACGAACCCGCGCCCGTCAGCCAGCCATCCGGGAAGGATCTGAACCGGCAGATCAGCTTCTTTGCCTGAGCAACGGAGCCGGGACAACCAAAGCCGGCATCGCGCCCCCGCTACGACGATGAGATTCCGATCGAGACCCGCCCTTCGCTCCTGCGCGGATCGGTACTCAAGTTCGCCTATAGAATCCTGCGCAAAGCCTCCGAACGAGAAGAGCCCAAGCTATTGGCTGAGGGCGAGACGGTGCATGTGGTCTGCGACGGCGGCCCCTGCCTGAGCACTACGCGGTGGCGCTACGGGCGATGATGGCCGGCGAGTAGGGCCGATCAAAGACAGGAATGCGCCAAATACAAACGCCCCTGCGATGTTCCGGCGGGGCGTCAAGTTCGTCAAGCCCGATTGAACGGGAACAGGACCATCTTAGCCAATGAGCAGTTTAGTCGCGTCATTTTTCATTTTTTAGCCAGCCTCCGTTCGGCTATGCTATTTACTATGGAACTGATCTTCGAGGTACGTGAGGCGGAAGAGGGCGGCTACGTGGCGCGGGCGCTGGGCCACTCAATCTTTACCGAAGCCGAGACTTGGGAAGAGTTGCGCGGTAATGTTTTGGAAGCAGCGAATCTGCACTTTGAAGATGCAACCGAACGCCCCAAACTCGTCCAGTTGCATTTTGTCAAAGATGAACTGATTGCGGTCGAGGCCGCATGAAGCTGCCGCGCGGGGTTTCGGCTGACCGGCTGATGCGCGTCATGGAGCGCCTTGGATATAGCGTCATTCGGCAGAAGGGAAGCCATATAAGGCTCCTTCATCAAGGACCGCCAGCCCACTCGATTTCTGTTCCCCTTCACAATCCATTAAAGACAGGCACATTCCACGGAATTCTTGCTGACGTTGCTCGGGCGCGGTCTATTTCAATCCAGAGCATCATAGATATGCTTTAGACGGATGCGACCCGTGCCGCTATGCTGTTCACATGAGCGCGCTCGAACCATGGTTTCTGGAAATGGAACCCACTCTTACGACTGCCCCTGAGCTGCAAGATGTACTCGCCGAACTCTCCAGCCGGGAGCCCATTTTCCATCGCCCTGAACTCGGGACTTCGATGGCCGATTTCGAGAAGATGACGTTGGAGGACTTCTGGGAGACCGGAGCCTCTGGCCGCCGTTACTCCCGGAAGTTTGTGCTGGATGAATTGGAGAAGCGCTTTTCTGCGACGCACACCGATGTATGGGAAACGAGAGACTTCCATTGCCGCAGATTGTCCGAGGATACCTATCTGCTCACCTACACGCTGCTTCAGGACAAAGCGCGACTTACCCGGCGGTCAACGATCTGGCGAAGCACTCCAGATGGCTGGAAGATGGTCTACCATCAGGGAACTGTCGTTCAGGACGCTTGAAGCGAGCGAGCACCTACTTGTCCCGCGCCACCACAAAATCGGGCACCCAGAGCAGGGCGCGCTTGAATTCGGAGTCGGCGAGCGGGGCGAGGGCCTTGCGGGATTGCTCGGCGTAGCGGTCGGCGACGGACATGGCGTACTCGACCGAGCCGTTCTTGACCAGAATCCCCTGGATCTGTCCGCGGCTCACGTTCTCAAAGCTGCGGTCGTCCAGAACGCGCTGAACGGTTTGCCGGTCGGCTGCGGTGCCGTGGTCGATGGAGTGGATCACCGCCAGCGTGGCCTTGCCCTCGCGCAGGTCGCTGGCCACGGGCTTGCCCAGAACCTCTTCGGTGGCCGTAAGGTCGAGCACGTCGTCGACGATCTGAAAAGCCAAACCGACAGCCCGGCCATAGGTGGCGAGGCTGGTTTCCTGAGCCTCCGTGGCCCCTGCCAGCACCGCGCCAAGTCGCATGGAAACCGCAAACAGGCAGGCGGTCTTGCGGAAGATCAGGTCGTAATACTCGGCCTCGGAGACGGCTTTGCCCAGCTTTTGAATCTGCAACAGCTCGCCCTCGACCATCTGCTGGGTCAGGCCGATGAGCAGGTCGAGCACGCGGAGGTTCTTTTCTTCCAGTGCGGCGCGGAAGGCCTGCATATAAAGCCAGTCGCCGGCCAGCACGCACTTCTCGTTCCCCCAGGTCGTATTTGCCGAGGGCCGACCGCGCCGAGTGTCCGCGCCGTCGATGATGTCGTCGTGGACCAGCGTTGCGGTATGCACCATCTCTACCACCGCGCCCAGGCGGATGGCGCCCTGGTCAAAGTAGCCGAGTGAGCGCGCGGAAAGCAGCAGCAGCGTGGGGCGAATGCGTTTGCCGCCGCCCTCGCGCAGGTATTCGGCGATCTCTGTGATGGTGCTTACGCCGGAGGCGGCGTCGCGGCCCAACTCCTGCTCGATCGCCACGAGGTCGTCCCGCAGCAGATCGAAGACCTCTCTCGCCGTCGCTATCGCCAATGTGCTCAAAGCTCTCCGGTTCTCGCGCTTTCTAGTACCTTACGGCCCTGATGCCGGTGCGCAGCTTGCTTGTCAGATTCTCCGGCGCCCGGTAGGCATCCGCTCAATTCGTGCGGTAGTTGGTAAACTGCAACTCCAAGCCCAGATCTTTGCCGCGCAACAGGGCGATGATCCCCTGCAGCTCGTCGCGGTCTTTGCTCGATATTCTGACTGTATCGCCTTGGATGCTGGCCTGCACCTTCTTTTTCGAGTCCTTGACCAGGCGAACGATTTCTTTGGCCTTTTCCGTGGGGATGCCCTGCTGCAGCTTGATCTTTTGCCGGACGCTCTGGCCGGAGGCCTGCTCCAGCTTTTCGTAGGTAAGATTCTTCAGCGAGACGCCGCGCTTGACCAGCTTCTGCCCCAGAATCTCCTTGACCGCCTCCAGCTTGTACTCCCCCACGGAGGCCAACTGGATCGCTTCGCTGCCCTCCAGCGTGATCTCCGAGTGGGAATCCTTCAGGTCGAAGCGCTGGCGAACCTCCTTCAGCGCCTGGTCGATGGCGTTGCGGACCTCCTGAATATCCACTTTACTCACAATGTCGAACGAATTCTCCTGGGCCATGGCTTCTCTCTCTTCGTGCAACCGGCCTCAATCCGCCGGCCTGAATCTGCCGGATACGTTCGCCGATGCACCTCTATCAGTTTCCCACGTCTGCCCGGAGGCGAAACAGCCTGAAGAAGTTTTTCGTGGTCGCGGAGGCGATTTCTTCCTCTTCGACCCCCAGCAATCCGGCCAATGTCTGGGCAGTCTGCATTACCCAGGCCGGTTCGTTGCGCTTGCCGCGATGGGGCACCGGGGCCAGCCAGGGCGCGTCGGTCTCCACCAGTACCCCGTCCAAGGGCAGCCGTGCGGCCACGTCGCGCAGCGGCTGCGCCTTGGGATAGGTCAGGTTCCCAGCAAACGAGACTAGAAAGCCCAGATCGAGCGACCGCCGCGCCTGTTCCCAGCCGCCCCCGAAGCAGTGCATCACGCCGCCCAGGCCGGTCGGTCGCCAGTGAGCCTCCAGAATCTCGAACAGATCGTCCCAGGCGTCGGTGGCGCCGTCTTTCCACCCCAGCGACGACGACCTGTCGCTGGGGGCCCCGGCATCCTTTGGCCGGCAATGGATGAGGATCGGCCGCTTGCGCGCCGCCGCAAGCTCCAATTGGCGAATCAGCCCCTCGCGCTGCGCCGGATGGGGCGCGCCCTCGTGAAAATAGTCCAGGCCGATCTCTCCGCAGGCGATGACCTCCGGCTCGGCCAGCAGGCTGTCCAGCTTGGCCAGTACCGCATCGTCGATTTCCGGCGCGTTGTGCGGATAGATGCCGGCGCTGGCGTAGAGCCGTGGCATGCCAGCCCCGCTTTCCGGCTGCCCGTTGAACTGGCGGCAGATTTCCAGAGCCCGGTCCATTCCGGCGGCGTGTTCGCCTATGCCGATGGCCAACACCGTGCCCACCCCTGCCTCCCAGGCGCGACGCAGCATCGCTTCGCGGTCGTCCGCGTAGCGCTCGCTGTCTAGGTGGGCATGGGAATCGATCAGCATGGG
>OCTA010006317.1_pt1 | contig 10119 bp, 5 predicted proteins | sample 1538991 | NCBI WGS metagenome assembly OCTA01 (sample SAMEA3539302, study PRJEB22396) | soil metagenome | biome: tundra; feature: field; material: soil | place: USA | collected 2010-05 | depth 0.15 m | reverse complement strand
GTGGCCAGCAGCTTCCGCCAGGACCAGGCTGTCAACTGGAACGTCAGCATCGAGCATCAGCTTGGCGCGAAAATGTCGATCCGCGCCGCCTACGTGGGCACGGCGGGCAGCAATCTGTATCACGATTGGCAACTCAACCAATGCAACCCGTCGGCGTTTACCGCTGGTCCGACATATGCCCAGCTTCAGGCCCAAAACGGCACGGCAGCGTATCCGAACTTTCCGCAATGCACGCCGTACTACAGCGTTGCTCCCAACGTCTCCACCATCGATTTCCGCAACAGCGGAGGCAAGTCGCACTACAACGGCGGCCAGTTCGAGTTCCAGCGGCGCGCAGGAGCGAACCTGACCTTCACCGGGGCGTACACCTGGTCGAAGATGATGGATAACATCAACAACCCACTCGATTCCTACTGGACAAAGGAGGAACTGGACACGGCGGGCTGGCAGCATAACAACTTCCCGCATGTCGTAACCCTCACCTACGTCTACACGCTACCGTTCGGACGCGGGCAAAAGTTCGCCAACTCGGTCTCTCCCGCCGTAGACACCATCGTGGGCGGGTGGTCGTTCAGCGGCATTACCCAGTTCCGCTCTGGCGCAGCTCTGCTGATGGGTGCGAGCACGCAAGACCTGCTGCCCCAGAATGGCGGGCAGCGCGCCAATTACAACTGCGCGTCTCCTGTCAATCCTCATACCACCAGCGAATGGTTCCAGACGACCTGCTTCAACCAGCCGGTCGGATTCGTCTTCGGCAACGCCGGTGTTGGAGCAGGCAACATCAAGGGGCCGCGCTATCAGGACTGGGACATGACGTTTGGCAAGGCGGTCCACCTGGGTGAGGGCAGGCAACTGCAGTTCCAGGCCAGCTTCTTCAACATCTTCAACCACGTGAACTATCAGAGCCCGGATACGAACGTGCAGGATGGCAGCTTTGGAGTGATCTCCAACGACTTTCTGCCGCGCATGGGCCAGCTCGGAATGACCCTCTCGTTCTGAGCACTGCGCGTTTTATCGCGTTGCAACCTAACCAGCGGGAGCTTTTACGGATTGGTAGTCCGTATGGGCTCCCGCCATTTCGACGCGCGTTGTAGAGTCAGCAATCTTCCCGCCTGGGTGCCGGTTTTTGACATCAATCCGGTTCTGTACGGGGAATGTTCCCCTGCAACGAAACATCAATATCCAAGATGATGTTCGGGGTACTTAAATGATAAAGACGTGCTCTTTCATCGTTTCGCTGTTTCTCCTTTTCATCGCGCCAGGAATTCTCGCTGCCGACGCGCCCGGATTCGATCTAACCGCGACTCGGGAGAATTTTAGCCTTTACTTTCCCACTTATCTTGCCAACGGGTTTTTCACCACCAGCAGTTCGTTGCGCGGCACCGACCCGACGTTGAGTTTCATGGTGGGAGTGATCGACTATACGCCAGGCGACGTGCCGCATCCCGCGGCGCTCCCGAGCTGGGCGGAAATGGACTACTTCGATGGTGCAGCTTGGCTAAATGCCACCCCGGTCACCCCTAGCAGCTTTCGAGATTATCGCCAGACCCTGCAAATGTACGATGGAGTCCTCAGCACGCAATATGTTTTTGCAAGCAGTGGCCATGCGACCCGTGTTGCGGTCACCACCTTCGTGAGCGAAGACGCAACGCACCTTGGGGTGACCAGCCTGAGCCTGACGCCAGATTTTACCGGGATTGTGCGTCTGCGGTTCACCTTGCGGCCGCACCCTGCGCCTGCCCATCGCTTTCTTTTGGCAAATGTTCCGTCCGCAGAATTGAGGGAATCCGAGGCAGAAGCTGAAGCACAGATTCGACTCTCCGATCCCACTGCACCCGAACGGGGAGCCGAGTGGTACCCCGGCTACGTGAATATCCAATCCTTTGCCGCCAGCGACGCTCAGCGGATTATCTGGATTACGGGCCGTGCCGTCGACGGCCCACAGATTGCGGAGGCGGCTGCCATTGGACTGCCCACCGGCGTCAAAGTTATCGAGTCCAAGCTGCAGAAATCTCCGCAGGTTGCATCCATTGAAGTCGCCTTACGGGTCGAGCGTGGACGCACATATGCATTCACGAAATATGTCGCCGCCTCGCAGGAAAATTGGGGAGGTCTGAAAAGTTCGGTAATCGACTGGGCGAAAGAGGCGCGCGCGGAAGGCTTTGGCTCGCTGCTTGCCAAACACCAGTCGGCATGGCATGAGCTTTGGAAATCCGACATCGTCGTGCAAGGCGATCCCGAGATTCAGCGGGTAATTCACTCTGACCTCTTTTACCTGTACGAGAATTCCACTGTGAATACTACTTGGGCGATGGAAGGTTGCGGTCTAAGCCCTAACTACTGGGGTCACGTCTTCTGGGACAGCGATTCCTGGGATTTTCCCGCTCTAGTCTTGCTTCACCCGGACAGGGCAAAGTCGCTAGTCACGTTCCGATACCGCACTCTGCCCGCCGCCGAAGCCCGCGCCAAGTCGTATGGTTACCGAGGAGCAATGTATCCATGGGAGTCCGACCCGCAGAAGGGCATCGAGTCGACAGACCACGACTTTGTTCCGATAGGCGCTCGTGAGATACACCTCGACGCCGATATTGCCATCAGTCAGTGGCAGTATTATCTGGCGACCGGCGATACGGCCTGGTTGCGCGATTACGGGTACAGGGTCATTCGTGAGACCGCGGAGTTCCTGACCAGCCGCGCCACGTACAACCGCGAAAAGAGCCGCTATGAAATCCTGCACGTCTGTTCGCCCGACGAGATTTACAACGATGTCCCCAACGACTCGTTCACAAACGCCGTGACTCAAAAGGCGCTGCGGGCCGCTGTGGCGGCTGCGGGCGTGGTGGGGCAACCGCCCGATGCTCAGTGGGCGGAGATCGCGCGGAAAATGTACATTCCCTTTTCTGAGAAAGAGCAGCGTCACCTGGATTTCGATGAGACGGTTCCCCACGATCGAAAATCCTGGATGGGCAGCGCGATTTCCTGGCTATCCTATCCGCCCCTGGACCTTGCCATGAGCAATGAGGTTCGGCGGAATGACTATAACTTCGCGATCAAATCCCTGACAGACCTTACTCCCAATGCGGAGGGCATCAACGATATGGTTCCCGTCATCCTCAGTATTGATGCGGCGGCGGTTGGGGACGCGGCGAATGCGTACAAGCGACTGGAGTTCAGTAATGGGCCATTTCTGAAACCTCCCTTCAACGTGAGGAGCGAGACCCCAGGGAACAACCATCTATACATTCTCTGTGTCAGCAGCGGGTTTTTGGAGAACTTCCTCTACGGCTTTACCGGCCTGCGCCTTACAGATCAGGGCTTGACGGCAGTTTACCCGCCGATTTTGCCATCTGCGTGGAAGAGCGTGACCATCAAGGGTGTCAAGCTGCACGGCCAATCGTATGACTACGTAATCATCCGAGACGAGGCCGGCAACGTTCAGCTGGAAAAGCGGGCTGCGACGGTATGAAGACTTTCGCGACTTCACAGCGCTGAGGGGCGGACGGTGAAGATCTCAAATCAGAGCGAAATAAGCAGGCGGACGAGCTGACTGAGTAATCTATAGGTGGTGGCTGTGACGAACGAATGCTCTCGTCGAGATGTGATAAAAGCCACCGCGGCCTCGCTCGTCATGGCGGGATATTTGTGCATAGGCTCCGGCGGCTGTGGTTGAGCGTGATCGCATACAGCCTGGGTAACCTGTGGCGGAGGCTGGTGCTGCCGAAGGGAATCGGCACAAGGTCGTTGACGAGCTTGCAGCAGCGGTTGGTGAAGGCGGGCGGACGACTGGTAACGCATGCGCGGTATTACTGGCTGATGCTGGCGGAAGGACACCTGACGAGGGGACGGTTCGCGGCGATGCTGCGCAGGATCGCGTTGTTACCGCTTCCGGCGCACTAAGCGCCCAGCCGCAAAGCCGGGAATCCGAATCACGGAGGGCAAAGGAGGAAGGATAGGTGTCGGCGCAATTGACTTGGATGGCCCTCGATGAGGCGGGCAACGCATGGGCGACGGCGAATCGCCCGGTTTTTCCTTTCGAACTTCCTCGTTGGTCTTGCAATTTGCGCCAATGGGCGCATAATCGCCAGCAATTTCTTTTCAAAATGGAGATTCCAGATGAAGAATCTTACGCGTCGTGATGTTTGCAAAATGTTGCCTTCGTTTGGGCTGCTCGCGACGGGGTTGACTCCCACGCTGGCGCAGTTGGTCACTGGAATCAGCAAAGTGAAACCTGGCTCGGGGCAACTGGAGTCGAAGCTCGAGATCGATTCCTCGAGCGCGAGGCTGGTGGACGTGTTTCATTGGGCGCGCAGCCAGGCAATGGCGTATGCCTTCGACAATGGCGACCCCGTCGCGCCTTGGTATGAAGCCGTCGAGCCGGGCCGCGAAGGTTTCTGCATCCGGGACACCTGCCACCAGGCTCTGGGTGCGCAGGCACTCGGTCTGGCGCGCTTCAACCTGAACATGTTGCGTCACTTTGCCGAAAATATCTCCGACTCCAAGGACTGGTGCAGCTACTGGGAGATCGATCGTTACAACCGGCCGGCGCCGGTCGACTACGAGAACGATGCATCGTTCTGGTACAACCTGCCATCGAACTTCGATCTGCTCGATTGCTGCTATCGAATGTACGTCTGGAGCGGAGACCTCGCGTACGTGCAGGATCCGGTGTTTCTCAATTTCTATGACCGCACAGTGAACGACTATGTGCAGCGCTGGGGCCTCGATCTCGATCACATCATGAGGCGGCCTCGCCTCTTGAATCAGCGCGGCATCTTCGATCCCCATACAAAATTTCCGCCCAACCGTGGCATTCCGGGCTACGATGAGGGCGATCACGACTACCTCATCGGCTTCGATGTGGTAGCGACGCAGCGCGCCGCCTATCTTGCCTACGCGCACATCCAGCAGGCACGGCAGAATGCGGAGTTGGCGGGCGAGTATTTGAAAAAGGCCGCGGCTGTCGAGAACCTGATGAAGACCGTCTGGTGGAACAAAACCAGCCAGTGCTTCTCCTTGCGCGAGAGCGGGGACCATCAGATGCAAGATTGCGGAGAGCGGAGCGACTACGCGGATATCAGCATCGATTGGCGGACCGATGTGAGATGGCGGACCGATGTGATCTCCGATCCCGCAATCATCGCCGGCAGCAAAGACAGCGACGCCACGATGACACGGTTGCTCGATCTGAGCCACGCGCGTCTCGAGTATCCCGAAGTCTCGTATTCGAGGGTCGGCGACATCGTGACCGACGCGATGGGCATTCGGCTTGAGTTCAGTTCGCCGCTTCTCTCGGCGGTCGCGGGCGACTGGGTCGAAGTAACCGTCCGGACACTGTCGGGGTTGGGCTCAAGCATTGAGTGGGCGGAGATTCGCAATCTGCCCATCCGCGCCTGTGATGTCACGGTCCGGCATGATGGCCCGGGCAAAACCACCTTCACCAATCAGCGCGGACCGGCGCTCATCTGGAGGGCCATGTTCGAGGGGCAGCACGCAACACTAATGGTGAATGGACGCGAGGTGAAGGCCACTTCGCAGAGCGATGACAGCGGGCAAACCGTGTCGTCGGCCCGCGTGACAGTCGGCGCCGGCGGCGTGATCACCGTCAGCACTTCCTGATTCGCTTGCAGCAGGCACCGATTGCAGATCCTCCATGAAGAGCGAAGCGACATCCGTAAGGGCGGAGGTAACAAACTCCACACCGGAACCAACAAGAGGCAGTGAAGAATTGCAGCCGGAATTCAATTCCGTGCGTGCTCAGCTTGAAAACGCCGCGACAGATTCGACTGCTCAACAGAAATTAATCTCTACTGAGGGGATGAGATGACGACCAAATATTCTCGCAGGAATGTGATCAAAAGCGCCGCTGCAACGGTTGCCTTGATGGGAATGCCTAATGTGCTTGAATCGCAGGCGCCCGGGGAAGGCACCACCCGGTATAACTATGCTCCGAAGTTGACTGGTAAGAATCACTTCGGCTCGATCAAGGGACCCGCGGAGCTGCACTCCATCATCAACACCAATCAGGGAGCCTCGCCTCACGCCTATTCGCCGATCGTGGATTTGTCTGCTTCGCCAAACCTCGGCGCAAAGACGATTCTTTATGCGCTGGACGGTCTCTACGCCGCCCGGCGGCACATGTCCTACCCGCTGCATTTTCCCAATGCCCCTTTCCACAATCCTACTGAGCCGTATGAGAACCCCAACTGGCCCTCCAGCATTCTGGCCTCCCTCGACGGGGTCGCGCTCGACTGCGTGGGTCTGGACATTCTGAATTCTCAGACCAAGAACAATCTCGACGAAAACGGTCATCCGAGGATCATGATCCGTGAAAACGCAGATGACTACCTGATGGAAGAGGCGCTCGCCGACCACCCTCCTTCAGGAACGCAATATCGGCAGAGCGGCAAAGCTGTCACCAGCCTCGGCGTCTTCGAGCACTGGGACACCGACGAGAGCCGTAAGTATTCACGTAACATCGATCCGGAACATGGCACTGGAATCGAGATGATTTACATCAAAAGAACTTAGCTCATCCGTTGAGAGGTGCGCTGCGACGCGCTCGCCGCACAGTAGGAAAGGATGTGTTCGTATGGGAAGTAGTATTCGGCGAGACGGGAAGGTCCCTATCAGCATCCCGCTCAGATCTATTTGCAGCTCGCAAACCCCCTTCGGGCATAGTGTTCAGTCATACGAATGCGTACATGTGGCCTTTATTGCGACAGCACCGTGACGGTCCGCGACAAATGGCAAGCCAAAGATCTTGGGCAGTTGAACGACTCGTACACGGTGATCGTCCCCCCATGGAGTAGTGCTGCTACGGGTGAGGTGACCTCACGATACCGCACATAGTGGCAGGGAAGTTGCGTTCATCCTTCTTAAGGCCGGAGCCGCGCGATAGAGAAACGTTGCCCAATTTGATTCGATCCGCCTGAATGAGATTCCTGATGAATTCGATCAGAAAGTGGCATCTTCGAACGGCTCGCCTCGGGCGCTCGATGCTCATGCTTGCCAGCTTCTCGATTCTCTGCGCGACATCTCGTGCGCCGGCACAGGAGCCCCGTTATTGGTCGATCGCACTCGCTGACACCCTTATGAGGCGCAATACCGGCGCTCCGGGAGAGCCGTTGACGCGGTGGTCCTATTGGAAGGGCTACACGTTGAACGGTTTCGAAATGCTGTGGCAGTCAACAGGCGATCCGCGATACCTCGAATACATTGAGCAGCAGATTGACCCGTTTATCGATCATGATGGCAATCTTGTAGGCGTGAAACTGGACAGCCTGGACAATGCCATGGCGGGGAATATCGTGGTGGGCCTGTATGAGCATACGCACGATCCGCGTTACCGCGTGGCAGCCACCCAAATAAGAAGAATGTTCAATAACTACCCGCGCAATGCGGACGGGGGCTTCTGGCACAATCCCAAGCTTCCCGGCGAGATGTGGGTAGATGGCGTCTTTATGGGCGAGATGTTCCTGTTGCGGTACGGCGACTCCATCGGCGATCGCAAGTACTGTTTCGATGAGGCGATCAATCAGATTACGATCTTCGCGCGCCATGCGCTCAAGGGCAAAAGCGGACTTTACTATCATGCCTGGGCGGCAAACCCTGACCTTGCCACGGTGGTACCGCAGCGCAAACTACACTGGGCCCACCCCGTAACGAGGCTCTCGCCGGAGGTTTGGAGCGAGGGCTTGGGATGGTACGCATTGGTGGTGGTCGAGGCATTGGCCCGCCTGCCAGCCGACTATCCCCGACGCACAGAGGTGCTTGATATTTATGAACAGCTTGCGGCGGGCCTGAAACGCGCGCAGGACCCCGTCAGTGGCGGCTGGTTTTTCATCGTTGACAAACCGGAGCGCACGGATAACTGGATCGACACTTCAGGCAGCGCGATGTTCACCTATGCCCTGGAACGCGGTATCGAACTGCGCCTATTGAGCCGCAAGGAGTACTCCTCCGCGGTCACCGCCGGCTACCGAGCCATTACACGTAACGCGCGCATCAATAGCGACGGCCTCGTCGACATTCTGAGCGCATGCGACGGCGTATGCGTGCAAGCCAGCTACGCCGACTATGTGGGCTGCAAACGGACAATCAACGCAAAAGAAGCAGTCGGCGGGTCCCTCTGGGCGACCGTGGTTGTCGAGAAGCCCGGCCATGTGAATTAGTAGGATCCGATAGTCCGTTGGCACCGCGCCCGCCAATTTCATTACGCCCCAAGGCCAATCGCGCTCGCCGCACCCATCTGCACAAACTCGCGGCGTGTCCACGCTCCCAATCCAGGGTTCTGTCGGGCGGGACTCATTCGTTTATCCTCCGTTCGTACATCGCATGCCAGTTTGCGAGCCCTTTCCCTATAGCGGTTCTCCAGATGTGTAGAGCGAAACATCTCACGCCAAGTGGCATTTCTCCTTGGAAAAAGCCACCTGACAGGACCTCTCGAAAGATGGCCAGGGCTTTTCCGGTGGTCCTCTTCAAAAGCGAAGACGTTTCCATCCGGATCGGACACGTAGGCGAGTCGTCGCTGCCGTTTCACGGCCAGACCCAGTACCCGTGCCTGCCGCGCTGCCAGGTCTGTGTTGGGTACCAGCAACCGGAATTCAGGCCCACGGCTGCCACTCGCCTTTTCGAGTTCGATCCACTGATGACTCTCGTTTGAGATGCGCATCCTCACTCCGGCTTTAGCATCTTGCTCGTCAAATCCGAGCCCCGCATTGTAAAACTTCTGGTCTACAACCAGGTCAGGGATCGCGACTCTGATCCCCATCAACAGGTTTGAAATTCGATGTTCGCCGAGGTGCTTCCCGCGGTCCGTGAAGTGCATTGAGCCCGGCAAGTATTGTGTAAATTCGACCACCCGTCCCTCCGGATCATCGAGCGAGAAAATGAGATTGCCGGCGCCTCCCTTCACTACCGGTGAGGGCCGAAGCCCGCGTGCAACATAGAGAGCATTCAAAGCGTCCAGTGAATCCGCCTCGTAGCACACGTGCATCCATCCGAGAGGTTGGGCCGCGTCGGTTCGTGGATAAAGCTCGATAAACTGACGGTCGTTGACTTTGACAAAAACTTCTGTCGTCTTTCCATCGCGGGTAAAAGAAAACGCCTCCTCAAAGCCGAGGCGGTGAAAGAAGTTTCGCGAGCTGTCAAGGTCGCTTACGCGTAATGCAATATGCGCAATGCCATTGACCAGTTGAGTCTGCGCGCGGCAAAGGATCGAGTTGGCGAAAAGAACAACAACCAGCAGCGTCGTCCATCGCATCTTCATTGTCGGTCCTCAACATTCTGAAGCCGTTCTGGCTTCGTGTCTAACGAAGCTTCCTGCCAACCGTCAGCGGTCCAGGTAGCCACCACCTAGCGCAACAGCGCCGATGCCGCCCATAGAATCGGAGCCTGTCCGTGATAGTCCCCTGTTTTCCGCTTGCGCTCCAGGTAATACTCCAGGTCGTTCTGCTTTCCGGTGCCCTCGCACACGCTGGTCACGTCGCCGTTCTGGTCGATGTATCCGATAACCGCCAACCATGCTTTCCGCGCAGCGGGTCCATAGGTGTAGGGATCGAGCCAGCCATTCTTCACCCCGGTAATCATGGCAAACGTAAACATTGCCGAGCTTGAACTTTCCGGCCACGCTTCCTCATGATCGATCAGTTGCCGCCACATTCCATCTTTTCCTTGATACCTGAGCAGCGCCGCCATCATCGACTTGTAGCCTCGCATAATGCGCGCCCGCTGAGGGTGGTCCGCTGGCAAGGCTCGCAGCATCTCCGCCATCCCTGCGGCCACCCAGCCATCTCCGCGCCCCCAAAAGAACGGCACATCCGGAGCATGGTAGAAAAGCCCGTTCGGTTTCTGCAGCTTATCCAGATAAGACACCATCTCCAATGCATCCCGGTCCAGGTACTTCTTATCTCCGGTAGCCCGGTAGGCCTCTAGTTGAAGAATCGTCAGCATGTACATGTCGTCGATCCAATACCGCGTCTCCACCGAAAGCCCATCTGGCTGGGGGTTCTCCCATTGACGATCTGCAAACTGTTTTCCATAGGCCAGATACTTCGGGTCCTTTGTCTGGATGGCGATCTCCATAGGAACAATCCCGAAGATTTCGTCGTCCACATGCCT
>OCTA010006316.1_pt1 | contig 10119 bp, 4 predicted proteins | sample 1538991 | NCBI WGS metagenome assembly OCTA01 (sample SAMEA3539302, study PRJEB22396) | soil metagenome | biome: tundra; feature: field; material: soil | place: USA | collected 2010-05 | depth 0.15 m | reverse complement strand
TTCGTCGCCATTGGGGCACTCTCGATCTGAGTGCCGCTCGCCGCCGACACCAGAAGCGGGCCGTGGAAGCGAGCCAACGGCTCCGGCAACGCGGGATCGGTGCGGGCACCTCTGCTGTCGGAGCTGAGGCCGCGCTCTGCGGCCTGCATATGCACGACACGGATCTGGCGCCCGTCGTGCGCGCCCTGCTTGCGGCGAGGACCGCGTCTGAGCCGGCGAGCGCGATTTCGAGGTTCTCCATTGCTCGGGGGACGTCTTCGGGGACCCCCGCTGGCACGCCGCGAAGCCTCGGAAGGTCCTCGCGCCGCTGGAGCACTTCGCGAGGTGAACGAGGCGCTGGCCCAGTGCTCGAACGGATCGGCGGCGTGCGGCGAGCTACGCGGAGACGTGTGTCGGCCGGCAGACCGACGAGCTACTCCAGGCAAGGGATTAAGACTAAGAGGACCCAGCCGCCTGGAAAGCTGTTCCGAGACCTGCTGGCCTGTTCTGGCCTGGAGCCCTGCACCGGGCCAACCTCGGCCAACCCCGCGCGTGCCTCAGCGTTCCTGGCCCGTCCACTGCCATTGCAGCGTTATGTCTTGGTCTTCTTCCATCGGCTCCACCACTGTGTTGCGGGCCCTGAGGCGATCGATCGGTTCGCCGGCGGTCGAGGACCGCACTTCGACCTGCAGCTGCATGGTTCCCCCCTCCCCGAGCAAGCCGCGCAACTTGCCGAGCGCCTGACTGAGCGTGAAAAGGTCATTTTCCGTCGCTGTGATGCTCAACGAGAGCCCAGTTGCGTCGCTTCCGGGCGCCAACGGGATCGGCAACTGGCCGGGGTCATCGTGTAGCTCCGCCGCCGTCGCCGCAGACGGGTCTGCGGCAACCGGAGGAAGGGCGGCAGCCGGTGGCGTGCGCAGCCGTTCGGCCAGGCCAACACGCAGAAGCACGCACCCTTCGCCCAGGCCGACGTTCTCCGGGTCGAGCTCGTCGCGCAGCCGGACCGAGCTGGGAGACGGGACCGTAAGCTCGCCGTCGCGCTCCTGCGCTCCTGCGACGTAACCGAGCGAGCCCTGGGCGACTGCCTTAGCGACGCCCGCCGAAAGAGCCGCCGGTGTCCAGACTTTCGGTGCCTCGAAGAACCGTGGCAACGCGTGGGCGACCTCGCCGACCCAGCGCCACTCCCGTTCTTCACCGAGGTCGGCTAGTGCGGAGATCTTCGTCGGAAACAGCTCGTCGGCCACGTAGGTCTGCAGTGCCTCCCGAACGCGCTCGTGCAGTGCTCGGCCGCCGGCGAGGATCGTGCCGAGGTCGCGTGGGGCGAAACGCACCGTGCCGTCGTCAGCTAGCCCAAGCGGCACTTGGACGCGGGCGTAGGCCTGGCCGAGTGCGGAGCGCAGTTCTTGCTCGGAGGTCCGCAGCCGGTCGCTGAGCTCGTCCTTCTGCTCGGTGTTCAAGCCGATCCGGCTTCCTTGGCTGAGGAGCGCCTCGACGGCAAGCGCGCGACGCGCGGCCGCTCGTGCATCATCGAAGCGGCCCGGCGCGGGCTCGACGAAGGCGAGCGCGTTGCGTGCTACTCGCGGCCCGCTGGCGCTCTCTAGGGCGTAGCGCGAAAGCGCGATCTGGTCCGTTGACCAGTCCGGCGGCAGGTAGACGACCTGGAAGGCATCGGTCGCGTCAGGGACCTGGCCCGGGCCGTCAGGCCACAGCACGACGTGACGGCTCGATCCACGGGCGCCGAGCACGTCCTCGAGGCGCGCGCGTACGTGGTTCTGTACGCCCTCGCGCGAGATGTTGGCGGTCTCCTGCTGGATGAGCCGGTTTAGGTTGGGCTGCGGTTCGAAGCGGTAGCGGCCGCCAACGTGGTGCAGGAACAGCAGCGCCTCGCCGCGTAGAGCCTCGAGCGCGCCGAGCAGGACGTTGCGGTCCAGGCCGGGGGCGAGCGAGGACTCGAGCACGTCGCGTTCGAGCGCACCACGTTCGGACCCCTCACGGGCACCGAAGCTCAGCAGCATGATCGCCGTGGCCACGCGGGTGCCGACTCGGGCACGCTCGAGACCAGGCGCGTCGCGCCCGAGTCGCTCGTCGATGCGCCGGGTGCCGGCGTCGGTCGCCAGGAAGTCGGCCTGGATGACCGAGGCGTACTGGTTCGTCGCTCCGACCTGCTCGAGGAACGTCAGCCGGGAGCCCTCGTCGGCGAGGTCGACATCGCCTGGGCCGATGAGCGGCTGCGGCTCGCGCTCGGAGCGCTTGGCCCACAGCGCATGCACAACCGTGGCCAGGAACTGCAACGCGCCGCGCGTGCGCTGGTAAGTCGGCAGCGAGCCCCAGCGGTGGAACATAAGGTCCAACAGTTCGGGATGAAACGGGTAGGACTCGAGGATCCGCTGCTCCAGGCCGCGCCCGGCCGCGGCCGCCTCTTGTTGATCACCGTCGGTCTCGGCGGCCGCGGCCAGCTGGTCGGCCAGCAGATCCCCATAGGCGCGCGCAACCTCGCTACGGACGCTGTCGTCACCTACGTCGGCGAAGAGACGCCGCTGAACCACGCGCAGCACTTCGTCGCCCGAGACAGGCTCTCGGCGCTCGTCGATGCGACCGGCGATCTTCTCCAGCGCCTCCAGCAGCCCTTCCTCGCCGACCGCCTCCCCGACGCTTGCCTGCAGCGAGTAGACAAGCGCGGCGTGCTGTTGCTGGTTGACCGCCTCGGTGAGGTGCTGGAGAAAAAGCAGCACCTGGCGATCCATGGTGGAGCTGCCGATCCGCAGCGACTTGGCCTTGGCTGCGTAGACGAGCACCTCGTCGAGCAGCACCAGCGCCGGCGAGCCCGTCAGCAGCTCACCGAGCCATTGCCCCGCCGGCGGCGGGCCCTCGGTACCGTCGACGAGCAATCGCTCGTAGGCTGACCATCCACCGAGCTGGAAGGCGAGCTCTCCCCATAGGGTGCGGATGACGCGCCCCTCGACCTCGCGCCCGCGCGCGGGATCGAGGTACTCCCCTGAGAGAACGGCGATGCGGATCGCACCCGGATCGGCGACCGCGTCGAGCTCGGCCACCGACGTGGCCGCCCCGCGGGATCGGGCGAGGTGGAAGAGTGCGAGCAACGAGTGCGTCTTACCGCCGCCGAACGGCGTCTTGAGCTGCACCACCCGGTCGCCGCGCTGGCCGGACAGCGCTCCGAAGACATCGGCGAGCAGCCCGCACATCGTCGGCGTGAAGTATGTCGCCGCAAAGAACGTCTCCGCGTCGCCATAGACCGACGCGGCCTCGTGGGTCATCGCGACCTGCGCAAGGTTCGCCGCATACGTGCCCAGCGCGAGGTCCCCCGAGCGAATGTCGTCGTGCGGGCGCACGACGTCGGTCCAAGGTCGGAGCGCGTACGCCGAGTTCGGGCTCATAGACGTCCTTCCAGGTTGCGCTCGACGAGCGTGCGCCAGGAGCCGAGCAGCCGCTCGCACGCCTGCGCCTCTGGCGCCTTTGACTCACCCTCATCGCGCAGCGCCTTGCCCTGCAGCGCCTGGGCGACCGCGCGAAGGCGATCGGTGTCCGGACGGATTCGGGTCAGGTAGTCGGGCAGGTCGCCGACGCGATGGTTGGCGCGCCAGAGGACACCGTGGAGCACGTCGATGAGCGGCATCCCCGAGAGCCCGAGGTTCGGCTCGCCGCCGCGCTCCTCGAAGTCCCGGAGGTGCACCACCTTGCCCTTCACGTCGGCCAGCGGATGCGGGCCGGAGGCCAGGGCGTCCTTCAGCTCGACGCCGGCGGTCCTCGCAAGGTTGTTTGCCTCGTCAAACTCGATGTCCGCCCAGCCAAACATTGTGCGCGAGAGGACGTAGTACCGAGTCGCCGAGTCGATCGCCCCGACGTCGGCGCCGAGGTCATGGACCTTGGCCAACACCGCGTCCAAGACCCGTGTCTGTACGTCAGTGAGGAAAGTCTCCGCCGCCACCGGCTCCCCCGAGGGCAGTTCGACGCTCGCATGCCGCGTGAACGGCCGGAGCGCCGCGCCGATCGTGGCGATGACGAGATCAGAGCCGGAGACGCCCGCCTGCGTGAGCCGCTCCAGACGCTCTTCAATGACGCCACCGAGTTCGGCGACGACTTCGTGGTATGCGCCGATTGTCTCGTCGTCGCGGCGACGCGCGACGAGGAAGATCGACGAGGCAAGGGATGCGGTCTTTGCCTTGAGCGCAGAAGTCATTTCGGTGTCCAGCGGCCACGCCTCTGTGATCGTAAAGTTGGCGCGGCGCAAAGCCTCTACGAGTACGGACCATCCGAGCGTCGTCTTGTGGGCGTAGACGCAGACGAGCGGCCCGCCCGGCTTGAGTACGCGGTGGGCCTCGGCGAACGCATTCGCCATCTCGTCCTCGTAAAACTTCCGAGCGGCCACCTTGTCTCCCCCGTGGCGATATGGGGCCATGATTGCCTCGCGACGCTTCGGCGTGAGCTCCCCGCTGAACTCTTCCTCGAAGAGGAAGCCAACCGAGCGCTTCAGCCAGACGTAAAAGAAGTCCGACAGGTCCGCGTAGGAGATGTAGTCGTAGTACGGCGGGTCGGTAATTACGGCGTCGAACGTGCTGTCCTGATCGGGGATTTGTGTCGCGGACGTGCGGAGGCACTTCACGGGCTTGTTCTCGACGGCAAGTCCGGCAAGGATGTCGCTGGTGTTTCCGACGTATTCAGCTGCTTGCCCAGCGCCGTCACCAAAGGGGTTGGCTTCAGCGAAGTCCCAGACCATCGGTAGCGCCTGGCGACTCAAGGCGTTGGTGACCGAGAGGTTGCCGTTGTCCCAAAGCGAAAGCGTGCTGCTGCGAAGAACGACACGATCGAAGGCAATGCCAAGCGACGCACAGACGGCCTCCGCTCGCTGCGGTTCCATCCCGTCAGCAAGCATCTCGGCGTGCGCCTCGCGCACACCCTGCGCAAACGCACAGAGCGTCGCGAGCTGCCGCGGTGTGAATAGGTCGCGGAAGCGCGTCATTCCTTGCAATGGAGGCCCGAACCACCGGCCGCCATCGTTTGTGATCAGCTCCTCTGGCGGCGCAATGTCCAACGTTTCCAGGACCGCCTCGCACGCCTCGACCGACGGTTGCTCGTAGTTCCGACCGGCAGGTACTCGCGCCCGCGGCCGCTCGGCTTAACGACGACCGCCGCCAACGGCGTGATGCTCATCCGCCCAGCCAAACCGAGTGCCTTAACCTCCTTGGCGTCTACGGTCGCGCCACAGATTAGACAGCTCGCCCTGCCGCGGTTCGAGAAGCCGGCCGGGTCGAAGCCGAGCGCCTCCGCGGACTCGGCCTCGACGACCTCCCAAGACAGAGAGCGCGCGGCGCGATCGACAATTGGCTTGAGCGCGACGAAGCGTCCTTTCTTCCTCGCCAGCCACGTCTGGCGCACGAGCGGTAGGTCGTGCACGCCGCCCGCGGTGTTAGGGCACGGCACAGTGCGCGTCCACAGATAGGCGATCGGCCGTCCGGTGGCGCGATCGGCCGCCGGCTCCTCGCCGAGGCGCTGCTGCTCACCCTGCGGCTCACGGACGCGCGGGTAGAGATGGCCGACACGGCCCCAGGTCCGGTCGACCCAGCGGCCCCCGTAGTGACGGACGTCATCGGCCAGGCGGGGGCCGAAGCGCTGCGGGTAGTCCAGAGTGCAGCGCTCGATGAGGTGCGCGACCGGATTGAGCTCGACCGCGGTGGCATCACAGCCCAGCCGTGCCGCTTCGAGTGGGATGGCGCCGCCGCCGGCGAACAGGTCGAGCACCTTCGGCGGCACGCCGCCGTTGGCCGCAAGCACGCGTTCGCGGGCCTCGGCTATCGTCTGGTCGCTTGCGCCCCACTGGCACAGTGAGACGAAGAAGTCGTCGTCGCGCTCGCTGTCCGATGTCCCTTCAACGGGGACGAGCGTGGCATAGACCGCGGCCCGCGCCGCGGCGAGCGGACGCCGCGCCCACCACAGGTGCAGCTTGCGCGGGTGCAGCGCGGCGTGGCCGATCTTCTCACGCTGGGCGACGACACTGATCGACTCCACGGGGATGTAGTCCTCGATCAGCCGCTTTTCCGCAACCTTCATGCTTCCTCCTCGATGCCCGCGTGGCGCAGGACGCTAGTCGCGAGCCCTTCGAACTCCCGGAAGCAGATGCTCACGAGCCGCCCCGTCGAGCCGGAGCGCACCCGGCGTCCGCACGCAGGTCGAACATCGGCTTGCGCGCGTCTTAGGCGAGCGGCATGAGCAAGCGGTAGTTGCGTAGCGTCGCCAGACAGTTCAGATCGGAATCGGCGGACGTGAGCTGAGTCGGCTGCGCGCCACGCGAGCCGACGCGTCGCGCTTGAACTTAAACGCGTCGAGGTCGTTGCAGCCGAGCGACTCCCCTGGTCGGTCACGCCGCCGCCTCGATCGCGGCGGCCGGGACACGCCAGGTGATGACCTGCTGGCGCTCCTCGACTTGGCCGGCGAGCGCAGCGGCTGGGTTCTGGATGCGAACGAGCCGCTCGCCTACCTGGCCGGCATTGAAGACGACGTAGAGCCAGAACGAGTCGGCGTGACGGTGGGCGGCGATCCACTCCGTGTTACACAGCGACACGTCACCACTGGCGACGGAGCGCCCCTTGACTTCGATCCGCCGCACGTCGGTGACGCGGCCGTCCGGCGGCTCGGTCCACGAGCGCGCGTCGAAGCCGCGACCGTCGCGGAAGTGGCTGACGTCCTCCCACTCGCGGCCGTGCTCGCGCTCGTAGCGCTTGGCCGCCGCCATCGCCGCGAGCTCGACGGCGTCGTCTTCGCGCATCGCGCGCGTCGCCTCGCGCTCCTCGGGCAGCTCCGGCGGACCCACGAGCGCGGTCGCCACGTGACTTACCGCGCCCGGACGCACCACACCAAGCCCTTCGAAAGCGGCGAGTTTGGACTCTCGCCGGCGTTCGAGGTCTGCGAGGGCGACCTCGGCGCGGTCGCGGGCGAAGCGGGCTGCGTCCTCGCCGCGGTAGACGCGCTCGTCGAGGAGCGCATAGCGCTGCTGGAGTGCCTCGCGTTGCGCGTCCATCGCTTGGCGCAGATAGTCAGAGCGCAGCCGAGCCTGATCGGCTCGCTCCCGGCTGACCTCGCGACGTTTGGTGTTCTGCACGACCGAGCGGACGTGGTTGGTCGCGCGGCGCAGTGCCTCGGGGTCCGGTGTCTCTAGCCCTCGCGGCACGAAGTCAATCGGGGTGAGGTCGTGCAGCACGTCGGGGGAGACGAGCTGCGGGCCGTCCGCGTCGTCGACGACGGCGACCAGCTCGGCCCATGCCTGCTCGGGGCGCCCGCGCAGATCCAGCCCTTGAATGACGTAGGTGAAAAAATGGATCGCGTAGGGCTCCCGTGCCCAAGGTGCCACGAACGGGGCGAAGCCGCCGTCGGCGCCGCGCAGTAGCTCGCGCATCTTCTCGATGCTTGCGCCGTAGAGCTCGTGGCCTGGCGAGAGCAGGACTGCGTCTTCGTGTTGCGCGCTCGCGCGAGCCTCCTTGCGGAAGGTCATCTTCAGGTAACGGTCCTGCGGCGGACCAAGCCGCTGCACCGACCTCAATCGATCGTCCCGCAACGATCGGGGCACGTGTTCGGCGCGCAGGAGGTGCTCGCCATCACGCCGCTCCTCCAGCCGCAGGCCAACATGGGCGGCGGCGCGTCCGAAAAGCCGTTCGACGAACTCCGGCATAAGACGGCGCTCTTCCGAGCGCCAGTCGCGCTTGCGCACCCAGGTGACGTCGACATTGCGGGTGGCTTGCGCGATACCTATGTCGCGCTCGTAGGCCGCGTAGGCTTCAGGATCCAACGCGGTGATTTCCCGCGAGGCGGCATCGACGCGCTCGGGCTCGATCATCGCGTCGCGCAACAGCCGCTCGAAGTCCAGGCCGCCCTGGGTGAGTACCTGCCCGACGACGTCGTAGACCTTGTCGCCGAGATCGATGCGCATGAGCTCGAGCTTCTCTAACAGGCGCGAAAGCAGCTTGCCCTCCACCGTGTTCGTGGCACAGAAGTTGAAGACAACGCACTTTGACTGCTGGCCGATCCGGTGGATGCGGCCCATGCGTTGCTCGAGCCGCACCGGATTCCACGGCAGGTCGTAGTTGATCATTAGGTGACAGAACTGCAGGTTGATTCCCTCGCCGGCCGCCTCGGTCGCGATGCAGATCTGCTTGCTCTGATGAAACTCCTGTTGGACGATCTTACGTTCGGTCGGAGGAAGACCACCATGGATCGCACACGTGCTGTAGCCCCACCCGTGTAGGTTGCGCTCGAGGTAGTCGAGGGTGTCGCGGTGCTCGGTGAAAATCAGCAATTTGCCACGGCCGTCCTCCGTCAACTCGGCGAGCTCGGCCTTCTGCAAGCAGTCACGCAGAGCGACGAGTTTGGCCTCCTCGCCGCCCTCAATAGTCCGGTCGGCCTGGATAACCAACCGCTCGAGCGCGGTGATCTCCACCCTCATCTGATCGAGAGACTCGGCGACGACCACGCTTTCAGCCGCGAGGTCCTCCTCTGCCTCCGTCGCGTCGTCCTCGTCCTGCTCAGCGTCGGCGAGCGGTTCTGCCAGCTTCAGCTCGCGCAGGCGCTTCGCGCGCTCCGCGGGCGGGAGTGCTTCGAGCTCCAGTAGCCGAGCCGCGATGCGATCCGCTCGCTTGCGCAGCGACGAGCGGATGGCTCCCAAGCTTGAGGCGAGACGACGTTGCAGGACGGTGCGAGCGAGCGCGACCGCATTGCCGCGGCCTCCACCGGCGGGCCCCAAGAAGTGCTGGATGTACTCCGTGACGGCCTCGTACAGAGCGAGCTCGGCTGTTCCCAGCTCGAAGGGTTGCGTGACGACTTCCCGCTCGACGAACAGCTTGCCACCGAACTCGTCGACGAGGTCGTCCTTCTCGCGCCGCAGGAAGTATGGGGAATCCGCTTTGCGGATCTGCTCGGCAGCCAGGTCGTCGACCGCGAATTGATCGGGGTCGAGCAGACGGAGGAAGTTGTAGAAGCGGCTGCGGTCCCCGGAGTGCGGCGTGGCCGTCATCAGCAGCAGGCGTTCGCAGCGGCGGCTGAGCTCCTCCGCCAGCGTATAGCGCTTGGTGCGATCGAGTTCGTCGCCGCCGTCATGCCCCTTGGGATACGACGCGGCTGAGCACTTGTGTGCCTCGTCGATGACGACCAGATCCCACTCGGCTCGGAGGAGGTCGGGCAGCACCTCGTCTCGTTTGGCGAAGTCGATCGATGCGATACAACGATCGTGCTGCTGCCAGGGCGATTCGCCGAGCTGCCATTTGACGAGGTGTGAGTCGATGAGGGTGAAGCGCTCGTCGAACTTGTCGTGAAGCTCGTCCTGCCACTGCACAGTCAGCGGCGCCGGACACAAGATCAGCACCCGGTCAGCCACTAGCCGCAGCCGCAGCTCCTTGAGCAGCAGCCCTGCCATGATCGTCTTACCTGCACCCGGGTCGTCGGCGAGGACGAAGCGCAGCCGCGGCTGCGGGAGCATGTGCCGGTAGACGGCCTCGATCTGATGCGGCAGGCCGCGAACGCCCGACATCGACACCGCGAAGTTCGGGTCATGCGCATAGGCATGCTCTATCCGCTGGGCCTCGACAAGATCGAAGAGCGCGTCGCCGTCAACGAAGCTTGTCGCCTCCCCGAGCAGCTCGAACGACGAGCCATCGTCGAGCTCTTCAGCATCGAGCACCGTCTCACGCAGCTCGCCGTCGGGCATGCGGACCCGCAGGCTGACGGTCCCGCCGAGATCCTCAACCCCGTCAAGGGTGACGGGGCCGACGAACTGGCCTCGCAGCAGGATGCGGCGACCGATGGAACTGGTGAGTGTGAGGACGTCGAACATAATCCGCGCGCGCAACGGCGATCGATGCCGTGGCGTGCTCAGCGGACGCTACCTCACAGCGAAGCGGTGGACCGACGCCGCGGGGACACATACAGCGTGCGACGACGACTCGTCCCAGAACGACAAACCTAGCTTGCTAACTGCCGGCGCCGGGATAAACGACAGGGGGTTGCCCGCCCAAGGGCGGCATGCCGACAGTGCCAACGCTGCAGAACGCACGATGACCCGCCTTGCCGACCGGTCTCGGTTCGCCAAAACCCGTCGTTTTCGAGCCCTGTTTGGTACTCCAGAGTGGTACTCCACCT
>OCTA010006313.1_pt1 | contig 10120 bp, 12 predicted proteins | sample 1538991 | NCBI WGS metagenome assembly OCTA01 (sample SAMEA3539302, study PRJEB22396) | soil metagenome | biome: tundra; feature: field; material: soil | place: USA | collected 2010-05 | depth 0.15 m | reverse complement strand
TGAAGACTCTTGGGAGGCGCGCCGGGCTTGACCTCCACTTCTATGTCGCACACCCGGCTCTGGAGTGCGTATTGAGATTTCTTGCTTTCAGGAGGTGCGAAAGGGGCGTTCTGGCCACTCTTAGTTTTCTACACTCTGTCGAGAGATTTCTCAGCGCAGGGCAATCTCCCGACCGTGATGGTTTTGAGGACGTTTATCGCGCTAGCGGCCAAGCTCCTGAGTGTTGACACGCTCCCGAATATCCCGTACCAGGCCGTGATCGTTCGAATAAGCAATTGCGACGTTGTCGCCGGCGTGCGGAAGGTTTTCGAGCAAATGCTTCATGTGAGCCACAGCAGTTCGGGGGGACAAGCGCTGAACAACATGATGCGCGGTCTCTCCAATGATCCGCCCGTTGTACCTGCCGCTATCGGTCTGGGCCCCGAATGTCCGTGCGGACTCGCCAAGCGCATCCGCGGTTATTTGTTTGGCCGCAGCGAATGACGCCGCCAAGTGGCCAGTGTTCACCGCGCTCCGGTTGGTACTATCGTCGGTTTGACGGGCTTTCTGACCTACGCCGTTCTCCTGGAATGCCTGCCGATGGGCGGCCTCGGCCACTAGCCCTCGATCACCGTGAAAAGTTTCGACTTCGTCGCGAGTTTCGTTCTGTCCGTGTGGCCTCTCCGGAGACCGCAACGAGCCGGCGGTACCCGAACCCGCCAGTTCCAACGTTTCCGCTCGGGAAACCTCCAGGTCCAGCGATAGAACAAAATCGGTGGCCGCTGACGCCTCGTGCGCCGCTCGGAAGATCTCATTCTTGTCTTCGCGCAGAGCTTTGATCCAGGAACCCACATACGCCGCATGATTGGCTGGATCGTGTGGGACACCCAGTTCCGCTGCCATGAAAACGCTGGCAAGTTCGGCCCGGAGTTCCTCCTTCGCGTAGTTGAGGTCGCCAAATCGGTACGATTCCGACAGCGTGGGCCGATTCAGACGTGAGGGATGGCCGGTCCAGTGCGCGAGCTCATGAAGAGCCGTTCCATAATATCCCGGCGCGTCTTTGAAAGCGTCCTTTGGGGGAAGATGGATGCTGTCGCTGCGTCGGTTATAAAAGGCGTCGTCGCGCTGATCGTGTTCTATTCGAGCACCAGAATTCGCTAGAATTCGCTCACCGGCTTGTACTGCCTCAAATGGGGTCCGTTGCTTTGGCTGGTATTCCGGAATTCCGTCAATTTGCTTGGCGTTGAAGACGGTGTACACGCGGTGTATCAGCCGCTGGCCGTTTTCCTTGGCTGAAGACTCACCGCCATCCTGATCAGGTCCGGCGTCTTTCTCGTTTGAACGCTCCTTCACCTCCCAGAACTCGATATGAGTCCCTTTTTCGCCTCCGCGTACCTGCCAGCCCTGTTCCGCGGCCTGCTTGTAGGTCATCCATCGCGGATCTGCGTATTCCCGCCCGATTCCGGTTGCCAGGAGGTGCAGGGCGTTGCCGCCACGGTACGGCCTCTCGGTCGTTGGATTGAATGGCATCGCTGAACCTTCCCATGGTTTTTGCCACGGAGCAACGCCGTCCTCCAGCATCTTGATGATCGAATCGGTTACTTCGCGGCGGTGATCGCGCTTCTCGGCCCTGTTTGCGTTTTCCGATTTGGCGGGGCTCATAGCGAGCCTTCCTTCGCAGGCTGTGTCAGCTCCAGGGCGGCATCGGAATCAGGCTGCTCGGCTTCAAAGCCAGATCCAAGTAGCGGCTCGCCTCCAAGTTCGGTGAGCGCCGGTATTAAATTCTCGTCGAGGTTGTTCATGTGCCTCCTTACGCGTCAAAGATGAGTCAGTGCCCTACCCAGTAGGCCCTCGCGGGGCACCGCCGTGACATCGAAGGCTCGCAGATCGCTAACGCGCTTGAGGTTCTCGGTGGCGCTCTTTCAAATCGGCCCTTTGAATTGAAACGGCAGCACGGGCCAGCGCGGCTTGATAACGGCCTAACCAGCCGCTCCAGCCAGCTTCGGCGGGTATGATGCCTTGTTTGACCAGAGGCCGAACGGTTGCTTCGAGGTAGCGCCGGTTCCGTAAGAGCTTCTCAGCATCACCCAGGTCATCAACCTCAAGAACCCCACGACCGTTCTCGAACTGCTTCCAGAGCCGGACGAACGAATTTGGGCGGAGTTGTCCTCGGCTACGCGATTCCTCCAACGCAGGCGAGTAATACACCAGGTGCACACTGGCGTCGGTGCCTTCGATGAGGATGTAGTGGCGGCCGGCGCTGCTGCCCAGCTCGCCTTCACCATGTACCAACACACGGCCTTCCAGGGATGTCAGCGTCCGCTGGTCCGAGACGACAAGTTGCAACCGCTCGTCGGATAGGAGTGCGCCATGCGCGGCGAGCATCTTCTGGCGGTCCCCGGCACGCTGCATAGCCCGCAGAACGCCCTCGAAATCGCGCCGGACCTGCCATTCACCGGACGCGGTTTGTTCGGCGAGGCCCATTTTCTGTAGCGCAATCAGCCTGGCAGCGATGTGTTGCTCGCGAATCTTCGCGAACTCGCCGCGGGCGGCCAGGTCCACGTTCCGGCGAACAATGAAGTGGCCCTCGTCATCGGACCCGTTGACCTGCCCGGACCCGTTCGCCCGGTTAATCATACGGTCCAAAGACGTATACCGGCACTCCTGAACCTCGCGCCGTTCGGCCGTCATCGCGTCCACCTCGTTCCGATGCCCAATTTGGCCCGTGCAGAGATCTTCGGCAATGGACCGTATCCCCTTACGGATGTACTCACGGTTCAGATCAAGCGGAGATCCGTCAGCTTTGATCCCGCGCATGGCGACATGGACGTGCGGGTGTTCGGTATTGAAATGCGGTACAGCAACCCACTCCAATCGTGTGCCCAGATCTTTCTCCATTTTGCCCATGAGATCGCGGGTCAGTCGGTTCAGGTCGATGCGTTCGCCGAATTCCGGCGAAACGATCATTTTCCAGAGCCTCGGGTCGCCTGCCTTCTGCCAGCGATCAAGGACCTCCGGCGGCGCAAAGACTTCGCCCTGGTTGCCAATGGCGGCGGCTTCGTGGCCCTGCATCACACTGTCTCGGGTGATGTAGCGACCGTGTGCGCGCCACTGCCCGGTGGTCCTGTTTGGCGAGTACATCACGCGAACAGCGCATCGTTGGTTGAACTGCCGCCGCCCTCCACTAGAAGCGCTGTGGGATCGGCGTTTTTGCCGGCGCCGGGAGCTTCTGGCGTAGCGAACAACCGTCCTCATACCGGGAGACCAAGGAAACGCTTCGTTTTCGCGGGGCGTTCGGGGACGCCGAGGCCGAATCCGGAACTCCCGCTCGCCTTCAGTTTTCGTGGCCACGGCCTAACAACTCTGCCATGGCGGCTTGCGAATCACCCACCATGGCCATGCCTACGCTCTTGAGAAATCGGTCATAGCGGGCTTTGCCGCGGGCGACGGCTTGGTCGTGCACATCCCTCGGCGGTTCTGGAACACAGGTCAAGAACGTCTTCGCCAGTACGTCTACGAACGCGAACAACGCCTGCTGTCCTATCCGCAGATTGCGAATTTCTCGGGCCATGCGATCCAGACTCGCAGCGATCCGCTGTTCCGCCGCATCGACGCCGCTTTCCCGGCCGGCCAGTTCCCGTTCGATCGCTGCGCGTATGAACGCGCTGTGGCTTGAGAACCCGCCTTTCTTCGTCGCCGCCTCGATCCGATTGTTAAGCTCTGCGTTATATCGCAGGCCGTGGGTGACAGCCTTCTGTTTCCGTACCATAGCCATGGGTGCCTCACTCTGTAGGTGCGGGGATGGCCCGTATGTGACACCAGGATCGCCGTTGCACAACGTGCAACAAAACCGGTTGAACCGTTGCACGCTGAAAGTTGTTAATGATACAGCTCTTAGTGCCTAATCCGCAGTCAAATGTGATGCATTTCCTTTATGTTCCACTACCGGTGTTTTCGGCGCCTGATGATGTGGGTTGGCTGCGGAAGAGCGAACAAAGTGGCAAATCTTTGAAACTATCTGAAACCGCTGGCTGGAAATACCGGGCTCTGAAACTTGGGCGATACATCCTGCTGAATTTCTGAAGAAAGACGTCACGCAGCGTGCCGCTCGCGGCGTACTGCTCAGAACCGGTGAACTGCAACTTGAGTAAGCAACTCGACCTAAACCGCCTCCGCACACGTCTGATGGAAAAGCCGCGCACAAAGGTGGGTCAGGTCCGCCAGGCATGGCCGGACATCAGGGATCTGCTGGCCGCCGGCCACAGCCTGAAGGACATCCGGGTATGGCTGAACGAAATTGGACTGGAAATCGGATATGCCCGGCTCTCCGACTACATCGGCCGACTGCGGCGCCAGGATGAAGCGGCGCAGTCGCAGATTCGAGCTTCGAAACCGGGATTGCACGAAACCGGCGCGGCGCTCGTCACCGAAACCGATCCTGAGAGACAGAACGGTATGGCGCAGGTAGCGCAGCCGATGGCTGATGACGGCCGGCGTCGAAATCCGCTCGCAAATGTTTTGGAGCGCCAGAGCAAGCGGCCTGGCTTCAACTACAACGCCGAGCCCGATCCCAAGAAGTTGATTTGAGGGAGGAAAAGAAGTCCCAATGCCAAAAACGTCAGGACCAAGCGGGGCCAACGGTAGCGATAACCGCGGCGGCATACACCTCACCCTGCAGGGTAAGGGAGGCGTAGGAAAAAGCCTCATCGCCTCAGTGCTGGCTCAATACTTCCTGAAGGACGGCCGCGATGTCCGGTGCATTGATACTGATCCCGTAAACCGGACATTGGCCCAGTACGGCGCGTTGGGCGTCGATCGGCTAAACCTCCGGGACGAACACAATCGGATCGACCAGCGCTCGTTCGACACTCTGATGGAGCGGTTCTTGACCGAGGATGGCACCACGTTTGTAGTTGACAATGGCGCGTCCACGTTCCTGCCGCTTTGGCATTATCTATTGGAAAACAGCGCGCTGGAATACCTTCGCCAACAGGAGCGGCGAGTCTACGTTCATACCGTAATCACGGGCGGCCAGGCGCTTATCGACACCCTGAACGGCTTTAACGAGCTGGCGCAGACGACCCAGGAGCGCAACATCGTCGTGTGGGTCAACGAGTATTTCGGGCGCGTGGAAGCGGACGGGAAAAAGTTCTCGGAGATGGCCGCGTACCGCGACAACGCGGACAAGGTCTGCGGCGCCGTGATCTTCACAAAGCGGAATCAGGATACGTTCGGACGCGATGTGGAGGACATGATTTCGGCCAAGCTCACTTTCCAGGAAGCCATCGCCACAGCCAGAATGCCGATCATGGCCAAGCAAAGACTGAAGGTCGTTCAGCGCGACCTCTTCGAGCAACTCGACCAGTTGGCGATTTGATTGGTGTCCTCTATGCGCCAACTGGACCTAAAGCAGCTCGCCGCAAAGGTCTCGGTCGAGCACGGAATTAGGGTCGACCCGGATGACCCGATTATGGCGGTGGTCACGCTGAACCGCTTCGTGTTGGAGCAGGCGGCCAACGGAATCGTGGAAGACATACGATCCGCCACACGAGAATTTGAACAGGCCGCGGAGAATGTCCAGGTTCGGGCTGGGGCGCTCGTCGCACAGAGGGTGCGCGACTGCGTTGGGGTGCTCCGGCAGGAAATAGCAAAGGACATCGGTAACGCTTCAACCCCAGGCAGAACGAGCCTCGGGGATGTAGGCCGAGCCGATGAACGTCCCGCTGTTCAACGATGGATTGCGATAGGGCTGCTTTCGGGAGCGGTATTGTTCGGTTGCGGCGTCTGGCTGGGAACAATGTTGCGATAAACAGCCCCAGGCCATAACCACATAGTCTGACACCTCCTCGCGTGAGCACAATTGCGGCAGCATCGAGCGAGGCGTGCGGCTACTCCTCAGCCACGTCTACGGTTTGCGCGTAAATCCGCAACTCGCGGCAATTCGGGCCAATCACCGCCGCCATGCCGACTTCAGGGAACCAATCCTATTCGCCGCCCAACTTGGCGGGCACGATCTGTTCTGGCCCTCATGTACACCGGTCGCGGCCAAAAAATGTCTCGCGTGCATCAGAAGGACCAGGCGCCTGTGGCCGTGGGAACTCCGAGGTTGAGACAATGGTGCGCTGAGGTGCTGGATGCCGTTTGACGATGACGACGTGAAGAAGGTTCTCATCGCGCTGTTGGGTGCGGTCGGCGGCGCGGCGATCCTCCAACGCCACCACGACGAGAAACGGAAGAGTCAGGCCGAGAGGAATGATCCCGAAGGTACGGAGTGGATCTGTGGGATCGTCTGGGACCTCCTCGACGACTGGCACCCCCCAGACTATGACCGCGAAGACGATTACACGGAGGTTCTGTTCCGGTTTCTGAGGACCGAAATTGGCGAGGAGTTGGAAGAGGACGATCCTGATGTCAGCCTCGAAATGCGGACGGCGACATTGCATGGAATTCCGGATATCTTGATTCATGATCGGCTCGTTCTGGAGGTGAAGGTTGCCTCGAAGAAGACCGAACGTGACCGGTTGGTCGGGCAATGTTGCGAGTACTCGCGCGGCTATGTGACGTGGGCGATTGTGATCGATTGGCCTGATAATCGAGTCGATAAACTGGTCGATCTCCTCGAAGCCAAGAGCCTGAACTACATCGAAGTCGTCCCATTCGACATGTATGAGGACGACGATGAGTTCGAGGACGAGGATGAGGAGTAGAGTGAGTAACCAATTATTGGCCGCTCCGCCCCCGACACCAGCAAACCGCTGGCCGGCGCGGAGACTCCCGTCAGCGCAGTTCGGAAACTGGTCGGAAATGAAGTTTCGACAACTGAACCGGAGCGTTCATGGAGCGGAGCCGCGCGGACGCGGCCTAGAGCGCCAAGAATCGCGCGATACAGTCTTCGCAGAGTGCGACCACCAGCCTCGCCTGGGTCTCTGTAAGGGGCAGCCCGCGGTGGACAATATCGTTACGTTTCCGATTGCAGTCCTGCAGCCACTTATTCCAGAATTGATTATCGTCGGCGACGGACCGCCCATTGAGAGCCTCTCTCGAAAGTGTGGTCAGGCGGTCCTTCGTTGATAGGCGTCCCTTCAGGCGCGTAGTGATGTCCTCGTCACTCACACCTTGTCGTTGAAGGGCGGTGCGGATGCCTGCTTCAATTACCATCTCCTGCGCTTGAAATGCCACAACCACACCCAGAAGTAGCTGGCCTCGATCCAATGCTGATCGGGCGCTCTGGAGTAGCAAGGTATGGGGGGCTGGTTGTTCACCGGCCGCCAGCATTGCTGCGAATCGGTTGATTTCGCGGCGCGATCGATTGATAATTGCAGAGCCAACGCCTCCTTCCAATCCAACACTCTCGTACACGACGTTGACGTCGGCAAAATACACTCTCGTCACGAGCTGGCGTGGCAGCCGCTCGACGTGATTCTCTCCTGTCACATGTCGATATACATCCAGCAGATGGTTCACAAATGCGGCGGCTGTACTAGTTGCTGTTATCACCGTTGCGTTGCGGGCCTCCTTGACCGCTTCAGCATCGTCTTCACCGTCAATCCCAGTGTGTTCTGTATCGAAGAGGAGGCGGACTTGCGTGTACCGGAAGATTCCATGGGTATCCTTCCCAAGTTCCACGTTCTGCCCGGTGAATCGAGGCCAGGGGCCGAGCACCGGGTCTTGTGGCACGTGCGGTGTTGCTGGGAGGGCGGGGCCATGGTAAAGGAGTTGGTCATCCGCAAGTGCTTCGACGTTATTTGAGCCGTCGGCCAGGTCTGTCCAAATCTTGCGGGTCTGGAGCAGGCCTCGAACGACGCCCTGCTGATCTGCAACGGGAAAGAGCATTCCGCTGGGAAGGTGGAGAGTATATGGAAGGTTCACCTCAACAAGAGTGTTGTATCCCCGGAACTGCCCGGGATTTGGCCGCTCAACGTAGGAGGCAAACGTTCCGAACCCATAGATCGTGAACTCGGGCCGCACGCGTACCTGGTGCAGGAGTGAGCTCAGTCGTTCCGTCGCCTGTTCTGGCGGCAGCGCGCGGATTTCCTCATCGGCCAGCAACGTCACCTGGAGGGGAGTGTCGGCGGCGGTCTGCTGGACTAGAACACGAAACTCGACCATACCCATAGATCTTCTATTTTCTCCGATTGTAAGAGTCTCTAGCCGATGATCCAGAAGGGCCTGTAGCCGTCCGACCGACGTGCCGATTTGGGCTCGACCTCGCCGCTCTTTTCGTGCGTGGCGAGGTTGGGTTTTGCCTGCCTCAAGTCTGCCAACCGGAATGGCGAGCCACCGGACACGATCCGGCCCGCCGACTTTTCTCGCGTCTGTACTGGGGCGTTTCGGAGCGACCGCCCGCCATGGCGACGCATTGGAGTTGCGATGCCGACTTCCCGGCAGTAATCCCGAATTGGCACTTCTCACCGTAGCCGACAAAATCAGGCTCGTTTTTCGGAGGGTTTTGAGATTGGTCTCGAACTCGTTCCGGGGCAGATCGCTACTCTTTTGCCATGTTTCGGGACGGAGTTTTAAAACTGTGGAGGCCTCGATTCAACGGCCTTGCTGCGATTTTGTCCCGAAATCTTACCCGCTTTGAAACAAGGCAAGGACGTTCCTGGGCCTAAAGAACCGCAATCGAAGGCTAGCCTCCGCTACGTGAAACTGGCTAAACTGTGCATCAGTGACATTCTTCGATTTCACGACATTTGCTCGGGAGATATATTCCGACAACCCTCAAATTTACGCTCTGCCGATGTCGCTGCGCGCCCAAGTGAACGCGGGTAGAATGCCTACATTGAGCGCGGAGGACGTGCGAACTGCTACCGAGGAGAAATTCCTTCTGCCCGCTATCTATGGCGGCGAAGTGGGCGATGTGAAGCTGAGTAAGACATTCGAGGCCTTGGTGGTACTCGAAGCCCCTTCGGTGTCGTTTACCAGGGAGGAATGGAAGAAGTACAAGGCTCCATGTGCCACGCCGGCAGAAGCGATTGACCGGCATCGAAAGATCTTTTTCAAATGGGCATTCGTCAACGAGTTTCCCCGCAAGCTATTCGAAGGCCTTCTGAAAGGTAAACCGGCGACGGCGGACGAATTCTTTGGCCGTTTGTACATTACAGATATCTGGAAAGATGCGGTCTGTACGGCCGGCAGAAAGGAACCCGACTATAAGCGATACTGGCAATCACAGCTCGAAAAGGAAATTAGAGGCATACGCACTGACTCCATCGTATTCGTCGGCAATCAAGCGAAAACACATGGGGAAATATGCGTTCCCAAGGACAAACGTCTTCGTCGTTATCCGCTGCCGTTCCCAACGTCACGCAACAACAGTTTCGACACAGAACTCCAGAAGGCACTGGAACAGTTCCACAGAGATACCAAGATCGCCGAACTAGAACGTGAGATCGAGGAGCTACAGCGGAAGATCAAGGCTCCACGGGGATAGGCAAACAACCACCCGCCGATGCCGTGTTGTACAAATGATCCCGTTCGGGAGGGATACCTTCTCATCTGGCATCACGCCCAAGCCGCTGATTTGCCAATAGTTCGCTCGGCCTCGACAGGTTAGGACCGAGAAACGCGCTTACGTCTGGGCATCCGCCTCCGACTTGAGCGTGTGGTCGGCTACGCTTCCCTCTGCTCCCGCCTGCAGGGCAGACTCACCGGGCAAGTGAGCGCGAACCTCGGTCAACGATGGTCGCTGCCTTTCTTAGCGTCCGCTCGACGTATTCGGCTTGCCGCTTCTCGTTGCCCTTGTGGGTCAAGTCGCGGCTGTGGATGGCAGCTTCGATCTGGGCATCCGGCACCCCGTGCGCAAGAGCGTAAATCGCGTATGCGAGGTCAATGCGGGTGCCGTCGCCGGCGTACGTTGGATTCGCGCGAAAGCTGTCAATGCCTCGCAATGCACGCGAAGCGCCCTCGCGCGCCACTGCCGTCCGGCGTCGTTCGCGCTCTCGGCGATCATGGTCGACTTGCTGCTCAATCTGGGCAATGAATCGGTCCGCTTCTGGATAGGGTAACCCGTTCGCCTGGCGCAACATGACGAAAGGAAAGAGGCCGGCAGCCTTATATTTTTCCTTCCGGTTGGTGAATCCGGCCAGACGGCCGAAATGCCGCCAGTCGGCTGCGCCAAGGTCGCCGCCGTATTCCTGAG
>OCTA010006311.1_pt1 | contig 10121 bp, 5 predicted proteins | sample 1538991 | NCBI WGS metagenome assembly OCTA01 (sample SAMEA3539302, study PRJEB22396) | soil metagenome | biome: tundra; feature: field; material: soil | place: USA | collected 2010-05 | depth 0.15 m | reverse complement strand
GTGCTTGATATTGTGGCCCGCGAGATACGGTGGCTCATTTGCCCACAAACACAAGATTTCGGGCAGGCTGCAGAGGGATTTAGTTCGTTTCGAGGACTCGCAAGTCAGTTCTTGGCGAGACGATCATCCGGACAATATCCAAAGCGGTTCATCGGCGGTGCAATCTCCAAAAGGGGTCCAGTAGACTACGCCCCGGACAAGGCCAGTGATGAGCGCAGGAGCGTGGGCAAAGACCCTTTTCTTGCACGAGAATACGATCCAGTCGTGAGTATGACCGCGCTCATCTCGGCGTCTCCTCAACTATTCTAGATGCGTCCAAGTTGGACCCCGCAGGTCGTCCAAGAATTCTGACTCTGGAGCCACACCGGACACGAGCAATTGATCGCGTGCACGAGTGCAGGCAACGTAGAGAAGCTGCCGTTCTGTGTTGTAAACATCTTCAAGGTCAGCGTCATCCGTGACCGTTTCGATTCGTTCCTGTAAGGGAATCACCTCGTCATCACAAGCCATCACCACCACAACTCGGAATTCCAACCCCTTAGCGAGATGCATCGTGCCGACCGACATTGTTCCTGTGATCGTCTCGACACGCTCATCGAGAAGTTTGAAGGACACCCCGCTGCCCTCTGCAGCTGCCTTGGCCCGCTCCATTTGAGCTTTTGAGCGCACAAAAATGGCCATTTCGTGAGGGAAGACACCCTCGGATCTCCTAGCTTTGATCCATTCGCTAACGATACTCGTTTCCTGGTCGGACGTTTCGAGCACGCTTATCTCTGGCGGAGGACCATTAAACCAGGAGATTGTTGCGTTCCGCTCTTCGGTATTCCCGTCCACGTCAGACACTTCCGGCCCTAGAAGTCGGTCCGCCTGCATTCGAATTTGATGTGAGGTGCGGTAGTTGATCCTCAGTGTGGTCGAACGCCCCCGAATATCCACCCCCAGCGCCTTCCAGGAGAAGGGCTGCTGGAAGATCCGCTGCCCCAGGTCGCCAGCGAAGAAGAGGCCGTTGCGGCGTCCTGCTCCAAGAGCTGCAAGGAACCTCAGTTGAGCAACGCTAACGTCTTGCGATTCATCGACCACAGTGAAGTCGAATGGAGATTTTGCACCGCCCGTGAAATAGGCGGCTAGCCGATTGAACAATCCGGAGTTTGTGATCAGCCCCCTGGTCTGGAGACCTGCCCGCACTTGTTCAAAGATGCTCCAAAGGTGAGCCCTCTGGGGCTCCTTCAATCGCGTCTTGCGTCCCAACCGCGCAACATCGCGATACGCTTCCCAGGTTTCCAACTGCCAGGCATCGACCACTTGCTCCCATTCTGTCAACAGAAAGCGAATTGAGAACTTATTCCCAGTTACCGACTCGGCAGCGTCCTGCAGAAGCTGGCGAACAGTTTCGCGGGTCGCCATCTGCGGCTTGCCGAGATTCAATTCATACAGCCTTCGACCGATGGCATTCATAGCATGAACTTCAATCCGTTCGCCGAGTTGAGGCTCGCTGCTTATCAATAGCCGAAGTTTGGTGCTAAGTGCGTTCGCCAGGGCGGAAGAAAAAGTCGTCAGCAATAACCGGGAATCGGGATTGGCATGCGCCAAATGCACCACTCGATGAAGAGCGACGATTGTCTTCCCAGTGCCTGCCGAACCCGAGACGCGGGCAGGGCCGCTATATTCGCGGACCACCGTCTGGCGCTGTGCTGGGTGAAGAAAGATGGTCCATTTTTCCCACGGGTAGTCGAGCGCCGCTGAAAGCTCTTCTGGTGTCTTGATGGAGCGAAAGCGGCGCTGGGCATCGGGATGCTGAAGAGAGGTTGAGTGAATTCCCCGGTTGGAAACGGTTGCAAACCAGTCGAGTCCTCCCATCATTCCAAGGCCCGCAGCTACCCCGTGCAATGCCTCAAGCGGAGGTCGGAATACTTGTGGTGTGGCTCCTGTAGCCAATTCCAACAACGCTTCAGCGGCTTCCTTGGGAAGATGGTCGGCGAGAGTCAGCAGCGTGTCTTCATCCGCTCCCTTCACGTCCGCAAGCCATTCGGCGGGTACACCATATCCAAGTAGCTGGTCGTCGGAATTGTTCGAGAACAACAGGGCTTTGGCGGGAGCTGGTGTTGCGACTTCCACGTACTTGGGGATGATTATTTCCTGGACTGTCTCACGAACCTCGACCAGTTGTGCCGCTCCGGTCTTCGGGTGAGTCTCCAAGCGGCGACGCTCCGCCCACTTATATGCCTCGTCGTGGTGACCGACGTAACACAACATCAGGCTGGTTCCCGTCCTGTGGACGATCAGCCGGACATCCCGATTCACGCGAATCGACCAGAAGTTTGGGTCCCTCGGCTTATCGAGCTTGTGGAACTGCAAGCTAGGTTGGGAAGGGTCTAATTGGAGGTCAAAGGCCGTGGTCTTCACGGCCTTTTGCTCCTCGCCCGTCAGCCTTGCAAGGCTGTCCGTAAACGTGTCTGCAATCAGGAACTGCATCAGATCACCCGGAAAACCTTCATCACCTCATCGCCAAGGTGGTTAATGACCTTGACCGCAATCCGTCCCGACTGGGGCTTGTCGAAGGGGCGGGAGATGTCGCTGTGCAGGGTCTCCCAAGCTTCTTCGTTGATCTCGGCCTTGAGCGTCGTCTTGAGCGACTTGTATGGGTCATTCGCACCGAGAAAGTAGGCGTGACGAACGAAGAAACTTTCCTCGTTATAGTCGGTGTCGATGAACCAGCAGGCGATCCCGTCGGCGCTGTCGCTGCGGACCTCGCCAGTGTTCGGCTCGAATACGTCAACACCGTTGACCTTTAGCCGTAATTTGTCGTCTTTGGTTTCGATCAACTCGATGTCTGGTTCTCCGAAGATCACGAACAGATTGCCTTTGCCGGTGTTCTTGAGGTCGTCGGCCATGTGCAAGTCGGCATTCATGCGGGCCTTGAGGATGGGAATGCGGCCAAGCTTATCGAATTCCGTCGAGCGGGCATCGTAATTAAAGGCGCAGGTGATCAACACATCGAAGCCAGCGTCGCCAGCTTCGCGGGCGGCGGCAACCAGATCAGGCCGCGAGACGGTGCCAAACTCCGGGCCAATGAAGATGGCCGCTCGTTTTTCGGCTCCCGATTTGCCGTCTCCCTCAAAATAGCGAGCCTCGGCGCAGACCAGTTCTCCCGGCCACGCCGTAATGGATGAGAACGAAATCTTATCCTCTTTGTGTGCCTGCTGAACGCCGGAGGTCTTCAGATTCTCCAGCACCATCTGCGTGAAGTCCTGAATCCCAGTAAAGCGATCTTGCAGTTTCTTGACACTGTCGATCAGCTCATCGTCTGCATCAACATCCAAAACGCGATGAGGCGAGAGACTCTCCACGGTGAATGGGCCGGCAACGCGAACTCTCTTTTTATCCTCGTAGGGCTTGTCGTAGAGGTATTCGACCCCTGCCTTGGCTGCGATGGAGGCGTCGATTTCTTTCTGCCGGGCGATGCGCTGTTCCCAGTACTCAGAGTGTAGCGCCTTCGCCTTGTCTGGCCACTTCGCCTCAACCCCTCGTGGAATATCCCACTCTTTCCATTGCTTGCCGAGTGATCTATTGAGCTGCTCCCGCAGCGGTTCGAGTTTCTCCTGGAACCTCTCCCAGACCACATCGATCTCGGCGTTGTTAGCTATCGATTTCAGCGTGATATGTGGCACGCGCTCATATACAAAACCTTCCCGGACGTTGCCATGAGTCGGCGCTTCGGAGGGTGCCTTTCCAATAATTTCGCCTTCCTTGATTTGGCCATCGCGACTGTCTGCAAGCAAGTAGTACGGGTACCGTGCTCCCATAATGCGAGCACGAGCCAGAGCCAGCGCAACGCGAGAGGTATCTATGGTGATCCATCGGCGACCCCACTGTTCGGCGACGTAGGCACTTGTGCCTGAGCCGCAGGTGGGGTCAAGAACAAGATCGCCCGGATCAGTGGCCAGCAAAATGCACCGTTGAACGATTTTTGTATTTGTTTGAACAACGTACAGCTTAGGATCAGTGAAACTGCCCGTACCCGTGTCGGTCCACAGATTGCGGAGTGGCACAACGGGATAGTCGTCCAGCATTCGCACGTAGGCGATTGACTTACCGGAGACAATGACCCGGTTAGCGCATTTGAGCCTCTCCATTCCTTGCGGCGGAGTAGACCACTGCCTTCTACCAACCGAGTAGGCTTGCCCTTGGAATGTGGCCGTGTAATTCGTTGTCAGAGCATGTGTCTGAGAGGTGATCTCACTGATGCGGAAAACCTGAGGTTGCTCCGTGATGCTGAATCCCGACGGACTGGCATTTCGAAAAAACGACCCGTCCCTCAGCCTAACGTGGCAATAAAGTTGGGCTGAGGAGGACAGATCCGCCTTACCCTTCGACAGGGGTCGGTACTTAGTTTTGCTCGTATCCTTCGCAAACCAAAGGATGTGATCATTAATGCTGTCAATGTACTGACTTGACGCGCTGGTCGTCGTCTGAACGATGAGATCAGCGACAAAGTTCTCAGCACGGAAAACCTCTTCCAGCAGTGATCGGACTAGGTGGACGTTTTCTGCCCCAATCTGCACAAACAGTGACCCCGTATCTGCCAGCAGATCGCGGGCTACTGTTAGCCGGTCTCGTAAATACGTCAGGTACGAATGAATTCCATCTCGCCATGTATCCCGGAAAGCCTTGACCTGCTCCGGCTCGCGGGTGATGTGATCGACGTTTCCATCCTTCACTTCGCGACTAGTGGTGGACCACTGGAAGTTGCTGTTGAACTTGATGCCATAGGGAGGATCGATATAGATGCACTGTACCTTGCCCCTTAACCCTTCGCGCTCGGCCAACGATGCCATCACCTGCAAACTGTCGCCGAGGATCATCCGATTACTCCAGTGAGCATCGTGCTGGTAGAACTCGGTCTTGGCACCGTCGCTGGGGAGACCATTGAAATCAGCGAAAAGATCCGGCTGTTCATCGTCAGCTTTTTTGTCGGCCTCACCACGACGAAGGAGATCATCGATGAGCACCTTGGGGTGAACCTTCTCCTGGATGTACAAAGGCGGAGCGGGCACGACCAAGTCCGACCAGTCCTTCTCGTCCTTGCCGCGCCAGATCAGTTGGGGATCGAGGTCACGATTCCGGCGCTCATAGGCCACGCGAATCGGACTCTGCTCGTCCTTCCGCATCACTGACTGGTATTCAGCCGTGGGAATATTCTTACGTGAGGCCTTTTCGTGGGTAAGGGTTTCAACAGTCTTGTTGCCGTTCTGCTTTGAGGTCTTTTTCGCCATGCTGATTCCTTAGGCCGTGGGTTGCGCGGTAAACGCTTCGATCATGCTGTTGAAGTTGGCCTCGACTTTCGCCGCAAAGTCGGATTCGATCTGGTAGACCTCGGTGAATTCCGCGAACGCCCAGCGTCCATGCTTGCCGCTGTTATTAACGCCCGGCACCCAGTAGGTTTCCATGGTGGACTTCTTATCCTTGGCATCTTCCCGCCGGTAGCCCTTAATCTCGACAACCAGGTGAAGCAGGTCGTCATCGCCATGGCCGTCGTCGACGAGCACGATGAAGTCCGGCCTGTAACGGCGGTTCTCCGAGCCGAAACGGTACGGAACCTCGAAGCCCAGATTATGATTCTTCACGTAAGCCCTAACCTGGAGGTGCGATTCGACGACGCGGCAGAATTCACCCTCCCAATCACTGTCGAGAATCACCCAATTGATGTGGCAGCGGCGGGCGTCAGTCTGCCAGCGAAAGGTTTTCGACGTGTTGAAGTTGACATGGATTGTGGAACCTGCAGGGTTATACGGATCGGGGATAATCTTGATCGGACGATCTCCCACGAGTGAGTTCGTGATGGCAGCGGTGATGCGCTCGCATGCCATGTCCGCCAGTTCCTGATACATGAGCAGAGCAGGATACGTACCACCTTTACAGACTAAGTAGTTGTCCAGCCAATCCTTGGTGATCCGCTTCAGTTGGTTGAAGAGATGGAGCTTCGGTTCTTCGCCAGGATCGCGCCACTTGGTGTACAGAAGCCGCTTGGCCACGTGAAACAGTAGCGTGGAGCGCCGCATGTCACCGAGATGTTCGAGACTCAGATCGACGTCTTCGCCGATAATGCCCGCGTTCTTCGTGATGGACGGGCCCACAAGGTCAGGAGTGAGTTCCAGCACGGAATCGTCACTAAACTTGGCTGTCAGCCGTTCCTCGGGAAGCTCAACTCGGTATCCCACCACCCGGGGGAAGGTGATCTCCAGATGGTCGCGTTCGGGGCGGACAGCCTTTACCTGAATCGTCACTCTAGGAGGTTGCGGCGGTGCTGCCACCGGCTTCGCTGTGAAGTCGAAGGGAATTCCGAGTACGTCTGCATATTCGACGTTGAAGAGATCCTCTTCGTTCAGCTCGTAGGACTGGCGGCGTAGCGCTCGCCCGATGACCTGCTCGCACAGAAGTTGGGTCCCAAAGGCCCGCACGCCGAGTACATGGGTGACGTTGCTTGCGTCCCACCCTTCCGTCAACATGGATACGGAGACGACGCACCGAATCGAGTCACCAAGCCGGTCCTCTTTGCCGACGGTGTTCATCACTTCACGGAGCAAGTCCTGGTCAGTGATTTTCTCGGCCTGTTCGCGATCGCCTGTGCGGGTGACAATCTCGCGCCGGAAACGGTCGATCTCGTCGCTCGCCATATCACGGAACTTGTCGTCGAGCGCGTCACCAGACTCGATCTGCTCACTATCGATCAACAGCGTCCGGGGCCGGGCAAGTTGATTGCCGTGCTCATCAAAGTTCCGGAAGAGAGCCAGCCGACCGTTTTCAAGGGTGGTGGAACCATCCTCATTCTGGCGGTGAAAGCCTGAAATGTAGTCGTAAACTAGCTTAGAAATTGAGGTGTTCTGGCAGACCACGATGAAGCACGGCGGCACCTTGATCTTGGCTGCCACCCAAAGATCAAAGGTCTTCTTGTAGTGTCCGTAGAGCGCCTCCAAGGCGGTCTGCAACTCGACGGGAAGAGCAAGGGGATCAAGACCGGACGACTCTCTTCGTCCCTTCTTGGGCATCCTCGACCGGATGTTCTCCCAGAGGTTCCGGTATCTTGGCATCTCCCCGCCCGGGATGTTGTCAGCTACCGGCACGCGGGGCAGTTTAACGATGCCGCACTCGATCGCGTCCATCAGCGAGAAATCGCTCATCGTCCAGGGAAACAGAGTGCCCTCGGCATATCCCGATCCCCGGAGAAAGAATGGCGTAGCCGAGAGGTCGATAACGCGGGTGATCCCGAGCTTGCGGTTAGCAGCTTCGAGCCCCGAAATCCATAACCTCGCGGCCTCGTTGTTTTTTTCGGCCTCCTGCTTTTCCTCCCCCTTCATCGCATCGTCGCCCGGCTCGCCCGGCTTTTCGCGGTAACAATGATGAGCTTCGTCATTGAGGACGATGATGTTCTTTAGCCCCATCAGGCTCGGCATCACCCGCTGAATCATCTGGCCTTCGGTTTCGAGGGTATTTAATTCTTCTCCTCGTCCCTGAAGTAGGGATCGCCCACCCTTGGACAGCTCAACGCGGTCGCGAAGTTTGAACGCGTGGTAGTTGGTGATCACAATCTTGGCGCGTTCAAGATCGCCAAGCATGTCGTTGGGAACTAGCTCCCGGCTCTCGTAATAACTGTCCGGATCGTTGGGCTGAAGCACGCGGAGCCGATCACGGATAGTCAAGCCAGGACAGACAACCAGGAAACCCCGCGTGAAGTGCGAACTGCCGGGTCGCCGAACGGCATTGATTGTCTGCCAGGCGATGATCATCGCCATCACAGTCGTCTTGCCCGCGCCGGTCGCGAGCTTAAGGGCGAGGCGCATCAGCTCTGGGTTGGCATCCCGGTTTGCGTTGGAGAGGTGCTCGGTGAAACCCTTGCCTGCCTTCCCCAACTGGGGCGCGACTTCGGTTAGCCAGATCGCCGTCTCAACGGCCTCGATCTGACAAAAGAACGGACGGATACTGTTGAATTGGTGGTGCCGCCAATGCTGAAGGAGCCGTGTGGTCTCCGGGCTGACCAGCCAGTCCTTGGGATTCGGCAGTCCCCGCCATTGATCTACTCGACCGCGAAGGTCATTGATGATCGGCGTCGGGTCATATTGCTGGTCCGCGGAGGAGAGGCCCCTACCCTCGTCAAAGACAATCGTCTCCTGGGTCGCCTTATGCTTCCGTGGTTTCGGGATTGGGGTGATGAACTCAGCACGTCGGCGAGCCTCGATAACCTGCTGCGTCGGCTGACCCTCGCTATCCAATTCCCAGTGTTGGGCTGGATACTTATAAGGCGAGTTGATAATCGGGCGTTCGAAGAATCGGTTATCCATGGCCAAGCGCGACACCCACCTTTAGATTTCCTTGATCAGTCGGGCACGATAGTGCCGAGCCGAACGTTAAGTCGAGCTCCGACCTCAAAAGTGACCACAGTAACAGGAATGCGGCACAGATGCAGTGGTAATCGCACAACCGCGGCGCATCCTCGTCAGTGCGCTCTACACAGGCATCGCAGCTTTAGCCTTGGACGCCGGGGTTCGCGCTTGCTGCAACAACTTCATCACGTCCCTTACCGAGGAGATTGAATACAGAGGGACCGCGATAACTTGAACCCATCGTAGCTTTTTGTCTGTTTCGTCATCGGTCGGAGGTGCGTCAATTCGGACTACGTTGCCGTACTCGTGCTCTTCTTGCCATCGTAGGTAACCCGTCCACAAACACCAAACATTTTCGTTCTCCATTAGGGTGCTTTTCAAATCCTCAGCTATTGGGCAGTCAAATTGAGCCTGACCAACTAACAAAAGTGGCTCTGTAACTGGCTCGCCGTGGAGATCGAGAAATACGGTCGTAATCCCTTCTACTCGTCCCGGAATCTGCGGAACTGCATAGATACGGTGCATGCCCTCTGGCATCCAGATATCTCTGTTCACCGAGAATTTCGCCTGATCGGTGATCCGTACCAGAATCGACTTACGCCCCAATTCCTTGTCAAGCATTAACATGAGCTTCGCGACATCCACATGCATTTGGTGAACAGCCTGAAGCGCCTTTCCAAGATTCGGTCCGTAGTCATCATTCATTGGCATGTTCGACAATCCTCTTTATTCCAGTGATCTCTGGTAATCGAATCCGTTTAAACAGAGGCTCTCCGCTCAGGGACAACAACGATCGCGGACTGAATTCTTGGAACGCAACGCGGTGGAAGCCTGAAAAGTAGTCGAGATTGCGTTTTTGCAGGTACGTAGCCACGTCAGAAAGGATCTGGCGCTCCGTCTTCGTCGCCTCACCGTGGCAGGCTTCTAGACATGCGGCATGAAGGTCGCCCCACTGCAAACCGAAAATTCTCGCGGCAGCATTCGGCTCTTTAATCAAGAGGTCCAGTGTCTCCCGGATGTCAGGAACCGGATCGCCTGGAGTCAAGAAGATAAGGAAGGTCGGCGCACCCGTTGTTGAGAGTCTCGCGGCCAGCTTCGCATATCGGACCAATTGATCCAGATCCGGGTCCCCAGCATCGCCCTTTTCTGCGTTCAGTTTTACTTCGATTAGAACGCGAACGAGCGGGTGATCGTGCCCGTTGAAACAAACAGTCAGATCAGGTATGGCATCGTCGTATCTCTGCCAAAAACTGATGTCAAGTGCTTCGGCCCGACCGTACTCAGTGAAACGAAATCGGCCTGGAATTCGTTCACCAGTTGGACCAACGCATACTGCCCGACGAAATACGCTTTCCCAGAAACCGCGCGAATCAACGTATTTAAGCAGCCCGAAGGCCGCCGACGTCAGGTAGTCCTCAGATGACAACGCCTCCGGAATCACATGTCCTGCTAGTTCGGCTTGCAACATTGGGACTTCAAAGATTCATCCTTCCCGAGTCAGTATCGCGCGCCTCATGGCTCCGTTCAGTGACAAACATCACCATGGGGAGTGGAGGGAATGCCCTGCTTCTTCGGATCCCTGAGCCTCGGTCGCCAGAATCCCCAGCGAAAACTCCCCTCTGCGGTTGCTCATACTGAGCGCAAAGCCGGTGATGCGGACGTCAGAAAACGCACAGCAAAAGGCAGCCTGCCCGAAATCTTCTGTTTGTGGGCAGCCAGCCCAGGCTCCGGCTGGCATCGCAG
>OCTA010006310.1_pt1 | contig 10122 bp, 10 predicted proteins | sample 1538991 | NCBI WGS metagenome assembly OCTA01 (sample SAMEA3539302, study PRJEB22396) | soil metagenome | biome: tundra; feature: field; material: soil | place: USA | collected 2010-05 | depth 0.15 m | reverse complement strand
GGACGACGGGCAGGTCGTTGGCGCTAATCTTGATCACCGCGACGTCGGACTTGGGGTCCCGGCCAATGACCTTGGCGGTGAACTCGCGGCCATCTTGCAGGGTGACCTTCACTTCGTCAGCGCCATCGACCACGTGATTGTTGGTGAGGATGTAGCCGTCTTTGGTGACGATGACGCCTGAGCCGAGGCCATGCTGGCGAGGTGTGTTGAGCTGACGGTTGGGCATTTGCCGGCCGGACTGGTCACCGAAGAAGTGGCGCCAGAAGGGGTCGTTAGGGCCGAAGCCTTCCGGGATCGCGACGTTCGCGGCCTTGGAGGTGACGACTACTTTCACGACACCGGGCGCGACCTTCTTCACAATCGGCGCGAAGCTGGTATAAGGGCCGGCGGCGCGCGGGACCGGGCTTTCGTCCACCTCGAGCTTGGCTGAGGCGTCGGGGGCCTTGGGTTTAGCTGTATCGGTGTGGCTGACGGCCAGAGCCGAGCCGGCGACTAATGCCGCCGCGCCCAAACTCAAGGCGAGCAGCCGAACGTTGAAGCGATCAAGGATCTTTCTCATAAATATTGTGTTAGCTACGTTTTTGTTTGTATCCATTAGAGCGATTCGACCCTTTCAGGAAGCTGTCCGCAGCATTACAGTTTTGTAAGGAATAATTGCTCGCGACGAACGGTCTGGCATCTGGTAATGTCTAAGCAATATGGAACATAACAGTATCATCGGTGCGATTCCGTGGCCCCTGGCGGCGGCGACGGCGACGTGGTTCGGCTTGATGGCCTACAGAGCGCGCAAGAACTGCGTGGTGTGGGCGATCGGCGGGGGAGTGCTGGCGCTGGTGGTCACGACGATTGTAATGGGCCTCGCTCAGGCGACCTTCATACCGTACTACACCGGTGAGATCGCACCGTTCCGGCTGAAGATGGCGGGGGTCGCTGTCCTGCTGGTGTTCTGCATGGGGTGGCTGTTTACGGGAACCTTGCATCACCACATTCGGGAGCTTTTGAAACGGGGCACCGAGTCGGCACCGAAAGTGCCGTCCCCGGCGCCCGCGCCCACCGTCAAGCAGTAGCGCCCAAGTCGCCGGCGATGCGAGGGAAGAGGTGGGCGACGTGCGACCGGTGATTGGTCAACGACTTCGGTGCGCGCGCAAGTCAATGACCGCGGGCATTGCCGAAGGCTTCAATTTCCCTAAACAGTATCGCCGGCAGGCTTGAAAATCTCCATCGTCATCCCCGCCTTCAACGAGGAACGTCTCATCGGTGAGACGTTGCGCCAGGTGAAGGCGGCCACGGCGGCGTTCTCGCGGCGGCAATGGGTCACCGAGATCATTGTCTGTGACAACAACTCCACCGACCGCACCGCGGAGTTGGCACGGGCGCAAGGCGCCACGGTGGTCTTCGAACCGATCAATCAAATCGCTCGGGCGCGGAATTGTGGCGCGGCGGCGGCTACAGGGGACTGGCTGGTATTCATCGATGCCGACTCCCACCCGAGTGTGGGACTATTCGACGACGTCGCCGAGCAGGTGACAACGGGGCGCTGCCTGGCCGGGGGTTGCACGATCAAACTTGAGGGGCCTTATCTCGTGGGCAAGCTGATTACGCGGCTTTGGAATTGCATCAGCCGGACGGGCTGCCTGCTGGCGGGTTCATTCATCTTCTGCGAAGCGGGAGCCTTCCGGGAGGTGGGCGGATTCAGCAACGAGTTGTTTGCCAGTGAGGAGCTTGACTTGAGCCAGCGGTTGAAGCGGCTGGCGCGGGAGAAGAAGAAGCGCCTGGTCATTCTCCATCGGCACCCGCTGCTGACCTCGGCGCGCAAGTTGCACCTCTATACGCCGCGGGAGCATTTCCGGTTCTTGGTTAAGACGGTGCTCTCACACAAGCGAATCCTGAAGAGCCGGGAGGAATGCCATACCTGGTATGACGGCAGGCGGTAGATCATCTGCGGCTTGCCAAGAGGGCGGGCGGGTTGTTTAATGGGGCCGTGGTACAGCAGCAAACACTTAATGGCCCCGCGAGCTATTCGGGGATCGGCCTGCACAGCGGCAACCGGGTGACCATGACTTTTCTCCCGGCACCGCCCAACAGCGGTGTCCGCTTCCGCCGGGTAGACCTGGAGGGCAAACCGGAAATCGAGGCGCGCGCCGAGAACGTCGTCGAGAACAATCGCTCGACGACGCTGGCCAAAGGGAACACGCGCATTCATACGGTTGAGCACGTCCTCGCGACCTTTGCTGGATATGGCATCGACAACGCCGTCGTCGAACTTGATTCCAATGAGCCGCCCATCGCGGACGGCAGCGCGCGCGAGTATTGCAAGATGGTCCAAAGCGCGGGGATTGTGCCCCAGGACGAGCGCCGGGAACCATACTCGGTGACGGCGCCTATCGAGCTCGAAATGGGGGAGACGGTGATGACGCTGTTCCCGAATGAAGCGTTCAAGATCTCCTGCACCAGCGCCGACAAACAGGGACGGTTCACCCAGTTCTACAGCGTCGAGCTGTCGCCCACGACCTGGGAACGCGACCTGGCGCATGCGCGCACATTTTGTTTCTACGAGGAAATTGAGTACCTGATCAACAATGGCTTGATCAAAGGCGGCAGCCTGGAGAACGCTGTGGTGATCCGAGATGATGCGGTGCTGACCACGGAGCCGTTGCGCTATCCCGACGAGTTCGTCCGGCACAAGATGCTGGATATTGTGGGGGACCTCTCGTTGCTGGGCCGCCCGATGCGGGGGCACTTGATTGCGGTCAAGCCCAGCCATGCGGCCAATTGCGAGCTGGTCCGCCTCATCCTTGCGCAGATGCGCAAGCCGCTGGTGGCCGCCCAAGCCTTCGCCCCGCCTCCTGTGGCCCCCAAAGCCGCGCCGCTGCTGGAGGGCGCATCCGATGAAACGAAGGCGCAGGATGGCGCCATTGACATACATGGCGTGATGCGGTTGCTGCCGCACCGCTATCCGTTTCTGTTGGTGGATCGCGTCGCAAAGCTCGAAGGCACGCATATTATCGGCATCAAGAACGTCAGCATAAACGAGCCCTACTTTCAGGGGCATTTCCCGGGACATCCGGTGATGCCTGGGGTGTTGCAACTGGAGGCCATGGCGCAGGTCGCCGGCATTGTGCTGCTCAAGAGCGCCGAGAACACCGGCAAGATCGCCTACTTTATGTCGGCCGAGAATGTGAAGTGGCGCAAGCCGGTGCATCCCGGTGACGTGTTAGTGATCGATGTGGAGCTGACGAAGATACGCGGCAAGATCGGTAAAGCGAAGGGCGTGTGCAAAGTAGGAGGGGATGTGGTAAGCGAGGCGGCCGTGACCTTCATGCTCGTGGAATCTTGAGGGCTGGCCCACGGCGAGAGGTTGGCAGCGAGTGGTATGCAGTTCTAAACAGGAAAGCGATATGGTGCACCCAACAGCGGTTATCCACCCTAAAGCGCAAATTAGCTCGGGTTGCGAAATAGGGCCGTATTGCGTCATCGGGGAACACGTGGAACTCGGGGCGGATTGCCGGCTGCATTCGCACGTGGTAATCGATGGCCACACGCGGCTGGGGCAGGGGAATGTCATCTATCCGTTCGCTAGCATTGGGCTCAAGACCCAGGATTTGAAATGGAAGGGCGGCGTGACGCGAACAGAGATAGGTGAGCACAACACCTTCCGCGAATGCGTGACTATCCACAGTGCCACGGGCGATGGCGAGGTAACGATGGTAGGGTCGCACAATCATATCCTCGCCTACGCTCACATCGCGCATAACGTGCGGCTGGGCAATCACGTCATCATGTCTAATGTGGCAACCCTCGCGGGGCATGTGACGGTGGAGGATCATGCGGTGGTGGGCGGATTGGCGGCGATACACCAGTTCTGCCGGATCGGGACCATGTCGATGATTGCTGGCTGTGCCAAAATTGTTCAGGATGTGCCCCCATACATGATCGTGGACGGCAACCCAGCCGAGACCAGAGCTACCAACAAGGTGGGAATGGAACGGCACGGCGTATCCGAGCAGGCACAGATTGCGATGCGCCAGGCCTACAAGATCCTTATCCGGGGCGGCCTGACGATCCCGAACGCGTTAGCCCAGATCGAGAAGGAGCTGCCGGCGCTGCCGGAGATTCAGCATCTGGTGCAGTTCGTCCGGACGAGTGAACGGGGCATCACCAAGTAGCCACCGACAAGGAATGCTGGAAGATAATAGAACGATGGACCCGACGGACAACACGGCTGGGATTACGAACCACACCTTGCCGCCCTTGACGCCGAGCACGCTCTATCTGGTCGCCACGCCGATTGGAAACCTGGAGGACATCACGCTGCGCGCCCTGCGCACTCTCAGGGAGTGTGATGTGGTGGCTGCGGAGGACACGCGGCGAACCGGACAGTTGCTAAAGCATTTTGGCATTGCCAAACCGCTGCTAAGCTACTTCCAATTCAATGAGGCCAGGCGGAGCGAGCAAATCATCGAGCGACTCCGCCGCGGCGAGAAGGTCGCCCTGGTGACCGACGCCGGCAGCCCCGGCATCAGTGATCCGGGCGAGCGGGTGGTAAAGGCGGCGATTGCGGCCGGCTTTCGCGTTGAGCCGGTGCCCGGGCCGAGCGCGCTGGTGGCAGCGTTGACCGCCAGCGGACTGCCGACCCAAGAGTTCCATTTCATCGGGTTCCTGCCGCATAAGCAGGGGCAGCGCCGAAAGAGACTGGAGCGGCTTAAGAGCTTTGCAGGAACGCTCGTGCTTTACGAATCGCCCTACCGTGTCGAAAAACTCCTCGTGGAGTTGAACGAGCTTTTCAGCGGACGCCAAGTGGTCCTTGCGCGGGAAGTGACCAAGAAGTTCGAGGAGTATTTGCGGGGGACCGCGGCTGAATTGCTGGAGGTACTCAGGAAACGCTCACTGAAAGGTGAATTTGTCGTCCTGGTGGCTGGCGAAGCGGAAGAGTACTGACCGACCTGGGCTGAACGTCAGACGAACTTGCCGGGATTGAGAATCCCACGCGGATCGAGTGCGCGCTTCACGGTGCGGTGCAGATCGCGCACTTCTTTCGACACGGCCAGCGGCCACCAGCGTTTCTTGGCCAGCCCAATGCCATGTTCCCCGGTAATCGAACCACCCCAGGCAATGATCTGCTGGAACAGTTCATCCAGAGCCGCCTCACTACGGCGTTTGGCACCGGGCTGATTGAAATCGACCATGATGTTAGTGTGGATGTTACCGTCGCCGGCGTGGCCGAAACAGGCAACAGCAAGGCTGTGTTTCCGCTGTAGCCGCGCGGCAAAGGCGAACAAGTCTTCCAAGCGGCCACGGGGCACAACAACATCCTCGTTTAGCTTGGTGAGGCCGGTGTCCCGGAGGGCATAGGAGAATTCCCGCCTGATCTGCCAGACGGCCTCGCATTTGTCCTGACCAAGGCCGATTTCTACAAAAAGGGGCGTCTGGGGAGCGACGAGCCTTTGGAGTTGACGAATCTCGCCGCGAACCGAGCGTTCCTGGCCGTCGATCTCGACGATAAGGTGTGCCCGGCAGCCCCGCAGACGCTCGCTCCCGGTGCGTTTGAAGGCGGCATTGAGGGTGAAAGAGTCGGCGAGTTCAAGCGCGGATGGCAGGAAGCCAGCGGCCAGGATGGCGTGCAGCGAGCGCACGGCGGCACGCATGGAAGCGAACCCGATGGCGAGGCAGGCACGATACGGCGGCAGTGGAAGCAACTTCAAGGTGGCCTCGGTGACAACCCCGAGGAGGCCCTCGGAACCGACAAACAGACGGTGGAGTTCGAAGCCCGTCTTGTTCTTGTGTGTGCGACCTCCCAGGCGCAGCACCGTGCCGTCGGCGAGGACGACCTCCAGTCCGAGGACATAATCGCGGGTGACGCCGTACTTTAGGCAGCGAGGGCCACCGGCATTGGTGACAATATTGCCACCGATGAAATTCTCCGCGCGGCTGGCGGGGTCGGGTGGATAGAACAAGCCCTTCTTCTCGACTTCCTGTTGCAGCGTTTGGGTGTTAACGCCTGCTTGCACTACGGCCACGAAGTCGGCCACGTTGATTTCCTTGATGTGGTTCAGGCGTGCCAGCGATAGCACAATGCCGCCGCGGACAGGAACGCAACCTCCCACATATCCATGACCCGCGCCGCGTGGTGTTACTGGCACGTTGTGGCGGTTGGCGAAGCGCAGCAGCGTGGAGACGGATTTCGTACTGCGCGGAAGCACAACTACGTCCGGCTTGTGCGCGGCGAACCATTTGTCGCCGGCGTGTTCTGCCAGAACGGAGGTCGCGAAGCTGACCTCGCCCGCCGACAGAATGCGCTTCAATTGGCCAAGCAGCTTAATCTTTTTGGGGCTCATCAGAAGGCGTATCCGTGAGTTCGTGGTCCGCCGGCAACCGTTCACGCTGCGATCGTCTGCTTCAGGTCGGCAAACACGATAATGCCCGCACCGGTTTGGAGCTGGCTTTGGACTTGAACCTCGACTTGCTGGCCGACGGCGTTTTGCGCGTTATTGACCACAACCATAGTCCCATCGGGGAGATAACCGACGCCTTGGCCCTTGTCTTTGCCCTCGCGAACGATGCGCAAGGTGAGCATTTCGCCCGGCAGGAGGATCACCCGTAGCGATTTGGCCAAGTCGTGGAGGTTGACGTAATTGACCTTTTGCAGTTCGGCAATCTTGCCTAGGTTGTAGTCGTTAGTATAGAGCTTGGCACCCAGGTTGCGCGCCAGTCGGACGAGCTTGGCATCCACTTCTTTCTCCTCTGGGAAGTCGCCGTCATGGATTTTGACTTCGTTGCGGGTGTTGCGCTGTATGCGATTGAGCACCTCCAGACCGCGGCGGCCGCGGCCGCGCTTGATGGCGTCGTTGGAATCGGCGATTTGCTGTAATTCCTTCAGGACGAAACGCGGCACGACGATCAAGCCCTCGACAAAGTTGGCTTCGATCAGGTCAGCGATGCGTCCGTCGACGATGACACTGGTATCAAGCAGCAGGAGATTGTCGGGTTTGTTTTGCGGCGCGAATCGCACATATGGGATAATGAGCGAGAAGTCCTCCTTGTTGCTGCGCATGGCCAGCACGATGCCAATGTAGCTGAAGCTAAGAAACAGGCACAGGCGAATCAACCAGCGCGTTGGCCTTTCCTCCACGTTCTCGAACAGGCCGGAACGGTCGATGAGCAGCGCGACGACGGTGCCGAGGAGGAGGCCGAACGTAGTTGCCGAAAAGGCACGCAGGGAAAAGCCCTTTAGCATCTCGTCGATTGCGATCATCAGCCAGCCAAAGCCGAAACCGATGACCATTCCGAGAGGGCCGCTATAAGGGCTGTTGAGGAACTCCGGCCGCACCTGGCTGACGGCATAGCCGCCGATGGTGCACATCGACACAAATAAGATTCGAATTACCCAAAGCGCCATAAATCAATCATCGGAATACTTGGGTGATGTCAAAGGTCTCGGAGTCGGAGTAAGCGGGACCGCGTTAGTTCTGGGGGGCTTGTGCTGCCACAGGATGCCCCAGAGGCCCAGGCGGTTCAGATTGCTGGTTGTAATGCTCAAGTTATTCGCGATCTGCGACAGGTTGGCCGCAATTTGCTCGTTTTCAAGCAGTTTTCCGGCCAAGCCCTTGCCCTCCTGCACACCATCGAGCAGTTTCTTCACGGTTTCCGAAGAGGACTCAAGATTCTTGACCGCGGATCCAATCTCCGGTGAGTTGGTCGCCAGCAGCTCCCGCAAAGCGCTGGCGGACTGATTGATCTGCTCCGAGAAGAAAAGGAGGTTGCTCACAGAAACAGTGATGGAAGGACGGTTGGTTTCCACGAGCGCGTTCACGTTATCCGCTATCGTCAAGGAACGCTCGGAAACCCGGTGGAGGTTGTCGAGCGTCGCCGAGAGGTTCGTCAGTGCCCGGACGCTCAGAATGGTGCGGCGGGCCTCAAGCAGAGCGTCGTTGATGTTTGTGGCCGCTGAATCGATATGCTGGAGAAAGCCGGCGGCCGAGCGGGCCACTTTCTGGAGGTCCAGCGGCGCTTCGGCATACGCGTCACTGCCGTCGGCGAACTTTCCGCCTTGGCTGGTGGAGGGGATAATGGCGACGTATTGGTCACCGAGAAAGCCGGATTGTTCGAGGACGAATTGGGCGTTTGTATAGATCTCGTATTGGCTGTATATCCGCAGCGTGATGGTGACGTTGGTGCCCTGTGGGCCGAGCTGCAAGCCGGATACCGTGCCGACTTGCACACCGGCCATCAGCACCTGGGCGCGCGCTTTCAAACCGCCCACGTTCTCGGCGTGAAGGAGGATTCGGTAAGTGGAACGGAGGAACGTGGTGCCTTTGCTGAACTGGAGCAGCAGGACGGCCAGCAGCACCAGACCAATGAATACAAACATGCCTACCTTCCATTCGAGCCGTGATTTGTTCATGCTAGAAGTAGAGTTCTTTGGGATCGGAAACGCCCTCAATAAACCTTCGCACAATCGGGTCCTCCGATTGGAAGATCGCGTCTGGAGTTCCGGTCGCGTAAATTCTTTGATTGTGCAACATCATAATGACTTGCCCGAGCCGGCGCGCGCTGCGCATATCATGTGTCACCACCACCGTCGTCACGTCTAGTCGGTCGCGCACTCGGAGGATGAGCTTATCTATGCTGTCCGACACAATCGGGTCCAGCCCAGTCGTCGGCTCATCATACAACACAATTTGTGGGCGATATATAATCGCCCGCGCCAGCCCGACCCGCTTTCTCATGCCGCCCGACAATTCAGAAGGATTCTTGTCCTCCGTGCCGGGCAAGTCCACCATCTCGAGGACCTCCGCCACCTTTTGCCTGACTTCCTTCTCCGGCAGCCAGCGGTCGCCGCGAAAAGCGAACCCCACATTTTCCGCCACGGTCATTGAGTCGAAGAGCGCGGCACTTTGGAACAACATGCCGAACTTGTGGCGCACCCGCAGCAGTTCCCGTTCGTTCATCGGGACGATGTCTTCGCCCTCGATCAGCACCTGGCCCGCGTCGGGTTGGAGGAGGCCGATCAGGTGCTTGAGCAAAACACTCTTTCCACCACCACTCCGGCCGATAATGACGACCGACTCCCCCTTCTCAATCCGGAAGCTCACCCCGTCCAGGATGGAATGGGTGCCAAAGCTCTTCTTCAGATCGCGGACTTCGATCATGTCGTGTGGAAGATCTGGCCCAGGGCGAGCGTGAGGAAGAAATTGGAGATCAGGATCGTGATCGAGGAATACACGACCGCCTCGGTGGTGGCGCGTCCCACGCCCTCGGCGCCCTCCCCGCAGGACAAGCCTTTGTAACAACCGACCAGGGAGACAATGCCGCCGAAGAACACCGCCTTGATCAACCCAACGGCCACCTCGGCGGTGTCAGTGTACCGGATCATGTTATACCACAAATACGTCGGGTCTATGCCGTTCAGATAAACCCCCACGACGTAGCCCCCAGCGATGCCGATGGCGATGGCCTCCGCAGTCAACAGCGGCAGCGCGATGTGGAGCGCCAGCAGGCGCGGCACCACCAGATAGTCCACCGGGTGGGTGGCCAGGGTACGGAGCGCGTCAATTTGCTCGGTGACGCGCATGGTGCCCAATTCGGCGGCAATGGCCGCGCCGACGCGCCCCGCGACCATCAGGCCGGTCAGCACGGGCCCGAGTTGGCTGCACATGGAAACGCTGACCACCGCGAGGGTGGCCGTGTCCATTTTGACTTTGTGGAACTCCAAGTAGGTCTGCGCGCCCAGCACCATGCCGGTAAACGCGCCGGTGACGAGTACCACCGACTGCGACTTCACACCAACGAAATAGATTTGGTAAAGCAGATCGCGCCACGCCACCTTGAAGGTGAAGAGCGACGCGACGGACTCTTTTGCCAGCAGTGTGATGCGGCCCAGGCCCTCCACCCATTCGGCAATCCATTTACGGCCCCAGGAATTCATAACCGCAATCACATTAGCAGGTGGCCGGCGTTATCGCCAGAATTTGATTCGGGGCAGGGGGCCTGGACGCGTCGCTTTCAAAGGTGGTTGGAACTCTGTAGCCTTAGGTGAGCGTTCCAACTCCGCCAACTCCCCAAGCCCCCACCGTCCGGCTCGCGCACGCTCAGCCAGCGCTCAGCCGGCAGCGAGCGGGCAGC
>OCTA010006309.1_pt1 | contig 10123 bp, 11 predicted proteins | sample 1538991 | NCBI WGS metagenome assembly OCTA01 (sample SAMEA3539302, study PRJEB22396) | soil metagenome | biome: tundra; feature: field; material: soil | place: USA | collected 2010-05 | depth 0.15 m | reverse complement strand
TCCATGCGGAAAAGAACCAGGACAACGTTGTCGAAAACGACGAAACTACCGATGTAGGCCACGACCGCACCGAAAAAGTGGGGCATGACGAGAAGATCACTATTGGAAACAATAGGACCGAGAAGGTTGGGGTCAACGAAGACATCACCATCGGCGTCAATCGCACCGAAAAGGTTGGTGCCAACGAAAGCATCGATGTCGGGGCGAATCGCACCCGCAACGTCGGTGGCAACGAGAGCATAACAGTCGCCATTGGTCGCACTCACACTGTGGGGGTGAACGAGGCTATCACCGTCGGCGCCGCCCAAGAAATCACGGTGGGGGCGGCGCAGACTATCACGGTCGGCGCAGTCCAGGCCATCACGGTCGGTGCCAGCCAAACCACCAACGTAGGGGCCAATCAATCAACGGATGTGGGCGCAAACCAGAGCAACAACGTCGGCGGCAACCGTACCTTCTCTGTGGCCAAGAACGATACCCTGAAGGTAGGCAAGGTCCTGGCCATTGAAGCTGGCGACGAAATCGTCATTAAGACCGGCGATGCTTCCATTCACATGAAAAAGGACGGCACAATCCAGATCAAAGGCAAAGACATCAGCATCGTGGGGTCGGGCGACATCAAGGTGAAATCGGATAAGGACATCACAATGAAGGGGAACAACATCAAACAGAATTAGTCCGAACGCCTCTGTTTGAGGCGGATTCGAAGGTCGGATTTTGAGTGAATATGAATGCTAACAAACCTCACTTGCTGGAACCTGAGACGGCGGAACTGGAACGTACGCCTTTGGAGCATTTGCTTGCTGTCTCGGGCTACGTCAACGCGGAACTTGCCAATGGTGACGAGGGCTCGGGCTTGCCTGGTGCCATGGTTGGGGAATTGACCGGGCTTGCGCCATCGGGGCTCCCGCTGGTGGACTTTGCTGGCAGTCCTTCGCCCTCACCGTTTCCCGCAAGGCACACCTGCTCAATTTCTGTGTCGGACATTGGTCGCCAAGCGGTGTTGGTCTTTGAGAAGAATGACCTCACGAAACCAATCATCCTGGGACTCCTCCAGCGAGTCCCGCCCGAGACGACAAGCCCGCACCCGCCTTCACTGGTCAACGCAAGCTTGGACGAAAAGCGGGTGACCCTCACTGCGGAGGACGAAATTGTCCTCCGTTGCGGCAAGGCCAGCGTCACACTTACCCGCGCAGGCAAGGTCCTCATCAACGGCGAGTACCTCCTGAGCCGTTCCAATGGAGTGAATCGCATCAAAGGAGGCTCCGTTCAGATCAATTGATGAGCGCTTCCGTTCTGCAACGTCCGATCGGCTTCAGTCCGGCGGAAATCTCCGCCATGATCAACGAGGTCGTGGTCAAGCAGCATGCCGAAGAGGCTGCGTTCCTCTGGACCCAGCGCGATCGGGGCGTTGCGGCGCCAAACTTCCGCCTCAAAGACCTTGCGCGCTGGGATGAACGTGTGGAAGCGCACCTCGATGGCTTGCGTGTCGCGGGGCAGTTTGGCTGGCAGCTTTGCGAGAAGGCGCTGGAGGAGGGCGGTCCGGGAGAAGTATTTGCAGCCGGAGTCCTTGCTTTTGGCAGTGGTGATTCCGACCGCATCAAGGCCGTCTTGAAAGCTGGCGCTTCCGAACCCAAGCTGCAGCGGGCATTGATTTCAGCGTTGGGATGGCTGTCGTTCAGCAACGTGAAAGATGTCATCAACCAACTGCTAAGTTCCGAACTTCCTGGAGTTCGTTGCGTTGGCATCGGGGCTTGCGCCGTCCATCGGCGCGATCCGGGCCCGGCACTGGCGCGAGCGCTCACGGACCCGGACCCGCGACTCCGGGCGCGAGCGCTCAAAGCGTGCGGCGAGCTTGGCAAAACCGGCCTGATGGAACCCATGCTGGAATCACTGTCGAGCGCGGACATCGCTTGTCGCCTCTTTGCTGCCTGGTCTCCCGCGCGGCTCGGGAATCGGTCTCCCGAGGTGTTGCGCGTCTTGCGCGAGATTGCGCTCCAGCCCGGTCCGTATTCGGAACGCGCGCTGGGTATGGCGCTCAGGGTCATGGAACTTCAGGAGGCAAAAGCCTGGCAGCGACAGCTCAGGAACGATTCAACCCGGTTGCGATTGGCAGCTGTTGCTGCCGGAATCATCGGCGATCCCGGGCTGGTTGAGGATTTGATCCAACTCATGAGATTGCCGCCGGTTGCCCGCATAGCCGGAGCCGCCTTCTCCATGACCACCGGGGTTGATCTGGCGTACGATGATCTGGACGTTGACCCGCCGGAAGGTTTTGAGGCAGGCCCGAATGAAAACCCGGAGGACGAGAATGTGGCGTTGGACCCCGACGAGAATCTTCCTTGGCCAGGGCCCGACTTGGTCGCGGCATGGTGGAAAAAGAACGCGAACAAATTCATTGCGGGCAAGCGCCACCTCTATGGAAAAGTCATCGATGATGCGGCTTTACGGGAAACTGTGGCGAAAGGCTATCAACCGCAACGCGCTGCGGCAGCTTTGGAACTGGCCTTGCGGCAACCAACCCAGCCGTTGTTTGAAGTGCGGACAAGAGGCGGCCTTCAATCAGTGAAGTCCTAAAGATGGAACTTGTTAAACAAATTACGGGTGATGCCGGTTGGTGTTTGGGTTTCCAGACTGATGGTCGCGAATTGCTGGTCGTCGCGGTCAAAGTCACCTTTGATCTTCCTCCGGATGGCGGCGAGCCCATGGTCGCAAAGGAGCAGGCTCCGCTCACCAAGGGCGATGAGTTTACGGGTGCTCCCGGAATGTCCGCCACGCATTACGAATCTGATTATGCCCATCGTAAGCCTTTCTGCGATGTCTTGGTCAATGGCTCGGCTTACGCGCTTCATGCAGACCCGGTCAAGAAAGTGACAGTTGGTCTGTATCTGGGCCCCATTGAAAAACGATTTCAGGTTGTCGGCGACCGGGTGTGGGACAAAATCCTTTTTTGGACCACGCCAACCCCGGTAGAGCCTTTCACCAAACTGCCGATCTCATACGACCGGGCGTACGGGGGAACGGACAAATCGGAAAAGAATCCGGAGAAGGTAAAGACTTATGTCCATAACCCGGTCGGCGTTGGATACTATCCTCTCACATGCAGCAAGAAACTTGTCGGCAAGCCGCTGCCAAACACTTGCGAGATTGGCCGCATCGCGACGAATCGAAAAGGTAAATACCGGCCTATGTCATTTAGCGCGACCAGCCGCAACTTCAAGTCTCGACTTCCGTTTGTAGGCACGTACGACAAGAAATGGCTTGAGGAACGGGTCCCCTATTTCCCAGATGATTTTGACTATCGCTATTTCCAGTGCGCTCCGCCTGATCAACAGATGCCACACCCAAAGGGCGGCGAGCAGATCGGGCTGGAGAATCTGACACCCGATGGCCTGAGGCGCTTTCGGCTTCCCACAATGCCCATGCCGATCCTGTTCATCCCGCATCGCGGCGAGGTCCAACAGCGGGACGCCGTCATTGACACTGTGTTGATCGAGCCGGACAAAAACCGTTTCATGCTCACCTGGCGCACCTCGCTGCCCCTGAAAAAGAGTTGTTTCGAGATTCGCCAGATCGTCGTCGGCAAGACAGCCAGCCAACATCGGCGCGAGACGGTCAGAACCGCCAAGACCCATTACGCCAATCTGGAAGAAATGATTCAGGCTAAAAGGTCCAGTGGCGCGAAATAGTGTGATGCCGTTAGCCATCAAAGCGAGTGGAATGGTGACCGCAGCGGGGTTCAACTCTCGCTCGACCTGCGCCGCTATCCGCGCAGGCGTTACAGGAATACAGAAAGACAATATTGGGGACCCCACTGCGGGTGAAGGCATGAGCGTCGGTCGTCCCCGAACCCTTCAGTGGTGGGAAGGGCCTGACATGTTGGCGGAACTGGCTGCGCCTGCGATTTCAGAATGTCTTTCCACACTCCCACAAAGGGAGGTGGAAGCTGGCGTCCCTATTCTGGTTCTCCTAAGCCCTCCTGGTCGGCCTTTCCGCGAACCTGACCTGGGTGGTATCGTTCTTTCCGGAATCCAGCACCGGCTACAGAAGTGGGCTTCGGGCGGCTTGAACGCGTTTGGCGTGGGGCGCACCGGCCTCCTCAATGCGCTCCACCACGCCAGTCAACTATTCTCCAGCAAGACCGCAACTCATGCCGTCGTTGTGGGTGTCGATTCGTTCCTCCGCCAAGAGGTCGTCGATGCTTACATGGAAGATCGCCGTGTATTGACTGCGAATAACTCAAACGGTTTCATTCCCGGCGAGGCGGCCTGTGCGATTCTGGTCGCGCCGCTCAGCCAACAAGGCGAACCCGAATTACGGATCATCGGTTGGGGCGAAGGCCACGAAAACGGCACCATCCTCAGCGACAAACCCGTGACGGGGACGGGCCTTACGTCTGCGTTGCGCGAGGCCCTCAAGGTTGCGGGTTTGAAATGGGCCGACACCCAATATTGGCTGACGGACCAGAACGCCGAGCACTATAAGGCCAAGGAATGCACCATCGCGCAGATCCGACTCGAGAAACGAGACAAACCGGCGGAGCGGCCCTTTCAGATCTGGCACCCCATCGAGTTTCTGGGCGAGATCGGCAGCGCGAATGGTCCTTGCCTGCTCGGAGTCGGCCTTGCCGCTTCCAAGAGCTGTTATGGCCCGGGTCCGTTGGCCCTCATGAGTATTGGTGAGGACAGCGGCGAACGGGCTGCTTTTGTTTTGGAGTGGCACACTAGGAGTTAGCCATGGGTTCCGAAGTTTACGCCAATGGCATGGAGGTCTCAGGAAAAGCGTCGGATCACAACGTGATCGCCTCCATGCCTGACGTTTGCTTATCTCCCCCATCTCCTCCGGCAGGTCCTGTTCCTATCCCCTATCCCAATTTCGCCCAAGCCTCCGACACAACCGATGGCAGCAAGACCGTCACGGCTGGTGGCAAGGAGATAAATCTGAAGGGCCAATCCAAGTACAAGAAAAGCACAGGTGATGAGGCCGCGACCCGCAGTTTCGGTGCTAACGTGATGTCCCACACGATAACCGGGTCAGTGAAACACAAAGCCGGCTCGTTTGATGTGAAGGTCGAAGGTGCCGCTGTGGTTCGGCACATGGACTTGACGACCGGCAATCACAACAATCCGGGCGGCGGTTGCTCTGTTCCCGATGCGAAGAAGCCCGCGCCGCCTGGTCCTCCGCCGGATTGTAAGAAGCTTCAAGCCGAAAACGACAAGGAGCGCGAGAGCCTGAAGAAAGCCTCGAAAGCAGGAGGAAAGGCTCATAGAACTGTGCGTAGGGCTGCGCGAGGCAACACCACCATCAGCCATGCCACTTTCTCTGGAAGCCCTGGGGAGATCCTTATGGCCGCCAGCAAGGGCGTGATTCAGAAATATGACAATCGTTTCAAGAAGGGCTTGAAGATCAGAAGAAACAAGAAAGACAAGACAGTTTCATCAAAGGCCTGCGGCGGTGATAAATACAAGTACAAGAAGGTTCCTAGACCTCGTACCAGCCACACCGAATCCCGCATCATCGAGGATATCTTTAGCAAAACACCGCCTCCTACTGGTGGAACTCTCGTATTCGCAATTAACTGGCCGGGCGGCGAAGCTGCTGGGAAGAGTTCCACTGCTCCTTGTGACCACTGCAAAGAGCTGATCTGCGCGGTGGCGAAGCCAAACGGTTGCCTGGAGATACTTATCTGCGACGATAACAACAAGCCACAGAAACCAAAGTGTCCTAAAGAATAGCACGTCAAAATGAAAACCCTGATTCCTCCTTATATCGAAAAGGCAGGCATTGTCGGTGCACCCCTTGACTTCCCTTGGCAGGGTCCTCAGGCCCACATCGGGCCGGTCGAGACGGTGAACAAGATGTTCAATCTAATCGGCTACAAAACTACCTGCGGGATGTTAAGCCAAGCGGCGGGTATCATTAGTTGGGGAGCCTGGCGCTTGGAGGGCCATACCAATGTCAAAGTTCTGCTTCAAATGGTCGAAGCGAGCTTCGCTTTCCAAGTCCATCCATGCTACGTCGATCCGGACGGTGCCCCCACTCGCAAGCCCAAAGAGCGGCCAGCTGCGGAGTCGGCTGCGGCGAAGCTTCAATTGCTTTTGTGGGAAGGTCTCGATGCCGACCGCTACTGGCACAGCTACTACCAACCTCATGATAGTGCTTTTCACTCCGCGTACCTCGTGCGACACATTATGCCCAAGAGCAAGAAGAAGGTCTTTAGTGACTGGCTCGAAGGAATGCTCGAACGAATCAAGGAAGTGGCCCCAAAGCCAGATGAGCCCCGAGTGAAGGACCCTGACGCGCTTTCCGCCAAAGAAAGAGATGCCTATTATTCCCGTCATTGGGGGCAATCCCTGCCACCCCAAGTCTTGGATGTGGAATTCGACTACCAACCAAGCAAGCGAGAGGAACTGGTCGAGCATTTCCTTCGCCAGCTAAGTTGGAAGGAAAATCCTTTCTTGCGCTCGCCGGACGCCATGAAGAAACTGGGATTCGAAGGCAAGCCCTACGAACTTGGTTAAGAGGGAGATTGGACGATGGCGCTGCATGTTCCAGCTTACATCCAAAGCGCTCAGGTGGCCACGAACACCATCCGCTATCCCTGGGATGAGTGGAGAGTTAAGGACTATTTCATGGAGGTGGATGACGACCAGTTTGACCGCCTCGACCGGCTTTCTGACGCCGCCAATTTAGCACTCGCCATCGGCTGTGGGGAGTGGATCTCTTACCGCTTCGCTCCGGTTAGCGATGACCCTGATCCCTCAGCCTACATCGAGGCAGCCTGGGCCGCAATAATCCATCCGGCCTACTGCTTGGAAATCGAGACTGACGACGATGAGTGGCGCGGACCTGTTCGTGGTCCGCTTAATATGACCGTCACTATCCTCAACGACGGCATCCACCAACGGGAAACCGATCCACACGAAGCCACGCGTGCGTGTTGGATGTACAACCTTGCGAGCCACGTTCTGCCCAGCGCCGATGAGTTTAGCAAGTGGTTTGAAGCTTCTGTGCTTCGGTTGGAACAATACCACCCATGGATTGAAGATAACGACATCTGGGAAGAGGGTCCGCCCTTCGGCATCCCCGTTCCCCGTGAGTCCCTGGATCCGAGCTTCCCCTACGACCCCAAGAAAGGGTCCGAACTTCTCGATCTTTTTCTGCGCAGCCTCGCCCCGTCGCAGAATCCTTTTCTCATCGACCCGGAGGACTTGCTTGAGACACCCGGTTTTGTAGGCACACCATACCAGTTTGCTGCCTCCCAGTTATGATGACGTTCCACGGTTTCGGTCCGGCAAACGCTACTCATGGACAAGCAGCGCCCTGGACCACGACGGTGTTGTGCCCAGCGACGGCTCAACCAAGCGAACTGCTGTTCACGGTGCCAGCTCTCGGCTTCCGTCAGTTGGCGATTCTCGGCAGGCCCGTTCCGGCGATTTGCTGAACATGAGAATTTCACTCGCAGTAAGCGTCTTCTTCCTGTTCCTGGCGATCATTTTCGCCTTCGCGGCAGGGAGTGATTTCGTCAACGCGCAACGCCAGTGGACGCCGGCAGGTAGGACACGCCGGCGGGTAGCCGTGGTGTTCGCGATTGTCGGGTTTGGGCTGCTGATTTGGAGAGGGCTGTGAGTGTCGCTCTTACATTGCTGGGCGTAGAGCATGTACCCGACTTTCGCCAAGGTCGCACGATGGTGTTCTCCTCGAAATCCGGTGGGCATTACCTGGAACTGGGTTCTTCGCTGTTTGCGGTGGAATAGCATGCGGCGCCCAAGCTGGGCGCCCGGTGAGTCATGGGAGACTCTCCGGACACTCGCCGGATACTCGCCGGACACGCGCCGGACACGCGCCGGACACACACCGTAAATAACTTTGAGGCTCCCGGGAGCGCCTCCAGCCCCGTCTTCCCATCGCCGGGTAGGCCGGGCTCAGTGCTGGCGGCCAAAGCAGCAGGAGTTAAGTTCCTAAACCACAGACACTTACGAAGAACTCTACTATGCAAGTGCCGTGACCGCAGATGGTTACGCAATCAACCTCGGGTACTCGCCGGGAAAGGGGTCATGGATAATTGTCCAGCGCCTTGTCCAGAATCGTGACGATTCCTGTGCGCCAGGTCGCTTCCTCCTCGAACCGCCGTCGGAAAAAATCGTAGGTGAAACTCCGCCGTTCGACGTCGCTCTGGCTCACGGCGCGCAGAGAAACGATCAAGTCTCTGAACGCGCCTTTCGCTTCGCGATGTCCCTGGTTTAGCGCCAGGAAATACTGGTCAATAGCGCTGCTCAGCTCCCGTGAATCGTAGAGGTGCCGGTCCTGGTTCGTACGGGAAGCCGAGCCGATGTCCCAGAAGGCTGTCAGCAGCTCATAGCTCATGTGCTCGATTTTCCGCAGTTCCTCTGCCTCGACGTGGAACCGGGTCCAGTCAACCACCTGCCAGCCTGGGATGGTATCAAGTCGGTAGCCGAAGCGCCGCACCTTTAGCTCGCGCGACACGTTCGTGCCGGAGAGCGACACGCTGGGCTTGATGGTTAGGTAAGTCGCGACGCCAACAACCTTGCCGCTGCGCACATGAATTATCGGGCTGCCGCTGCTGCCCGGCTCGATCGGCGCGCTGATCTCGATGCGGTCCGCCCCGATGCCCACCACTTCGCCCTGCAGCGGGTTCACCACGCCTTCACCCCCGGCATTTCCGGGCACCACCACCTCATCTCCGAATCGCGCCTCCGCCGCCCCGAAGGGCACTGTGGGGATTCCAATCCCACCCTCGATAATATTCACCATGATGATGTCGTGGCCCAAAGCCACCATCGCCCGACCGAGCTTGAGCGGCGAATTGTCGAGCAGCCGGTAACGGGGCGTCTTGATCTCCGCCAGCACATGTGCGTTGCTCACCAGGTATTTCCGCCCGTTCCAGTCGGCAATGAAGCCGCTGGCCCTCCCGGTCTTGCCCTCGATCAGCACCAGGTCGTTGCGATAATCCTGCAGAAGTTGCGCAGTCTTGGTTTTGTCACCTGTGGCTCCGTCTTTCCGCGCGGCAGGCTGATTTGTCTCCGCGCCCAAAATGCTCGCGGGCGCAAACAACCAGCACGCGACCACCAGCATAGCCACAATCAAAGATTCCAGCTTTGCCGCCCCTTTCGCGTAGGTAGAATACCTCATATGGTAACACTAACTTGCTAATGTTCCGCTGTCAAATGCGGTTCTTCGCTGATTCGGTGGGAATGGGGGGGGACAGCGTCCCCTACCGCCCGCTCATATCTCCGTAACCCCATGCGAGCCTCACCGTAGTTCAACCCGGGATTAGAGATAAGTTTATTATCCTCCCATTTTTTCTGGGAGAAAAAATGGGAGGGTAATAAATGGCGCTCCCGGCGTCGCGCAATCCTTTGCACGCTGTTGGAATTGAGCTAAACCGGCGGTATGAGAACGCCGGATGCCTTTGCCGCCTATCCTGAGCACTTGATCGAGGCCGCTTACGACTGCGTGGATCGCCTGGTCGTCAACTGCTGCTACCCCCTGGGGCAGGCCGGAGGCGGCTGCCGCACCTTTTGGCGCCAGTGGCAGGGCGGTGATTCCGGTCTGAGCGGCGAGGCGTTGCGGCAAGCGGCCGGGGACTTGGCCCGTCGGCTCAAGGCGCATTGCCAGCAGCAGGGCATTCTCTGGATTGAATGTGGCGCGGGCGACCTTAAATATGAGATCGCGCGTGAGCATCGGCCCCAGGACCCAGCCTTTCGGGGAGTCTTCGCCGTGTTGGTCGGACGCGCCCCAGCCCCGCTGTGGGAGGTGCGGCGCAACGGTCAGGGCCAGATCACCGAGTTGCGTCGGACCGAGCCGTGGCGCTATGTCCAACACTATTACTTTCAGATCATCGACCCGCTCAGCTTGCTTGGGTTTTGCCCTGCCCCTGGCCGAGCAGCAGCGCCTGGCAGGAGGAACGCCGATGAATCTAGGTTGATCCGAGCGCGCTGGCGCGACGGTACATTCATCAAGCCGGTTCTCGTGAAATGTCGGTGTGGCGGGCCAAGGTCCGGGGCACTTTGGCGGTGACGGGAGGAAATGAAGAAGGAAGAATGCAGAATGCAGAAGTTCGGGTCGAAGCCACCCCGAGGCCACCCTCAGGCCATCTGGT
>OCTA010006308.1_pt1 | contig 10124 bp, 9 predicted proteins | sample 1538991 | NCBI WGS metagenome assembly OCTA01 (sample SAMEA3539302, study PRJEB22396) | soil metagenome | biome: tundra; feature: field; material: soil | place: USA | collected 2010-05 | depth 0.15 m | reverse complement strand
TCATCAAATTCTTGCAAGGGTCTGATTCTATGTAGAAAAGTGGGCAGATCCATCTGTCCCTGCCGCACCCCGAGGTTGGGGCCAAGACGGCCGCAACACTGTCTGGAAAGCGAATGGAATATGCGCCCGTCCCCTTTTGCTACAATCGGGTCTTTTGGAAGTTCGTTCTCATGGTCGCGACGCTGCGTTCTACCGGCGCAATACTGGCACTGGCCTGGATGGCTCATGCGGCCCAGCCCGCCGCCCCAAAATCCTGGGCCGTCGCCGTTGCCGATAGCATCATGACTCGCAACCCCGGCAGGCCTGGGGACCGCCTGGCGCGCTGGTCGTACGTGACCGGGTATACCCTGAACGGCATCGAGATGGTGGCTCGCTCGACCGGCGATTCCAAGTACTGGGATTTCATCCAGCGCGTGATGGACCGGTTCATCGATGAAAAGGGCAATCTGAAGGGCATTCGCCTCGAAAGCCTCGACAATGCCATGCCCGGCAATATCATCGTCGGTCTCTACGAGCGCACCCATGACGGGCGCTATCGGACGGCCGCCGGCCAAATCCGCCATGCCTTCGACAGATTCCCGCGAAACTCCGATGGCGGCTTCTGGCACGGCCAGTCGCTGCCCGGGGAGATGTGGGTGGACGGCGTCTTCATGGGCCAGATGCCGCTGATCCGCTACGGACACTCCATCGGCGATGCCGAGTACTGCTTCAACGAAGCGGCCCGGCAGATCACCTCATTTGCCCGCCACGGATCGAAGGGTGCGAGCGGCCTCTACTACCACGCGTGGTCTGAGAATCCGTTGTTGCCGGTGGTGATTGGAAGTCACCGGCCGCCCACGCCGACCCACTGGGCCGACCCCCAAACCGGTCTCTCGAGCGAAGTCTGGAGCGAGGGCCTTGGTTGGTATTCGCTCATCCTGGCCGAGACCCTGGCCGTGATGCCCAAGGATCATCCGCGGCGGGGCGAAGTGCTCGACATCTACACCCGTCTGGCCGCCGGTCTCAAACGCACGCAAGATCCCAGGAGCGGCCGATGGTTTCAGGTGGTGGACAAGGGCGGCCGCGCCGATAACTGGACGGACAACTCGGGCAGCGCCATGTTCACCTACTCCATCGAGCGCGGCATCGAACTGGGGCTGCTGAAACAGGCCGAATATAGCCCGGTCGTCGCCAAAGGGTATGTGGGCATCGTCGGAAACGCCAAGATCAACGACCTGGGACTGGTGGACATCTACAGCGCCTGCGAAGGGCTCTGCGTCCAGGCGAGCTACGCCGATTACATCAACTATCCAAAAGCAGTCAACGGCAACGAGGCGGTTGCCGGATTTCTTTGGGCCACGGCCATCGTCGAAAAGCCCGCGGCCAGGAAGGCGAAGTGAACGCATAGAAGATCTGTCTTGCTTATGGCCGGATTGGCGGCCCTTGCGGCAGTGCTGTGCGGCTGCGGGCGGAGCCCTGAGACCACCAGCGCTACCGCGCTTCAGAAGCCCCAGTTGCTGGTCGCACTGCCGGATTTCGCGGTGACGCCCGACGGCATGGCGATTGCGCCCGATGGCGATCTGCTGCTGGCCTGCCCCAACTTTGCCAGTTACGCCCCGGGCGCCACCAAGCCCGGCGTTCCCGGCCGGTTCGTCAAGATCGGTAAGGATCGCAAGGTCCGCGATCTGTTCGAATGCCCCGTCCTTCCCGAGACCGGCAGGGCGTGTCCCATGGGAGTCGAGTTTGGCCCGCAGGGCGAGTTGTACGTGGTCGACAACCAGAACTGGGCATCCGGCAATGGAACCGACGGCGAGATCAACCAGGGCCGCATCCTGCGCCTGCGCCTCAATGGCGACAAACTCGTCGAGACCACTGTGGTTGCCAAGGGGATCAGCCACCCCAACGGACTGCGGTTGCGCAACGGTCAGATTTACGTTTCCGTATCCAAGCTGCCCAAGGTCAGGCGGCCCGATGGCCTCATGGTCAGCGCCGTCTACCGTTTTCCCGCCGACGGCCGGGATATCCAGGTGAAGAATACTTTGGAGGACCCCAACCTGCTGGCCAGCTTCTTCACCGAAAACAAGTTCGGACAGTACGGCCTGGATGGCATCGTCTTCGATAGCAAGGGCAACCTGTTCGTGGGCAACTTCGGCGACGGCAAGGTCAATAAGTTGACTTTCGACGATAAGGGCAACCTCACCGGCAACACTCTGTTTGCAAAAACGGATCACGACTACTCGCTCGATCCCAAGCTGCCGGGTTTCCTCGCCAAGGCTACCACCGCCAAGATGCGGACCACGGATGGCATGTGCGTCGACAAGGCCGACAACATCTATGTTGCCGACTTTTCGAACAACGCTATCGCCAAGGTCACACCCGCCGGCGTGATTTCCGTGCTGGCCCAGAACGGCGACACGGGCGGCCGCGATGGCGACTTGAATGAGCCCGGAGAGCCCATCGTCTGGAACGGCATGCTGGTGGTGTCGAACTTCGATGACGTGATGGAGCCCGACAAGGTCAACGGCAAGCACGAATCGCCGGCCACGCTTTCGTTCCTGAGGCTGCCATGAGGTTGCTTTCAACCGTGGTGGGCGGGGCCATCTGCGGCGCGCTCGCGTTTGGCCTCTGGCCGGAGATGTGGAAGACCTACGGCATCATGGGCGGCTGGCTGACCGCCACAATTGTCATTAGCATCTGCTGGTATATGAACCACTGGATTGGGATGATCTGGAACCAGCCGGGCCGCATCTGGGTGGACCAGGGTTGGGCGGTCTCCGCCGCCGGCATCGTGTGGGCGGTGGTGCGTTTCCACTCCGAGTTCATGCTGTGCCTGCCCGGGGTGGTCTGCTGCCTGATTGGCGGGAGCCTGGCCGGAGTGCTGGCGGCGCAGGTGAAGAAGCGCCATCCGGCCTTCAACCGGACCGAATCGCAGGAGGCGGCATGTACGAAATGATGTCGCAGTACGCGGGCGCAATCGGCATGCCTCCGGTCAGCATACTCACCACCATTTTCGGCGCCTTCTGCGTCACCTTCACCGTCATTATCTGCTGGGGCAGGCTGGTGGAAGACTTCGGCCCCATCGGGGGCATGTTGGCGGCTGCGTTCATCATCGGCACCTTCTGGGTGTTGAATCATAAGCTGCCGGGCTTTGGCATCAACCCCGAAATGATTCCGCATCCGGACGGAGGCTCCAAGCAGTTCGGCTTGATCTACCAGGGCTTCCGCGGCGCGGCGCCATGGGTTGACATGGGCACCGCGATCGCCTCGGGCATGTGGATTTGCGGGTGGTGCGAAACCGAGCGCGGCCGCAAGCTGTGGGCCGCGGCGGAATCCGCGCCGCGCGTTCTGGCCACCATCCTCGGGGGCGTCATTGGCGGTGCGATGGTCGGGTTGATCGGTTGGACCGGCGCCAACCTGTTTGGCTACAAGTAACCATGGCGAAATACCTTCTAGCGCACGACCTCGGCACCAGCGGCAACAAGGCTACGCTGTATACCACCGATGGCAGTCTGGTCGCCAGCCGCACGTGCCCCTACGACACGCACTACTTCAACGGCAACTGGGCCGAACAGAACCCGCAGGATTGGTGGAGCGCCATATGCCGCTCTACCCAGGAGCTGCTGATCGAGGCCAAGGCCGACCCCTCCGACGTGGCCGTGGTGGCGCTGAGCGGGCAGATGATGGGCTGCACGCCCGTCGACCGGGATGGCAATCCGCTGCGTCCCTCCATCCTCTACTGCGATCAACGGGCCACGCGCGAAGCCGCGCAGGTGCTCTCCAAAATAGATCCGAAGAGCTTCTACGACATCGCCGGCCATCGCGTCAGCCCTTCGTACTCCCTCGAGAAGTTGATGTGGATCCGCGACCATGAGCCGGAGATCTACGCCCGCACTCACCGGACGCTCTGCGCCAAGGATTACATCAACTGCTGCCTCACCGGGCGTATGGCCACCGATTACTCCGATGCCTCCGGGACCAATGCCTTCGACCTCAACACGTTCCGTTGGTCCGAAAAAATCATTGGCCTGGCGGAGTTGGACGGAGAGAAATTTCCGGAGCCGCTGCCATCCACCGCCATCCTGGGACCGGTCACGAGCCGCGCCGCCCGTGAGACCGGTTTGCGGGAAGGCACGCCGGTGGCGGTCGGCGGCGGAGACGGAAGTTGCGCCGGCGTGGGCGTTGGCTGCATCCGGCCCGGAACGGCCTACAACTACCTGGGCTCCTCATCGTGGGTCGCCCTGACCGTCGAAAAGCCGATCGTCGATAGCCAGATGCGGACCATGAACTGGGCCCACTGTGTCCCCGGCTATCTGCATCCCAGCGGCACTATGCAGACGGCCGGCTCCAGCCATGCCTGGCTGAAGAACACTCTCTGCCAGGTGGAGGCGCAGCAGGCCGCCGCACAGGGCGTCAGCCCCTACCAGTTGATCGACGAAGCCGTGGCCAGCGTACCCGCCGGCGCCAACGGAGTCTTGTTCCTGCCCTACATGTTGGGCGAGCGGACGCCGTGGTGGAATCCCAACGCGCGCGGAGCGTTTGTGGGGCTCAACCTGGCCACCCGGCGCGAGGACATGCTGCGCGCCGTAATCGAGGGCATCACCATGAACCTCGGCATCATCGTCAATATCTTTCGCGGCCACGTCCCCATCGATGCCATAACCGTAATTGGCGGTGGTGCGCGCAGCGCGGTGTGGAGGCAGATCATGGCGGACGTTTATGGATGCCCCGTGCAATCGCTCAACTTCCTGGAGGAAGCGACATCCATGGGCGCGGCGGTGATTGGCGGAGTGGCGGCCGGCGTATTCCCCGATTTCGACGTGATTCACCGGTTCGTCCGCGTGGATCAAACCGCCACACCCGGTGCGGAGAATCAAAGGTTGTACGCCAGGCTGATGCCCATATTCGAGAAAACGTACCGTTCGCTAGTAGAAGTCTACGACGACCTGGCGAATTTGAGGACCTGAGGTATTTACAGCACTCTCAAAACTTCTTTTGTGGGGCGGGTCCCCTGGCCCGCGGCCGACCCGGCCTGCTCGAACACACGAAGAGCCTGCTTGGTGGGACAGACGCTTTCGTCTGTCAACCCAACCCGCCGACCGTCAGGGAGCGTTCTGCCAGCAAAAAGGAGCCCATTCCATGCGCGCCGTCACCGTCACCAAACCCGGAACCGTTGCCATCGTCGACTTACTCCGTCCCACCCCCGGCCCCTATCAGGCCCTGGTCCGGACCGAGGTCGCCTGCCTCTGCAACTCCACCGACGCCAAGCTAATCGCCGGCCATTTCCCCGGTGTGGACCACTACCCCCTCGTCCTCGGCCACGAATCCGCGGGAATCGTCGAAGCCGTGGGCCCCAAGGTCCGCAACTTCGAAGTCGGCCAGCGCGCCATCGGAGGCCTGGTCTTCGATTTTTCCGATCCCGCGTATTCCAGCGGCTGGGGCGGCTTCTGCGAATACACGCTAGCCAACGATCACGACGCCATGGTGGCCGACGGAGTCGCCACCGCCGGGCACGGTTGGTTCGAGTGCTATGAGATTCAGCGCCCCGTGCCGATGGACATTCCCGTCGAGGCCGCGCTGCTGATGTGCACCTGGCGCGAAGTCTATGGCGGCTTCGGCGACTTCCAACTCAAGCCCGGCGCCGATATCCTGGTCTTCGGCGCCGGGCCCGTCGGTCTGAGCTTCGTGAAACTAGCCAGGCTGCTCGGCCTGGGGTATATCGGCGTCGTGGACCCGCTCGAAGCCAAGCGCCGCCGCGCCCTTGAACTCGGCGCCGACGAAGCGTTCGAACCGGGCAGCCCCGCCTTGAGCGGTCTCCAGGCGCGTCGCGGCAAGCCTCTCGACGCCGTCGTCGACGCCGTGGGCCGGGAGTCCATCGCCAACTCCGCGCTGAGCCTCATCGGCATGGGAGGATCGATCTGCATCTACGGCGTCCTGGCCGAGCCCAGCATCACCATCCACAAGCACCAGGGCCCTTACAACTTCAACCTGTTCATTCACCAGTGGCCCACCCGGTCCCGCGAGCGGGCGGCCATGGAGCCTCTCTGCGCTTGGGTCCGCCAGGGCAAACTGCGGGCGGCCGATTTCATCACCCACGAGTTTCCCGTGGAGCGGATCGCCGAGGCCATCGAGGCAGTCTGCGGCGGCGAGGCCCTCAAAGTTCTTCTGCGTTATTGAGGATTCCACTTTGACAAAAAGATTATAACCACTTTGCGGGCAACGGTGGGCACACTTGAGCACGCCCAGGCTACACACAAAGGTAAGTGCTAGCACCTAAGCCCTCTCTCGCCCCCCAGACAAATTGGTTGGATTTTGTCGTCTTGCAGACCGCCCCTCCTCGCCGCTCTTCGCCGCTAACTGCTTGTGTGGCAATTCAGTTACACCGCGTACCAACAGCACCGTTCCGAGGTGCCGCGGACTAGCACTGCCGATTTTCGAATTCTCCGGTGACAGTACCCAAAGAACCGTTGCATCTGTATACGGAACGTATATAATGGAAACCTGAAATAGTTTTGAGATAAACAGATCCCCTCTTCTTTTACAGCTTCGGGGATCGCAGATTCTAAAAGCCCATGGGAGTCACAATGGCGGAAACCGGCCCGGTTCAGCCCCTGCGTTGGTATGCTTTGGCCGTCAAATCGCAGCACGAAAAGGCTGTGGCCGAACAGCTCCGCGCCAAATCCCTGGAAAGCTACCTGCCCCTCTACCGGGCCCGCCGCCGCTGGTCCGACCGCACCAAGACCGTCGAGCTCCCCCTCTTCTCCCGCTATGTCTTCTGCCGCTTCAACTTCGAAGCGCGCCTCAAGGTGCTACAAGTATCCAGCATCGTCTCCATCGTCGGCTTTGGCGGTAAACCCTGCCCCATCCCCGACCATGAGATCCAGACCATTCAAGCCGTCGTCGGCTCCGGTTTGCCCGTTTCCCCCTGGCCGTTCCTGCGCATTGGGCAGCGCGTGCGCGTCACTGAAGGCGCGCTCGAAGGCCTGGAAGGTATTCTGGCCCGCAAGAAATCCGGCTACCGCGTAATCGTCAACATGGAAATGCTGAATCGCGCCGTCGCCGTCGAAATCGAGCAGGACTTGGTCCTCCCAGTCGCCGCCGCCCCCACTGTGCCTTCTTCAGAGCTTCATCTCAGTTGGTAGCCGCTGGCTGCCACAGCGAGTCCTATGCCATCCCTCCATCAACGAAATCGCATTGTCGTCTTCCGCCTCAGCGAAGAGGAGTACAATAGCCTGAGGTCGGCCTGTGACGCCGCCGGCGGACGTACCTTGTCCGACTTCACCCGCTCCGAGTTGCTAACTCTGGTCCAAACCGCCGATGCCGGCTCTGGCATCGAGCGGAAATTCGGCGAAATCGACCGTAAGTTGAATGCCTTGCAGACCCTCGTCAAGCACGTGTCGGACCACATCACCGCACTCGATGGAGACCGGCCATGATTCAGTTTGCCAATTCGAAAGCTAGCGCCCTGGCCATCCTCGCTCTCCTCCTCTTCTCCGCCGCCTCCTTCGCCCAACCCCCTGCGCCCGCCTCCACTCCCCCCTCCGCTCCCGATTACGTCCTCGGCCCCGGCGATCAACTCTCCCTGGTCGTCGAAAACCTCTCCGACGACTTTGCCAATAAGATCTTCCGTATCGATTTGGGCGGCGACATCAACTTGCCCCTCGCCGGCCGTCTCCACGCCGCCGGCTTGACCATCCCTCAGTTTGAAGTCGAAATCCAACAACAACTCGCCCGCTACGTCAAGGACCCTCAGGTCGTCGTCTCCATTGCCGAGTTCAACAGCCAGCCCGTTTCCATTCTCGGCGCCGTCAACAACGCCGGTGTCAAGCAGATCGTGGGCCGCAAGACGCTCTTTGAGGTGCTGTCCCTGGCCGGCGGCCTTCGTCCCGATGCCGGCAGCGTCATCCGCATCACCCGCAGCCTCGATCGCGGCCCCATCCCCCTCCCCGACGCCAAGCCGGACCCCACCGGCCAATTCACTGTCGCTTCCGTCAATGTCAAAGCCGTCCTCAACGCCACCGATCCTGCCCAAAACATCGTGATCCTGCCCGGCGATATCATCTCCGTATCCAAAGGCGATGTAATCTACGCCGTCGGTTCCGTCACCAAACCCGGGGGCTTCCCGCTCAACCAGGATCTCACTCTCTCGGCCTTGCAGGTGCTTTCGCTCGCCGGAGGTTTGACCAACACTGCGGCTCTCGAAAAGGCGCACATTCTACGTTCTGTGCCTGGTTCCTCCCAACCCACGGAAATTGCCGTCAACTTGAAGCGCATCATGGCCGGGAAAGCCCCCGACCTGCCGCTTCAGCCCAACGATATCCTGTTTGTGCCTAACAGCGCCGCCCGCACCTACACCTATAAGGCCATCGACATTCTCGGAATGGCGGCCGCCTACGGACGCATCTAGTGCTGCCATGGAATATCTAAATCCACCTCACGAACCACCCCAGACCAAGGCCCTGGCACGCGTGCCGGAACCCGTATCGGCAGGCTACCCGGCCGCTTTCGAACGCGAAGACGAATCCGATTCCGTGATCATGGAGTACCTCCGGATACTCCGGCGCCACCAACTCGCGGTCACTGTCTTTGCTCTGGTGGGCCTCGGGTTGGGCATCGTGGTAACCGCGCTCCAGACACCCGTGTATCGGGCTTCCACCTCGCTCGAAGTCCTCAATCTAAATGAAGACTTCATGAACTTGAGGCAGTCCAGTCCCGTCACCGACGTTGACAATTCCTACGACACCTCCGAGGTGCAGACCCAAGTCAAGATCCTGCAGAACGAAGAGCTTCTGGGGCGGGTCGTCGCCCGGCTTGATCCCACCTATAAACCCGGCGAGCAGAAGCCCCAGCCCGTGCTGCCCTTGACCGGTTGGCGCGCCTGGCTCAAGATCGCTCCGCCCGCCAGCGTGTCACCCCTTCGGGCGCGTCTCTTCCAGGCAGCCGCAAGTCTCAAGGTGCGCGCCACTCCCCGCACCCGCGTCATCGAGGTCACCATCGACTCCACCGACCCGCGCCTCGCCGCCAGTTTTGCCAACACCTTGGGCGACGAGTTCATCGAGCAGAATCTGGAAGCCCGCTGGAAGACTACCCAACGGATGGGAGACTGGCTGGACCGCGAGTTGGGGGATGCGCGCGAAAAGCTGGCGCGCTCCGATGATGCCCTCCAGGCCTATGCCCGCCACTCGGGCCTCATCTTCACCAGCGACGATAGCAACGTGGCCACCGAAAAGCTCCAGCAGATCCAGCAGCAGCTCTCCGCCGCCACCGCCGACCGCATCACCAGGCAATCGCGCTACGAGCTGGCCCAGAACGCCCCGCCCGACGCCCTCCCCGACGTGCTCAACGACCAGGGCTACCGCGATTCTCAGTCCAAACTCAATGACCTGCACCGCCAGATCGCCGACCTGAGCGCCATCTATAATCCCGATTACGGCAAGCTCAAACAGGCCCAGGCCCAGGCCGCCTCCTTGCAGGCCGCCATCGACCGCAACCGCACCAACATCGTCGCTCGCATCAAAAACGACTACACCGACGCGTCGCGCCGGGAGAAGCTGCTGGCCGCCACCTACGATATCCAAACTCGCGTAGTCACCGGGCAGGGCGAAAAGGCCATTCAATACAACATTCTCAAGCGCGAAGTCGAGAGCAGCCGCCAGCTCTACGACACCATGCTCCAGCAGATGAAGCAATCTTCCATCGCCACCGCCATCCGCGCCGGCAACGTGCGCGTCATCGATCCGGCCAGGCCGCCAACAACCCAGGCCTCTCCCAGTTTGCGGATCGATTGCGCCCTTGGATTGCTCTTCGGACTCTTTGCGGGTGTTGCCGTGGTTTTGATCCGCGAGCGCGCCGACCGGACCCTGCAGCAGCCGGGTGACGCCCAGTTCTGGACCAATCTTCCGGAGCTGGGGGCTATCCCCAGCGCCAGCTTCGAGGGCAGCCGGGTGTATGGCGGGTATGGCCGCGTCAAGCTGCCCGATGAATCGCCCGATCGGAAGGCCATGGTCCCGGTTGGACGTGGGAAGAGTTCCGCCGAGCTGATTACCTGGCAGCGCAGTCCCAGCTTCATGGCGGAGGCGTTTCGCAACGTTCTGACTTCCATTCTGTTCGTCGGGGAAAACGGCAGCAGTCCCAGAATGCTGGTTTTT
>OCTA010006306.1_pt1 | contig 10125 bp, 8 predicted proteins | sample 1538991 | NCBI WGS metagenome assembly OCTA01 (sample SAMEA3539302, study PRJEB22396) | soil metagenome | biome: tundra; feature: field; material: soil | place: USA | collected 2010-05 | depth 0.15 m | reverse complement strand
GGAGGAATCTGGGAGCCAGCGGATTCCGGCTGTTCTGGTCGGTTCTGTTGCCGGCGAGCCTGCCCTTCATCGTGAACGGGATGAAGCAAGGCTGGGCATTCGCCTGGCGCTCGCTGATTCAGGCGGAGATGATTTTTCTGAGCCTGGGGCTAGGCCAGTTGCTGATGATGGGCCGCGACCTGAGCGACATGAACCAGGTGCTGGCGGTGATGATTCTGATTATTATTCTTGGCTACATGGTGGATGGATTGATTTTCCGCACCATGGAGCACCGGCTGCACGAAAAGTACGGGCTCACTCCGGCATAGAAGAGCAGGTCTCGGGTCTTAGCTGTCAGGTCTCAGAAAAACATGACGTCTTCCGGCGTTGAGGGGGTCTGCCGACGACAGGCGTTTTTCCTGAGACCTGACACCTAAGACCTGACACCTGTATCGTAAGATTCCTCTGTGCTCCTCTTCTGGATTCTCTTCAATCTGTTTGTGATCGCGATGCTGGCGCTTGATTTGGGCGTCCTGCGCCGCCGCTCGCGCGAAGTCGGCTTCCGCGAAGCGTTGGCATGGTCGGGAGCCTGGATTGCCCTGGCATGCGCGTTTGCGGCCGTTTTGTTTTTCTGGCACGGGCGCGGGGAAGCACTGCAGTTTGTGACGGGCTACGTCATCGAGCTGTCGTTGAGCGTCGATAACCTGTTCATCTTTCTGGTCATCTTCCGATATTTCAAAGTACCCGGCGAGCACCAGCACAAGGTGCTGTTCTGGGGGATTCTCGGGGCGCTGGTCGTTCGAGGTTTGTTCATCGCGGCGGGAGTGGGACTGATGCAGCGCTTCGCGTGGATCACGTACGTCTTCGGCGCGCTCCTCGTCTATTCGGGGTTGAAGCTTCTGCGGGAGAGCAAAGGGGAAATCCATCCGGAGAAAAACCCGGTGCTGCGGCTGTTTCGACGGGTTCTCCCGGTGACGGACGAGTATGAGGGGGGCCAGTTTTTTACGCGTAGAGCCGGGTTGTACGCGACTCCGCTGTTCATCGTGCTGCTGGTGGTGGAGACGACGGACATTGTTTTGGCGGTGGACTCGATTCCGGCGGTGCTGGCGATCACGCTGAATGCGTTCATCGTGTACACGTCGAACGTGTTTGCGATTCTCGGCCTGCGTTCGATGTACTTCGCGCTGGCGGGGATAATGGACATGTTCCACTACCTGCACTATGGGTTGTCGGTGGTGCTGATTTTGGTGGGGCTGAAGATGATTGGGGCGCACTACGTGATTGTGCCGACCGAATGGACTCTTGGGATTGTGCTGCTGGTCCTCGCGACTTCTGTGGTTGCCTCGATCGCGCTGCCTAGGGGGAGAGCGTAAAAGATGGAGGACGGGCGTCCCCGCCCGTCCAACCGCTGAAGCTCTACGAGCATTTGTTCTTGCGGGACGCCCGTCCTCCATCACAGGGGAAATCCAAGAGCTGTACGCTATGATGAACGGTCATGATTCGCGTTCCGGTCACGACGCCGTCTCGCTCCTATGAAGTGTTGATTGGGAGCGGCCTGGTTGCGCGCGCGGGAGAATGCCTCGGAAATTTACTGGGAAGCCGACGGGCGTTTGTGGTGACAACGCCTCCGGTGCGGCGGCGGTGGGCAAAGGTTCTGGTGCAATCGCTGACGGCCGCTGGCATTGAAACAGCGCTGCTGGAAATGGCGGATGGAGAGCGCGCAAAACGGCTGGTGACGCTGGAAAAGTTGGCGGAACAGTTAGTAAAGCGGGGAGCGGATCGGGGTGCGACGCTAATCGCGCTGGGTGGGGGCGTGGTGGGCGATGTGACCGGCTTCCTCGCATCGATTTATATGCGGGGCGTGGATGTGATCCAGATTCCGACGACCGTATTGGCGCAGGTGGATGCGGCGATCGGCGGCAAGACGGGCGTGAATCTTCTGTCAGGCAAGAATCTGCTGGGGACATTTCATCAGCCGCGCGCCGTCCTGGTGGATCCCGCTGTGCTGGAGACTTTGCCGGCGCGCGAATATCGAGCTGGGTTGTATGAAGCGTTGAAGTGCGGCATTATCGGCGATGCGGGATTGTTCCGCCTATTTGAGGAAAAAGGCAAAGAAATTCTGGAGCGGGATCCGGTGGTGGTCGAGAAGGTGATCGCGGATTCGGTGCGTCTGAAGGCGTCGGTGGTGAGCGCTGACGAACGGGAAGGCGGATTGCGACAGGTGCTGAACCTGGGCCACACGATTGGACACGCACTGGAAGCGGAGACCGCGTACAAGGTGCTGCTGCACGGAGAGGCGGTGGCGTGGGGCATGGTCGCGGCGACTTACATCGCGCTTTCCACCGGAAAGCTGGACAGCGTGACGGCCGGACGCATCATGAACGCGGTGCTGGGATTGGGCGAATTGCCGCGGATGAATGTGAAGACAGCGAATATCCTGAAGCGGCTGCGTTCCGACAAGAAGACGCGACAAGGGGTGGTGCACTTCATTCTGCCGCGGGAGATCGGGAAAGTAGAGATCACGAGCGATGTGGGGGATGCGATCGTGCGAGCGGCGGTAGAGGATATCCGCAAGCTGGCGCGGAATTAGGGCGAGTCACCCCGTTAACCGCGGAGATCGCTGAGGGCGCAGAGAGAATAGGCCATGTCAATCCGAGATCTGTCGAGTTTTTCCAATCTTTCAGATTCACGACGGTCCAAGAAGAAATAATCCATGTTTCTCTGCGAACTCTGCGATCTCTGCGGTTAATTGCTTGCTAACACTCGAACCAATGACTGAACTCGAGAAGGAAAGAATCGTAGGCGCAGCTCCCGCCGGCGCGGAGAACCGCGACGCGGCGGCACGGGTGGTGCGGGAGATGTTCACCTCGATCGCGCCGCGCTATGACCTGCTGAATCACGTTTTATCGTTCAATATTGACAGGCTGTGGTGGTGGCGGACGGCGCGCCGGTTCGAGGCGATTTTGAAGCGCCCGGGGGCACGAGTGCTCGATCTGTGCTGCGGTACGGGCGATATGACGTTCGCGTTGCGGCGGCGGGCGGGATCGTCGGACGCGAAAATTCTGGGAGCTGATTTTTCGCATGCCATGCTGCAACGGGCTGCGGCGAAGGGACATGGCACGACGCTGCGCTGGATCGAAGCGGATGCGCTTCGGTTGCCGTTTCCGGATGGGCATTTCGATCTGGTGACATCGGCGTTTGGTTTTCGAAACCTCGCCGACTACGATGCGGGACTAGGTGAGATCGCGCGCGTCCTGCGTCCGGGCGGAGAGTGCGGCATTCTGGATTTCGGAGAACCACGCGGCTTGATCGGAGAGCTGTATCGCATCTACTTCAAGAAGGTCTTGCCGAAGATCGGGACGCTGATTTCGGGAGTGCGCGGGCCCTATGCGTACCTGCCAGCGTCCGTGGAGCGCTTTCCGGCGCCGGAAGAGATGATCGAACGCATGCGAAGAGCCGGTTTCGGCGAGGCTTCGTGGACTCCCTACACATTCGGAGTGGCGGGGTTGTATCTGGGCGTCAAGGATCAACGACCATAACCGCAGAGATCGCGGAGACTGGCAGGGCGCACCCCAGGTTCTACCGTTCAGAGGACATTCAAAATCAGGATAATAATCGAAGAAAAAGCCCTCTTTACTCTGCGCCCTCCGCGAACTCCGCGGTTTAATTTGCTTGGAAGGAATCGGTGAACGCTTCGAGATTCGTTTTCGTCATTACCCTCTCGTAATCATTGCCCAGAAAATTCTTCAGGCGGTCGGTGTTCATGACATATTGGCCTGTCATGTAGGGGACGGCGTCCGGGGGGATGGCGGAAATGTTGCGATTCCAGAGGATCTGCAGCACGAAGCGCATGCCCCACTCGCCCGGGACGCGCACCAGTTTGGCATTCGCGATCTGAAAGCATCGGGCAAAAGAGAGAGGTTCGCCACGTCCGGCTACATTCAGGATGTTGAGGCGTTGCGCCTCCGGTTCACGCTTGAGGATCCAGGTGATGAGGCGGGCCATGTCATCGACATGGACGAATTGAAGTTGATTGTCCAAGTATTTCTGACCATAGGGCAGCACGCAAGGAAGGCGTTTGCCAGCCTTACGCATGCGGGCGGCGCGCGGCCCTTTGCCGTTGGGAGTGCCGTGGAATGCTCCCATCAGGTAATTCTCGACGGTAGGGCCAGCAAAGATGTGGGGGCGAAGGATGAACACGCCGCAGCCCCGGAGGGAAGGCGAGCGCTGCTGCACAACCAGGTCGCTTTCCTTTTTGTGGATAGCATAGGGCAGCGTATGCGCGAGCAGAGGCGCGTCTTCGGTCACAGCGTTGGGCAAGTCGGATCCGTAGGCGGAGACGCTACTGGGAAAAATAAACTGGCGGACGATGGTTCCACCAAGGCGGTTGGCTTCGGTGATCGCTTCCATGACGCGGGCGGTGCCGGCGACGTTGATCTGCCACATGCGGTCGAGGTCGAGGACTCCAGTGCGCTGGGGATCGATGACAAATGCGAGGTGGACAACGGAGATGGGCTTCAGTTCTCGCAGAAGCAGGTGCAACTGAAGGGTGGATTCTTCCTTCCCGAGGTCGAGAGGGACAAAGCGGTCTACGGAAACAGTGGGGGGCATGAGGTCAACGCCCACCACTGTATATCCGGAGAGCTGTTCGAGAAGCCGGCGGCCAAGATTACCTGAAACACCGGTGACAAGGACGGTTGGCTTAGCCGTATCCATTTAGTCGGGGTCGTCGTCCTTGTCCCTCGATTGGGCGGGCGGCTTGCGTCCGTGTGGCATCACAGGCATGCCCGGGGCGCGAGTGGGGCCGAAGTAGGCCTCGTTGAGGTCAGCATTGTTCTGAAAGCCCTGCATGGCCTCGCGATAGCGCTGCGCGGAAATCTGGTTGCGAATTTCCGTTTTCACGGTATCGAGCGGCAGAGTCTCCTTGCTGACGACTTTGTAGATGTAATTGCCGCTGGGATCGGAGATGACTTCGGAAACTTCGCCGACCTTGAGGTCCATGACGGCCTGATGGGCGGCAGGAAGACTCGTGCGGCGGACTTTTTCCATCTTGGTGGGCGGAGGATTGCCAGGAAGACCGCCCGCGGTGAAAGCCTCTTTTTCCAGCTTTTCGGGATCTTCGCCTTTGACGAGGCGGGCATGCAGAAGGGTCGCTTCCTTTTTCATTGCTTCCTCGCCAGCCTTTTGTTGTTCCTCGGGGCTGAGCGTTTTCGTGGCGGCCTTGGGCGCGGTGGTCGCAGTCTTTGACGCCTCGGATGATGAGCCTGCTTTGGAAGCGGTCGTCTTCGGCGTGGCCGGGGGAGTTTCAATCCGCTTGCTGTGCGGAACGAAGATCCTGACGAAAGTGGCTTGTTCGAAGTTCGCGGCGTTCTTTTGATAGGAAGCCTGGATATCCTGATCGTTCACATTGTTGGATTCGGCCTGGAGCGTTTTGCTTAATTCCTGAGAAAGAATCTGCATGCGTGCGAAGCGCATGGCTTCATCGAAGTGGGGCGTTTTATCGAGGCCACGTTTTTCCGCAGCGGAGGACATCGCCAGCATGCGGGCATAGGCGGTGGCCAGTTGGCGACGCATGGCCGGCGACATTCCAGGTTGGAGGGCCTCTGCGAGTTTTTCGAATTGGCCGCGGGTGAGCACGGTTTTGCAGGCATCGCCAGCGAGCGTCGCATCAGCGCAAAAGCCCTTGATCGTAAGGACAGGATCGTCGGGGCCGACTTTTACTTCGGGCGCTTGAGATTCTGGCGCCTTGCCGGGTTCAGCAGGAGCGGTTGGCGCTCCATTTGGGGGAGCAGGGGCAGGTGGAGCCGGTTGGGCAGCTTGCCCACTGACGAAAGAGACAAGCAGAAGACACATGAGAAACTGACGAAACATGGAACAGAATCCTCCGGTAAGAAATGCGACATAATCCTAGCATGGCGAGCGGAGGATGGGGCAAAAGGGCGAGGGGTTGGCGACGGGCGAATCCAAAGCGATAATGGCGAATATGCCGGAAATGCAGGGCGCGTTCAGCTCCGACTCGATGCGGCGGGAAAAGCGCATCGTGGCGGGGAACTCGGTGTTGGCCGCGCTTCTGATCACCACGCTGAAGATTGTGGTGGGGCTCGCAACCCACTCGCTGGGGATTTTGTCGGAGGCGGCGCACTCCGGGCTGGACTTGATCGCGGCGATCGTGACTTTTTTTTCAGTGCGCGTCTCGGACAAGCCGGCGGATGCCGATCATCAGTATGGACACGGCAAGGTAGAGAGTTTTTCGGCGTTTATCGAAACCGGCCTGCTGCTGCTGACCTGCGTGTGGATTGTCTATGAAGCGGCGGAGCGGCTTCTCTTTCACAAGAAGGTGGAAATCGAGCCGAGCGTGGCTGCTTTCCTGGTGATGTTTCTCTCGATAGCCATCGACGTGTGGAGATCGCGGGCGCTCGGCAGCATGGCGAAGAAATATGACAGCCAGGCGCTGGAGGCCGACGCACTGCATTTTTCGACCGACGTCTGGTCGAGCGCGGTGGTTATTTTAGGACTTGCCCTGGTGTGGGCGGGGCGCCGCTTTCAGGTGGGATGGTTGCGGCAGGCGGATCCGATTGCGGCCTTGTTTGTAGCCTGCGTGGTGGTGAACGTAAGTTGGCGATTGGCCCGAAGGACCATGGATGCGCTGCTGGACGCGGCCCCGGCGGGGGTGCGTAATCAGATCCTGGACCGGATTGCGACGGTGGATGGAGTGCTGGAGGTTGAGCGGGTGCGGATCCGGAAGTCGGGAAACCATTATTTTACGGACGTGTCGCTGGGGATGGCGCGAAATTTCACCTTCCAACGATCCGAGCAGGTTTCCGACACCGTGACGGCTAGGGTGCGGGAGATTCTGCCGGATGCCGACGTGATGGTGCATTCAGTTCCGCGGGCCCGGCACAGCGAAAATATTTTTGACCGGATTCGCGCGGTCGCAACCCGCCACAACTTCAACGTGCATGACATCAGCGTGCAGGACCTGACCGGGGAGTTGCACGTGGAACAGCATCTGGAACTGGATGAACGACTCAGCATGAAGGAGGCGCACGACGAGGTTACGCGCCTGGAAACGGAGATGCGGGCGGAGATTCCGGAGATTGCGACGATCCTGACGCATATTGAGAGCGAGCCGGCGACGATTGAAAGCGGAGAACAGATCGTGCTTGAGCCGGGGTTGGAAAGGCGGCTGAGGGATGTTGTGAAGGATTTTCCGGAAGTGATGGACGTGCACGAATTTCAATTCAAGAAGATTCGTGACCGCCTCTACGTTTCCTGCCACTGCACTCTGCCCGACGATATGCCGCTGTCGCGGGTGCACGATGTGCAGACCGCGCTCGAAATCCGTTTCAAGCACGATGCGCCAGAGTTATTTCGCGTCTTGATTCATCCCGAGCCGGTGACGGACAACCGGCGGTAACAGGGTTTCTAGTCCCGAAGGGACGACCGATATTAGCCCAGCGCTTCAGCGCTGGGAAAAGTCGAACTAATGATCCGAGTCCCGGAGGGACGACCGAGTTCTTACGCATAACCTTTGGATAATGAAAGGCGCCATGATTGAAGCTTCGGTGAACTGGACGGACAACGAGCGATATGTAGGGTCGGCGAGTTCCCGCCACTCGCTCGTGATGGATACGGCGAAAGAGAATACCGCCAACAGCCCGATGGAGTTGGTGCTAATCGCGTTGTGCGGCTGCACGGCCTCGGATGTAGTAGGCATTCTGCGAAAGAAGCGCGAACCGTTCACCGGACTTGAAGTGCGGGCGAAAGGCGAAAGAGCGGACGGATATCCGGCCGTGTATACATCCATTCAACTGACGTACACGGTTCGCGGAGATGTAAGCAAGAAGGCAATGGAAGACGCGGTGCGGCTTTCGGAAGAGAAGTACTGCTCGGTTTCCGCGATGCTGGAGAAGACTGCCAAGATCACGTACACGATCGAGCACGCAGCGTGAAGCCTCCCGAACATTCACATGCACTGCGCGGCTATTTTTATATCGGGAGCGCGGCTCTGCTCTGGGGAATCTCTGCGACGCTGGGCCGGGCGGCATTCACGGGGCATCTTCTCCGAGGAGGAGCTTCGCTCGGAGCTATCAATCCTCTCATTCTGTCGCAAAGCCGGGTAACGATTTCGCTGGCCCTGCTGTTGCCGGTGCTGCTGGCGCGGCGTGGAGCGGCTGCGCTGACCGTTCCCGGGCCGGACCTGGTGCGGTTCATTCTTCTTGGTGTGCTGGGTGTGGCGGCCTCGAACTATCTTTACTACCTGGCGATCCAACGGACCAATGTTGCCACGGCGATCATCCTGCAATATACGGCGCCCGTATGGGTACTGCTGTACACGGTGGCGCGAGGAGCGCAGCGCCCGTCATTGCGAAGAACCGCGGCCGTGGGACTGGCGGTTGTGGGCTGCGCGCTGGCGGTAGGGTTTGTGGGCTCGGGCACCTTCCGGATCGACCCGCTGGGCGTAACCGCGGCGCTGCTGGCGGCATTCTCGTTTGCGTTCTACAACGTGGGCGGACACAGCGTGCTCGCACGCTACGACCGGTGGAAGGTATTGCTCTGGGTGCTGGTGGCGACGGCAGCATTCTGGATGTTGGTCAATCCTCCGTGGAAGATTGTGGCCGCTCACTATGGACGCGAGCAGTGGGGATTCATGGCGGTGTTTTCGCTGGTCTCCGTGCTCCTGCCGTTTTCGTGTTACTTCGCGGGGCTGCAGCACCTGGAGCCGACGCGCGCGGTAGTGGTCAGCTGCCTGGAGCCGGTGTTTAGCATTCTGCTCGCGGCAGTTATTTTGGGAGAGTTGTTGCGTCCGATGCAGACCATAGGAATTTTGCTGGTGCTGGTGGCGATCGTACTGATCCAGATGCCCGAACGAAGGGCACGCGGAGAAGAGCTGGTGGTCGAACCAATCGAGTGAGGACTCCCACCCTACTCCAGCCTCCTACCCTTCGTCTCCGGCAGCAAAGTAGCCATCAGACTGGCCAGCAAGAATGACGCTGCGCAGAGAAAGAAAGCCCAGTTCAATCCTTTCATGTCGCCGATGCGTCCGATGACAAACGGCGAGACGCAACTCATCGCCCGCGCTCCCGTATAAGTGAAGCCGAGACCGCGTGCCCGCAAACTCGTCGGGTAGATTTCGCTGCCGATGGTTCCGCAGCCAGAGAACCAGCCGGTGCTGAAGAACGCCACGATAGCACCGAGGACCAGCAGGGCGGCTTCAGAACGCGCCATGGCATATACCGGAATTAGAAGGGCGGCGACGAACAGGTACAGCACGAACGATCGCCGCCGGCCAAGACGGTCGGCCACCCAGCCAAAACTGATGTATCCGGGGAACATGCCGCACAGGTTAAGAACGAGGAGCAGCGTGGTTGTGCCCATGAGGCCAAAGCCGCGCCCGCCACGCGCGACAGGCAACGACAGATAGGCCGGCACCCATTGAAAAAGCCCCCACCAGCCAAACAGTCCGAAGAAATTGACGAAGAGTAGCGCGATAGTGCTGCCGAGATAGGGAGCGCGGAAGATAGCAAAGAATGATTCATTCCTCTGTGTCCTGTCTGTCCTCTGTGTTCTCTGTGGTTCAAGCTTTTGATCTAGTCCCTCGATCCGGCGGTGTTCGATCCACATTTCGGATTCGGGGACGCGGTTGCGGATCCAGAGCGTGACGAGGGCGGGGAGGATTCCGACGAAAAACACAGCGCGCCAGTTGGCATAACGAAGGACGATACCCGCGACCAAAGCAGCCAGCGCGTAACCAATGGCCCACGAACTCTGCACGATCGCGATCGCCTTGGCGCGAAGTTCGTCGGGCCAGGTTTCGGCGACAAGGGTGGCGCCGGTGTTCCACTCGCCACCCATCCCCAGGCCAAGGATGAAGCGGAAAACGGCCAGCATCAAGATTGAAGTGGAGAGACCTGAAGCGAACGAGCAGATCGAGTAAGTCACGATGCTGAGCATGAGGGCGCGCTTGCGCCCGATGCGGTCGGCGAGGAATCCGAACAGGACGCCGCCGATGCCCGAGGCCAGCAGCATCAGCGTAGAGAGCAGGCCGGCCGTAGCCTTGGTCATTCCAAGATCGCGCATGACGTGCGCCAGCACGAGCGCATAGAGCATGGCATCGAAGGAGTCGAGCATCCAGCCCAGCGAGGC
>OCTA010006305.1_pt1 | contig 10127 bp, 6 predicted proteins | sample 1538991 | NCBI WGS metagenome assembly OCTA01 (sample SAMEA3539302, study PRJEB22396) | soil metagenome | biome: tundra; feature: field; material: soil | place: USA | collected 2010-05 | depth 0.15 m | reverse complement strand
ATCAAAGCCGTGCGTAAACTGGGATGGATGGCCATTCCCAGCAGCACATTCACCAAGACCGATGCGCCGGGCGCCGTTACTCTCGATGGTGTGGGCCATGGTCATGGAATTGGCTTGTGTCAGCTCGGCGCTTCCGGCATGGCCCAGCACGGCAAAGACTTTCGCGCCATCCTCTCTCATTATTTTCCTAACACAACGCTCGGGTACATAAGCTCAGCTCTTCTGTAGCCTCCCCGCACGCCGTTCGCGACATGGCCACATTTGTTTGGAAACATTGGTGGGCGAATCCATCTACGTTTTCGAGCGGCTTCCCGCAGGCTTTTGGACATGTTTCTGCCTTTCTACAAGGTCGCATCCAACTCCAAGCCCTCAATCATCTCGGTCAGTGCCTTTTGCGCCGCGTCGCGCCTTTGTTGCAGGTCCGAGATCTCATGCTGTAAAGACTGCACCCGATCTTCCTGATCATTCAGTTCTCGCGCATAGCGTTCTACCAAGGCCTTCTCTTCAGAACTGCCTTTAAGTGCCTTCATGTTCTCGCGTACTCGTTGCTGATCTTCGGCAATGCTCGACATCTGCACCTTGCGCGCAGCGAGGTCGGCTTCGAAGGCGGCAATAGTGTTCTTTTGCCCCGCCACCTGTCGCAGCACTTTTTCAACCTCGGCATTGACAGCGTTCTGGCTGACAAAGTAATCGACTTGGCTGTCCGACACGTTGGTTAGCTGATATCGCGTTGAGACTGGCCGGTACTCTTTCACGCTCACGATTGTGGTTTTCTTAGGCTCGGCGTTCAGCCGGAAACGATGGAACGATGCGGTACTCTCCGCCGGCTGCGTTCCGTCGGCCAACTTCCACCCCTGGCGTGCGGGATGCTCAATCACCACGGTCCGCGCTGAGGTATCGCGGTCGCGAATGGTGTAGATGTGTTCCTCCCGCTCCTCGGTTATCTGGGTCATGGCGCCATGCGCGATCACGATCCTGGTGATCTTCTGTTTTTCCGACTTCTGTTTCTCGTCCACCAACAGGCCGAGATCAGCCGCGTAAGATAATAAACGCTTTTCGCCCGGCTTGATGGGATCCATCAGACCCTCACCCGCAAAGGCGTCGGTGTCGAGCACATTGAAACTGCCCCCGTCGAGTGTGAGATCGCTGCTGTTGTTGATCCAAAGAGCGCGCAGCACCGACGGTTGGGAAGGATTCCAGACCGAGACCTTCTCCGCGTCGATGCGCGTCTGGAGAATGGGCACCATCGCCGACTGGTTCTTGCGAATGGTGACGCGGTCCTTGAGCTTGTATTCGAACAGATCGCCGAGTTCTTGGGTTTGCGCCAAGGTGGTTGTGGTTTCAAGAGCCTGAGCTGCTGCCGTGGCGTCAAGACGGACGCCACCGCCAACTCTGTAAGCTCCGCCGCCGATGCCGCCACCGTGACCTGCTCCTACTCCGCCAAGGACACCTCCCGCCTGACCGCCGGCAACCCCACCTGGAACGCCACCGACTGAACCTGCAATTTTCGATGGCGCCAGAAGCTGTCCGTTAACGACTTCACCTTCTTCCATGGTGGCTTCATGCGTCTGCGGGGTGAGCATTGCGTTTTCTGGCAGCGGCACAACTGGACGCCTCGTGTAGTAAGGCTGAGACAACTCCTGGACGAACGACTGCGGCGCTCCCGCCACCAGGGACAACTCGACATTCTTCCAGTCTTCGCCAACCGTGTTGTCCACGATGGCCCAGCCTTGCAGCAGGGGCTTGCCTTCCTTTGGAACTACGATGCGGTACGTACACTTCCATACCGGAACTTCGCTGATATAGCTCACCAGCAGATCGCGGTCTCCTTCGCCCGCAGTCGAGATGACCATGCGCCGGACGTCCTGGTCGCGCGTCGATGCCACCAGGCCCAGATACCTTCCGACCTGTTCGTTGAGGTCCTTTTCCGCAATGCGGACGCTGGTGGCGGGATTCAAATCAAATACTCGGACTTCGCCGTTGTCGGTCACGAGGGAAAGCTGATTGACCGTAAGCTTTTGGCCGTCCTTAAGTGGCAACTCCCGTTGGTCGATGCTCAACAAACGGCCGGAGACGTTGGTCGATCCACTGCGCACTTCGAGGCGTGCGCCGCGGAGCGCATCGAGGAATTGGATGGTGTTTGGATTTTCGCCTACCGGGAGACGCAAAGAACCCAGCCGCCGTTCGAGCGAGGCTGTCGAGTTGTAGCTTACCCCGGTGATTCTTCCTTTCCCAAGATCCAACACCGTCAGAGACTTCAGCACGTCATTCAGTTGCGCCGTGGTGAAATCGATGTCAACGTCCTGATTGCCACGGATGCGGCCGGAATGTTCAAAATAGCCGACTCCATTTTTGTAGAGGATGACCCTTGTAACCGGTAGGCGTGCCGCCGAATCTGGTGCGGCAGTTGCCGTTCGAGCCGTTGGCTGTGCCAAAGTCTGGGCGTATGACATCGTGGCGAGTGCCAACCACAGCAGTGCGATTATGCGAAGACGCACGTCTCCTCCTTATAACTTCAATTGGTCACTGGTGTGCCAACGTGTGTCGAAGTTGCTTTCGCGGGCACCGTTCGCAGCGCTGGAGATTTAGACACCGACAATCAGAGATCGGACCGAACTACCACTCATTTCAATACAAGCGAAAATTGACCTCGATATTGACCTGAACTGGTACGGGATGTCCGTCCTTCATCGAGGGTGCGAACTTCCATTGCTGCACTGCCTCGATGGCTTTTTCGTCGAGACCCATGCCGAGCGACCGTTGCACGTGGATATCGCGCGGCCTGCCATCTGCATCTACGACGACCCAGAGCAAAACCGTTCCTTGGAACTTTGCCTTGCGGGCCTCTTCGGAATACTCCGGATCTGGATCGTAAATCGCGCGCGGTGCGGAAACCCCTCCGCCCACGCGATACGCGCCACCGCCGAAGCCACCGCCATGTCCGGGGCCAAGACCAGCGCCTACTCCTGAGCCGATTCCTCCGCCATTGCCACTCCCGATGCCGCCACCGAACCCGGTCCCGTTCGACGGCTGGAGGATCGCGGACAGTGGATTGCCTAACGGGGACGCTGGCGCAACGCTGAGCGCAGGCGGCGCTACGACCGTCGGCTCCGCGGGAAGCTTCGGCTGTTCATTGCGCACGACAATGGTTGGAGGTGTCAGTTGCTCCTGTGCAAAACGAGGCAGGCTGCCTTTTGATTCGGATATTTTGACTCGGTCGCCGCCACCTCCTCCACCTCCGCTTTTATCGATGGCCGGCGGCAGCACGTAGGGACTGATGTCCGTCAGCAGAACGCTGGACGTGTGCGGTGTGAGTCGCGTTTGCTTCGTCATCCAGAGTCCTGCGGTGGCGACGATTGCAACCAGCACCGCGTGGATCGCCGCTGAAATCGCGAAATTTCCGCGATGGACAGGGTAGGTGCTGTCGCCCGATCCAAACAGGGTCGGCATCATCTCGTCTAATTCCGCATCGCTCCGCGCTGGCGCCCTCTTTGTCAGCTCTCGGCGAACGCTGACGGACGCTGCAAATGACACAGCATGGCTTTGGCCGAGCAACTCCGCTTTCAGGGCCGCCTTGTATTCGGGATCGGGAAGTAAACGCAGTTTCGCCGCGATCCCCAATAGTTCACCGATCTTAAGATCCACCTTGGGTGGTGCCGAATCCGGTTCCGCGATCATCATCTCGATCGCATCTTCAAGCTGATCGGCAAGAGAAATACTAGCCATGATTGTTCCTTATTCGTTCGCGAAGGTTTTGCAATGCCCGCAGTTGAAGCTGCTTGATCGCACCCTCGCTGCGTCCCAATTCCGTCGCGATCTCGCGCAGGCTTTTCTGCCCGACAAAGCGTAGGATGATTACTTGTCGCTGATCGGCCGGCAGCGTGTCCACGAGTTGGTAAAGCATGGCCCGCTGCTCGACATCGTCCTCGGTCCCGATTTGATCGAGATCATCGGCGATGACCTCCTGTTGCTTTGCGGCGCGCTGCCAGCGGTCCGAGAGCACGTTCGCCGCGATCCCCAGAAGCCAGGCAACGAACGGCAAGCCCCGCCACTCGAACCGCGGCAGGCCGGCGAGCGCCCGCTGGAAAACATCCGCCGTCGCATCCTGGGCATCGTCGCGGTTGCCCACGCGATGTGCAATGTAGGCGTACACCCGTTCAAAATTGTCCTCGTATAGTTCGGCAAAGCGCGCCGGGTCCTCCCGCGCCGCCTCCACCTGCAGCCGCTCATCATCCTGGTTCTTCAGGTTCTCGTCTTCCAGCGCCTTCAAAGAATTCTCCGCGGCACTCGGTTCTTAATCACTTAATCCCGAAAAGAGACGGAAAAGTTACGGCGTCGGCGGACTATTTTGTCTGGGGGGATCCATGCAGGGAGTTGCACCCAATGGTTTCGATTGCGTGATGAATGGGGACTTCGTTTTCGACCAAGACTCTCAGCCAGCGAACCGTCGACGTGGTGGGCGTAAACGGGTGCAGGCTGAGAGTTCAATAGGACCTCGGTGTGCAAACTGCCCTGGGTTTGCAGCCCTGTGGCGCTTGATTCTGGCGCGAGAGTGGAAAAGTTGTTGATCTGACTATTGCCGCGGAACGGCACCTTTAGCTTTCTGGCGCTTATCGTTCTCCTGCCGAATTGCTTGCACGCTCGCTGCGACTGGCTGCCCGTACAGAGCAGCTACCCACTGTGGATTTCCCCAAGCTCGGTGCTCGAGAATGGCAGCGCGATAGTTGGTCAGGGCGAGGTCGGGCTCTTTGGCTTCCCATGCCGTTACTGCCAGGCCCATCTGCGCCTCAGCCCGAGCATCGCTACCCGCGTCATTGTTGGCGGCGTAAAACCGTTGCTGGGCACTCTCGTATTTTTTTTGTGCTGCCAGCGCCCATCCCAACTTCGCGCTGAGCGATCCGGCCTGCGGACGCTGCTCCACCGCTAACCCGATCAGGTCCGCCGCGGTCTGGGCATTGTTCGCGCGGTAGTACCACCACCCCAGGCGGCCCTGCACCAAAGGAATGTCGGCGTTCTCGCTCTTTACGAGTGTTTGCTCAAAGGATTTGGCAGCAACAGCATCACCGGCCAGTAGCTTCAGCCCTACCTCTTCCACCATGAACCAGTCGAGATCGGGTGCCGCCGGAGCGACGGAATCCAACCACCCGGCATAGCGGGCCGCCGCCTCTGGCGCAGGCAGCGATGCCGCTAACGAAGTCGCGTAGCGCGTGGCAATCACTTTCTGCTTCGGCTCGAATGTTAACGATTGCCGGTAAGCTTGCGCGGCAGCGGCGAAATTGGCTTTCTCGAAATGGATATCGCCTAGAACATTGAGCGCGGGAACGTATTTGGAATTCATGGCCAAGGCGTCTTTGACCTTTGCCAAAGCCTTGTCCAGCTCATCACGACTCAGAAGAGCCGCGGCTTCGTCCGTCAGCAATAGGTAGCCAACTTGCAACGGCTGCTGCTTCTGTTCCTTCGGCCAGTGTTCCGTTGCGATGAGGCGCTCAATTTGGACGATGCGCTCCTGTTCCGGCGGATGCGAGCGAAAATATCCTTCCAGCGTTTGCAGGACGACCTGGTTGACAATGCCAGCGGGCAACTCCACAACGGAAGGCTGCTGCCGCCGCCGGGCTTCGTAACGTCTCCATTCGGTCTCGAGTTTTTGAAACTGCTGAAACATACGGATCGCGCCTTCGGCCGAATACCCGGCCGCAACCGCAAGCTTCGTGCCTTCGCGGTCGGCCTCGAGTTCCTGCTCCTTGCTGTAGCCGGCCTGGAATACCTCGATGGGGAGGCCGACCACATTAATGACCATCGGCAGCTTGTTCACCCGGGCCTCGATCTGCGCTCGCTCGGCGCAATGCCCAAGTTCAACATGTTCCACTTCGTGACCCAGCACGTTGGCCAGCTCGTCCTCGGTGTCCATCAAGGTCAGCAGACCTTTGCCGATAAACACGTGGCCACCGGGAAGGGCGAAGGCATTCACCAGGTAGTCATCGGGAAGGTAATGAAACTTGTAGGGCAACTTGCGATGAACATGCCCAGTAACCTTGACCCCGACCCGGCTGACATAATCGGAAATGGTTCGATCCTCAGGCGTGTCGTTTTTCTTGCTGGCTTCCAGATAGTTCCGCGCCATCTCGTCGCCAACCGCGATCTCTTCCTTGTCGGAGATGCGGGTAAGCGAAACTGGCACGCGGGTCAATTCACGCTCGGTGTCTGCGACAAAATACAGGATGGGCGCCGGAGAAACCTGGGCTTCGACCCTTCGGCGCTCGCATACAACCAGCGCGGCGGCAGCGATAAGCAGGATGACGGCCAATATGATCCAGTGCTTCATAGGTATTGCCGGATGGCCTCCCGGTAACGCGAATAAAGGAATGACACCAGCAGGAGCGCTGAACCCATGCAAATGAAGGTCAGATAGCGGTCGCGGGGATTGAGTTCCCAAACATCGACCACGATGATTTTGCCTACCCCAAGCAGCAACAGCGCCAAGCCCGCGAGGCGGAAGCTGCGCTCGCCTACCCACAGCGCGAACAGAAAGACCAAGACGCCGAGAGCGCTCCAGCTCACGGTGATCAGTCCGCGGCGCATCTCAACCGCAAGCAGGGCCACAATCAGGCCGAGTGGCAAGAAGAAAAAGAATTGCTCAGGCCGGCGAACCAGTGCACGCAAGAATCCAGGCTCTGACTCGCCGGACTTTTCGCGCCTCCGCAGCTTGAATGCGAACCAGAGACCGGCAAACAACAACCCGGCTGTCACGCTGGTGCAAAGAGCGCGGCTGTACCAGAAGGGTCCTGGGAGATAACTCCGCTCGTAGAGGTTATGGAGTGCTCCACGAAAGGTCGCAGCGATCGCGAGGAACAAAGCCTGCTGCAGGAATAACTCGCGACCGCTTCTCCACGCAACAATCAGCAGGACCAGGGCGCACATCGCCCAGGCGGCAGCAACCCAGTCGAGATTCAACTCGAAACGCAAAAGAGCGGCTAGAGCAATCGCGCCGCACCACGCAGCAGTAGTGGCAACATGGAAGCGGCGCTCCAATGGGGGCTGCTCCGGCATCCGGGTCAACCATCCATAGACGTAGTACAGAGCCAGCACTAATGGGGATACCGTATACAGGCGCGGGCTCAGTCCTCCGGTCAAGGAGCCCGCATTCAGGTTGACGAAGAAGATGGCTACGAACGCGAGTGCCAGTATGATGTAGCCCTGCGCGCGAACATCAGTGAGATTTAGTCTCGTCCCGGCTTCGAGAAGGACTAAGGCCAGCACCAGCCAGGCCGGTGAAACACTGATTGGGCGGAATGCGTAGTAAGCCAGCAATATCAGCAGCAGCGAAGCCATCCAGCGATAGGCGACCGGCAGCCCCTTCGAGATACGCGGCCATGCTTCAGTCCCGGCGGAACTCCAGCGCGAAGCGGCATAGAACATTGCCGCGATAAGGCTTACTGTCACCAGTCGTTGGCTCACATGACCCCATACTGCGGAAGTGAGCAGATTGGTGCTCAGCGTGGCTACGAACGCACAGGCAAAGTAAAAGTGCGCTTCGAATGGTAGTTGTTCAAGCTTGAGCCGGCTGCCAATTATCAGCAGTGCCAGTCCAAGGATCGACCATGCCAGCGCTGTTAGAGACCGCGGGAACGCAGCCCAGGCACCGACAAACAGCAGAAAGGCGCCGACGAAGGAGAAGCGGTGCATCACCGTTCGATCGACGATGTGTTCGAACAGCTCAGGCCAGCGGCGTACCACAATGTGAGAGTTGGCAAAGAAGACTAGCGAGGCGACCAGGCACAATATCGCCAGTTTTGTGTCGCGTGCGGCGGGTACACCGTAGTAACGGAATCCGAAGAGCCAGCCCGCATCACCCGACAACAGATAAATCGGGACCAGCATCGAGGCGATCATGCCCAACCGGCGGAAAAGGATCTCGCGCGTGAAGATGCCGGCCAGTAGCAAGGACTCCGCCTCGAGCAACCACAGCGCGTCCAGCCGCGCACCGGTGAAACGGAATGGTATGGCCGCCACCAACAAGGTCACGCCGATGGTGGCGAGGATGAGGAACGCAGCGCGGCGGCGGCGCGTGATGGGCAGCAGGCTCAGCCCCAGTTCGACTGTTCCCATCACCAGCAAGGCCCAGAACGCCCACTCTGGATGTACCGACTGATACTTCATCAACCCAAGCAGGGCAACTGAGTTGAGTAGGGCAGCGATGGTCGAGACCTTCTCCTGGCGCTCATCGCACTTGCGAATGATGTAGGAGATGCGAAATACCGCCCAATAAAACAGCAGGATTGCCGTGCTGGTGAGGAACTCAGGGAACGGATGTTTGTGGCTCCCCATCGGTTCGATAATGCGGCGCAGCCACCACCAATGGTTGCCATAGGCAGCAACGATGCCGAAGATTTCCAGCTCGAACCACTGCGTTCGCCACACGATGACGACCAGTCCCAGGGCCAAAATGGCTCCAGCGGTAAGGCTGTACACCGTGACTTGGCTGATTGTAAGTGTGGAAAAAGCCAGCAGAAATGCGAGGCCAGTAACCACCTGCGAGCGATAGCGGAGGGTGTGTGCCACCATAGCCACGGCGACAACCAGCATCAGCACCAGGTCGGGCGCCTGCGAGGTGAAGATCCGCGTGGCCTCGACGTGGTACATGGCATACGCGGTGAAGAAGGTCAGTGCCCATCCACCGCCGATGCCAGCGCGACCCAGGATGCGATATCCCGGCTTTCGCTCCATGAAGACCCCGCCAAGCAGCAGCGCCGCGCTGACTAGGACACCAACCAGGACCTTCCCCGCCGGTCCTACCTGCCGCAGTTGGTAGGCTAGGAAGAGGGCCACCCCGATCACCAGGATGACAATGCCGATTTTGTTCAGCCAGTTCGCGCCGAGAGCTTCTTCAAGATCAAGACCACCCTTGAGCCTTTCGAAGAGAGTCGGCCCAAGCTCGACGCCAAAAATGGGCGGAGAGGAAGCGGGAATCTCTGATTGCGAAGGCGCATGGAGCGCTTCTGATTCTGCCCTTCGCATCGCCGCTTGCAGAATTGGGGACGGCACTTCGGCTTCGCCCGATGGCAGAGGTCCTGTGACCTCAAGAGTGTCCTGTCTTGGTTCGCTAACAGACCTCTGAGGCGTTGGAATTGCGGCGGTCGCCACAGGTTCGGTATGGACAGGGCGGCTGAAAGCTGGTGTACGGCCGTAAGCGGTGCCATTCCGCAGCTCTTGCAGCGCGGATTCCAGCTGAAAAACGCGTCTGGTCAGATCGGCCCAACGCTCTTCGTTCTGCTCCCGCTTTCGCTTGCGCCGCGGGCGCGCGACGAACAGCCAAACCCCCAAGGCCACTACCGACACGATCAGTAGGAAGGAGGAGTCCATCTTGAAGTTGGTTCTGGATTACGATGCCGATTATCGCACCATCCTGCCGCCGCTGGCGATGTAATCCCAAAACGGGATGCAGTGAAGCACCAGGTCCACTCAGATTAGTGTTCGAAAATTGCCATATCGAACGCAATTCCAAATGCAGGCTCAGTTGGGCAGATTGGTTACGCGGCGCCGGTAGTGTTGGCAGTTTTTGTATGGGGCTCATGACATAATGCGATGTTCAGGAGGCACATGCGACAGCTTCGCGTTGTCGTCGTGGCGTTAACTCTGCTTTCCGTAGCAGCGGGGCAGTCGTTGCGGGTTGATGACCATGCGTCCATCCGCATGCGCCAACGACTGACAAGGATAGTCAACAGACGATGGAGAATGAAACACGAACAAACGCTACCGGCAGTCTTACCGGCAGTTGGCCTTGCGTGTACTAACAATCAGTGACTTGCAGCGCCGGGAGGCACCTCTAAGTAGTTGGAATCACTGTTAATTTCGGCCCTGAAAAGGCTGGCGTCGGCGGTTCAACTCCGTCCCTGGCCACCACATTTCAAAGCACTTACCTCGAAACACTCGATTTGCCCTAGCCCACAATATGCCCACAAAACGAAGGCATCACCTAGACAATGAGGTTCGTTGTGAGGTTTTTCTCGGTCCATGAGCCCTTTAACAATTGGGCCAAGAACATCCCCTGAGCCTCCAGCTTGGCCGGTGTAATGGCCTGCGCATAGAGGTCCAGAGTGGTTTTGATGTTGGAGTGCCGGAGTAGTTCC
>OCTA010006304.1_pt1 | contig 10127 bp, 9 predicted proteins | sample 1538991 | NCBI WGS metagenome assembly OCTA01 (sample SAMEA3539302, study PRJEB22396) | soil metagenome | biome: tundra; feature: field; material: soil | place: USA | collected 2010-05 | depth 0.15 m | reverse complement strand
GTCTGGCTTATCTTCTCCACCTTCCTGCTCACAATGCTGGGCACGCTGCTCACCCGTGCCGGCCTCGTCAGTTCGGTACACGCTTTCGCACAGTCATCGATCGGCACCTGGTTCGTGGTCTTCATGGGAATCGTGCTCGCGGTGTGTATCTTCACATACGTCCTGCAGCGCAGCCACTTGCAGAGCGAGCAACATATGGAGTCGCTGGTCAGCCGCGAGTCGAGCTTCCTGTTCAACAATCTGGTGCTCCTTACCGCATGCTTCGTAATTCTGTGGGGAACCCTCTTCCCCATCCTTTCGGAGTACGTTGTCGGCAACAAGGTCACAGTGGGCGCGCCTTTTTATAACCGCGTTGCAGTTCCCATCGGCCTGTTCCTGTTGTTCCTCACCGGCGTGGGACCGCTGCTCCCCTGGCGCGCAACATCTTTGAAGAGCATCAAGCGCAATTTTGTGCTGCCGGTTGTTGCGCTCTGGGCAACGGTGATTGTCTGCCTGGCCGTTGGCGTTCGGCCCTGGAAAGACGGCGCATTCTCGGCCGGTGACTTCTATGCCCTGGTGGCCTTCGCAGTTTCCGCCGCCGTCATGACCGCCATTCTTTCCGAGTTCCTGCGCGGCGCAGGTGTCATCTCCCGCCAGACCGGACGCAATCTTCTGGTGGGCATCTGGCTGCTTACCCGGCGCAATACACGCCGCTACGGCGGTTACATCATTCACATCGGCGTCGTTATTGTTGTTGTGGGTCTAGCAGGTTCCGCCTTCAACCAGAACCAGGAGCGCGAACTGGGCCTGCACGACAAGTTGATGATTGGCCCCTACACGCTTGAGCAGGTTGGCGCCACCCAGGACTCGAATCTCAACTACAACTCCGAGTACGCCATGCTGGACGTTTATAGGGACGGAAAGAAGCAGTTCCAAATGACCCCCGAGAAGCGCGTCTACCTGGTCAGCAATCAGCCGCAAACCATGGTGGCCATTCACTCGCTGCCCAGTTGGGACCTTTACGTGGTGTACGAGGGAACGAACCCCGATACCGGACAGCCCATCATCAAAGCCTTCCTCAATCCACTGGTCGGCTGGATCTGGGCGGGCCTGGTGATTCTGATCTTCGGTACCTTCGTGGCTCTCGTTCCCAGCCTGACCCCCGCCACCGCCTCACTCCGCGTCCCCGCAACCCGCCCTGCTCCCATTGAGCCCGCGCTGAAAGGGGGCGACTGATGGGTACTCCTGCACGCTTCACTTTTTGGATCAAGTCTGTTCAAGCGCTAGCGCTGGCCGTCGCCGTCTGTTTCTCGCTCGGCGCAAGCGACTCCAGCGCCCGTTATCACGACCTGAACCACCGCCTGATGTGTACCTGCGGATGCGCACAGCTGTTAGGCGAATGCAACCACGTTGGCTGCACCGAGTCTGGTCAGGAACTCTCTGAGTTGAGCACCGCCATCTCCACAGGCATGAGCGACAAGCAGGTCTTCGCATCGTTCACAGCCAAGTACGGCGCGACTGTACTGGCTGCACCCACCACGCAGGGGTTTGACCTGGTGGCCTGGATCGCGCCTTTCGCTGTCTTTGCCGCTGCGCTGCTGGGCACCATTCTGCTGATTCGGCGCTGGGCAGGTCTGGCGGGCGCAAAGGCCCGGGCAGCCGCGCTCGAACCGGTAATTGACGACCCGGCTGACCGCGAACGCAAGGAAAAGATTCGCCGGGAAACTGGCGTCGACGGAGGCTTTTAAGCCATGACAGAAACCCAAGGGCTGATCGCCGGGCTGTTTCTCCTGTTCGCCCTGCTTGTTTACACCTTCTGGCCGGAGAACGTCTTCGCCAGCCAGCGCGAAAAGACTCGCCTGGACTATCTGCTGGAACGCAAGGAGCAGCTCTACGAAAACCTGCGCGACCTCAACTTCGAGTACCGCGCCGGCAAATACCCTGAAGAAGACTTCAATGTGCAGCGCGCAGAGCTTGAAAACGAGGCGGCCCAACTAATGGCCGAAATCGACCTCCTGCAACAAGCTTGATCTCCGAATAGGGCTGTCATCCTGAGCGAGCGTAGCGAGTCGAAGGACCTGCGGTTGTCTTTGCTCTTCTCCATAATGACCTAACATTGTCACACTCATAGGACGCTCTCACGAATATGAAATCGACCCAGTTTGTATTTCGCACTTTTGCTACGAGCCTGCTGTTCGCGGGCGCCTTGGCGCAGGCAGCAACCGTCACCGGCACGGTAACCAACAAGACCAACGGCAAGCCTGCCGCAGGCGACACCGTTGTGCTGGTAGACGTGCAGGCCGGCATGGGCGAAGTAGCCCATGCCACCACAGATGCCAAGGGCCACTATTCGCTCACTGAGCCCGGCAGCGGCCCCTACCTTGTTCGTGTCACGCATCAGGGCGCCGGCTACTTTATTGCCGCGCCACAGGGCGCTACGCCCGGCGACATTCCGGTTTATGACGTGGCTGCCAAGGTGCAGGGCGTTTTCATCGAGGCCGATGTCATCGAGATCGAGGCCGACAACGGCCAGCTCAAGGTGAGCGAGCGGTACTTCGTTCACAACACCAGTTCCCCGCCGACGACCCAGTGGAGCAAGCGTTCCTTTGAAATCGTCATGCCCGAGGATGCGGTGTTGAATGACGTGGGAGCGCAGCGGCCCGGCGGCTTGCCCACCAATGCCAAGCTTGATCCTGACGGCCCCAAGGGCCACTTCTCCTTCAACTTTCCCATCCAGCCTGATGACGGCGACAAGGACACGCTTTTCCAGGTCAGCTACAACGTGCCCTACAGCAGCGGTAAATACAATTTCAAGTCCGTGATCACCATGCCGGCCGATAACGTGGCCGTGCTCCTTCCCAAAAGCATGACCTTCAATGCTGGTTCTGGAGCACCCTTCAAGTCCGTGCAGGAGGATCCCGGTATCCAGACCTTTCTGATCAAGAATGCGGTTCCCGGCAAGGAAATCGAATTCACAGTCTCGGGTACCGGATCAATACCACGAGAAGCGCAGGGCGCCGCAAGTGGCTCGCAAGCCGACACCGGAGCACAGCCCGGCAACCAGCCCGGCGGCGGCATCGGAAACCCCATCAACACGCCTGACCCGCTCTCGAAGTACAAATGGTGGATTCTCGGCGCCCTGGCCCTGCTGCTGTCTGCCGCTGCTGCCTTCCTGCTGCGCAAACCGCCGACTACGGAAGCATCTGCGCCGACCGCTGCAGGAGGCGGGTTCGCGGCTACTGCCGCGCATGCCAGCCCAACCATGTATCAGCCTGTTGGAACAGCAGCCAGCAAGAATGCATCCCTGCTCAATGCACTTAAGGAAGAGCTCTTCGCCGTGGAAAGCGAGAAAATCTCCGGCACCATCACACCCGAGGAATACGTCCAGATAAAGGCCGCTCTTGAAATCGTGCTGAAGCGCGCATTGAAACACAACTCATAGCTTCCAGCATTTCGCGGTTGTCTAGCTCTTCGGGTGCCCAGGTCTCGTCCGCCGCGGCGGATGAAACCTGGGTTTCTACTTCACTCAACTACAAAACACGTGAACCTCGTGGCCGCAGAAGTAGAATTGGTGCAACGCAAAAGCTAGAGACTGGAAGCTAGCAGCTAGAGGCTGATCTTGAAGACTCTTCTCCGCACTCTTCTTTATTTCGCGCTCATCGTCTGGCTGGGCGCGGAGATCTTTTTCCCTATCGTCGCGGCCATCACCTTCACCACGCTGCGACCTGACACCCACACTGCGGGCATAATCGTTGGCCAGTTGTTGCGCATCCTTCACGGGATGGGACTGGTCTCTGGAATGGTGACTCTGGCACTGCTCGCACTCGCTCCTGCCTGGAGCATCTACAAACCGCGAGCGGTGCTTGCGCCCATGGGCCTCGTGGTGCTGATGATCGCCTTCACTGTCTACTCGCAATTCGTCATCATCCCAGCAATGGAGCGCGATCGCATCGCCGCCGGCGGAGCAATCGATCAAGCCGACGCAGCAAATCCCAGCCGCATCCACTTCAACAAACTCCACAATCGCAGTGAATACGTCGAAGAAGCCATCCTGTTATTGGGACTGGCGACGGTAGTGCTTATCGCTCGCGCAGAGTCGGCTTAGGAGAATCTTAGGCATCAGCAGTTTCCTTCCACTTGGCCTGCGTCAAATGTTGACCACTATCCACTGCACACTGTTCACTGTTAACCGTTCCTGTATCATCGTAGAGGCCCTCGTGCGCGCATCTCATCCTCAAAGGGCCGCAATGGAACAATCATGAAAACCGGCATTATCGGCCTGCCGCAGGTAGGCAAAACATCGTTGTTCAAGATTCTGACCAAGGCCCGCCTCGAAGAGCGCAGCCATTCGCGCCAGGAGCACATCGGCGTTGCCCGCGTGCCCGACGAGCGACTGGAAAAGCTATCGGCCCTGTACTCACCCAAGAAGACCACCTTCGCGTCTGTTGAGTTCGTTGACGTGGCCGCGATTGGGCAGGAGGCGCTGAAAGAGACTGCGTTCCTCGCCAGCCTGCGCCAGGTAGACGCACTGATTCACGTGCTCCGCGCCTTCGAGGACGAGTCAATTCCCCACGTCGGCGCAATCGATCCGCTGCGCGACATCAAGAATGTCGAATTCGATCTGATGGTCAGCGACCTGACTCAAATTGAAAAGCGTCTCGAACGCCTTGAGAAAGACCTTAAGAAGGGCCGGACCAGCGAGTTGGAGCGCGAGCAAGCCCTCCTGATCCGCTCGAAAGAGTCGCTGGAAAAAGAGCAGCCGCTGCGCGAATTGGAGATGACGAACGAGGAGAAGAAACTCATCAAGGGTTTCATGTTCCTCTCGCAGAAGCCCATCCTTTACGCCCTCAATATCGGCGAAAGCACTACGCTCGGCACCGACCTCGACGCTGCGGTCAGCCGCTTGAAGCTGGATGAGGTCGCGCATCGGCCCAACGCCGGCGCAACCGCCATGTGCGGCAAGGTTGAAGCCGAGTTGGCAGAAATGGACGACGAAGAAGCGGCTGAGTTTCTGGGGAGCTACGGGCTCAACGAAAGCGGCCTTGTACGCCTGATCCGCAAGAGCTACGAGCTTCTCGGGCTAATCAGCTTCTTCACCGCCGGCGAGGACGAGTGCCGCGCCTGGACGGTGCCCGTGGGCTCAAAAGCGCCGCAAGCTGCAGGAGCCATCCACTCCGACCTTGAGCACCACTTCATCCGCGCCGAAACGATTCGCTGGGACAACCTGCTGGCCGCGGGCTCTGAAGCTGCCGCGCGTTCAAAGGGCACGTTGCGCCTTGAAGGCAAGGAATATATTGTGCAGGACGGCGACGTCATGCACATCCGGCACAGCGGCTAGAGCCTGATGCTGAAAGTTTCCTTAATCCTCGGCGTCATTGCCGCCTTGGCCGATGTGGCTGGCGGACTGGTGCTGGTGCGCGCTCGCGGTGTCGAACGCTACCTGCGCTACTTCGTAGCCCTTGGAGCCGGCTTCCTGATGGCCGTCGCTCTGCTTGAAATGGCTCCAGAGAGCCTGCGGCTGAACTCGCGCCTGGGCCCCATCCTCATCATGGCCGGCTACTGCGTCGTGCACCTGCTGGAACACACCATCAACTCCCATTTCCACTATGGCGAAGAGACGCACCACGGAGAGTTGGTCACTCGGCATACGGGCAACGCGGTCCTGGTTGGCCTCAGCGTGCATGCGCTCTTTGACGGGGTGGCCATCGGCTCGGGCTTCGTCGTTTCCAACTGGCTGGGATGGCTGATCTTCCTGGCCATCTTTCTGCACAAGGCGCCAGAGGGCTTCACCATGGCCTCTGTGATGCTGGCCAGCGGGCGTAGCCGCACCATTGCCCTCTATTCCGCGGTTGGGTTAGCCGCGGCCACACTTCTGGGCGTATTGGTGATTGAAGTAGTGCCGAGTTGGCTGCCTTACGGCTTGCCTATTTCAGCCGGCGTAGCAATCTACGTTGGTGCTACGGACTTGGTCCCGGAAGTCAACCGCGAACCAGGCATCCGCATGGCGCTGGTTTTCTTTGCAGGCGTCGGCGCATTTCTATTACTGCGGATGTTGTTGCCTGCTCTGTGAAATGAATTAGAACGCCTGGGTGCCCCATCCTTGAGGCGTCTTTGTTTTTGCCGCAAAGGTGGGATAGCACGAACCCATGCCAGCCCTAATCCCGCCGCAAACCGAATCGATTCGCGTAGAGTCTCGCCAGCAGGCGCGCATAATCGACTGCGACCCTGACGCTGGCTTTGCTCGCGCCGCGGTATCTCTGCCCGAAGGAAAACGGAACCTCCTCCACCGATCGGATGTGACCGCGCACCAGAACCTCCAGCAGCAGTTTGAAGCCAGCGCTCTGAAATGGTATCCGCTCAAGGCATTCGCGACGAACAAGAAAGAAGCCCGACATAGGATCTTTGGCGCGGAGTCCCGACCGCTGAATGGGCCACGTCACCCATACTGCGGCGGCTGAAATCAGTTTCCTCACCAGATTCCAATCGCGCATGCTGCCACCTGCCGTGTACCGGCTGCCAATCACCAAGTCGTGGCCGGAATAAATTGCCGCGATCAATGCGGGCAGAAGCTCTGGGGGGTGCTGAAGATCGGCGTCCATTACGCCAAGAATTGCCGCATCGGTGTTTTGCCAGCCGTAAAGAACCGCCCCCGAAAGTCCCCTTTGCCCCTTACGCACCAGCAGGCGAACTCGCGGGTCCTTTTGCGAAATCGCAGAGACAATCTCCTCGGTTCCATCGCGGCTGTCGTCATCAACAACCAGAATTTCGTAGCGAATCCGAAGAGGGTCAAGAACGGAACGTACATGATCCAGCAGCCCGCTGATATTCTCAGCCTCGCGCAGCGTTGGAATCGTCAGCGCCAGCTTCTCTGGGGTAGACTCTGCCTGTCCCGCCGATGACATGGCGTGCGTTGCCGGGCCGTCCACCGGCATGTACGATGGTTCTATCACGATCGACGACATGCTGAGCCTGAGTATACGGGAGTTATGGTACTAACACGCAAATTCCTGGTCAACCTTCTGTTGGTCATCGGCTTCACCATGCTCGGCTTCGGCGTGATGGGGTACCACCCAGGCATCGAAGATGACGCCATGTACCTCTCCGCCGTCAAAAGTGATTTGAATCCCGCACTCTACCCGCACGATGCCGATTTCTTCCGCCTGCAGCTTCAGGCCACATTCTTCGACAAATGGGTTGCCGGCTTCGTACACCTGACCGGCATCTCAATTGCCACTACAGAATTGCTCTGGCAATTGGCGTCAATCGGGCTTATCCTTTTCGCCTGCTGGAGTATCGCGCGCAGGTTGTTTGCCGAGCAGCGCGCGCATTGGGCTGGTGTTGCCATGGTCGCCGCCATGTTTACCCTTCCAGTCTCAGGCACGGCCCTGTATCTGGCCGACCAGCATTTGCATCCGCGAAACGTAGCCACTGCTCTTATCCTGCTGGCCGTCTCGCGCATACTGGCAGGCAAGCGCTGGCATGCTGTGCTCTTGCTCCTGCTCGCCTTTCTGATGCATCCCATCATGGCCGCAATGGGCATTTCCTTCTGCTTTTTCCTGGCCATGGCCCTTTCGGAGCCTGTTCATGCGAGGTTCCGTTCGTGGCGCGGCGCTAGACGCACTTCTGCCCTGGCCGCCTTTGTCCCTCTAGGATGGATCTTTGAGCCACCAAGTCCGGTATGGAAAAAAGCCCTGGATACGCGAACCTACTATTACCTCTACAAGTGGCAATGGTACGAGTGGCTGGGCGCGCTGGCCCCGCTATTTCTGTTCTGGCTGCTTTGGCGTGTCGCACGTAGACGCGGCGAAACTGTCCTGGCCCGTTTCGCACTGGCTGTATTCGCCTACGGAGTCTTCCAGCAGGCCGTTGCCATGCTCATGCTTGGCTTTCCATCCCTGGTCCGGCTCACGCCCTTGCAGCCCATGCGCTACCTTCACCTCGTCTATTTCTTCCTCGCTCTCACCGCCGGGTGCCTGCTGGGAAAGTACCTGCTAAAAGCCAGCGTCTGGCGATGGGCGGTGTTTCTGCTCATCGTCAACGGCAGCATGTTTGCCGCCCAACGTGCTGAGTTCAGCAGCAGTCAGCATATTGAGTGGCCAGGGCGCGAGCCGTCTAATCCGTGGCTGCAGGCCTTTGCATGGATTCGCGCAAATACTCCAACCAACGCGTACTTTGCCCTTGATCCGCGCTACCTTGAAGCTCCGGACGAGGACTACCACAGCTTTCGCGCGCTTGCCGAGCGCAGCCAGTTGGCCGACGCCATCAAGGACACGGCAGTAGTAACCCAGGTTCCCGAGTTGGGTCCGGCATGGGATCGCCAGGTCGAGGCTCAAAAAGGCTGGAAAAACTTTCACCTTGCCGACTTCGAGCGCCTGAGGACCGAGTTTGGCGTGGACTGGGTCTTGGTCTCGTTTCCGCCGCCCGCGGGCCTCGCCTGCCGCTGGCACAATGACACCCTCTCAGTATGCGAGATTCCGTGACTCCGATTCGGCCTCGCGAACCCCATGCAGTCTAAATGCTTTGCGCATTGAGGCCATTTCCGCGAGAATGATTAAGACACCCTCTAGAGCTGTTCTCCAGTTTGCAGGGCTTTTCTAAGGGATGTGCATGGCGGCTTTTTCTTGAGTAAGAAGCCACGCAACAATAAGGGCTTAATTCACCGTAACTGGAGAACCGCTCCACCGGCACGGAGACCGGGCAATGCTCAACCTTACTCAGCGACTGATTATCGGCTGCGTGCTACTTGCCTGCCTTACGACCGGGCTCGTGGCTGTGACTCACCGCGCCTTGGCAGCGGCGGGGCAGTCTACTCTGGCTTACTGCTTTGTTCTGGCCGCATTGCTGATCGAGATCTGCACAATCTACTTCGTACTGAGTCCCATCCGCGCGCTGGCTCGCGATGCGCACCGCATCGCCCAGGGCAATCTTGAACATCGTGTTGAGTGGAGCAGCCGCGACGACTTCGGCGTGCTGGCCAGCGAGCTGAGCCGCATCGCCGTCAGGCTGCGCGAACTGCGCGATTCCGAAGCCGGCCGCCGGCAGATGGAGTTTCAGCTCTCCGACGCCGTGCTTCAATCCATCTTTGAGCCCATCATTGTCACTGACGGCAAGGGCCATGTGTTGAAAGTAAATCAGGCAGCCGCAGAACTTCTCGGCGAAGCCGCCGGCGACCGCATGGCACTCGCCAATACACCCGGCGGTGACAAGATTCTGAGCGCCATCCGCGGCGCTGTCTCCATGCAGAAAGCCGTGGCAACCGAAGACGAAGCCTCCATGCTGCCCATGCGCATCGGCAAGCAGGAGCGCAGCTACCGACTGCGCACCACGCCCATGCGCGACTCCGAAGGCCGCCTGCTCGGCACCGTAACAACACTCGAAGACGTGACAACCCTGCAGGATACTGACCGCTTCAAGACGCAATTCATCGCCGTCGCCAGCCGCAAGCTGCGCAATCCCCTGCTTCAGTTGCGCCGCGGCCTCTATGCGCTGGCTCAGGGCTTCGGCGGAGAGCTGCTTCCATTGCAGGCTGAACTTGTGGCCACGGTCGTGAATGAAAGCGAGAAGCTGGACGATCTGATGGGCGACCTGATCGAGGTGGCCGAACTTGATACCGGAAAACGCGAACTTAAACTCGAACGGGTGCGCCCGCTGCAAGCACTGGGAGAGGCCCGCGACCGTTATTGCGACGAAGCCGCTCAAAAGCGTATCCGCGTCGAAGTGAACGCCTACGCCGACCTGTCCGTTGTGAAGGCGGACCGGCGCGCGTTGCGTTCCATCCTCGACAACCTGCTTTCGAACGCCCTCCGCTATACACCAGCGGACGGCGAGATTCTTCTGGCCGCCGAGGAGATCAAGGACTTTGTCCAATTCACAGTGCGCGACACGGGCCGCGGCATCGAAGCGGAACGGCTGAGCACCATCTTCGATCGCTTCAATACCTTCTCTGAAAAAGGTTCCGGGCTCGGCCTGGCGCTGGTCCGGCGTCTGGTCGAGTCTTTGGGCGGCCAGATTGCCGTCGAGAGCCGCCTGGGCCACGGTACTACATTCCGATTCACTCTTCCGGTAGCCGTTGTGGGTGACGTCCGGCATCCAGTTGAGGTGGGCTGAGCCATGGCCGAGATCGTTCTGGAAAAGAAGCCGGAAGCCGC
>OCTA010006303.1_pt1 | contig 10128 bp, 11 predicted proteins | sample 1538991 | NCBI WGS metagenome assembly OCTA01 (sample SAMEA3539302, study PRJEB22396) | soil metagenome | biome: tundra; feature: field; material: soil | place: USA | collected 2010-05 | depth 0.15 m | reverse complement strand
CGAGATTGGTCAGTGACTGGAGTTCAGACGTGTGCTCTTCCGATCTAAGACGAGAGGGAAGAGGCGGACAGGAAAACAATCTCCAAACACAGTTAATAGTATACAACCGCAACAGCGTTAATCCAGCTCCCATCTCGCACAAAATAAATCTGAAAAAAAATAAAATATTTTTTGTAAACCGCTTGACACCTGCGATGGCTATTTTGTTGTTTAGTTACTCACACAAAATAAATAAATTCCTGCTAACCCAGGAACCTGAAACCACAATAGTAGATAGGAGTAACAGTATGAACCGTTCGAAAAAGACCAATCGTTCCGAGACCAAGCCACTCAGATTTCACATGCCAAAAGGCTACAAAGCGTATCCAGGCTCAACGAACGATTTAATCGATATCGTTGATACCATGACCGGCGTTGTATGTCCAGTTCTCAGAAATCAGATGAAGTACGCACAGAAATTACTTGGAGTCTTCGCATGAGAAAATTCAAGTTTGGAAATGATCCCCGTTTGAAAAGCATCATCGAATTCGCCATCCAGAAGAAATGCGGAATGGCTATCGTAAAAGACCAGGGCGTTTACCTGCTGGCAGTTCACAAACAGCCAGATCCGAAAGATCCGAAAGGAGAGATGGCAATCGTGAAATACGCTAGAGGATTTCATCCGAAATTCGATGTCGATTGGTACGACAAAGTCTCCGGTGATGACTTCGTAGTCCCTGTCAGCGACCGCATAATGTCAAGATTAAAGGCAATGCTGGATAAGCCCAGCATCAAGTTTTTGCACGTAAAGATAAATCAGAAATCAGTCAGTTTTACAGGAAAAGCAGCATGATGAAACCTTATGGACTTGACCAGCTACCCAGATGCCAGAGATCATATTTCTTGGCTCCTGATTTAATGGACATGAAGAACTATGCCCGCAAGCCGAGCGTAGGATTCTTCTGCAAGAAATCCGGTGATTTTCCGACCATGAGGAACCCGATTGCTAAAGCCCAGTCCCGCAGGTACATCAAGAAGTTGGCGAGGAAGGCTGGCAAAGAGTTTATCAGAAAGGAACTCGCATCGATTTGTTAAATGCTTATTGTAGCTCGGAGTAACATCCGGGCTGGGGCTAAGTACGGTCGAATTAAATAAGAGAAAAGCCCGAAAAAACGACCAAAGCAAATATGAGGACCACACGATGCAGATAGCTACGGCACAGATGAGAGATGTCCGTCCAGAATACTGGATGGAATACGGTTCGAAGTTACGTGAGAAAGGAATTCATGTCCCATTGCTCAGAGCGGTGGACAAAGCAACAGCTGAATGTCTGGCTGACGGGATGCTCGATCTTGTCATTAAGACGGCAGAAGGAATCAAGGCAATAGGTGAAGTGAAGGCGGTGATACTCCCAGTGGATTATCTGAACAAATTCGTAATACGTACGCATTCACTGAACATCGACCTACGAAGTTTCCCCGTGGAAGTTTTGGAAGTCGGCAAACCAGACCAGGATGGAGACTATCCGATCTGGGTGCAGATAGAAGATTTAATCGTATAGCAGTAATAACAATATAAACTGGAGACAAACATGGCAGAGGTTCTGAAGAAAAAGTCCGCATCAAAAACTGCAGCAAACATCAAGGACATCGGCGTTCCGATTACAATCCCGACATCCGGTGAAGGCGCGGCTCAGGTACAAGTAAAAGAGTTAAATAAGAAACGCTACATCGACGTAAGACATTTTTATTTCGATAAGGGCAAAGCAAGATTAAGCCCGACATCTAAAGGAATCTGGATACCGGCCCAGCATGCAGCAGCGGTGGCTGAAGCAATTAACTCATTGTTAGGTTTGGCGATACCAGCTAAGCCCTGACAAATAGAAAAGTAAGGTTCACGAAAACAATTTCATCGGGCTGTCACAATGCCTTCCACGCTTCGGCGTTTCAGGTAGAATGGGTTGACGGTGCCTGGGTTCGAGTCCCGCCCGGTGAACTAAGTAAAGTTCGATTATTCATGTTAGCAGGAGAACAGACCATGCCCACGACCACAGAAAGAGTACGCGAAGCTACGACCAAGATCCATTCTGCAATCAGAGATTTACTCGCATTAAGTTTTGAGGAAGATGATGTCCTCGCCTCAAGGGAACATTTGGGAACGCTGTCCGAGATTTATGCATGTCTGCAAGTTGCGGCTACGCTATCTGAAGGTACGACGGCAATACTTGAATTCCGCGATGCAACGAAACCTATGCAGGCAATGACCACTGAAGATATTATGTCAGATCCAGATTTGGTGAGGCGGGTGATGGAACTCGATATCCAGGCAAAGAAGCTGGAGAGAATGCCTAAGAAAATTACCGAATCACTTGCGACAGCCAACCGTGACAACCCGTTTGTCGGCATTATGATAAATAAGTATGGTGAAGATTTAGGCGCACCGAAAGGTACGTTCCGCCACATGTTGTCAGGTTCAATTCAGGTGAATTCAGGTGACCGTACGAAGGTAAAAAGCACGTCAAACATGAATGATATGCTAATGAAGCTCAAGATTTCGACCTCTGAAAAATAACTGTTTATTTTATAAGGACTTAACCGCGGTCAATGGGACAACTTGGCCGCTACCTATGGGACAACTTGGCCGCTCCCCATGGGACAACTTGTCCTCTCACTATTTTCGGTAACTGTTTATTTCATAAAGGTTTAAGGGCGGTTTTTCGCTTCCTAAGATACTAAGGTTAAAAGACGAATATAAAATACCAATAATATGCTGCTCGCCGAGGACGGCTTACAGCGAATATGATTCGGTTCGAATATGATTTTAAGAAATATCACTAAAAGGATTTTCCCCCGGTTTTCCGCGGCAAAAATAAATGAAAATATATTTTGCTTCACCGGAGTCAACCGCTTGACAACTGTGAATGGCATTTTGCAGTTTAGTAATTCACACACAAATAATTCCCTGCTCACTGGCGGGGACAAAAGACCACAACAGTAGTAAGTAACCACGGAGTTAGCATGATAGAGAAGATGGCACCGTACAATGCAGGTTTGATTAAAAGAATCAAGCTAAGCGGGCTGAAGGTAGAAACCAAGAAGCTCTTGGGCAATGATGGTGGAACGACCGGCTACATGACACTCAGGGCGGATGAGAAAACCTGGGAGTTGTTAGCGAAAAAGAAAATTTATGCTTTCACGATGGCTTGGAGAGATACCAACGCAATCAGTGAAACAGATCCTGTCGATGAAAAAGGCAATGCAATCTGGAGAGCCAAAAGACGTAAACCGAAATCCCCTGAACCGAATAAGTTCTTGAAGTTTGTCCGCACCCAGATAAAACTGGATGATGACATTTGGATGAGAGTTACTGCGGAGAAGTATTTCAAAGATAAGCACATGCTCAAGTTATTTCTGACCGGCAAGCAGGATGCAACGATTGCACTGCTGGTAAAGCCATTGTCCGAGGAGGCTGAACAACTGGCAATGCCGTTTATTCATCGCATTGGTTTGAACAAGTATATGATTCTTGTGTATCCGTATAAAAACTGGATGGCAGGAGACTGCATGAAGTTCAGAGTCATTGCAAGATACCGCAAGACTGAGGATACAAAGGGTAAATGGTATTTGAAAACCGCTCAGCCTTATCAGAAAGATGCACCGACTCCGACATTCGAGGGATACGTTAGCGCATTAAATGCAGTTCAGGAAGATCGCTGGGCTGGTTCAGTTTACGACGGACCTCCGACCGGGAGACCGAAAATTCAAGGTGAAAGAAGATACAGTCAGGATTTCAAGGACGCCAATACCGACTTCACCGAGAACATGGACATTTTCGAACGTAGTCACAAATCGGCTGAAGAGCTGGCTGTGATAAACAAGTCCATTCAGATCGAAAAGAAATTAGACCGTTCGCTCAGCACTGACAAAAAGAAATTTTAACAGCACGCAAGTACGTGCATATTTTTATCCAGTAAATTAGGTGGTAAACCGAATTATGAACAATACGCAAAAACAGATCCGTAAAGCAGTCGTTGAGGCAATGGTAGCAGCCTCGAAAAAGACAAAGGTCGACGGCAAAGACATAGCCAGCATTCAGGCAGGCACAGTAGTTAAGATAACCTCCGCTGAAATCACGAAAATATATGGTGAAGTCGGAGAAGAAGTTCCAAAGTTTCCGGCATACGCAGCAGCTCGCTGGTCAGGTGTATGGGATCCGTCATTCAGAGCCACTTTGGCGGGAGCAGATTTAAGAGTTACTTGCGTTCAGGCTCATGACCGTGGCGTAGCAGATTTGACCAGACTGGGTGCTGCAGCGGCAGTAACAGTGAAAATCAAACGGGAAGAAGTAAAAGTCGATAAAGACTACTTCGCCTGGCCGGATGAGACCACAGAACTTGAAAAAGCTCTGTTGGCAGATAAGAATATATTTTTAAGCGGTCCGACCGGATGCGGAAAGACTCAGATATTCGTACGGCTATGTAAAAAACATGGTAAAGAGTACGAACGTATTAACATGGATGGTGACATCAGCAAATCAGATTTTGTCGGAGACTGGGTACTTCAGTCAGCCGAGGGTGCACCTGAAATGAAGTTCGTCGACGGCATTTTACCTGTCTGTATGGAGAAAGGCTCGAAACTGATTATCGATGAGTTGGATGCAGCTCCGCAGGAAGTTTTGTTCACATTGCAGGCAGTGCTGGAAGGCGCTCCTCTTGTGAATACGAAGACCGGAAAACGTATCGTAGCCAAGGCAGGCTTTGCGGTTCTTGCCACAGCAAACACTGTCGGTAAAGGTGATATGTCCACTTTGTATGCAGGTACACGTTTGCTGAACGAAGCAACGCTGGATAGATTTCATTACATCCTGAGAATGGATTACCCGAAACCAGGGGTTGAAGCTAAAATCATGCAACAGGTCACCGGATGCGGCAACGCATGGGCTAAGCAAATCGCTAAGCTGGCTGAGTCTGTCAGAAAAATGGCTAAAGACGGTGCAATATTTTCAACGTTCTCCGTTAGAAAATCGCTGAACTTTGCTTCTGCGGTCATGGACGGAGTTGACGGTAAGTTCGCATTCAGAGCAACGATTTTAGATCGTATGTCTGAAGAAGACGCTGTAAAGATTTCCGAATCTGCACAGAGAATTATTAACTATGGCGTGCATCCGCAAGCCAATTAAGGAGTAACTCATGGGTTTTATGGACTCGTTAAAGGAGGTCGGCAAACAGGTCAGCCAGTCTTCGATGGTTATCAAGAATGAAGAGGATGCAGCGATGCTCAGGAAGTATTTTCCTGAAGTACAGCAGGCATTGGCTTCAGGCTTGGGAGCTGAAGGCTTTACGGTGGTGATCAATCCTGATCCAAACGCGCCAGCACATGTGGATTTAAGAAGAAAAATTATTCAGGTACCGACGATTGCAGATGGTAACTGGGAAAGAGTAAAACTTGCAAGAGGTTTCATTGACCATGAATTAGGTCATGTCCGTTACACTGAACGTTCGACGGTAAAGCCTCCCTCCGGAGATCATTTGTTTCCAGCGGTGGCTCAGATGTTAGAAGATTTACGGGTAGATTCGAAAACCGTAAGTGAATTCCCCGGTTCTCAGCTTAATTTAAGTGAGACGTTCATGATTGCACGGGACTCGATGAGAGAAGCGCACAAGGATATGAAACCTGAGCTGAAAGATTTATACGAATTATTTGAACAGGTGTATGCAACCGGCGCACTCGACATCCCGAAAGAAATCTCGGATACGAACGTATTCAAGGATTTAGTAGATCTGTACGCTAATCGTAAATATTCGTCAACCAGCGATACCCGGAAAGAAGCCAAGAATATGTGCGGTGACATTCGTAAGATCGTTGAGAATTTGAACCTGCCAGAGCCTCCTCCACAAAACGGTGGCGGAGAACCAGATCCGAACGGAGAGCCAGATCCAGATTCCAAGCCAGGCGACGGCGAAAGCAAAGGCAAAGGCGGAAAGCAGGATTCTAAAGAGAACGGCGAAAAAGGAGATGGAGATTCTGAAGGCGAAGGAGAGGGCGAGGGCAAGGGTGGCGGTAAAGGTTCAGGCGAAGGTGATGAGGAAGATAAAGAAGATTCTAAGGGCGGCGGTGAAGACGGCGATCCTGAAGATAAGGATGAACAGGAAGGAAAAGGCGGTGGCGGCAAGCCAGATGACAAAGAGAAAGACGGTGACGGCGAAGGTAAAGGCGATGGAGCTGAACAGCGCGGACCGCATGAAAGTGAAATTACTGACCAGGGAGAAAAAGGTCACTCGGGTGGCTCGAAAGAATGTAAGCCGGATCCGATATCCATGGCTGAATTCGAACGTTTGCTGAAGGACGTAAAAATGGATGTCTCTGATTTCGTGAAGAACGAATTTAAGGGAGAAGATTACGTGGCTCCGACAACGTACACGCGCTACATCGATAAAGACTTGGAAATTGTACTGCCTGCAAAAACTGAACAACCGCAGGTTACTGAGTTATTAAAGGACTGTTCGAGAACGCAGGGACATCTGATGAGTCAGATGATTCGTATGTATAAGCAGGAACGTCCGTTACCGAAAACACGCCAGAACAGGGGTGCAATCGATACTCAAAGACTCCCGAGGATATTCACGGGTGACACGGATATTTTCATTAGGAAGCAACGCCAGGAAGCGTTTAACATAGCCTTCACGCTAATATCAGATTTATCTGGTTCCATGAGCGGCACGAAGTTATACATGGCGATGACGGCAGCAATCGTTTTTGGCAAGGTTTTGGATGCACTGAAAATACCGACAGAGGTATTAGGATTCTCGACAGAAGGATTTTACAGTCCCGACATTAAACGGGATGGAGAGGAAGTCCGGAGAACGATTCCCTTGAGGCATTATGTGTTTAAGAATTTTCAGGAACGCATGAACTGGGTAGTCAACGGTCGAATTGAAACCATGATTTCAGGTGGTGGCAGAACATGTCATAACGTGGATGGTGAAGCGGTCGAATGGGCTGGCAGAAGATTGCTTGGCAGGAAAGAACAGAAAAAGGTTATGATCGTAATGTCTGATGGACAGCCAGAGGACAGCAAAGGTTCGACAATGCTGCATAACCATTTGATTTATACGGTAAAGGAACTCAAGAAGAAAGGAGTTATTCTGATCGGAGTTGGAATTCAGACTACAGCAGTGCGTTCATTTTACGATGACTATGTAGTATTAAATAACGTCAACGAACTTCCGAGGACACTCTTGTCCAAGGTTGAATCGAAGTTAATGCAATAAGGAGATTTATGGCAACAAAGAAAACGGCAAGACCGGTCGATACAAGACCTCCCATTCAGACTGTTGACCAGCTGATGAAACACTTCGGAATCGAAGACATTGCGGTCATCGAGAATACGTCAGACAATCATGACAAGCTATATGTTATCATGACGGCAAAGTCAGAGGATGGCGCCCAGATGGCTAGATTTTGGGGCAGATGGGGCAAGGCTTTGTCTCCCAAGGTCGAGCATATCCAGGGTGGAGAGTTCGATGCCATTCTGGATGCAAAAATTAAGGAAGGCTACGAGCCTGTTGAAAATTATGACAGACTGGAAGGATGTGGCTATGTTGAAACGATAGCTCAGACACTTGATGAGAATATCGAGATATATTGATCTACTGCTAACGGTGGGTGGGTGCTTCAGGTTTGGTCCCCTGAAGTATCCACGAGATTGACAAAAAGACTATTGAGCATGACGCAATCGGATGCACGAAGAGATGGATATAAAAATAAGCCCGGAACCGCGGCGATTACAAGCACATTCCGGGTAATCCATACTCCAACATCACCTGATGGAGGCTCGAAAGATCCTCAGCGGCTCCTGAAGTTCCCAAGGTGGGAATTTCGAATTCAAAAATTTAATTTAATAATTGGTATTCAGATTATAAATGAATGCCTCCGGAGATGAGAATGATACATTGGGAATTATTTTTGATAGCTGTGATATTCATCGAACTGCATACGATTTATTGTACGCTGTTTGAACCAGAGAAGTTTGAGAATCAGTACCAGAATGATCTGGAGAAATCCAGGAAGGTGGAAAAGAAAGATCGTACTCCACTGAAGACAACGCCCCGTTTGGTAATCATGCATTTGTATGCTTTGGCAACGATTGCTTTGTTCTGGACGCCGTTAATCGATTTTTGCACGGCATTGATAATACTGTCTTTTGTGGTGGCGATAACTGAACATTTCCTGCATAAGAACGACACGTTTAATTTCACCGGATACCTGATCCTTATGGCATCAGATGCGGTGGCGACGATAATGCTGGTCGTGATTTACTGTTTATATACCGGATATTTTGTCCATGGCAACATTCTGAAAACGACATGGGATATTTTATGTTCAAACGGCTGAAGCTGATGGAACAGCAAATGCAAGAGTCAAGAGTACGGGTTGCAAGATCCATGCAGCAAATCAGGGCAGAGTCCCCGGCGCTGAACCAAATGGTCAGTCTGGTAAATGATATTCAGACTCAAGTCTCGGTTCAGTATGAAGCTCAGAAAATTAAGATGACGATACTTTCGTATGTATTGGCAACGGGTGTTATCATCGGTATAGTGATAGGAATGATTTTTTAGAAAAACAGCTTTGAAAATGTCTGTCGTGAACGATTCGTCGGTGCCTGATGAGTTTACTGGTTGGAGGCGGTTGGAGCTGATGTCGTAGGTTGGTTGAATTACGCTAAGGTCGGATAGACTTCAGAATAGATTCCCAACGCTCTTCGCAGTTTGTAGCAAACCTTGTTTCCGTGCGGATAGCCGGGAAGGGGAAACGCTACTCTTAATCGTAGACTGGGCGTTACGCTAGGTCATAGAGATTCCGCCGGTAGCAATACTGCAGGTGTGTTACGATTCAAGTATACTGTCAGCCTTATAAGAGCTGAATGTTCAACCGGAGAAAGGCGAGCAGCCACGGAGGAGTCATGCGGTGTCTGAAATTAACGGCACCTGGAAATGTATGCTAAGCGACAGATGCGACCATATCTGTTGGCACTGACAAAAAGAAAGTTTAAGTTAATGCAAGCAATTTCGTTTGGTCGACGAGAACGCTTGCTCAAGTAAGTTATATGGAAGAAAGCCCAGCGGTCGCAATACTGTCTGGGCTTTCGTATTAAAACATACGGCGTTAGCAAAATGGCAACCGCGCTGGCCCTCATAAGCCAGATCGAGATGAAGATAATAGCGACAGATCCTGCCAAGGTCAAATGGATACTGAAAGAGGTACACATGGCGTCATCAGTCCCAAGCGCGGGATTGTTACAACCGAGAAGTACATCGCTGCTAAGTATACCTGATTAGTATGTCAGCCGACGGGTTGATGGAAATGCAGTAACTGATGCAGGCAGTATGTCTCAAGAGGCTTTTGGCTTATTAGGTGGTGTGGATGCAGTTTTTCGTCTCAGTGAAGGTTCGACTCCTTTGCGCCGTACTAATATAAAGCGTATATAAGTGAGTGTATATGCAGTGAAGTGTATTAAGTCAGCTTTGTTACCAGGCAAAGTAACGTTTGTTACCAGGCAACGCATGCAACTGTTGTCCAGATGGGCAATGAGGCAAATGGCGGCATCAGTGTAATCAGTGTATCCAGCGTAAATCCCGTATATCAGTCATATCTGTTAATCCAGCGGACATCGTGTATATCGTTAATTCATGCAGTATCTGTGAAAAACATGTATATGCCGTGAATAACGTTTACAATCGATATATCCGTGACCTATGATGTATAAGTGTTCACCTATGAGCGGTATCCGATCCCAGTTACGAAACGTATGATTCGACGTGCGACTCGCGAGCAATAGCCACACAAATTTTATTTGTCCTGTTAATGTAACCGGAGTGGAGTGCTTCCCGAGAATAGCTGTTTCGTAATCGAGAATATGTAAAAAAAAATCGAGTGGTGTGTTCCTGAAAATCGTGTAGAGTGGTGGGAAAATCGCCAGAGTGGTAGCGTAATTCGTTAGAGCTGTGAACTCATAACATGCTAATTCAAGTCATATCCGAGGGATAGTCCTATGGTCTGTTACGGCAGTTAATAAAAATATTTTTTCTTAGCATGGAACTTGTAAGTATTACTTAAACACACTCATTCTGCAATTAAGGAAGGAATTATG
>OCTA010006300.1_pt1 | contig 10129 bp, 8 predicted proteins | sample 1538991 | NCBI WGS metagenome assembly OCTA01 (sample SAMEA3539302, study PRJEB22396) | soil metagenome | biome: tundra; feature: field; material: soil | place: USA | collected 2010-05 | depth 0.15 m | reverse complement strand
GTGTAGACGGTGGCGCACTCCTCCATCCCGCACCGGCACCGGTCATAAATCCACAGCTCATCAACCTGGTCTGCCAACGCGGCCTCGTCACACCGGACCAACATGCGGCGGGTCTCGGCGGCGAATTCGGGGAGCGCGCCCTGGCCGAATCCCGGATCGAGTTCCTTGACGCGGTCGATCAGCGCCTCCACTTCGGGCAACTGCGCGATCATATCGGCCTGGTCTTTGGATGTGGAGATGGCCAGCGCCTGGGCCGCGGCGGTCCAGTAGAGCAACGGCACGTCTTTTTTTGCAGGCGGCCGAGAGCGGAAGCGGGGTCCTTTTCAAGCGCCGCGCGGAAGCCCGGGTGCGCCGCCTCCAGGCCGCGCATGCCGTAATCGTGGGCGCGCAGGTAGAGCCGGCGGGCGCGCGCCCGCAGTGCCAGGCTGCGGTCCAGGCTTTCGGCTTCCGCCAGGTCGGCTTGCCGATCGACGTATATGTTGGAGTAGGCCACGAAGCCGCTGGCGGATGCCAGCAGCAACCCGCGATGTTTGGGCGATTCCGCCAGCAAGCTCTCCATCAGCTTGAGGCTGAAGGGTAGGGCCGCGCCAACCAGGTCGGGATCGTCGTCGCCGGAAAAGGTCGATCCGCCCGAAGCCAGGGCGTTGCCGAGCTTGTTCACGGCCATCCGCTTGACGGAGCAGCCGGTCAACACGACCAGCACAAGAGCGGCAATGGGGGCTTTCATGGGTGCGTCACTTCCCTGTTCTCCCGCAGTGGAATAAAGCAACCGCCGCGGGATGTTACAGGCTCAGTGCCCGGCGATCACGGACTCCACTTCGCGCAACAGATCGCGCGATTCGGCAGTGGCGGGATACATTCCGCGCAGGCGCTCCACCAGGCGAGTGGCCTCTGTGGTGTGCCCCAACCGGGAGTGAGCCATCGCCAGGAACGCGGTGTTCACCTGTGAATCGCACTTGCGGAGATCCTGGCAGTGCTCCAGCGTGGCAACGGCCTCCTGGAATTCGCCCACCCGGTACCGGGCGGCCCCCAGGGCATTCAGCGTGTCGCCGTTGGAAGGCTCCACCGCGGCCGCGCGCCGTGCGTTGGCCAGCACTTCCCGGTAGGCCGCCATACCGGCACGAGGCGATAGCAGGGTCTTCAATGCCTTCGCGCCCCAGCCTTCATCGAAGTCGCCAAAGGCCTCCAACTGCTCCAATGCCGCTTGCCGCACCGGCGCGTCCAGTTCCGCGTCGTTCCGGATGTAGCGGACAGCCGCTTGCGGGGTGAGCGGTTTCCGCGGAGTCTTTTCCTCCAGCGCAGTAATGTACATCAGCGCCTCCAGCCGATGGCTCGATCGGGTGTCCCACTGACGAACCGTTCCATCCGGCGATGCGAACAGGATGCGGCTGCCATCCGGCGTGAAGCCGGCCCATCTTTCGCCCTCGCCCTCGTCGTTGTGCAGCGTGAGCAGCGCCCTAAGAGACTGCGCATCCCAAACGCGCACCACGTCATCGGTACGCGATCTGGAACGCGAGAGGAAGCGCGTTCCATCGGGACTGAACCCGATGACCCACGGGGCGGTCTCTTCGGCGACGGCGGCCAGCAGCCTGCCCGAACGAGAGTCCCAGACCCCGATTTTTCCGTCGCCCAGAAAACCGCACACGATGCGCCGGCCATCGGGGCTGAATACCGGTTCGGCGGCCCACACCTTATGCAGGGCTGGCTCCATCTCCAGCACCGCGCTCAACTTCCACGTTGCCGCGCTCCAGAGCTTGAAGGTTCTCTGACTGCACACGGTGAGAAGCTGGCTGCCGTCCGGACTGAAGACCACTCGCACGACGGGTTCGTGCAAGTCCAGCGTGCGCAGGAGCGTCCCGGTGCCGGCATCCCAGATCCGGACGGTTTGGTCATTCGACCCCGAAGCCACTGTCTTGCCATCCGGGCTAAACGCGACCGTCGTGACCAGCCCTTGGTGGCCGCTCATGGTGCGGAGGGCCGTGCCGTCCCAGATCTTGGTATCGCCGAGGGTGCCCCACGTCGCGCGGCTGCCGTCGCGGCTGAACGTCACGGGCGAGCCGGGGCCGCGCGGCGCGCGGTGCGCGATGACCTGCCCGGTACGGCCGTCCCATATCTCGAGACCATCGGTCAGATCCGCCAGAATCCGGCTTCCATCCGCACTGAAAGCCAGCGAGTTTATATGACCCGCACTCTGTTTCCAGACGCCGCCTCCCCAGGTGGCGGCGTCCCAGGCGAGCACTTCCCCCCAATCCGACGACGCAAAAAGCCGCGAGCCGTCCGGGTGGAACGCAATCGCGCCGATTTCGCCCACTATTCCGGCGACGAAGGCCGCGATGGTTTTGCCCGAATCGACCGCCAGCACCCGAACCGAGCCGTCGCTGGAGCTGTACGCCAGATGCTTGCCATCCGGGTTGAAGGTCACGCACTTCACCTCGCGCTTACCGGGTGGGGTGGCGGCTGTTTGTCTGCCTGCGCCCAGGTCCCAGAGACGGACGGTGCGATCCGCCGAGGCGGATGCCAGGCTCCGGCTGTCCGGCGAGAACGCTGCCGAGACCACTTCGCCGGAGTGGCCGCGCAGAGTAGCCAAGAGCCGCAGCCCGTTGGCATCCCATATGCGAAGCAAGCCGTCCTTCGAACCGGAAAACAGGCGGGTTCCGTCGGGGCTGAAACCAACCACGGAGACCGGCGCCGAACCGGCCCGTGCCTGAGCGGCGATCTTTCCCGACGCCGCGCTGAACATCCGCAGCGTACCGTCGCTCAGACCGGCGGCGATGCGCGAATCGTCCCGGCTGAAGGTCGCGCACTCCACTCCGCTGCCAGTTGAGCCCAGCGTAGCGATCAGGCTGCGCGAGACCGGATTCAGGACCCGGAGGATCGCTTGATCGCGATACGGCCGCGCGACGATCCGGCCGCCGTTCGGGCTGATCGCGAGGATCTCGCCAAATCCACCGTAAACGCCGGAACGCACGCGCGACCCGGCTTTCCAGAGGTTCAGGTTCTCTCCGGAGCTCCAAACAATACCGCCGTCACCGCTGAATGCGAAGGTTGCATACCTGTCGGTGTTCCCCCTGCCCCACAGCGCCAGAATGCTGGAGTCCAACCGGGAATTGAGATGCCGCCACTCCCAACCGCGCAGGCTACGCTCGCACGAATCCAGCCGGCGCCCGGCTTGATCCCGGTCCCAGTGCTCCAGGTCCGATGATGCGGCCGCGATGTTCGCCATGTAGCTTTCGTGTTGCGCCACCGCGCGCTGGCGATTGGCCTTGGTGTACAGAACGGAACTGACGCCCAAGCCTAACGCCAGTAAGAGGAAAATGGTTGCCACGGCGGCCACCGCGTACGCGTTCTTGCGCACGAACTTGCCCAACCGGTACGCGGGCGCCGCCGGACCGGCGGTTACCGGTTCGTCATGCAGATGCCGCTGGATGTCGGCCGCCATTTCCGACGCCGAGGGATAGCGGCGGGCACAGTCCTTTTCGAGCGCCTTCATGGTGATCCAGCCCAGGTCGCCGCGAACCTCCTTGCGCAGCCTGCCGGCGTCGGTGGCGCGGCAGGATGCGATCTCGGCTGCTTTGGGCCCCAGCGCCTCCAGGCGCGTGGCCGGCATGGGCGGATCGTCCTCGCGGATGATCCGCCGGATCTCGTCGTAGCCCGCGCCGCGCAGGGACTTCGATTCAAAAGGCACCGTGCCCACCAGCAGTTCGTAGAGCAGCACGCCCAGCGAATAGATATCCGTCCGCGTGTCGATATCCCGGGCGGCCGAGGCCTGCTCCGGGCTCATGTATTCGGGGGTCCCGATGAGCACTCCCGCCTCGGTGAACAGCGTCTCTTCGGTGAAGTTCTTTTCCGTGGCCTTGGCCAGGCCGAAGTCGATGATCTTCGGTACGGCCTCGCCGTCGCGCTCCATGACGAGGACGTTGGAAGGCTTCAGATCGCGGTGGATGACGCCCTTCTGGTGCGCGTGTTGCACCGCATTCGCCACCTGCAAGAACAATCCCAGCCGTTGCCGCATGCCCAGCCGCTGGCGGTCGCAGTACTCGGTGATGGGAATCCCCGGCACGTACTCCATGGCGAAATACGGCCGTCCCTGTGCGTTCGACCCCGCCTCATAAACCTGCGCGATATTGGGGTGTTCCATCAGGGCCAGGGCCTGCTGTTCGGATTGAAAGCGTGCCAGCACGGCGCGCGTGTCCATTCCCAACTTGATGATCTTGAGCGCCACCTGGCGGACGATCGGCTCCTCTTGTTCGGCGAGGTACACCATCCCCATGCCGCCTTCGCCGAGAAGCCGGACGATGCGATAGGACCCGATCTGCTGGCCCGGCGCAGGGAGATTCTCCAGCGTGGCTGTTGCCGGATGGCGCATTGCGGCGGAGAGCAGGCATCGGGCGCACAGCCCCTCTCCCATGCCGGCTTTCGGACGGCCTCCGCACTCCGGGCACCGCTGCTCGACGTTCATCTTTCGGCCCTCCAATAGGTCACTAAAGAAATCGGCCGCGAATGTTACTCATGTCCCAGGGCCGCCAGCAGAAAGCGGATCTCGCCTTCCACTTCGTCCGGAGCGCCTACGACGAGTTGAATTTCCTCCCGTACCAACTCGGCATGGCGCCGGCGCAATCGATGCACCGCCGTCCTGACCGCGCCGTCGCTAAGGTTCAGGCTCCTGGCCACCTCGTCGTAAGAGCCGGGTTCCCGGTCGCCCGTCAGGAACCCTTGCAACAGGTCGAACTGCGCCGCTTGGCCCTTGCGGTTATGTTCCTCGCGCAAGCGCGCCAACACGAGGTCCAGCACGGCCACGGCCCACTGCCGCTCGAACAGCGCTTCCGGCGTGATGTCGTGGCACGGTTCGTGGTGATACCGGGCTTCACCGGCTGAAAAATCCAGGGACAGGGCGGCGGCGCCTCCGCCCCGCTTCTGAGCCTGCGACCGGTCCCACTCGTTGGCCAGGAAGTTGGTCAGCGACGCCAGCAGGAACGAGCGGAACTTGCCGCGCTCCCGCCGGGCGCCGGATAAGGTGTCGTGCTCCAGAATCCGGGCAAAGAACTCCTGGCTCAGGTCTTCGGCCGCTTCCCGCGAGTATCCTCTTCGCCGGATGAAGGCATATACGGGAAACCAATAAGCCGCGCACCGCGCATTCAGAGCCTCCGCGGAACCTGAGGAGCGGCTGCCCGCGGCGGATACCATGGTCCATGAGGTCGTGGGAAACCGCATAATTACTTCGGACCTTCTGCCTGCCCAAGAATTATATAATAAACGGGTCCTGTAGTCTGTTTTTGAATGGCCGCGGCGGCCACGGCCGCGGCTCTGTAACAATTCCCTCCTCTTGCTTTACTTCTCCTTGGGACCGGTTTCGGCCCGCCTCGAACTCGCCGCGACAGGCAGCGGCGGTGTTCGACGGCGAAACGCTGGCTGAGAGCTTGGGCGCCAAAGGACCCAGGCTGTGGTCGCTCGCGCTCCCGGCCAGCTCTTATCAACGCAGATGCGCCCCGCGCAGCCGGCGCCTGGCCGGCAGAACGATACGCGGAGTTGAAGGCGCATCGCCCACTCAGCGACATGGCGCTGCCTGGGATTCACGGATTTGGGAGGCATTGCATGAGACAGGAACTTAGAATTGCGTCGATATGCCTGGCGAGTTGGGCGCAACTAGCCGGACAACCATCACCCGGCTGGACTTCGGCCGGCGCGATACGCGAGGGCCGGTATTATCATCAGTCCGTTCTCCTGGAAGACGGCAAAATACTGGTTTCCGGCGGTCAGGCCGGCTGCGTCACCGGCTACGCTTGCCGGAGGGTGAACAGCACGGAACTCTACGACCCGTTGACCGGAACCTGGGACACCACAGGAGACATGCTGAACCCGCGCTCGAATCACTTCGCGGTCCGGCTTTCGAACGGCAAGGTCTTGATTGGCGGAGGTTTCCTGGCCGGGGCCACGAACACCGCGGAGATCTACGATCCCTGCACAAAGACCTGGAGCGCTACCGGAGACATGAACAGCGTGCGGGGGGCAACCCCGACTGCGACGTTGCTCCGAAACGGCAAGGTCCTGGTAGCCGGCGGGGGGCCAGCAAGCAATGCCTACGCCGGACTCAGAACCGCCGAACTGTACGATCCGGCGACCGGAGTGTGGAGCCTCACGGGCGCCATGAATGAAACGCGCAACCTTCACTCTGCCACCCTGCTCCCGGACGGACGGGTGCTGGTTGCGGGCGGAGCCGATCTGAGCGACGGCGGCGCAACGCGATCGAGCGCGGAAATCTACGACCCGGCCGCGGGAGCCTGGACACTCACCGGCGGCCTTCGAAAAGCCCGGGCGTATCACACGGCGAACCTGCTGCCGGGCGGCAAGGTGCTGGTAACCGGCGGGATGAGCCTGTCCACCGGCAGCCTGATCGATTCCGCCGAGTTGTACGACCCAGCCACCGGACAGTGGAGCGACACCGGCAAACCCGGCGTCGCCCGCGTGTCACACACTGCCACCTCACTGGCGGATGGCAGGGTCCTGGTAGCCGGGGGATACTACGGAACCTCGGGGAACCCCGTACTGGGGAACGCCGAGATTTACGATCCCGCGGTTGGAACCTGGACTGCGGCCCCGAACATGGCGATCGCGCGCGGAAATCACGCAGCTACCCTGCTGGCCAACGGCAAAGTCATCGTGACCGGCGGGCACGACGCTGTCTCGCCAGGCTACACCTCGGCGGAAATCTTCGACAGCGGGGCCTCCAGTGTCACTACTGTTTCCGCTGCCAGCCCTGCCCCGGTCGGCGTCGCGGCGGTGGAGTCCATTGCTTCGACCTACGGCTCGGACCTCGCAAGCGAAACACTGGCCGCCACCTCTCCGCCTCCCACCGCGCTCGCCGGCGTCAGCGTGAACATCAGAGATAAGGAGGGCGTGTCACGTCCGGCTCCGCTCTTCATGGTCTCGCCCGGCCAGGTCAATTTCCTTGTCCCTTCCGGTACGCCGACCGGTGGCGCGACTGTCGTTGTGCTGCGAGGAGAAAAGGCCGTCGCGATGGGCCCGGTGTCGATCACGCTGGTGGCACCGGGGCTGTTCGCGGCCAACGGGGGCGGAAAGGGCGTTGCGGCCGCCTTTGTGCTGAGGGTGAAGGCCGACGGCTTCCAAAGCGTGGAGCCGGTTGCGATCTACGACACGGCGCAACACGCTTTCACAACCGCGCCGATCGATTTCGGGCCCGCAACCGATCAGCTATTCCTGATCCTGTACGGAACCGGGATTCGCCGCGCCGGTAAAGTCGGCAGCGCCGTGGGAGGAGTCGACGCGGAAGTGCTCTTCGCTGGCGCCTCACCCGGATGGGCCGGGTTGGACCAGGTCAATGTGCGCCTGCCGCGTTCGTTGTCGGGGCGTGGTGCGGTAGACGTTTCGATAACTGCGGACGGCCAGAATTCCAACGCTCTCCAAGTGTCGTTTCGTTAGGGGGACGGCGAGACACCCGGGCGCTTGGTGCTGTGAGGTGAGTGGCGTGGCGACGATTGTGGACGGATCACCCTCGGGCGGCTCCTGGTTACGGATGCGGCGCAGCAGGACGAAAGCGACCATCCGGAGATCACCGTTGTGCTGAACTGGCTCGCCGCCACTAGTAGCGGAGCACCGCGCATGCCTCGTCAGTACCAAGGACGATGCGAACCGGAAAGGCTGTTCAGGACTGCACCTCCTCATGTTAGGGAACGATATGTGGGCATCTCGGAAAGTGGCGTTCGGAGCCCCGGGGTTATTCGAGGTGCGTGAGGGGCTCTGGAACGAGACCGATGCCGGTGCGGTACCGCTGCGCGGCGCGAGGGTTCCGTGTTACGACTAAACCTTGGAGGTTTGCGGAGCATGCTGGATAAGAGCAAAGTGGACACAGAACTCGCGCGGAGATTCTGCGCGGCCTTCGTGAGCTATCAACTGGGTATCGGTATCGCTACCCAGTACAAGAAGACGCCGGAAGAGGTCGGCGATTTGTGGTACTTCCTAGCCGCGCTGGCGGAAAAGTTGGCCCGGGAAGGCCAAGATGTGTTCTACGACAAGCTGGGAGCTTTGGCAACGACGCTGATTCAGTGAGCATGTCACGCGCGGGTTAAATGCCCAGAAATGCCCAGACCGGGCTACAACCTGGGGCAAGGCGGCGGCGCCAACTGGGCCGGAGCCCCGGTGTACGCTCATTCAAATGTGCCGGGTTGACGTCCTCCACGAACCCCCGCCCCCGGTACTTTCCGAAATGCCACCTCTTCCCGTGGTGCCCGACCACCCTCGAGATGCCGGCGTCCTGGGTACAAAGAAACACTGTGATACTCTTTTCCGTGATGCAATCAGGGTGCTCCAGATGACCAGGGCCGATCTGACAGAAGCGGTTCGTCAAACCACTGAGCTGTCCCGAAAGGAAGCCGATGTTGTCGTTTGCGCCATATTTGATAGCATCGTCCGTGCGCTGCGATCCGGGGACAAGGTTGAAATCCGCGGATTCGGACGATTCCACACGCGCCAAAGGCGAGCGCGCGTCGGACGAAATCCAAAAACTGGAGCCAGGGTCGACGTGCCACCCAAGAGGATTCCCTTTTTCAAACCTGGCAAGGGAATTCGCGAACTGGTTGAGCGAGTCTGAACAGGGCAGGGTTTGATCGGCGGCGCTCGGGCTGAGCTGCGTCCGCACGGCAGCCCTTCCTGAGACTGCCGGTGCTGACATCTGGCAGATGTGCCACTTTCCGAGATGCCCACATATCGTCCGCAATGCCCCGTGCTGGGGTCATGGCGGGATTGGCACATCCACTTGCGACGTGCCCGGCCGAGCGGAACGTATTCGCGACCGTCAAGGCCATTTGTGGAGCTGGTGGCCGTCTACGTCAGAAATTTGTGGGTGCTATATTTAACCCAAAGGAGTCCGGATGTCCCTTGCCGCCGGGGACTGCCTCGGCCATTACAGTATCGTCGAGAAGCTCGGCGAGGGCGGCATGGGCGTGGTCTACAAAGCCCGCGACTCGCACCTGGACCGCTTCGTCGCCATCAAGGTCCTGCCGCCCGAGAAAGTCACCGATTCCGATCGCAAACAGCGCTTCGTCCAGGAAGCCAAGACCGCCTCGGCTTTGAATCACCCCAACATTGTTCATGTCTACGACATTGACCAGCAGGACGGCGTGCACTACATCGCCATGGAATATGTCGAGGGCAAGACGCTCGACGAGATGATCGGGCGCAAGGGGTTGAAGCTCAACGAGGCTCTGAAGTACGCCATTCCGATCGCCGACGCTTTGGCCAAGGCGCACTCCGCGGGGATCGTCCACCGCGACCTAAAGCCGGGCAACGTGATGGTGACCGCCGACGGGCGCGTGAAAGTCCTGGATTTCGGCCTGGCGAAGCTGACCGAAGGACAGGTGCGGCCCGAGGATTCCACCCGCACGCTGCAACCATCCACCGAACTGGGCGTCATCGTGGGCACGGCCAGCTACATGTCGCCGGAGCAGGCCGAAGGGAAGAAAGTGGACGCGCGCAGCGACATATTCAGCTTCGGCTCGCTGCTGTACGAGATGCTGACGGGACGGCGGGCGTTCCGGCGGGACACGCCTGCGCTGACGCTGGCAGCGATTCTGCACATGGAGCCGCCGCCGCTAGAGTCGGCGAGTTCGCGCTCGGGCGGGAGCACTTCCAGAAACTGCCCGCTGAGATCCAAAGCGTGAACTGCGCCGATTGCTCCTCGTGCTCCGTGCGCTGCCGCAACGGGGTGGATGTGGCGCGGCGGTTGCGTAAGGCCCAAGAGTTATTCGCCTGAGGCCTGATTCCAGGCCCGGCCCGCGGAACATGGCCAAGAAGAGAAGATGGAGCTTGCGTCTTTTTAGTCGACTTCTCGGTCTGGGCGCTCAGCGCGCTTCACATGTTGGCCCCCGCCGCGTCGGCTGCCTTCAAGTCTCGAGCCACGCTTCATCTGGAGAATCTCGCACTTCGGCACCAACTCGGCGTCCTGCGTCGCTCGGTGACCGCGGTACTTTCGCCTGCCGAAACTCAAAGACCTCGGCGCCACCGAATTTCCGAGAAAGACAGCATCTGAGCGGGTATTGCAGGCGCGTAACTCCGATCACGCACTTGAATTGCATTCCGAACGGCGGTACACTTCCTGCTATGCAACTGAAAGCGC
>OCTA010006299.1_pt1 | contig 10131 bp, 10 predicted proteins | sample 1538991 | NCBI WGS metagenome assembly OCTA01 (sample SAMEA3539302, study PRJEB22396) | soil metagenome | biome: tundra; feature: field; material: soil | place: USA | collected 2010-05 | depth 0.15 m | reverse complement strand
GCGTCTAGTCACAGCCTGTTCAATCCGGCACCGCCGGCGGCAGGGCTGACTTCTGACTTCTGTATCACATCCGTACCCACATACGGACGCAACGCCTCCGGCACCACCACGCTGCCGTCCTTTTGCTGATAGTTCTCCACGATCGCCACCCACGTGCGGCCAACGGCCAGACCGCTGCCATTCAGCGTGTGCGCGAATTCGCTCTTGCCCTTGGCCGGCTTGAACCGGATGGACGCCCGCCGCGCCTGAAAAGCCTCGAAGTTCGAGCAGGACGAAATCTCCTTGTAGGCGTTCTGCCCCGGCAGCCACACCTCGATGTCGTAAGTCTTGGCCGAGGAAAAGCTGGTATCGCCGGTCGAGAGTACCACCGTCCGGAAGGGCAGCCCCAGCCGCCGCAGGATATCTTCGGCGTCCGCCGTCAGTTTCTCCAATTCGTCGTAACTGTGCTGCGGGTGTGCGAACTTCACCAACTCCACCTTCTGGAACTGGTGCTGCCGGATGATGCCGCGCACGTCCCGCCCATAAGACCCCGCCTCGCTGCGGAAACATGGCGTATAGGCGCACAGCTTCACGGGCAGCCGCTCGCCCTCCAGCGTCTCGTCCCGATACAAATTGGTTACGGGAACTTCCGCCGTGGGCACTAGCCAGAAGCCGGTGTTCTCGATCTTGAACAGGTCCTGCTCGAACTTGGGCAACTGGCCGGTGCCGAACAGACTCGCCTTATTCACCATGAAGGGCGGCAGCACCTCTGTGTAGCCGTGCTCGCGCGTGTGTACGTCGAGCATGAAATTGATCAGCGCGCGCTCCAGTTTTGCGCCCAGGCCCCAATACACTGCAAAGCGGGCACCGGTTACTTTCGCCGCGCGCTCCAGGTCCAGTATGCCCAGTTCCGGGCCCAGGTCCCAGTGCGCTTTAGGCTCGAAGTCGAAATGCCGCGGTTCGCCCACCCGCCGGACCTCCAGATTATCCGCCTCGCTTGAGCCCACCGGCACGGATTCGTGCGGCACGTTCGGAATCCCGGTGAGCATCTCGCGAAAGGACGCTTCGGCCGCCTTTTCCTCCGCCTCCAGAACGGCGATCCGCTCGCCGATGGCCCGCACCTGTTGCTGCCGTTCAGCGGTATCGATGCCCTCGCGGCGCAGTTTGCCGATCTCGACGGTTTCCGCGTTGCGGCGGGCTTTCAATTGCTCCGATTCGGCGATGGCGGCGCGCCGCCGCTTGTCCAGTTCCCGGTAACCATCCAGGTTAGGCGGATTGCTGCGCGTCTGCAGCCGCGGGGCAATGCGGTCGAAGTTCGCTCGAAACCAGGCCAAATCGTACATCTATTCATGCTACCAAGTGGGGCAGGCTCTCAGCCTGCGGCGGCCTCCCAGGCCGCCAAATCTGAACATCGGGGCCGCACATCCCCACAAGACAGAAGCCCAGGTCATCCTGGAGCGTGAGGTGCTGCAAGAGATCATCCGTCGGTTCACAGCCATCGACAGGCGCGAGGCCATCGGACCTGCATTTCAAATCGTTTTGGACATCGCAGTCATGGAACGTTACGGCATCCGCTGGATTCTTTCCTTCGATGTCGATTTCGATCGCTGGCCCGGCCTCGAAAGGATTTACCGGGTATAAGCCAAGGAAGCATTTTCGTGCGAACCCGCGATTTGCGGTGAGATCGATGTGCTCAGCCTCCGTCCTCTACGAACTCCCGCAGCCTGACAAGCGCGTCGTCCCACTGCTTTGAGATCGCGTCGAGGCAGCGGCGGGCGTCTGCAAGGCGCCGCTGATCCAATTGCCAGATCCTCTCGCGCCCGCGCCGCGTGCCGCGTACGATAAACTTGTCCGAGGTAACCCGGGCGGTACTCCTACGACTTGGCCACGCCACGGCCTTGTGGCGCCGTATCGGTCAATGGTGTGCATCCCTCGGAAATGCTCCACGGGCCAGTTCCTCCGCTGAGAAGGCCTTGCGGCAGGTTCGACGCGAGGGGCTGGAGGCGGTCCACGATCAATGCGGATACAATATCGAATGACTCCATGGCGGCCAAGATGACGGCCTTGACCAAAACAACAAGATCACGCACGACTGCGACGCGAATTCCGAAGCCGCCGTCAGGGTTGGAGATCAATCAACTCCTGGCCTGGCGCGCTTCCGATTTTTGGGACGTGGCTTGGTCCCCCGACGGGACGCTGATTGCCGCGGGAGGAGGCGATGGCTGCATATGGCTGTTCGACGCGTCCACAGGTAGCGCCCGGCTGATCGAGGGCCACGCCGGAGATTGATCGATTTAATCAACGCCGCGTCAGTATCAACAGTGAGGCCCTTGCCCAGGCGCTCCTAAAGACACATCCCGACATGAAGCTGCGAATCGTTGTTTGGCACCATTCAGTTTCGGGCTCTCGCATGGTCGCCAATCCCGAGATCATCGATCGGCTTATTGCCAAGGGCTATCGGTTGTGCATGCACGGCGACGTACACGAGGAACGGAATGAGTTGCGCAACTACCTCGACACGCAACGCACCTTTCATGTGGCGGGCACCGGTTCATTCTCGTCCCGGGAGGCCGGTCTGCCTGGGGCAACACCAAGACTTTACAATTTGATTGAAGTCGACAGGACATTTCACCAGGTCCATATACGCTCGCGCGCGCAGCGCAAGCTCGATGGACCCTTCGCGCCCCACGCGATCTATCCTGGGGGAGATGACCCTGAGGTCCGTCGCGGCGACTACTGGATTAGACTGGAAGTTGGGTCATGATTCGTATTCCGCAATAAACGCGCCTACCCGTGGGGATCGGACACGCCTTCCACATGACCGTGCAGTCGCCAAACCGTTGCCGTGATTCTCAGCATTGCCTCTGCTCGACGCGCAGCCGGAGAGCGCCAACAGTACCTATCATTTGTGGCAGTGCCGTGCCCTGCCCAGCCGCCCACATATCCAGCCGATGTGTGCCGCTTTCCTGGCGGGCTTGGCGGGGCTTGGCGTGAAAAGCGAGGCTCTGGGGTTGGCCGTTTCTCCAGTGACGCATTTTGTTTCTCTCTAATTGACTGAAAACAATGCCTAATTGCAACCAATCCCGCCAATGTCCGTAACCCCTCGTGCTACTCTGATGTCGGGAGAACAGTTATCTAACCCAGTCCGAAAAACGCTACCCGCACTTGCCGTAAGTTGTCGGTGGCCCACCCCTGGGCCCTCCGCGGACGCAGCAAAATGTCACACGATGCAACACGAAGTCGAAAAAAACGACCGCGCGTAACAGCCGCGGCATGCAACCGGATGCAACATGAAATCAGGAAAACGGTACCCAGTAGCAGGCGCTCACGTGTCGTCGCGCTGGAATCGCCTTTCGCCAGCGCTCCCCACCACCGGTCTTTTGCGAAGCGAACCCAATTCCCAGCCGGGCTGCGCGCGGAGCCGCTAAATGACAAGCGAACCTTTAGCTAAATCCGATAACATTAACCAAATAAATGGGTTACCTAGCCAATTTGGACCAATTGGCTTTGTTCGTCAGAATTCCTGTTTTGCGCCCCGGACCCGCGATCCATGCACAAAAACGCACAAAAACGCACAATCTCGGCGCACCCAAAAACGGCTACTCGATTAGTGAATATGGTATACTCATTCTATGAGCAAGCGGCTTCAAGTGCTCCTTCCTGACCAAGAGATGTCAGCTATCCAGCGCTTAGCCAAGCGCGAACGCTTGACAGTGGGCGAATGGGTCCGCCGAGTCCTGCAGGAAGCGCGCGCAGGCCGGCCCGAGATCGAACCCGAGACCAAACTGAGAGCGGTTCGGCAAGCCGCGAATTACGCATTCCCCACTGCCGAAATGGACCAAATGCTGAGTGAAATTGAGCGGGGGTATCGCAGTTGATTTTCGTCGATTCGAATATCCCCATGTACTTGATCGGCGCAGCACATCCCCACAAGACAGACGCACAAGTGATCCTGGAGCGGCTGATTGCATCCGGGCAACGTCTCGTCACCGACGTCGAAGTGCTGCAAGAAATTCTCCATCGGTACACGGCTATTGATAGGCGAGAGGCCATCGGACCTGCGCTTCAAGTGACCTTGGATATCGTCGACGAAGTGATCTCCATCGAAAAGGCAGAGGTCTTACGCGCCGCCGAGATTGTCCAGAATCGCGCTGTGCTGTCGGCCCGCGATGCCGTCCATATCGCAGTCATGGAACGCCACGGCATCCGATCCATTCTAAGCTTCGATGGCGACTTCGATCACTGGCCAGGACTGGAGAGGATTCATCGCATCTAGAGCCGCCCGCCGCCCCGCCACGTTCACTATAATAAAAATAATCCCATGCACCAGAAACTCACCGAACGTATTGTCGACCTGAACCCGCGCGAAACCTCCGAATGGGTCGAAGCGCTGGATCAGATCCTGGACCAGGAGGGGCCTGATCGCGCGGCATTCCTGCTGGAGCGCCTCACCGAACAGGCGCGCGGCGCGGGCGCCGACCTCCCCATCCAACTCAATACGCCATACGTGAACACCATCCGGCCTGACCAGGAAGTTCCGTATCCCGGCGACCGCGCCATGGAGCGCCGCATCAAAAGCGTCACCCGCTGGAACGCCATGGCCATGGTCGTGCGCCAGAACAAATACGACCCCGGCATCGGCGGACACATTTCCACTTACGCATCTCTCGCCACGCTGCTCGAAGTGGGCTTCAATCATTTCTTTCACGCGCAATATGGCGACCAGCCCGGCGACCTCATCTACTTCCAGGGCCACGCCTCGCCCGGCATCTACGCGCGCGCGTTCCTGGAAGGCCGCCTCACCGAGGAGCACCTGCGCAACTTCCGCCACGAGCTGCGCGACACCCCGGGGCTGTCCTCCTATCCGCACCCCTGGCTGATGCCCGATTTCTGGCGTTTCCCCACCGTCTCCATGGGCCTGGGCCCCATCAATTCCATCTACCAGGCGCGCTTCATGCGCTATATGGAAAACCGCGGCCTGATCCCAGTCACGCCGCGCAAGATCTGGGCGTTCCTCGGCGATGGCGAAATGGACGAGCCCGAATCCATGGGTTCGCTCACGCTGGGTTGCCGCGAGAAGCTCGACAACCTGATCTTCGTCATCAACTGCAATCTGCAGCGCCTCGACGGTCCCGTGCGCGGCAACGGCAAGGTCATTCAGGAACTGGAAGCCGCCTTCCGCGGCGCAGGCTGGTACGTCATCAAGGTGCTCTGGGGCGAGGATTGGGATCCGCTCCTGGCGCGCGACACCAACGGCCTGCTGCAGAAGCGCATGGTCGAAGTGGTGGATGGCGAGTGGCAGACCTACGTCACCAAGGACGGCGCATATTTCCGCAAGAATTTCTTCGGCAAATATCCCGAGTTGCTCGACCTGGTGGCGCACCTCGGCGATGAGCAGCTCGCGCGTCTGCGCCGCGGCGGCCACGATCCCAAGAAGGTCTACAACGCCTACAAGGCGGCGGTGGAGAATACCGGATCGCCGACCCTGATCCTGGCGCAGACTATCAAGGGATACGGCCTGGGCGAAGCGGGCGAGGGGCGCAACATCACCCATCAGCAGAAAAAATTGAACGAGGCGGAGATTGCGCATTTCCGCTCGCGCTTCGAGATCCCCATCCCGGATGAAGCGGCGCGCAACGCTTCGTTCTACCGTCCGCCGGACGATAGTCCCGAGATGGCGTATCTGCACGAGCGCCGCCGCATCTTGGGCGGCTACATGCCCACCCGCAGCACGCCCGCCGGCAAGGTGGAAGCGCCGCCGCTGGAGTATCTGGCCGAGTCGCTGGCCGGTTCGCAGGGCCGCGAGGTATCCACCACCATGGCCTTCGTCCGCGTCCTGACGCTGCTGCTCAAAAACCCGGCGCTGGGCAAGCGCGTGGTCCCCATCATTCCGGATGAAGCACGCACGTTCGGCATGGAGTCGCTGTTCCGGCAGTTCGGCATCTATGCCAGCAAGGGGCAACTCTACAAGCCGCACGATGCGGAGATGTTCCTTTACTACAAGGAATCCAAGGACGGTCAAATCCTGGAAGAAGGCATCACCGAGGCCGGCTCCATGGCGTCGTTCACCGCGGCCGGCGCGGCTTATACGAACTACTCGACGGAGATGATTCCGTTCTTCGTGTATTACTCCATGTTCGGCTTCCAGCGCGTGGGCGATCTGATCTGGGCGTTCGCCGACGCGCGTGGCAAGGGCTTTCTGATGGGTGGCACGGCCGGACGCACCACGCTGGCCGGCGAAGGTTTGCAACACCAGGATGGCCACAGCGTCGTGCTCGCCAGCACCGTGCCCACCTGTGCCACCTACGATCCGGCTTATGCATATGAGATCGCCGTGATCGTGCAGGATGGCATCCGCCGCATGTATCAAGAACAGGAAGATCTGTTCTATTACCTGACGCTGTACAACGAGAACTACCCCATGCCGCCCATGCCGGAAGGCGTGGCGGAAGGCATTCTGAAAGGCATCTATCGTTACAAGGCTGCGGCGGAAGGTCCGGCGAAGGTGCAGCTCTTCGGCAGCGGCCCGATCCTGAACGAAGCGTTGCGCGCGCAGAGTATTCTCGCCGAGAAGTATGGCGTGCCGGCCGATGTGTGGAGCGTAACCAGTTACAACGAGCTGCGGCGAGACGCCCTGCGCGGCGAGCGCTGGAACCGCCTGCACCCAGGGCAGCCCGCGCGGCAGCCTTACATTCAGCAGGCGCTGGCCGGAGCCGTGGGTCCGATCGTGGCCGCGACAGACTACATGAAAGTGGTGGCGGACCAGATCGCACCGTGGCTGCCGGGCCGCATGGAAACGCTGGGCACCGATGGTTTCGGCCGCAGCGACAACCGCGAATACTTGCGCCGCCATTTCGAAATCAACGCGGAGTCCATCGCCGCCGCGGCGCTCTCCCGCCTGGCGCGCGACGGACAGTTTCCAATGGAGCGGGCCACCGCGGCGTTCGGCGAATTAGGTGTGAACACAGAGAAGGTGGACGCGGCGCGAGCATGAGGTTTCTATGAGTACGTCAACCAGATTAATCAACTACGAAGATTCCCTGACGATGCCCGAGAACAGGTTCGAGGAAATCGTACATGGTGAAAGTAGGATCATGCCCGCGCCCAACAAGAAGCACGCTTATCTGATCGCGAAGCTGTTAACCGTTCTGACGAGACAGCTTGACGACAGCGAATATCAAATCCTCAGCCAAGGGGCCGGCCTGGGCATCGAGCGCGTCCCATTGACGTACCGCCTACCGGACTTAATGGTCTTTCGGACCGCGTCTCTCCGCCAAGACAGCGCGGAAACAGCCGGCAACGATCCTTATATCTGGGCCCTCCCCGAGTTAGTCGTCGAATGTCTTTCGCCATCCAATCGCAAAGGCTCCATTCAAGAACTCATGGCGGACTACGCGCGCATCGCGGTGCCGGAAGTCTGGCTCCTCGATCCCAAATCTCCGCAATTCACTTCCTATCGCTATGAATCGGGCGCGCTGAAGCAGTGGCTGACAACCGAAAGTAGCCAAGTGACTCCGCTTCTTCTGCCCAACGTGTCCGTAGACTTGACCGAATTATGGGCAGCCTTCGGGGTGTAGCATGATCACCTACGAAGACTCCCTGACGATGCCCGAGAACAGGTTCGAGGAGATCGTACATGGCGAAAGTAGAATCATGCCGCCGCCAAACCCCAAGCACGCTGATTTGATCGACGAACTGTTGAATATATTGCGGGACCAGATCAACAGGCGTGAATACCGTGTCACCTCCTCGGGAGCCCCGAATTGCTCGTCGAATGCCTTTCGCCGTCCAATCGCAAAGGCTCCGCACAGGAACTCCTCGCCGACTACGCGCGCATCGCGGTGCCGGAGGTCTGGCTCCTCGATCCCAAGCCGCCTCAATTCACCTCTTACCGCTACGGCTCGGGCGCGCTGAAGCAGTGGCTGACAACCGAAAGTGGCCAAGTGACTCCGCTTCTCCTGCCCAATGTGTCCGTGGATCTGGCCGAATTATGGGCGGCTTTCGAAGGCCTAGCCTGATCCTACTGCTTCTCCGGCCCCAGCACCCGCACGTTGACCGCCTCCGGCTTCAGGTAAAGATCCAGCTTGGTCTCCACCGACACGCGGTCGCCCGGCTTGATCTCTTCCCGCCTAATCTTCCGCGAACCGCTGTAGTAATGCGTACTCCGCGTGCAGGAAATGTCGAGATCGTCCTCATCCGGCCGGGCCAGCGTCAGCGTGGTCGAATCGATCTGCCGCACCGTGCCCGTGAAACTCGCCAGCGGCGGCTTCGCCTCTTGCGCGAACGCCCCCACGCACGCGAAGCAAAGCAGGAGAAAGAGTGCCTTCATCCGAACCCATATTACCGCTCTCTGCTACGCTAACGCCTTGGATATTCCAGCTTACTTGAAGCGCATCGATTACACTGGACCGCCCCGCGTATCGCCCGATACATTGCGGGGCCTGCATCTGGCCCATCTCTACGCGGTTCCATTCGAGAACCTCGATATCCACCTGGGCCGGCAGCTCTCGCTCGACGAAGCGGCGCTCTTCGACAAGGTCGTCACCCGCCGCCGCGGCGGCTTCTGCTACGAATTGAACGGCCTCTTCTGCGCGCTCTTGCGCGATCTCGGCTTCCGCGTCACCATGCTCTCCGCCGGAGTCGCCAGAAAGGCCGGCGGCTTTAGCACGGAGTTCGATCACCTGACGCTGCGCGTGGATCTCGACGACTCCTGGCTCGCCGACGTCGGCTTCGGCGAGGGATTCCGCTTGCCCGTGCGCCTCGACGACGCCGCCGATCAGCCGCAGGGCGACTCCGCCTATCTCATCATCCAGGACGGCGATTACCGCGTCCTGCTGCGCCGCGATGCGGGCGGCGACTGGACGCCGCAATACCGTTTCACGCTCCAGCCCCGCGCGCTGGCCGATTTCGCCGATCGTTGCCACTTCCACCAGACCTCGCCCGAATCCCATTTCACCCAAGAACGTATCTGCAGCCTGGCCACGCCCGAAGGACGCGTCACCCTTAGCGGCATGCGGCTGATCGAAACGACGCCCGCCGGCCGGACCGAGAGCGATCTCACCGGCGAAGCCGAATACGCCGCCACACTGCGCGAGCGATTCGGAGTGATAGAATAGCGGTTCAAGGGGAGAGTTTCGGTGTCAACCTTTATCCAACACCAGTTCGACAGCAACATCGTCACCACATCGGTCGATTACGTTTTCAACTGGGCCCGCAAATCCGCATTGTGGCCGCTGACTTTCGGGCTGGCCTGTTGCGCCATCGAGATGATCGCCTCCAGCACCTCCCGCTTCGATATCGCGCGCTTCGGCGCGGAAGTGTTCCGCCCCAGCCCGCGCCAGTCGGACCTCATGATCGTGGCCGGCACCGTGACGCTCAAGATGGCGCCGGTCCTGAAGCGCATCTGGGACCAGATGCCCGATCCCAAATGGTGCATCTCCATGGGCGCTTGCTCCAGCGTGGGGGGACCGTTCAACACCTACGCCGTGCTGCAGGGCGTGGACAAGATCGTGCCTGTGGATGTCTACGTGACCGGCTGCCCGCCGCGTCCGGAGAACCTGTTCTACGCGCTGCTGAAGCTGCAAGACAAGATCGATCAGATGACCACGCTGGTGAAAAGGCCTACCGAGGTCCGCCTGGACGAATCCATGCTCGAACAGTTCAAGGAGCAGGTGATGATCGCCCAGATTCAGAAGCCCGCGTAGTGTTTTACCGGGATTCCCAGAATATCTACCGCGCGCGTCCGCTCGAACGGTTCCCCTGGTTGGAGCATGGCTTCGGCACGCGTCATGCACCTGATCTGACTCACAACCCTAGGCTCGCTACTCTGCATCAAATCCATTCCGATATCTGCGTGCCTGCGCGCGGCAGAACGGGCCTGTTGGGCGATGGCGATGCGCTGCTCGAAAGCATGCCCGGACATCTGGTAGCCGTCAAAACCGCCGATTGCATCCCCATCCTGCTGGTGGATGAAGAGCATCGCGCGGTGGCCGCCGTGCACGCCGGCTGGCGCGGGACGGTGCGCGGCATCGTACAGCACGCCATGCGCGGGATGCTGGAAGAATTCGGCACGCGCCCCGCGCAGGTACACGCCGCCATCGGCCCAGGTATCGGAGAGTGCTGCTACGAAGTCGGCGCGGAAGTGGCCGCGCA
>OCTA010006298.1_pt1 | contig 10132 bp, 12 predicted proteins | sample 1538991 | NCBI WGS metagenome assembly OCTA01 (sample SAMEA3539302, study PRJEB22396) | soil metagenome | biome: tundra; feature: field; material: soil | place: USA | collected 2010-05 | depth 0.15 m | reverse complement strand
ACGCCCCTCTCCTAAACATAATTCACCTTTCCTGTTTTAATTTCGCAAGAGGCTCCATTGTAAATGCTTTTGCAAAGGCCGCGGAACGCGCAACTGGCGACCGGATTCGAGATTGTCGAACTGCACGGCGCGCACGGCTACCTGATACATGAATTCCTGTCGCCTTTGTCCAACCGAAGGACCGACCGGTATGGCGGTTCTTTTGAGAACCGGATTCGTTTCGCAGCCGAGGTGACGGAAGCCATGCGGCGGGTCTGGCCGGAGCGGCTGCCGTTGTTTCTGCGGATTTCCGCAACAGATTGGGTGGACGGCGGATGGACCGGGAACGACTCGGTGCGACTGGTCCGCGCCCTGGCTCCTTTGGGAGTGGACCTGGTTGACTGCTCCTCTGGCGGCGTAGTCCCGCAGGCGCGGATTCCCGTCGGGCCGGGTTATCAAGTTCAGTTCGCGGAGCAGATCCGCAAGGAAACTGGAATCCTCACAGCGGCCGTAGGCATGATCACAGATCCGCACCAGGCCGAATCGATTCTCGAAGAGGGAGCAGCCGATCTGGTGGTGCTTGCCCGGGAGTTCCTGCGCGAGCCATATTGGCCCATCAAAGCCGCCGATAGCCTGGGCGCGCCAGCCAACATACCTGTCCAGTATCAGCGCGCTTTCTCGTCTAAGATCAGAAGGTGACCCTCGGTCGCAGGTGATGAGCATGGATTTGTCGCGCCGGGCAATTAACAATCTATGGCCGCTGCTGTTGGCTGGTTCTTGGGAAGCGGAGGCGGCCGCAACAGACCCGCTTCCGTCCGCCTGTTATCCGTTCGAAAGCCTGCCGGTTTCGGTGAATAAGGCTACCCACGCCGAATCCAGGCAGGTTTTCAAAGGCGTCACTCACGAAGGGGTTTCGATCGACATGCATATCACCACCATGCCGCCGGGTCAGATGCCCCATGCCCCTCACCATCATGTGCATGAAGAGACGATGATGATCAAAGAGGGCAAGCTGGAAGTGACGATAGCTGGCAAGACCACGGTGGTGGGGCCGGGGTCGGTGATCTACGTTTTGTCGAACGAGGAGCATGGATTGAAAAGCGTTGGGGACGTTGCGGCGCAATATTTCGTGCTCGCGATCGGCAAACAGACGAAGAGCTAAAGCAAAATACCGGCGATACAGGCGGACATGAAGTTGGCGAGCGTGCCCACGATCATGGCCTTCACGCCGAGCCTGGCGAGATCGGATTTACGCGAGGGCGCCAGCGCGCCGATGCCGCCGATCTGGATCGCGATGGAGCTGAAATTCGCGAAGCCGCACAGGGCGAAAGTCGCGATCACGAAGGAACGCGGCTGCAGCAGGGGCTTGATTTTGCCTAGATCGACGAAAGCCACGAACTCATTGAGCACCATGCGGGTGCCAAGGAGATTGCCGATGCTCGCGCAATCGTTCCAACTCACGCCCAGCATCCAGGCTATGGGCGCAAACACCAGCGCCAGAATCTGCTGCAAAGAGGCGGGTATCCAATGCACATATGCGTGCACCAGGCCAAGTCCGCCGTTCACCATGGCGATTAGGGCGAGAAAGGCAATCAGCATCCCGCCTATGTTGAGCGCAAGGTGCAGGCCATCGCCCGCGCCGCGGGCCGCCGCGTCGATAATATTCACGCCGGGCTTTTCGATTTCGATCTTCAGAGTTCCCGCCGTCACGGGCTTTCCCGTCTCGGGGACAAACATCTTCGCGAGCATCAAAGTCGCCGGGGCGGTCATAACGACTGCCGTCAACAGGTGCATAATCGAGACCCCCGCAATGGCCACGTAGGCGGCCATCACCGAACCCGAGACGTGCGCCATGCCGCTGGTCATGATTGTGAACAGCTCCGATTGCGTCAAGTCGGCGAGGAATGGCCGTATAGTCAGGGGAGCTTCGGTCTGCCCCATTACTATGCTGGCCGCCACGCACGTCGATTCCGCGCCGCTGGTCCGCATGAAGCGCTGCATCACAATCGCCATGGCTTTTACAAAGAGCTGCATTACGCCTAAATAGTAGAGAATTGCGAATACAGACGAAATAAATATGACAATGGGCAGGATCTGGAACGCAAAAACGACGCCGAATTGGTCGTTTTTCATGCCGAGCTTGTCTCCAAAAACAAACGAGGAGCCAGCCGTTGTGTAATTAAGCAGAGCATTGACGAGCTGGCTCACGCCGTAAAACAATTTGCCGAAATCGGTTTTCAGGACCAGGAAGGCGAAGCTGAATTGGAGCACAACGCCCCACAGGATGACGCGCCGCTGAATGGCGGCCCGGTTAGTCGAGAACAGGTAAGCGCAGACGAGAATAACGACTAAGCCGACGATCCCGTTGAATCTCGCCATCCAGTGGTCTTAGCTGACCACTTCGAGGATCAAATCGCGTTCGTCAACTGGCTGCTGCCCGATGCGGAATGCGTCTTCGACCAGGCCGGCGGCTTGCTCCAGGTGCTGGTCGCCCGTATAGTACAGGCGGCAGAGGATACTGCCCGGCTCGATTTTCTGGCCGACCTTCACTTCGAGGATGACTCCCACGGCCGGATCGATTGAGTCTTCCTTGGTGTTACGGCCAGCGCCAATCAGGGAGGAAGCTTGCCCAATCAACTCGGCGTCTATGCCGGCGACATAGCCGCCGCGGGCGGTGGTAATTTCCTGCGCGCCGGTTGCGTTCGGCAGCAGTTCGAAGCGGTCGAGGACCTGCGAATTGCCGCCCTGCGCGGTGATCACGTCCTTGAGTTTGCGATAGCCGGAGCCATCGAGTAATCTCGCCTGGGCCACTTCGCGCGCCTCTTCGAGTGTCTTTGTCAGCTTGGCGAGGAAGATCATGCGCGAGGCAAGTTCAAGCGACAGGCGCGTCAGATCGGCGGGGCCCGCGTTCTGGAGGGTTTGCGAAACTTCCATGATCTCGAGGGCATTGCCGACGGCGTATCCTAGCGGCTGACTCATATCGGTGATCAAAGCCTGGACGCGCTTGTCCATTCGCCGCCCGATCCCAACCATCATCTGAGCGAGCCGCCGGGCATCGACCTGCTTCTTCATGAAGGCTCCGGAGCCAACCTTCACATCCAGAATCAAAGCGTCCAGACCCACCGCGATCTTCTTCGACATGATGGAGGAAGCAATCAGCGGAATGGATTCGACCGTCGCAGTCGAATCGCGCAGAGCGTAGAATTTCCCGTCGGCTGGAGCCACTTCGGACGTTTGCCCAATGAACGCCAGTTTGTGCTGCGCCAATTGGCTCTTGAACTCTTCAATGGTTAAATCCGTGCGAAAACCCGGAATCGACTCTAACTTGTCCAGCGTGCCGCCCGTATGCCCCAAGGCGCGGCCCGAAATCATGGGAACAACCACACCGGCGGCGGCGGCCAGTGGCGCGGCAATCAAGCTGGTTTTGTCGCCAACACCACCCGTGGAATGTTTGTCTACTTTGAGGCCAGGAATGGAAGAAAGATCGACCGTCGTACCGGAACCGATAAACGCATCAGTCAGAGCGCTCACTTCACGGTCTGTCATGCCGGAAAAAAACACTGCCATTAAGAAGGCGGAAGCCTGATAATCGGGGATATCGCCGCTGGTGTAACCGTCTACAAGGTGCTTAACTTCTTCAGGAGTAAGTTCTTCGCCATCCCTTTTGCGGTGAATGAGATCGACTGTACGCATTTTTCGACTCTAAGGGTACCATTCCCAATGTATTGAAATAATTAGAACCTGGACGGATTTGGCCAGGCGGCGCGGCGACCTGCGCTCGAATGTCGGCGTCAGGGAAGTTCGCCTTCCAAAAGACGGCCCAGATTTGCAGCTTCGACCCGCAGGCCCACATAGAAACTGCCGAAGGAAGCGTAGACGGCGCTCACCTCGTCGAAACGCATTTCGTAGATCAGCTTTTTGAAGACCAGCGGATCGTCCGCGAACAAGTCCACGCCCCACTCCCAATCGTCGAATCCAATGGATCCCGAGATGATCTGGCGAACGGAATCGGCATAGCGGCGGCCGATGGCGCCATGCTCGCTCATCATGCGCTGGCGTTCCGGCATGGACACCTGGTACCAGTTTTTAGTTTCGCCGCGCTTGCGGTCCATCGGGTAGAAGCACAGGTATTTGGCGGGCGGAATCTCGGGATACAAGCGGGGCGCCATGGCCGCCGACTGGCGCGCGATCACCTCGCCGATGCCGGCGTTCCATTCCGGTGAATGGGGCTCCAGCCCTCGCTCGGCAAGCTGCGCGTAGGTCTTGGAGGACGATTCGTAAAGCCCCAGTTCTACTACCGAGAGATAGGAGTGGGTGTTTTCGAAGTAGCTCGCCATTTCGAGGTGCGCGAGGGTGAGTTCCGCGCGGTGCACATCCTCAATGGAATCCCGGAAATGCAACAGCATCAGATCGCCCTTATGACCGACCAGCGAATAGATGGCCGACTGATTTGGATGCCCGTCCTTGCTCCCGTGCAGCATAGGTTCCAGCGCTTTAAGGGCCTCGGACAAGATGCGTTCGCGGTGCCAGGTGTCGAGCGAGTGCCAGGCGGACCTGTTAAACCGAAACATCTGGTGCAAAACGGTGGCGCCCTCCAAGGTCAGCGGAACAGGCGGGGCGTCAACCACGCGTCCACTCCTCGGCCGGAAGGCCCGGCATGTCGTGGCGGTAGCGCCCCGCGAATACCTCATCGAAAACGCCCAACATTTCCTGGTGAATCAGGCCGTTATCGGCAAGCAGATGAAGCCCATGCAGATCGAGCGTTTCGCCTCGCATGCCTGAGGCCTTGCCACCCGCTTCTTCGACCAGCAGCGAACCGGCGGCCATGTCCCAGGGGTTCAGGCCAAACTCCCAGAAAGCTTCGAGTCGGCCGCAAGCGGTGTAAGCGAGGTCGATGGCCGCGGACCCGCCACGCCGGACTCCGTGCGTCAGCATCGCAAGCTGGTAATAGAAGTGAATGTTGACATTCAGATGACGTTTGCGGCTGGGGAATCCGGTTGCCACCAGTGAATCGTTCAGAACCGGAGCTTTGCTCACGTGCATGGGAGCGCCGTTCAGGCGGGCTCCAGCGCCGCGTTCCGCCGCGAACAATTCGCGGTTCAATGGATCGAATACCACGCCCGCGATCACCTCGTCGTTCTTGGCGAGCGCCAGGGTGACGTTCCACATCGGGAAGCCATGGGCGAAGTTGGTGGTTCCATCCAACGGGTCCACGTACCAGCGCAATTCGGCGTTCATCTCCTCGCGCCCACCCTCTTCGGCCACGATGCCGTGACGGGGGAAACGCGCCTTCAATTCCTTGATAATCAGTTTCTCGCTGGCCCGGTCGGCCGCCGTCACCAAGTCATGCTCGCCTTTAAGTTCAAAGGCCACACCGCAGTGGGCAAGCAGCACTTGGCCCGCCTGGCGAGCGATCTCAATTGCCGCGTCTACGTAAGCACCCATATCTTCACTTCAGCACACGCGATGGCTAGCGTGGTTCAACCGGGGCCGAATCCACCAACTGCCGGGCGCTCTTGCCACGCGAGCTGCGGTGCCAATTGTCCGGAGTGTCCTCGGCGAGCCAGTTCGGCAGGGGCAAGAGAAAGTGATTTGACAGGGCGAACAGGAACGGTTCGTAGGTGGCGCGAAAGGCGGCCAGACGTTCTTCGGCGCTCGTCTCTTCACTGAACATCAGCCCTGCGGTTGCAAGCGCGCTTCGCAGCGCAAGGAAGCCGGCTGGAGGCAAGCGGTCCAACTCCGAAACTTGCGGTCCCGCGCGGTAGACGCGGCAGAGTTCCACCAGGGCCAGCCGCGCCATGGCAAACGTCATGCGCGCCGAGAATGTGCGAACGCCTTTGAAGCCAGTCAGCAGAAGCGCGCACGTATCCATAAGTGCGGCAAGCGCGGCGAGCCAGCTCTGATTGTCGTGCTGCGAACGGTAATAGCTGAGCATGGGGTAAGACAGGTGGCTCTCGATCAGTTCGGCGCACCACTGTTCCCATTCGCGCAGCAGCAGGGCCAACTGGTCGAGGGCATCGTTCTCGCCATGCCGGCACAAAAGCGCAACCGCGCTGGGAGGCGAACCCGCTCTGCCGTCAAGCTGAATCACCAGCGCTTCACGACGCGAGAAAAGTTGGTAAAGAACCGGCAAATATCCAATAGTGACCGCAATAAACGCCAGGCCCGCCCCGCCTTCGAACACAGCGATTGATTTCGCAAGGTTCGTGAGCGGCGGATGGCCATAGGAATTGCCGGTGAACAGGCTGGCCCCGCTAAAGTAGAGTGCCGCAGAGAGGCTCGGCGAGTTGGGTATCCCCGCTTGAACAGCCCATTGAATGCATCCGAAACCCAGGATCAAGCCGGCAACCCAGCAGCTTAAGAGCAGCACCATGGACAAGGGTCCATAGAGACTCAGAAAGGCGTCTCTCCGGCTGTCGTTCTTCATGCGGCGGACTATCCGGCTCCAGGCGCCCCAAGTGGCGTTGAAGAAAAATGCAATGAAGCGTAACCGGCGCCGAATACGCCGGGGAAGCAGCATGGTCTCGAAGGCTTCGCCCAGAACCGCCAGCAGCAAAAGCAGTCCAAGCGCTCCCGCGATGACATCCATGCGTGGCGCTCCTAAGCGGATTCGATGGCGGGTTGAAGTTGAGACATGACCAGCCAACCTGAAGTCGCAACCAGAGCGTCTTCCGCCACGGCAATCACGGCATCGGGAACGTGCAGGTCTTTAGCCGCCCGCCGCCGCAGTTCGAAGCCGGCGTAGGTCGTAGCCAATGCCGCAAGGCTCCCCAGCAGTGCGCCAAACAGTGGAGACCGCTTTTTAGAAGAGCAAAGCAGAGCGCCACTCGTGCCGCCGGCGATGGCACGCCAGGCGACGGAAAACGGTTCCGTGCGGTTGGGCATGAACGGCAGCTTGTCGGCGATGACTTCGGCAACGGCGAACGCCACCATGGTTTTTGCCACACCGGCACCGATGGAGCGGGGCCTTGCCCACTGCCCCACCATGGCGGGAGCGCTCATGGAACGTAATCCGGCCGCTGCGCCCACAAGCAATGCTCCGGCATAAACCTGATTGTCTGTCACTTATCCGATCCTCCTTAAAACGATGCCGAACGGGCTCGGCGGGAACACAGCCTTACGGTCGTGGCTCAGTAAGCAAGTCAACCTTCAGCCATTTTTGAAGCAGTTCGTCGGGGCTGCCATTGAGATCGACCGGCTCACTGGCGGTCTGACCCAAGGCGTCCACAAACTCGGCGACGATGCCGTCAGAAGTGGGACGCAGTTCCAGCACGCGGCCTTTCGCCTCGAGGCGCAAAGTTTTTTCCACCCAGGCCATATAGACCTTTGCCCGTATCTTATGGCCGGCGATTGCGGCCTTGTCGAGCAGGTCCTTCGTGTAGCTGGAGTTCTTCAATTGGTCGGCCCAGGGTGCAACCGCAAGCGTACGCGCCCTATCTTCTTCACGTCTCTGGCTCACGTTGGGATCGCGTTCTTCCTGCGACTCCAGGCTCTTGAGCGAGTTCTCCAAATTGTCGAGGAAGCCCATGTACGTCTATTGTGGACTATCCAACACGCCGTTCGAATACACTGCATTTGGAGCGGATTCGGCAATCTGACAGAATGTCCCTCATGGAACTGCGGTTGGAGGACTATCGGATTGAGAATGCGGACGATTTGCTAACCCCCGCCTTGATTATCTATCCCGAAATCGTTGCCGCAAACATCCGCACGGCCTTGCGAATGGCGGGGAACGACGCCAATCGCTGGCGGCCTCATATTAAAACCGTTAAGGCGGCAGAGATCCTGAAGCAGCTGATGAAACACGGCGTCGCGAACTTTAAATGCGCGACGACTTTGGAACTGCTGACTGCGTGCAACGCTGGCGCGGCGGACGTGCTGGTGGCTTTTCCGGTAGTAGGCGCAACCGCCCGGCGAGTGCTGGAGATTGCCCGCAGCCACCCGTCAACACGCGTTTCCGTCCTGATTGAATCGGCTGCTCAATTTGTGCCGTGGCGCGACTCCCCGATCGGAGTTTTCGTGGATGTGAATCCAGGCATGAACCGCACCGGAATTTCCCAAGAGCGTACGGGCGAAATCGTGGCGCTTGCTAGAGTCGCGGGACGGCAGTTTCGGGGGCTCCATTTCTATGACGGCCACATGTCCGCCTACTCCATGAACGAACGGGAGCAGCGCGCTCACGAGGGCTACGGGAGGTTGCTGGGAATTGTGGATGCGCTCACTTCAGCCAGCGTCCCAATTGATGAAGTAATCACTTCAGGAACACCAGCGGCGCCCTGGGCGATCTCATACCCAGGTTTCAAAAGTCAATCGTTTGTTCACCGCATCTCGCCGGGAACGGTGATTTTCAACGATACGACCAGTTTGGATCAACTGCCGGACTTCGGCTTTGCTCCGGCGGCCCTGGTCGTCACGACAGTAGTAAGCCATCCGCTTCCGGATCACATCACCTGCGACGCCGGGCACAAGAGCGTTTCCTCCGATGCCGGTGTCCCAACATGCCAGGTCGTCGGCCATCCGGAACTGATTCCGCTGAAGCCGAGCGAAGAGCACCTTCCGTTGCAAATAGACTTTGAAGGGCGCACCCCGTCGATCGGCGAGAAACTGTACCTGCTGCCTCGGCATGTCTGTCCTACAGTCAATAACTTCGACGAAGGTTTGCTGGTGGCGGGCGGGCGCGTGCGCTCCGCGATATCTATTACGGCGCGCGGGCATGAAAAGCCTCTCGGCGCGGCGCTGCGCTCGTAAGGATCTACTGCTTGCGGCTGGCGGGCGGCACAATGCCGTTCATGCGCGCATAGACGACAGCCTGGCCGTAGTGATCGAACGAATGCGATACGGACATTTCGGCTAGGGAGCCCTTGGTCATTTTGCCCCACGGAAGCTCGAGGATCTGAGTGAAATTCTGATCGGTGAGAGTGCTCATCGCTTTGTGCGAATGGGCGAAAGCGCCTTTCATATACTTCACGACATCGTCCTTGCCGCGCAATGCGTCCGGACCATTCTCGTTCTTGCCTGTATCGGCGGGCTTCTCGCTCAAAATCAGCGCGGCAAACTCGTCAAGGACAGCGGCGATGTGCGACATTTGCAATCTGAATGTGCGAACGCCGTTAAACTCGCCCTGCGTGGGAGCGAAATCGTATTTGTCGGCTGGCATGGCCTCGGCGAGCGAGACGATTTCACGTTCCGCTTGCGTTAACGCGTTGTCCTCCATCTGCGCCAGGGCGACGTGGGAGGCGTCAGCGGCAAGCGCAGAGAAGCAGGCGGCAAGCAGGAGAAGCAAGGCGTTCCAAATGGGATTCATGATGAGTGACCGGGATCTAGTTTGTCACAGTTTCCGGCAACAGTGCGAACATTTCTTTTCGCAATTTGGCTGGTCATAGTCGGATGAAATAATGGCGGGAAACAGGGGTGCGAATGAGTTCTTGGAATGCCCGGCAAGAGATATTCAGCACCATGCCACTGCGCTCCTTCGTGGCTTTTTGTTTCGCCGTGGCATGCACATTCGCCGCCATCGGTGTAGTCAACGACCTCTTTGAGCTCGAGCATTCAGATGTCCGACACATGATCTTGAAAGTTCTCGCGACTGCCGGCTTTGCCGTGCTCTGGCTGCCGTTGCAATCCGCGACAGCCTTCACCGCCCGCGCCGATAGTCGGCGATTTCGCGCTCAACATCGGATGGCTTCACACCCAGCACTGCCATTTTGCGGCGCATCTCCTCGCTGAAAGCGCGCGTGGTCTCTACCAGGTCTTCGCGCTCCAGGCGTTCAGCGACGATCTGGTCAAGCCATTCCTCCGGTGTCGTGTTCGCAGCGCGCGCGCTCCGCCACCTGGTTATAGATCTCGTCCCTAGGGTGATGCTGATTGCCATATCGCTGTTCTATCATCGCGCGACAGTCGAGGTTCAGGGAAGTTTAGATTAGAATTCGCTGACGACCGTCGCCTGATTATTTCCGGCTCCTCGGCGACCCTCTCACTACTCGGGTTGGAAGAGTGGCGCGTCATCGAGGAGCAACCCGTGCGTAATCCTCCAGGGTTCCTAAACCTTTCGCGACCAGCCGCGAGTAATCGCCGCTGCGCGCGGGTCTCACGTCGCCCGCCAGGTGTGCGACGTACTCGATGGGACTGCCACAACCTTCCACCTTCGCTCCCA
>OCTA010006295.1_pt1 | contig 10137 bp, 7 predicted proteins | sample 1538991 | NCBI WGS metagenome assembly OCTA01 (sample SAMEA3539302, study PRJEB22396) | soil metagenome | biome: tundra; feature: field; material: soil | place: USA | collected 2010-05 | depth 0.15 m | reverse complement strand
TGTAATTGTACCAACTTGTGGCGCAGCCCTCCGTCCCGTATGCGAAATCCTAATCGGCTCCCGCGATCTTTTTCGGATTGCAGTTCTCGAGCGAATGTCCGTGCTCGGCGTAACACTTGCCCACTTCGTTCAGATCTTTCTTGTTCGGTGCGTTGTGACAATACGTGCAGGCCTTCTGCTCCTTCTTCATGTAATCCGGCTTGGCGAAGGAGAACGGCGAGGACGCGAGAAACCCTGCCACCAGGAGGGCGGCAGGCATCGCAACTTTGACCAGTCTGGACATAGCAGTCCTCCGCTCAAATCCCGCCGCAATCCGGTAACCGCACGCTAAGCGCTGATTTATCAGCTCCTTACAAGAGAACACTCACAGGGGCACATTACTCAACTCTCCTCAAATTGCGCCAGTACACCCACTCTTTCGCTGTTATCCTTAAATGTTATGGGATTTCATCTGGGCGTCGACTACCAGCCGCGCGGAGATCAGGCAGCCGCCATCGATCAACTTTTCCGCGGCATACTGGACGGCGAACAACACCAGGTTCTGCTCGGAGTCACCGGCTCCGGCAAAACCTACACCATGGCCCAGCTCATCGAGAAGACCGGACGCCCCGCCCTGGTTCTGGCCCACAACAAGACGCTAGCCGCGCAGCTCTATCACGAATTCAAAACGTTTTTCCCGTCCAACGCCGTCGAATATTTTGTCAGCTATTACGATTACTACCAGCCCGAAGCTTATCTCCCCAGCGGCGATATCTACATCGAGAAGGAAGCCACCATCAATGACGAACTCGACAAGCTGCGCCTCTCAGCCACGCGTTCCCTGTTCGAGCGCCGCGATTGCGTGATCGTCGCCAGCGTCAGTTGCATCTACGGCCTCGGTTCACCCGAAGCGTATTATGGAATGCTGCTGATGCTCGAAAAAGGTGAGAAGATCTCGCGCCACCAGATCACCTCGCGCCTGGTGGACATTCTCTACGAACGTAACGACACGAACTTCGTGCGCGGTACATTCCGTGTGCGCGGCGACGTCATCGAAGTCTTTCCCACTTACGAAGACAACGCCTACCGCATCGAACTGTGGGGCGACGAGATCGAGAGCTTGAGCCAGATCGATCCTCTGCTCGGCCAGGTGCGCCAAACCTACCTTCGCCTTCCCATTTATCCGAAAACTCACTACGTAATGACGCCGGAGACTCGCGAGCAGGCCCTGCAGAGCATTGAGCGCGAACTGGAGTGGTGGCAAAAGGAGCTGGAAAAAGGCGGCAAGCTGGTGGAAGCCCAGCGCCTCTACCAGCGCACCATGTTCGATCTGGAAATGATCCGGCAGATCGGCTATTGCCACGGCATCGAGAACTACTCGCGGCATTTCTCCGGACGCCTGCCCGGCGAAGCCCCTCCCACCCTGCTCGATTACCTGCCCAACGATCATCTCATCTTCATCGACGAAAGCCACCAGACTGTCCCGCAATTGTCGGGGATGTTCCACGGCGACCGGTCGCGTAAGAACGTGCTGGTGAATTACGGCTTCCGCCTTCCCAGCGCCCTGGACAACCGTCCGCTCACCTTCGAAGAGTTCGAGAATCGCGTCAACCAGGTGGTCTATGTCTCAGCCACCCCTGGTCCTTATGAGCTCACCAAGGCCGCCGGCGTTGTGGTGGAACAGATCATTCGTCCCACCGGTTTGGTGGATCCGCAAGTGGAAGTGCGGCCCATCAAGGGCCAGGTGGACGACCTGCTGAACGAGATCCGCAAACGCGCCGAGCAAAATCAGCGCGTGCTGGTCACGACTTTGACTAAGCGCATGGCCGAGGACCTGTCCGAGTATTACACCGAAGTTGGCGTGAAATGCGCTTATCTGCATTCCGAGATCGCCACCCTGGATCGCATGAAGATCCTGCGCGACCTGCGGCGCGGCGTGTACGATGTGCTAGTGGGCGTCAACCTTCTGCGCGAGGGATTGGATCTGCCGGAGGTATCGCTGGTGGCCATCCTGGACGCCGACAAAGAAGGCTTCCTCCGCTCCACCGGGGCGCTCATCCAGACCATGGGCCGCGCCGCGCGCCACTTGGAAGGCAAGGCCGTTCTCTACGCCGACGTCTTCACCGACAGCATGCGCCGCGCGATTGACGAAACCAACCGCCGCCGCGCCGTCCAGGAGCAGTACAATCTGGACAACCATATTACGCCCCAGTCCATCATCAAACCCATCGACATGAGCCTGGTGCGAATCGCGGAAGGCGATTACGTTACCGTTCCTGTGGAACCGGAAGATCCAACCGAAGAGATGACTCCCGCCCAGCGCGACAAGTTTATCGGCGAGTTGGAGGAAAGCATGCGCGCGGCCGCTAAGAAGTTCGAGTTTGAAAAGGCAGCTCAGCTCCGTGATCGCATCAAGAGTTTGAAGTCTCTCACAGTCTATGAAGAAAGCCAAGTCGGTAGCCCTGATCGGGGCGGGTAAGCTTACCGACTCGCCTCTGTCAAGGTTCTATTGGCTTTCCGACCGGTTGGGGCCGGTTAAGTCATCATCCTTCCGGCTGGCTAGCCGGATTGCAAATCAGCTACGCGCCGGCCATCCTGTTAAGGACTTCGAGGAATTTCATTCCATGGAGTTGATATTGGTGTGCGTGCCCGAGCCAATGCTACCCGAAGTGCTGGGCGAGCTGGCCGCCGCTCCCATCGATTTTAACGGCAAGGCCGTGGTTCTGAGCAGCCTTTGGCTGGATAGCAGCGAGTTGCGCGAGTTTTCCGCGCGCGGGGCCGCGGTCGGGTCCATTTGTCCGATTCCAGGCTTCGACGACCTCCGTTACCTGGTGGAGGGAGACCGGCCGGCTGTGCTGCGCGCCCGGCGACTGGTGGAGCATCGTGACCGGCGCGCCGTACCCATCGAGCGCTCCTTCAAACCTTTTTACCTCGCCGCCCTCACCTGTACCGGAAGCGTGCTGTTCTCCGTGCTGATGGCGGCCGGCGAGGCATTACGTCTGGCTGGCGTCCCACCGGCTGATTCCTCGAACATTCTGGAGAAGCAGGTGATCCGAACACTCCGCTCCTTCGTGCGGTCGGGCCGCAATGCCTTACCGTCGTCCCACGAATTGTCGAGACAAGTGCGCGCCTTGGCCGCAACCGATCCAAACCTGGCTCACTACATGGAGCAAAGCACCCGCTTGGCGGAGCGGCTGGTTGAAAATCGGAAACTCTCCTCGGCTGCCACCAGCTCGTAACTGAACCGCGACCATCAGTGTCAGAAGCTGTGAAAAAATCACAACAACCGGTCGCTTACGCTCGCGGTTCGGAAAGAGCGTTACCGAACCGCGACCGTGAGGGAGTCGGTGCCTGCGCCGATTTTTTCTCGGGTTCTACGGGAGCCGGTTTCTTCTGTCACTCCCCTAGCGCCCTCAGCAGCCTGTCCGAACGGACCACTACAGTAATGCACTCGCTATCCCGAAACACAGCACTCTCGCGAGAGGTTGGATCATATGCTACCAGGCGTATCAATCCCAGGACATAAGGTTTCTGCACTGGTTCAAAATTGGTGATCACCATCCACTCGGAGTGCCGCAGCGCTTCCGGAAGCTTGTCCCTTTCGGGAATGTTCGTCGCGCGCAGGTTGGAATACCAATGGATCTGTGGAGAGTTTGCGCCCAACACCATCGCACCGGGGGTTGCATTCTCCCGCAGGAACGCCATGGCGTCCAGAAATATCGGGTACCCCAAAGTAACTTTGTATTCGAGTATCGGGCGAGTCACGCGGAGATTCAGAACGAAGAACCCGGCCAGCAGCCCTCCCAAAACTGCGCCACGCGCCAGTGGGCGAAGGCTGGCCGTCGCCTTTGTCAGAACCACAGCAGCGACCACCACCATAAATGGAAGCGCCGAACTCACCATCCGATCCTCTTTATACCGGTAACAACTGAACCACGTCAGGATCACCGCGGCCACCAGAAAATTATGCACGGTAAAACGATCCCGCTTCCAAAAGGCCCAAACGACACCGGCGACGAACAGAGCGGCGATCTCCAGCGATACCATGTCCGGCATGTCCCTGAAATAAAGATTCCATGGCATGGAAACGCCAGGCAGGTAGTCCTGCAATTGGTGCGACGCCTTCCGAATGCCCGCCAGCGGGCTTCCAAACGTGACGTACTCGCGGGTCAGCCACGGCACCAGCAGCAGTAATCCGGCAAGCGGGCTGAGCAAGAACGTGCGGCTCCAGAGCCTGCGTCGCGTGTCCGGACCTCCCTGCCACCAGGCGATGGCGACGAACAAAATGATCACCGGCAAAAACAGCGTCGCGGTATACCGCGTGAGAAAGGCCAGCGCCCAGCAAATCCAACTCCACAGGAAGAAGCGCTGATGGATGTACGCGCCGAAGTAGAAGAACCACACCGCCGCCGCGAAAAAAGCCAGGAACGGAATCTCACACATGAAATGCGGAACGAAGATCCAGAAGTACGGTGCGATACCAAGTAAGGCAGCCGCCACCAAACCTGTGGTCCGATCGAAGGCCGCAGCGGCGAAACCGTAGACGCATAAGAGCGCCAGCAAAGCGAAGCCGCTAGCTGTTCCCCGCAGAACGGAATCATCCGACTGCTCTCCAAACAGGAGCATGCTGGCGGCGCCGGCCAACGGCAGTATGGGCGGCCGCAGGGAATTCGGCACGCCGGAGACTGCAAACCCCTGCCCACGCAGTACGGAACGTCCAATGGAGGCGTACTCAGCCTCGTCCCACAGGAACATTCCATAGGAATTCAAGCTGAAACTGTACAGTATTCCGAAGAGCGCCAGCAGCACGGCCATCGGCCAGTGACCTATGACGAGCCGCCGCGCTCGAATCATGAGTCCACCGTGCATAAGCGTCGCCGGATCAAAATCTCACCGCCCTTCAGAACGCCAGCTTCAGCCCCAACTGCAACACTCGCCCGCTGTGAGCGCTTCCCGCGTACATAAAAGAATCCGTGCCCACGTAGTTGTCCACCGACGAAAATTGCGTGTGGTTGAACCCATTGAACGCTTCTGCCCGGAACTGGACCCCCACTTTTTCGGTGGGCTTGAATACCTTATATACCGACATGTCGAAATTCGTCCGATGCGGCAGGTTCAAGCTGTTGCGGCCTGAGTCGCCGAACGTCAAACCTTGCGTCAGTATGTATGCAGCCGCATTGTAGAGCAGCGGACCAATGATATTCGGATTCGAACTGCGCGTGCTTGCAGGCAACGCGTGCGGGTTGCCGATCACGTCCGCATATGACCCGGTGCCATAACCGTTTGCCACGCCGGCGCTGTCCCCAAAGGCCCCGTTGACAACTGAGAAAGGCGTTCCACTTTGCGACGTCATGATCCCCGCCAGTTGCCAGCCTCCCAGAATATGATGGGCCAGCCCCGGCTTCTTGAAGAAGTGCAGATCGTAAACCCAGCTTGCCGTCAGAATCTGCCGTTGATCGAAATTGGAACTCGCATAGTTGCTCTTCAAGTTATAGGAATCCACGAAGTTGCTGTCGGCCTTGTCCGACGAATTGTCGAGCGAGTGACTGTATGTATAAGCCACTGCCAGCATCAGCGCTCCAGTAGTCTTGCGCAGCGAAAATTGCAGGGAGTTGTAAATGGAGTTGGCCTCCGGCTCCAGCCGCTGTATGGAACCCATGCTGTAGTACGGCCGGAACGGATCCGGATCGTTGCCGCACGCAATCAGCAGATTCACCGCCGGCCGGCCGCCCACCGTTTTCCCATTCACCTGAAATGTCGGACTGGTCGCCGTACCGCCCTGCGTGTTGCAAATGTCGGTAGTGATCGCCTGGCCGGGCTGAAACGGATTTTCCGACGACGGAATCGCTTGCAGTTGATTGAATTCCCTTTGCAGTGTCAGATGCGTTCCCTTGCTGCCTACATAGGAAAGCGTCGCAACGATATTCTCGGGCAACGACCGTTGCACGTCCACGTGCCACTGCTGAACGTAAGGCCAAATGGCGCGCACCGGAATGGTCGTCGCGGTAAGCGGGAACAGGATGCCCTGCCCTCCAATGTTGGTGTAGCCGGCCACGTTGTACTGCGTCGTATTCTGCACCAGCGGCGGCGTGCCTTCCAGTGTTTCTGCGTTGCCCTCCTCGCCGTTCGTATGATCGTAGAAGATGCCATAAGCGCTGCGAATCGCGGTTTTCCCGTCGCCGAAAGGATCCCAGGCAAATCCGATCCGCGGCGCGGCATTGAACAAGTGCCCCTTCTGACAACCGGGAGGAATACCCGGCCCGCCGCACTGCACCAAGCCGTTGTAGGGCGAAGTTCCCGGTGTCGGAATAAGCGCGCCGGCTTGTCCCGTAACACTGCCATTCACGTCGATCGGAGGAGCCTTGCTTGGATCGAAGGCTCCCGGCTCCCAGTTGTAAACCTGCTTCTGAATTTCGCGGAAAGTACCGAAAAGGTCCACGCGCAAACCGAGATTCAACGTCAGATGTTTCGATACGTGAAAGTCGTCCTGCACATAGGGATCGAACATTTTGTAGCGCAGATAGTATTTCGGCTCCGCACTATCCTGCGAGTAGTTCGCGATGTTCCCCAACAGCAGATCCGCGAACGCATTGCCGGTGGAAACGGGCGCCGTGCTGTCGAACACCAGGATTCCCTGCCGGTTCGTTTGCGCCCCCTCGTTCTTCTCGGAAGCAACAAAGTCCACTCCGAACTGCAAATTGTGCTTGCCCCGGCTCACGGAAACTTTGTCGCGATAAGTATAAGTGGGATTGGAATTGATCCACGGAAAAAAGGACGGGCCTTCGCAAAATCCGCCCTGGTACGCGCCCTGGGTCTGCACGCAGAAATCCGGTAGCTTGCCGCCAAATCCCGGAAAGAGTCCCGTCATGGTGAACGTGCTGGGACGCTGCCACACGTCGGGATTGGTGTCGTTCTGAATGATCCGGCTGGACGAGTAGCCGCCCGTGAACTCATTGATCACCGTCGGCGAAATGGTGGCCGTGAACTTGGCCACCAGGCTCACACCAGGCCCCTGGAACCGCGTTCCGATAGTTGGATAGTTGTAGCCCGAGTAAGTAACAGTGGGATTGGTTGTGTCCCAGGAATCGTGAATGGAGCGAAAAGTGAGCCGCATCTTCGAATTCAGATCGTGGTCTATGCGAAACAATTCTTCCCGCCAATGCGTCGGCTTGCCCACCGCGCCGTCGAAGAACGAATCCGCGCCCGATCCAGCCGTGGGCAGCGAGATCATTTTTAGCAGAGCCTGCCCGTTCGGATCGATGTGCGGCAGTTGATTGTTCGGGTAAGGAAGTCCGGTGTTCGGGTCATGCGGACAGTCGGTCGGATTAGGAACGTTGCAGACGTCGTTGAAATTCCCCTCGCGGTTTGCCACCGATGGCGTGGGAGTATGAAAAGTTTGCGGTACATCCTCTTTACGCCACTCCTCCGACCAGAAGAAAAACGTATGGTTCTTCCAGATCGGACCGCCCAGGTTGTACCCAAAGTCGTTCTTCTTGTAAGGCGGAGCCCCAGGCAATTCATCAAAATAATTGCGCGCGTTGAACATGTCATTGCGCAGAAATTCGTAGGCTCCGCCATGAAACTGGTTCGTTCCGGACTTCGTTTCCACCTCAATCGTGCCGGATGAATTCCGCCCGTACTGAGCCCCGTAATTCGACGTCAGCACCTCCACTTCCTCAATCGCTTCCAGGCTCGGATACACGTTGATGGACGAGTTACTGCCATCATCCATGATGTTGGCGCCATCCACTTCCCAATTGTTGTTTTCGGTCCGTCCGCCATTGATGCTGAAGTTGACGTTCCCTTCTTTGCCGACCAGCGCTTCGTCCTGCCCGGTTTGATTGCTGACGCCGGGAACCAGCGTGATCAACTGCGTGAAGTTGCGTCCGTTGAGCTGGAGCTGCGTGATTTCCTTGCTGGTAATGGTCCCGGACATCTCAGACGACTGTGTGGACACCTGAGCCAGGCCTGCCCCTTGAACGGCGACATGCTCCTCCACACCAGCCACCTTGAGCGTAATATCAATGCGCGCGTTTTGAGCCACCCGCAACGTGACATCGTGCGCTTCGTATTGGGCGAATCCCGGCGCCGCAGCCGTGATGGAGTACCGGCCAGGCGGCAGTGAAGCCGCCAGATACTCACCGCTCGTGTTGCTCACAAACCCGCGCACCAACCCGTTCTCTTCATTCCGGATGGTGACCGCTGCCCCCACAATAATGGCGCTCGAAGAATCCCGCACGGTTCCCGTCAAAGATGCGCTGTCCTGCGCAACCGCAATGCCCGTCACAAGACCCAACAGCAGCCATGGAAGTTTCACGGTTTGTCCTCCAAATCATCATATACGCTCGCGGTTCGGATTTAGAGAGCGTGACCGAACCGCGACCGTAAGGGAGTCGGTGCCTTCACCGATCTTTTCACGACTTCTCTGAGCGAGCCGGTGCGTGCGCCGATTAATGAAGCAATGGAGTATGAACCGGAACATTCCCGCCGGCGCGGTGCGCCGTCCTCGATCGCGAAAGATCGGGCGTCCACTGGGGCTGGCCAAGCATAAACTCACGATCCAGAAGTCGTTTTTCAAAGCACTGCGTGACGAGCTGCTGAACGCTTTTGAGGGTAAAAAGTGAACTGGAAAGCGCTACGATCGGATTCATGGAAACCCTTCCCGAACCCTGGCTGCGCGGCCCAGTACCTGGCGTAAATCCGCTCATCGCGCCCATACTCTACGCCTTCCAACAAGCTCGCGAAGATCTAGCAATGCACACCAGCGGACTCACCACCGAACAGATCTGGGCCACACCGCACGGCCTCGGCTCCGTCGGCTTCCACATCGGGCACATTGCCGGCAGCACCGATCGGCTCATCACATATCTACAAGGCGAACAGCTCTCCGAAGCGCAGATGACCGCACTCCAAGCCGAGCACCAGCTAGGAGCATCGCTCGATGAACTCCTGGGCGCGCTCCACTCCAGCTTCCAACACGCCGAAGCGGTAGTCCGATCACTTAACGCCGCAAATCTCACCGAACCGAGAGAAGTAGGCCGGAAGCGGCTGCCAACCACGGTGATTGGCCTCCTGACACACATCGCCGAACATACCCAACGGCACGTCGGCCAAGCTATCGGCGCTGCCAAACTGGCGCGCGCATCGTAACCTTTTCCGTCATTGACCGTAATTACCTTAGGAGCTGCTGCCACCACCAACCCCATGAACAAATTCGAATCCATCTGGACCGACTTCCGCTACGCCATTCGCAATCTCGGCCGCACGCCCGGCTTTATCATCGTCATGGTGCTCACCCTCGCGCTCTCCATCGGAGCCAACAGCGCCATTTTCAGCGTCATTGAGGGCGTGCTCCTCCGGCCGCTTCCCTTCGGCCAGCCCGATCGCATCGTCCGCATTTTTTTCAATAGCGACACCTACCCAAAGTTCCCCCTGAACCCTTTCGACCTTCGGGATCTCCGCACGCGCGATCGAACCTTCGACAGCTTGGCCGGAATCGTCCGCGCCGACGCGCAACTCTCGGGCGCCGGCGAGCCCGTCATGCTGCATGCGTTCCGCGTGACCTCCGGATATTTTCGTGTTCTCGGCTTCTCGCCCGCACGCGGCCGTGAGTTCTCCACCGCCGATGAAGTTCCCGCCGCCGGACGCCTCGCCATCCTGAGCGATCGCCTGTGGCGCACCCGCTTTGCGTCTAATCCAAGCATCGTCGGCCGCAGCATCACTCTCAACGCACAGAGCTACACCGTCGTCGGCGTGATGCCACCCACTGTCCGTCACCCCGGCAACGACTATCACGCCATCGCCGACGGCGACACCGTGGATCTCTGGCTTCCCTTTTCCTTCGAAGGAGACCCCACCCGCCGAGGCTCGCACTTCATGGAAGGCATCGGACGTCTGAAGCCCGGCGTCTCACCGCAACAGGCCAACGCCGACCTCAGCGCCGTTCTTCACCAACTCTCGAGCGAGAATCTCACCGGCCGCGACTGGCGTGTAATCGTGGTTCCCCTCTACCGCGAGCTCGTCGGACCAACCGAGCGTATGCTCTTCGTCCTTCTCGCCGCTGTCGGCCTGCTTCTGCTCATCGCCTGTGTCAACTCCGCGAACCTTCTGCTGAGATCGGAAGAGCGTCGTGTAGGGAAAGAGTGTAGATCTCGGTGG
>OCTA010006294.1_pt1 | contig 10137 bp, 8 predicted proteins | sample 1538991 | NCBI WGS metagenome assembly OCTA01 (sample SAMEA3539302, study PRJEB22396) | soil metagenome | biome: tundra; feature: field; material: soil | place: USA | collected 2010-05 | depth 0.15 m | reverse complement strand
AGGAATCGAGTCCAGATTGCAACTGACGGCCTGAAAGCCTATGAGGAAGCGATTGAGCGGTCCTTTGGTGGGGATGCCGACTACGGCCAGATCATCAAGACCTACGGCAGCATAACGACTGAGGATAATCGCCGATACAGCGCCCCGGAATTCGTTTCTTGCGAAAAGAAGATCATCGCCGGACGCCCCGACTTTGACCTCATTTCTACCAGCTATATCGAGCGATTGAACGCTACCACCCGCCTTCACATGCGGAGGCTTACCCGTCTGACATTGGCTTTCAGCAAGAAGCGGGAGAACTTCGAGGCGGCGGTTGGCCTCCACTTCGCCTATTACAACTTTGTGAAACGGCACAACACCCTGAGATGCACTCCGGCAATGGCCGCTGGCGTCGCAGGGTCATTCTGGAGCGTTGGAGATTTGCTTGAGGCGGCGGCATGACCTACATCGAGGAATTGAAAGATGTAATCCACAAACTGCATGGCGTGGAGTCAACGCACATGCAAAGCGTACCAGTGAAAGAAGTTTTCAACGGGAAGACGGTTTGGGAGGGTATTGTTGAGGTTTTCGACTTGCACGGTCACCCGAAAGCCAATACAGCGTATGCCTGGGCGCACGAAACGGATGATCCGGCGAATCCTGTCCGGCACGTTACCGTCCTGAAAATCCCCCCGGCAGTATCACCCATTACGGCGGTCAGAGCAGCCATCATACAAGAGTTGCAGGAGTTGAGAGCCAATGCCGAAGCCGAATCAACAGAAGAAGCCTAGCAAACCTGGACGGCCACCGCTCCCCAAAGGGAATGCCAAGGCGGGATTCCTGCGTGTTCGCGTCACGTCGGGCGAGTTGCAAGCAATTGAGAAGGTGGCGAAGGCGAACGGCCAAACCATGTCTGAATTCATTCGCGGCAAGTTGCTTGCCACATTTGGAGGATAAGCCTGTGAATTTCAAATTAGGACACTACCTGCGGCTTCCATCTGGGGGGCCGTTGGTGTTTAATCGTACAAGTTGGCTGGATTGAGCAGTCATGGCTGGGCCCAGCATAGAGCATTTCCATTTCCCATGCAGCCCTGTTGCCGTCCCCGGCTCTGGATGCATCTCATTTTCAGGCCACAGCTGTCCTAAGCAACCCGAGTCCCTTCGGCTCAACTTCGAATTGAATAGATCACAATGAACACCGAGCGAAATATTCGCCGCACCGTATTGCCGAATGGCCTGACCGTTCTGACTGAACGGATGGAACACCTCCGCTCCGTTGCGATGGGGGTGTGGATCAAGTCCGGCTCCCGCTGCGAACCCGCGGAGACGAATGGAATCTCCCACTTTGTGGAGCACATGCTTTTCAAAGGAACGCGCTCCCGCTCTGCGCAGATCATCGCCCGCGAGATGGACTCGATCGGCGGGAACCTCGACGCCTTTACGGGCAAGGAGACGATCTGTTTCAACGTGAAGTCGCTGGCTGAACACGTGCCCATCGCGCTCGACGTGCTGGCCGACCTGGTGCTGAACCCGGTGTTCGCCTCCACCGAGATCGAACGCGAGCGGGGCGTGATTCTGGAAGAGATCAAGATCGACGAAGATAACCCGGACGTATTGGTCCACGAACTCTTCACGCAAAGTTTCTGGAAGGACCATCCCCTGGGCAAGCCGATTCTGGGCACCTCGGCCACGGTGGCGAAACTCGACCAGGAGAAACTGTTCGCTTATCACAACGACAGTTTTCATGGCGGGAACATGGTTTTCTCAGCGGCCGGCAACCTGGACCACGACCAGTTTGCCGAGGCGATTGCAGAGAAGTTTTCCGGCTTGACGTCTGGCGAGGCGGTACGCGAGCAGAAGGCGCCAGAAGCCAGCGCCCGAATTTTACTCCGCAACAAGAAGGCGCTTGAACAGGTACAGATCTGCCTCGGGGTCCCTGCCCCGCCCATTACGGACGACAACCGTTACACCACGCTGATTCTCAACACGGTGCTCGGCGGGGGGATGAGTTCGCGGCTGTTTCAAACCATCCGCGAGGAGCGCGGCATGGCCTACTCCATCTACTCTGACCTGAACCCTTACCGCGATACGGGCACGCTTTGCATCTATGCCGGGACTTCGGCCGGCAAGGCGCTCGAAGTGGTCAGCCTGATCCTGGCCGAATTCCGCAACCTGAAGGAGAGCCCGCTGAGCGAAGAAGAGCTGACCCGCGCCAAGGACCAGTTGAAGGGCAACATCCTGATGGGCCTCGAAAGCTCGAACTCCCGCATGGCCAACCTGGCCCGGCAGGAGATGTACTTCAAGCAGTTCTTCAGCGTAGAAGAGATCACGGCGCGGATCGACGCCGTGGATGCCGCACAGGTGCAGCAAATGGCTCAGCGGCTATTCGACCCGGACCGCATCGCGGTGACCCTGCTCGGCCGCCTCGACGGCATCAAGCTGAACCGCGCGAAGCTGGTGTGTTGAGAACCCAGCTTTCAGCCCCCAGCCCCCAGCTTCCAGCTGTTAGCTTTCCTGCAATCTTCAGATCAAAAGTAAGGCGGAGCAGAGTCCAGTGGCGGATCCAAAGCTGATGGCTGATAGCTAAAAGCTGCCTCTGAGCGTCTTATTTCCCTTCCGCGTCCATACGGTATACGATTTTGTCGGAAGGGCCGGTGTGCCGGCCTGGTTCGCGAGGCAATGGGATCCCATGAAATGCAAGTTCTCGATGTGTAGCAATCGGCGCGGCATGTGCGGCGGAATGCAGCCGAACGGGGCGCCGGGTGAAAGGTTTTCGACCAATGGGCAGAGCGGCTTCACGTTGATGGAGCTGCTGATCGTTATTTCGATCATTTTGATCCTGATGCTGGTGGCGATTCCCACTGCGGGCAAGATTCGCAAACACGCCAATGAACTGTCGGCGCAAAAGTCGCTGCAAACGATTCAGGAAGCGGAATCGATGTATGAGTCCACGTATCCCACGAACGGATACGCGTGCAGCTTGCAGTCTCTGGGCGGCGAAACCGCCTCCGGTCCGCCGAGCGCGACGGCCGCCGGGGTGATCAACGGCGAACTCGCCACGGGTATTAAATCCGGGTACATCTTCACCATCGGCAACTGCACCAAGGTGAACGTGAACAACACGGACCGCATTACAAGCTATACGGCCACCGCTGTTCCTGCCACTCCGGGGAAGACCGGCGATCGCGGCTTTTGCCTTGAATCGGGCGGTGCTATGAAAGCCGACCCCAGCGGCGGCACCAACTGCACCCAGATGGTGCAATGACCCAATCGATCGATCCAAGCCTGCGCATTCAATTCGGGCTTTCTGTTCCGGCGGTGTGTCTGGCACCCAGAGCGGAAACCTGTTTCTTCCGGGCTTGGCGCCGGACAAGACAATTCATCGCGTGTTTTGCGGTGGTGCTTCTGGCTGGGTTTTTCTCCGCCGGAGGAGGCGCTGCGCCTGCGCCTCCTCCCAAGGACCTGAGCGTTCACGACCTGGCCTCGCGCGTCGACCGCCATTACAACCAGCTCCATTCCCTGCAATCGCGGTTTAGCGAAAGCTATGAGGGGCTGGGGATAAGCCGCGCCGAGAGCGGTACCCTCTTCCTGCTCAAGCCCGGGCGGATGAAGTGGGAATATACAGCACCCGCTGGCAAGCTCTTCCTGCTTGATGGCAAGTATGCGTGGTTCTACTCACGCGGAGACCCGAAGGTACAGCGCATCCCTGCCAAAGAACTGGACGACCTACGCTCTCCGCTGCGCTTTCTGCTCGGGCACACTGAACTGGAGAAAGAGCTCGAGCATCTGGAGATGACGCCGACGCATAACGGCCAGTTCACGCTGACCGGCCAGCCCAAAGGCCAGCAAAAACGCGTACGCCTGCTCACTCTCACCGTTACGCCCGATGGAGCCATCACAGCCATCGAGATCGAAGAGACGGACGGCGCACTCACGCGCTTCACATTCACGGGCGAGCAGCCCGGTGCGCACCTCCCACCCGACGTATTCCAATTCACGCCGCCTCCCGGCGTGCCGGTTGTGGACACGCTGCCACCTGTGTAGCGCACCGCTTCACCTGATATGCGTTGATTATGGCGAAACTGTGTTGCAAGTTGCCATAGATATTTAATGCTGAAAAACGCCATACCCGAGCACGAAGACTCAAATCGATTCAGGATTTTGGTAACCTGCCTCCTCGCTCAATCGGAGCCACGGCGATGGCAACCTGAATGGTCATTCTGTACAATCGAACGATCTCTAATGATCAACACAGATTGGGCTAAGCGACTCTCGTATCGCAGCGATATCGACGGCCTCCGCGCGATCGCCGTGCTTTCGGTGATTTTCTTTCATCTTTCGCCGAAGCGGATGAGCGGAGGCTTTGTCGGCGTTGACGTATTTTTTGTCATCTCCGGATTTCTCATCTCATCCATCATCTACAACGATCTGGAAACCGGCTCCTTCAGCATCGGCCAGTTCTATGTTCGGCGCATACGCAGAATCTATCCCGCGCTCTTCACGGTTCTGGCTTCGGTTTGCATTGCCGGGTGGCTCTTGCTTTCGCCGAGCGATTTTGTGCTCGCCGGCAAACAAATTGTGGGCGGCAGCACCTTCGTCGCGAACTTTGTGTTGTGGTCACAATCCGGCTACTTCTCGGTTGATGCGGCTAAGAAGCCCCTGTTGCATCTTTGGTCGCTCGGTGTCGAAGAGCAGTACTACCTGATGTTTCCATTACTCTGCGTGGTTTTGTATCGAATCAAGGCGCGCTGGGTCATGCCCTCGGCATTCCTGGCGATCGCCGTTGCCTCCATGATCGTGAATGTGGCCTTTGTTGGCAAATACAGTGAGGCCACGTACTTTTTGCCATTTTCGCGGTTGTGGGAGTTGTTCGTGGGAGCGGGACTTGCGCTTGCGCTGCAGCGAGATCTCAAGGCGAGTTGGGAAGATCGCCTGCCGGCGTGGCGATCATTGCTTGGATTTCTAGGTTTTGGACTGCTCGGCTTCTCACTATTCCGCATCGAACAGGATTTTCCATTTCCCGGGTGGTGGGCTCTGCTGCCAACCTTTGGAACAGCCATGGTGATTGCGGCCGGTGAGTCTTCATGGATCAACCGTCATGTCCTTTCGTTCAAGCCATTGGTGTTGGTGGGACTCATCAGCTATCCGCTCTATTTGTGGCATTGGCCAGTGCTCTCCTTCGTACGGGCTGCCGACCGAGTCCAGGGTGTCGAGTTTTCGCATTTTCTCAAAACTGCGACCTTTGCCATTTCATTCGTTCTCGCCTACCTGACTTACCGTCTCCTCGAGGTACCCATTCGTCAGGTCAAAGACAATGAGAAGCGGCGCAGGGGCGCGCTCTGGCTGCTCGGTTGCGTGTCGATGACCGGTGCCTTTGGGATGCTGGTTGTGCTGACTGGAGGATTTCCATCCAGGGCGCCCAGCGCTATCGTTGCCCTCGATCACGATTACGGCTCCGATGCCTCGCGGGCCTATCGGGAAGGAACTTGTTTTCTTTGATCGAATCAGACGGCGGCGGCGTTCAGCCCCAGTTGCCTTGATGGCATGCAGGGAGGCTCTCCGCAGCCATTGGTTTTTGTGTGGGGAGATTCCCACGCAGCTGACCTGATGCCCGGGTTTCGATCTTTGCAACAGGCGTCCGGCGTGCGGCTGGCACAATACACAACCGCCCAGTGCGCGCCAATCCTGGGTTTGGTCGTGAGCAGGCGGCCCTACTGCGCTTCGACCAACTCCGCTGTCCTCGATCGCGTGAGGGCGTTGAAGCCGGATATCGTGGTGCTATCGGCAAGTTGGGACTCGTACGACGTGAATCAAAATCCTGCGCTCGCCCAACAGTTTCTGACGACCATCGAGGCAATCGAGACTGCTGGAGTGAAGAGGGTGGTTGTCATCGGCTCGGTGCCGGCATTTACAAATACCGTACCCCGGCTTCTGGTCAACGAGCTCTATCACAACATCAAAAGACCGGCCCCACATCGCTTGTCAACATCATTACTCAAGCCTCACGATGACACGATGCTCAGGGCGACTGTGCAAAAGGCCGGTGCGGTTTATGTACCGCTCTTCGATGTTCTGTGCGATCAGAGCAGTTGTATCGTGACCACAGGCTCCAGTTGGCAGAATGTGGTTATTTACGATAGCAACCATTTCACTGAACATGGTTCAATTCTGGTGGCCCAGCACATTTGGCCAGCGATTCTTCATCCTGAGAGTCTTGTGGACCAGATTCGCGATTGACCAGAGATCGACTCTCATTTGCGTGAGTGAGGAGCGGGTGGCGCTGGGGGCAGCTCGAAGACCTGAATTTCGCCATTGTTGAGGACGGCGACGCGCCGACCGGATGGTGCAAGGGCCACGTTGCCGCCGCCATCGAAGATCGGACTGGCGGCTGTCTCGAGTGCGATCTTGCCGTTCGCGGCATTGAACACGCGCACGATCTGACCGTTGAAATTCTTCGGGTCGATCGTGTGGGGGCGTCCGTCGGTGACGGGGTGCTCAACGACCACGGTTTCTCGCGCGATACGCGACCCGTCAGGCGAATTGACGAGCTGCGGCCAAATTTCATGCTTCGTCAGTTGAATGCCCCACATCCGATTCCCGGTCGTGGATATCGCGACGACGTCCCAGCCGGCGAATACATCGCACGCAGTCATCAGGAACTCCTGCTCTGAGACAAACTCGGAGGTGGGCCGGCAGGCCGAATTGACGCGGTCCAGAAACCTGACTTTACCGTCGAAAGATTTCAAGTTCAGGACCCACTGGTTCGTATCCTCACCAGGAGCTTCGATGAATCCCTCTGCGTTGATGGACATTTGGGCACGCTGAAGCAAGCCGGAGAACATGCCCGCCTCCACCTCCTGGTAGCCGTCGGAACTCGAGGACTGCGGAACAGCCAAGCCCATCTTGCTTTCCGTCACGACCTCACCGGTATCCCGATTGAGAGTGCGCACCACGAGGTCAGGTTTTAACTCGGGCGGGTCGGGTTTCAAGTCAGGCTTTTGCCCCGAGGCGGGCATGCTGGTCTTAGCTGCAGCCGGATCGCCGGGCTGCGCGTCTTTCGGCTTGGCAGGAGGCGCCAGGAAGTTGATGCTCATGAACTGTTGCGCCGGAGTCAGTTCCAGCCAAAGCAGACGCCCCGGAAAATGCAGGGACGGCTTCATCTGAAGCGAGGCGTCGCCCTCCTGAATGCCGTTCCCGTCGCGGAGAAGGAAATGGCCGTCTTTGAGCATCCAGAGGTAGCGCGCCCGGTCGTGCAGCGTCCACGACGTCTCGGCCTCGACCTTCCCATCCGGCAGCGTCACCACCACGGCGCGGACTTGCCTCTCATCGTTCCCCAGACTGCCTTCACCCTCACGCTGCATCAGGCCCGGCACTTGAAAGGTGAACAGAAGGCGGTTCTCGTCGATGAAATCCAGGCTGGCGAGTCGATTATGCCGGCCCAGATAGAAAAGGCCCGGTGCGGAATAGCCCAGCGGGCGGACTGGAATCGAGAACGCAGGGGGCAGGGTAGGTTTTTCAGGAACGTGGTCGGAGAGCTTTTTACCGATCTCCTGGGGCAAACTCTCAGGCAGGCCAATGTCCTGCGCCGCGGCGGAAATCACCGACAGCGGCACGGCGGCAAGAGCCAGCCAAAGCCATGTCCAACTCTGAATCATGCGAAGTCGCGTCACGAACCCAATTTACGACAATTCAGCGGTTTTGCGGCAGGAATGCCAGTTGCGGTTTAGTCCAAAGTTTCTGTTCACAAGGCTAACGAACTTTGAAATGCGTCTGACAGCTCGCTGGCTCTTTGCACGAGTCACTCGTATCGGAGCGCTTCGATCGGATCGAGATTTGCGGCGCGAATCGCGGGAATCATGCCACTCACGAGGCCGGTGATGGACAGAATTACCGTGGCGACGACGATGGATGTGGGGGAGATTCTCAAATAGATGTCGGCGGCTTCGGCGTGCTGGGCGAGTGCGCTGTAAAACGGGATTCGGCCCACCATTATCGAGACAAGATAAGCCAGGGCGATTCCGCTGATGCCGCCCACGCCGGTGATGACGAATGCTTCCGACAAAAACTGGAGCAGGATATGGCGCTTGCGGGCGCCAAGCGCCTTCTCGACGCCGATTTCGCGGGTGCGCTGCTGCACGGCCACCAGCATGATGTTCATGAGGCCGATGCCTGCAATGCCCAGCGTGAGCGCGCCCACCAGCGAGAGCAACACCTGAAGAGCGAGCGAAAGGATACTGAACTGGTGGAGCTGCGTGAGCAGGTTGGCTACGTAGATCGCGTTGTGGTCAGTGGGCCGAAAATGATGGGCCGAGCCGAGCGTATCCCGCAGACTCTTCTCGGCCAACTGGTAATCACCCTGATAATTGAACCAGATGCCGTCGAGGTACTTCGTGTCCTTGATGTCGCTCATGGTGCTGAAAGGCACGTAGATTTGCCGGTTGCGATCGTTCTGCTCACCCTCCTGCATTTTGGGAGAGAGCACGCCGACGATGGTGAAGAGAACGCCATTCAACCGAATGGTTTGCCCGACGGCCCAGGCACCCGAGAAGAGCTTGGTTTTGGCCTCCGACCCGATGACGCAAACATGGGCCCGCTGCTGGTCCTCCGCTCCGTTGAAAAAGCGCCCATCATCGGTATCGAGCTTCCAGATGTCCTGAAAGACTGACCGGACGCCGTTTACCGTCCACGTATAAGTGTGGAGATCGTTTTGCACCGACACGTCTTTTTGAACCTGCGGCGAAATGTGTTGGATTCCTGGAACGGCGTTCTGCAGGCGATCGACATCGTCTTCAGTGAAACGCACCTGGACACCGGCTTTATCGCCGCCGGCCTGTTCGCTGGTGCGACCGGGGAATGTGCCGATGACGTTGGTGCCCCACTGGGCGAAGATGGCTTCGATGGCATGGCTGAAGCCCGCGCCATAGGCCAAGAGCAGCACCACCGTGGCAATGCCCCACGCCATGCCGATCATGGTGATAGCCGTGCGGCGCCGGTTGTAGATCATGGCTTCCCACGCCTGGCCCCAGATGTCTGTGAACATGGTCTAGCCTCTAGCTTCTAGCCTCTAGCTCCCAGCCAGGGCTTGGTGATTGAAATTCAGGGCTCAACTCTCAGCCCCTTCAAAACATCAAGAAACTTGAACCCGTGCGATGCCAGCTAAGTTCGAACCTGCGCACCTTAGCTAGCGGCTAGAAGCGAGCGGCTGGAAGCTGCTTTTTCACTCCCGCCTTAATGCTTCGATCGGATCCATCTGCGCTGCTTTGCTGGCCGGGTACAACCCAGCGGCAACCCCGCTGACGACCAGCGCCCCGAGCGCCAACGCGGCCGACCACGGAACCAGCCGCGGCGGGTCCCATCCCGGCATCTTGCCGGTGAGTCCCTCTTGCAGGAGCCACATGAAGCCGGCAGAAAGCACAATGCCGATCACTCCGCTGATGCCTGTCAGCAACAGCCCCTCCCAGAAAAATTGCGACAGGATACTGCGCTTTGTGGCGCCCACTGCTTTCATCAGGCCGATTTCGCGGGTCCGCTCAGTGACGGAGACCAGCATGATGTTGATGATGCCAACCGCCCCCAGCCCCAGCGTCACAATGCCCACGCCGCCAAGAAAGACGTCCATGGCGGTGAAAATTGCGCCGATCATTTTTTCTTCCTGAATGGTATTGAACTCGAAGAAGGCGTCGTCCAGCGTCGGGTCAAATCCATGCCGCTGCGCAACCACACGGTGCACCGCTGCCACCGCCGCCGCGATTTCGCCCTTGGTGGTGGGCTGGTATTGGATGGAGGTGAGCGCGTCCTGGGGAATGTTTTCGCCTTTGAGGGGAAACAGCTCCTGCATGGTGGTGACCGGGATGTAGACCTTCTGGTCGTCGAAATCGTTGTTCCCGCGGGTGATCTTCCCCACGCCGCCCACCACGGTAAAGGCGGTACCGTCGATGGTGATGGTTTCACCCAGCATGGGGCGGCCATTGAACAGGAGGTTGGCCGCCTTGAAGCCCAGAACCACAACGCGGCGCCGCGCGGAGAGGTCCATGTCGTCAATAAAGCGGCCGGTGGCCATGGGGATGAAGCGGACTATCGTGTAGTTCGGTTCCACTCCCATAACGTGGCTTGAAGTGTTGCTCCATTGGCTCACTTCGTAGAGGTCGGAGCGCGCCA
>OCTA010006293.1_pt1 | contig 10140 bp, 8 predicted proteins | sample 1538991 | NCBI WGS metagenome assembly OCTA01 (sample SAMEA3539302, study PRJEB22396) | soil metagenome | biome: tundra; feature: field; material: soil | place: USA | collected 2010-05 | depth 0.15 m | reverse complement strand
GTTGCGCACCGGCGCTTCCTGGCCTATGTCTTGGGACCGCCGAACGGCATCGCGCCATATGCCGAGGCGGTGGCGGCCGCGATGAGTTGCTGTTATGTTCCCTTGCCGGAAAGAGTAACCGTCGGGGACGCGCCTCCCCCATCTTTGACGCTAAGCGTGGCCCTGCGCGCGCCCGTAGCCGCTGGTGTGAAGGTGACAGTGATGACGCAACTCGCCCGCGCCGCCAGCATCGCCGGAGCGACAGGACAATTATCGACCTGAGCGAAGTCGCTAGCGTTTGTGCCAGTTATCGCGATAGCTGAAATGGTGATCGGGTTGCTACCCGAGTTGGTGAACTTGACCTTCCTGGGTGTGCTGGACATTCCCACGGGAGCACTGCCGAGGTTCAGACTGGTGACGGACAGGCTGGCCATCAGGGGTGCAGGGATTGTGAGTGGCGCTCCGCCGCCCGATGGAGTACGGGTGCTGTCGCTGGCGTACGTGTGTACCGTGGGTTTCGTAGCCAGATTGACGTACAAAAAAAGATCCAATGGTGCTCCGGCCATCGTGGGTATTGGCGTGAGAGTGTTGTCCAAAAGCGAGAAGGTAAACTCGTCTAATATCCCGCCTGGGTCTGTATTCGTGGTGACCGTGATCTGGAAACTCAGGGTAGTTCCCGGTGTAAACGGCTGATAGAAGTAATTTACGATCCCGCTATCGGTGAGGGAAACTGTCGAGGCAAGGCTGCCGAAGGCGCTTCCGGCCACGACCGGAGTTCCAGAGGGGCTGCCCCCAGCGAACCGGAAGTTACTTACGACCACGGCGTTGTTGCCGTCGTTGGTGCCACTGCCGTCGGCAAGTTGAAATGCCACTGAGAACGGACCTGCGGGGTGGCTAATCAGAGGTGAGGTATCAAGACTAGCCCAATACGTGACAGGTGCTTGCGCCTGGGCAGCCGTCACCATCGTTAAAGCAAGTAATATTGAGGCCGGCAACTTCATGCAAGCTCCTCCGTGACTCTCGTATGCTACTGCGACGGGGTCCCGCTGAACACCCTGGTAGTATAGCTGAAGCCGCTGGCCTCGCCGCCGCCAAACGGCCCGGGAACAAAAGTAAGGGCACCACTAACCGTCTGACCAGACGTCATGGCGCCAGGACTGAAAAGCACTAGGTCGCTACCAGCGGGGGACTGGCAAAAGGTGATCGCCGACGGTGGGGTCACGTTGCAGATCGGATTGGTCACACCAATCTCCGTGCAAGGATAACCCGTCCGAGGGAGCCCATCCATGACCAAGTAGATGGGTCCGGAGATCGGCTGCGAACTCGTGTTGATCAGCGAGATCGTCTGGGTGTAAACCTCGGGCGGGATACCAAAGGGTAACAATGCGTTGCGCTGCACCTTGATTTTATTGCTCACATCTGTAGCGCCGCACCCAGACGCAGATTGAGTGACAGCGTAGGTTTGGCCGGCAATAGTTAAGGTTCCGGTACGCGGTGGGCCAGAATTAGCCGTTACGTTGAATGTGACCGGTCCGTTGCCGGAACCTGACGAGCCAGTAGAAATCGTAACCCAACTGATATTGCTAATCGCCGACCATGCGCACCCGGCCGGCGCACCGACATTCACGGTTCCCCTACCTCCGCTTTCACTGAAGGTCTGCCCTGTGGGATTGATGGTGTAGGTGCAGGTGCCCGCTCCAGATTGGGTGACGGTGACGGTCTGGCCGGCTACTGTGAGAGTTCCACTTCTCGGCGTCGGTCCGGTATTGGGAGCCACCGAGTATTCAAAAGAAGGCGGATAATAAGGGCAACTGCCTCCACCAGGGCACTGGTGACTAAACGTTATCCAGCTGGCGTTGGAACTGGGACTGAAAGGGCACGAAAAGGGTGGCAGCAGGGTCGTCACGATGACGTTGCCGCTTCCGCCAGAGGCGCCGAAAGATTGGCTCGTCGGGGAGATGGAGAATCCGCACGAATCCGAGAACGTGATGTTCACAGATCCGAGATTATCGCCGTAGCATCCGGGCACTCTCCCATCACATGAGTCAACGTAACCAAGATAGAGATGGGTGGCCGTCGGAGGCACGTTGAACGACTGGGCTGCTCCCGTACCGGTCCCCGTTAACCCATCACCGATGAAGAACACCTGGCCGAGGGCGGGGCTCAGTGAGGGGAAATTTGTTTGAGTACCTCCCTGCGAAGAGTTGGTGGCGTAGAATTGCAGAGTAGGCGACCGTGAAGTTGGGAACGTGTCCGCCAGGAACATGCCTACTAAGGCACCGGTGAAATCCGTTGTGGTGTAGCCGGAGAATGGCCCAATAGGGTTTATATGCCTTCCCGCCCGTTGATTGCAGGTGGTTGTAGCCGTGCCGTCCGGCCCGTACTCGGGCGCATTGGTATTGCAGTTCCAGAGACCAGTAATACTCGAAAAGGAGAGAGCCGGTATCGTGCCGGGCTGAATGGTGAAGTTCGCGGGCGCGGTTCCTCCGCCATGGTCTTGGTATCCCCCTGCCTGATAGATATCCATCATGGAAGTTACCGTCAGCCCCGGTAGCGATTTGCACTTCCCGGCACTGCCCGCATTGTAGATTGCCAGGATCTCCTGGGCGGAGATGGCGCGATTGAAGATTTCGATCTCGTCGAGCTGGCCGTTGTAAAAGGAGGTACCTAAAGCAGTTATACCTGTGCCTACAAGGAGGGGCAGTGATTGAGTGGGGTCCGCTATGCCTGGATTGGTCTCAACAACAGTATTGTCTTGCCCGTCCAGGTAGGCATTCAGAGTCATCCCCGCTCGAGTTAGCGCCACGAGGTGCCAGTGGCCATCGTTTACAGCAGTCTGAGTGCGCCACTCCTGGCAACCGAAGACGTTGTCACACACCTGGATGTCGACCGTGTTGTTGTCGTTTCGTTGGGAAATTGCCCAGCCCAGGCAGGGCCCGGGACAACTTGTCTTCCAAAGAAGCCATCCATAATTCGGTGGTATCTGCGTCGTATTCAGCCAGAAATCGATGGTGAAATCCGATGTGCCCAATCGGAGGCTTGGCGAATCAGGGACACTAACATAGCCGGTGGCGCCGTCAAAACTGAAGGCCTGCCCTACCTCCCCAGGCGCGAAGGTAACGCCGCCCACCAGCGTGCCATTGTCGCCGCCGATGATGTCGTTGGCGTTGCCATCCCCAGGCCACCAGCTGACCATTCCTGAAGGCGGTGGCGTGCAAGACTGGCTCCGTGCATTTGGGCTACAGAGAAATAACGCCACGAATAGAAGTTGAATCCAGTAGATGCGGCGAATCATATCGAACTCCTCCAACCGTAGTACAAGATTGCTGTCGCAGTCTGCGTGCAATGGCCGAATGGTCTGGTTACGTTTTTCGGTCGTTTTGGATTATAACACGATGCGGTTCCCATTGGAGTAGTGCTCTTGGCTTCTCGCCGCGAGGCTGTCAGCATGAAGTGAGGTGGCGCATCCGTTGGTCTACACTATCGTCGACTGCTCCAGCAGCGCCCAGGTAACCGTCCCAACCCCAACGCCTAGCTGTTTCGCAATCTGCCGGATGCTGCCTCCGCTCCGGCGCATCTCGATCACCCTTTCCCGGTTGAAGATCCGCTTCGGGCGGCCAACCGGGAGGTTCTTCCCCGAATCGGCTCTGGACGGTCTTGCCGACCTTCCCGACGTTGTAGTCCTGTTGGTAGCGTAACCGGCCGGCCTGGGTTCGCTCCCGGATTAGAGACTACTCAAACTCAGCCGCGGCGCCCAGAACGTGAAGCAGGAACCGCGACGCTGGGTTCTGGATATGGGTATCGAGACCCTGGGTCACGGCGACAAAGCGGATTCCCTGGTCCTCCAGGAACCGGATGTTGTTTAGGCAGTCCAGCAGGGACCGGCCGAACCGGTCCAGTTTCCAAACCGGGCAAGTGAACTTCCTTGCCCTGGCGTCGGCCATCAGGCTGTTAAGCCCTGGGCGGCTGGCCTTGGCGCCGCTGATGCTGTCCTGGTAGGTTTCCACGATTTCCCAGCCCTGGCGGCCGGCGTAGTCCTGGATTTCGCGCAGTTGGGGATCGGGGTTCTGTTCCGAGGTGCTAACGCGGGTGTAGATCGCGGCTCTCATGCGCGGCCCCAAGGTGTGGCGCCCGATGTGAAGGCCTGAGGTCGCGGGAACAATAAGGGAACATCGCCGGGGCGAAAACTGCCTAAAACATCCCAATCCATCCTAAATGTCTTGCACTGTAACGTCTTTGGTGCCATAGGCTTCCTGTGATTCTGAACCACTTAGCATTGTCGGTGAGCAGCCCTGGAGTTGCTGGCACCGGTGGAATCGTCGGCAGTCTGTTTCGGGTTCGCCAATCGCGCTAGCAGCCGTGCGGTTCTGGCCAGGCTGGTGGAGGGAGGCACCGCTCTGCTGGGACCGGTCCATATCAATGGGCGCGATGGTATCCGCGCCTGTATCGCGAACTACCGGACCACGGAGAGCGACCTCGATCTGGTGGTGGATCGCGTGGTCGAGCTTTGCTCGCCGTGACAGGCCAGGAGGCCTGTCCTACTTCTTATCCAGATCGAGGTTGAGCGCTAACACGTTGACGCGCGGCTCGCCGAAGATTCCGAACTGGCGCCCTTCCACGTGGCGCTCCACCGCCTGCCGGATGGCGTCCGCGGCCACGCCGCGGGCCTTCGCCACGCGGTCCACCTGGGCAAACGCCGACGCCGGACTGATATGCGGGTCCAGCCCGCTTGCGGAGGTGGTCAGCAAGTCGGCCGGTATGGGTCCCGTGTAAGTGGGATTCTCTTGGCGGAACTTCTTGATATCGTCTCTTACCCGGTTGATTAGGGCTTGGTTAGTAGGTCCCAGGTTAGTAGCTCCGGAGTTAGCGGCGTCGTAGCCATCGCCCGCCGCCGATGGGCGTCCGTGAAAGTACTCCGGCTTCGAAAACTTCTGCCCGATCAGCGCCGAGCCGATTATCTTGCCATTTACCTCGATCAGGCTGCCGTTCGCCTGGTGAGGAAAGAGCACTTGCGATATTCCGGTCACCACCAGCGGGTAGACCAGCCCGGTGAGAACCGTAATTACCAGCGTCAGCATTACAGCGGGAATCAGTATTTGCTTCATGAGTCACTCCTCAGGCCAGGTGCAGCAGGCCCAGTATGCGGTCGATCACCCAAATGCCCGGGAACGGCGCAATCACTCCGCCTACGCCGTAGATCAGCAGGTTGCGGCGCAACAGCGCGGCCGCGCTGAGGGGCTTATAGGCCACGCCGCGCAGCGCCAGCGGAATCAGCGCGATGATGATCAACGCGTTGAATATCACCGCCGCCAGCACGGCGCTCTGCGGGTTGCGCAGAAACATGATATTCAGTTTCGACAACGATGGATAAGTGGCCATGAACATGGCCGGAAGAATCGCAAAATATTTGGCCACGTCGTTGGCGATCGAGAACGTAGTCAGCGATCCGCGCGTCATGAGCAACTGCTTGCCGATGGCCACCACTTCGATGAGCTTGGTCGGGTTGCTGTCCAGATCCACCATGTTGCCGGCCTCTTTGGCGGCCATGGTGCCCGTATTCATGGCCAGGCCCACGTCCGCCTGCGCCAGAGCCGGCGCGTCGTTGGTGCCGTCGCCGGTCATGGCCACCAGGCGCCCCCCGGCCTGCTCTTTCTTGATGAGGTCCATCTTGTCTTTGGGCGTGGCCTGCGCCAGAAAGTCGTCCACGCCGGCTTCCGCCGCGATGGCCGCCGCGGTCAGCGGATTGTCGCCCGTGATCATGACCGTGCGGATGCCGATGCGGCGCAATTGCTCGAAGCGCTCGCGCATGCCGCCCTTGACCACGTCCTTCAAATGGATGACGCCTAGCACGTGGTCGCGATCCGCGACCACCAGAGGCGTGCCCCCCGAGCGCGAGATGCGCTGCGTGGTTTCTGTCAACTCCGGCGGGATCGTGCCGCCCTGCTCCTGCACGAACTCCACTACGGATTCCGTAGCGCCCTTGCGGATGCGGCGGCCGTCGATGTCCACGCCGCTCATCCGTGTTTGCGCCGTGAATGGGATGAAGTGCGCTTCGTGCTCCGCCACCTCGCGCCCGCGATACGCGTATTTCTCCTTGGCCAGCACCACGATGGAGCGCCCTTCCGGCGTCTCATCCGCCAGGCTCGAAAGCTGGGCCGCGTCGGCCAGTTCGCCCTCCGAGGCGTCGCCGATGGGAATGAACTCCACGGCCTGCCGGTTGCCCAGCGTGATGGTCCCCGTCTTATCCAGCAGCAGCGTGTTCACGTCGCCCGCCGCTTCCACGGCCTTGCCGCTCATGGCCAGCACGTTATGCTGCATCACGCGATCCATGCCGGCGATGCCGATGGCCGAGAGCAGTCCGCCGATGGTGGTGGGGATGAGGCACACCAGCAGCGCAATCAGCACCGTCACGCTGGGCGCCTGGCCGCTGCCGGCCGATTGCACGCTGTACTGCGCGAACGGATACAGGCTCACCACGGCCAGCAGAAAAATGAAGGTCAAGCCGGCGATCACAATGTTCAGGGCGATCTCGTTGGGCGTCTTCTGCCGCTCTGCGCCTTCCACCAGCGCGATCATGCGGTCCAAAAATGTCTCGCCGGGATTCGACGTGATTTGAACTTTGATCTGGTCGGACAGAACCCTGGTGCCGCCGGTCACAGCGCTGCGGTCGCCGCCAGATTCGCGGATTACCGGGGCGCTCTCGCCGGTAATCGCCGATTCATCCACGCTGGCGATGCCTTCGATCACATCTCCATCGCCCGGGATAGTATCGCCGCGCTCCACCAGCACCACGTCGCCCCGCCGCAGCTCGGTGGCCGCCACCGACTCGTACTTTTTGCCGTTCTTCAGGCGCTTGGCCATGGTCTCGGTCTTGGTCTTGCGCAGCGTGTCGGCCTGCGCCTTGCCGCGGCCTTCCGCCATGGCTTCCGCGAAATTCGCGAACAGCACCGTGAACCACAACCAGAGGGTGATCTGAAACGTGAACCCGATGTTAGCCCCCATGGCGAGATCCTTGAAGACCTCGAGCGTGGTCATGGCGGCGCCCACTTCCACCACGAACATCACCGGGTTCTTCATCATCAGCCGGGGATGCAGCTTGACGAACGAATCGCCGATGGCGCGCTTCACGATGGGCGGGTCCAGCAGCGGGCGCGCGCGCACGGCCTTCTTGGAAATGAGCAGCGGCTCGGTTATGTAAGAGGAGGTAGAGGGCGGTGGATCCATTACAGGCATTATCTTAGCTCCAGAATCCCGTGATCAGGACGGAAAACAATTTGCCGTTGTTCATCAGGAAGTGCTCCACGATGGGGCCGAGCGAGAGCGCAGGGAAAAATGTCAGCGCGCCCACGATCAAAATGACAGCCACAAGCCAACCGACGAATAAGGCGCCGTGCGTGGGGAAAGTTCCCGCCGAAACCGGCACCATCTTCTTCTGCGCCAGGCTGCCGGCGGCGGCCAGCAGCGGGATCATCATCAGAAACCGGCCGATCAGCATGGCGAATCCGATGGTGGTGTTGAAAAACGGCGTGTTGGGGCTCAGGCCCCCGAAGGCGCTCCCGTTGTTCCCGGTTCCGCTGGTGTAGGCGTAGAGCATCTCGGACAATCCGTGCGGGCCGTGATTGGTGAGGTTTTCCGTGGTGGGTCCGGGAGGATTGATCCACGCATTCTTGGCGAAGTGGGCCACTATGCCGCCAGCCGAAAACAGCAGAATGCTGGCCGCCAGAATCAGCATGGCCAGCATGGCCATCTTCACTTCCTTCTGCTCGATCTTCTTGCACAGATACTCGGGCGTGCGTCCCACCATCAGACCCGCGAGAAAAACCGCCAGGATGGCGTACATCAGCATGCCGTAAAGCCCCGCGCCCACCCCGCCGAAGATCACTTCGCCAAGCTGTATGTTGACCATCGGCACCATTCCGCCGAGTGGCGTAAAGCTGTCGTGCATGCTGTTCACCGCGCCGCAACTGGCGTCCGTAGTCACCACCGCGAACAGGGCCGACGCCGGAATGCCGAAGCGCACCTCCTTGCCTTCCATGTTCCCGCCCGGCTGCGTGGCGGTGGCCGCATCCTCCACGCCCAGTTTGGTCAGGTTCGGATTGCCGGACTGCTCCGCCGGATATACCACGAAGACTCCCGCCAGAAACACAATACTCATGGCGGCAAACAGCGCCCATCCCTGCCGCGTATCCCGCACCATCTTGCCGAAGGTGTAAGTCAGGCCCGCCGGGATCACGAAGATATACAGCACCTGCAGGAAATTCGAGAAAGGCGTGGGGTTCTCGAATGGATGGGCGGAATTCGCATTAAAGAAGCCGCCGCCGTTAGTGCCCAGCATCTTGATGGCTTCCTGCGAAGCGGTGGGTCCCTGTGCGATGGTCTGCGCGCCGCCTTCCAGCGTGGCGACTTTGTCGTAAGGACGGAAATTCTGAATGGCGCCCTGTGAGACCAGCAGCAGCGCACCCACGATGGAAAGCGGGATTAGCAGGTAAAGCGTCGCGCGGGTCAGATCCACCCAGAAGTTACCGATGGAGTTCGCCGAGCGCCGCGAAAATCCGCGCACCATCGCCATAGCGGTGGCGATGCCGGCCGCCGCCGAAGTGAAGTTATGCACGGCCAGCCCCACCATCTGCGTGAAGTAACTGACTGTAGTTTCGGGCGTGTACGCCTGCCAGTTCGTGTTAGTGCCGAAACTTGCGGCGGTATTGAACGCCAGGTCGGGCGTAATCAATTTGCCGCCGAAGCCTTGCGGATTGAACGGCAGGATTCCCTGTATGCGCTGGATCAGATAAGTCAGCAGGATGCCCGCCAGGCTGAAAGCCAGCATTGAGCCGGCGTAGTGTGTCCAGTGCTGCTCGCCGGCTTCGTCCACGCCGCAGATCCGGTACACCAGCCGCTCCAGCGGCCGCACCACCGGATGCAGGAACGTGCGCTCGCCTTCAAACAGGCGCGCCATATATGCCCCGACCGGCTTGGTCAGCGCCAGTAGAATCAGGAAGAAGAGGAAGATCTGAAAAAGTCCGGTTGAAGTCATTGGCGTTCTCTTTTTGTAGGGCAGCTCACCCGCCCGGCCCGCAGCGGGTTAGAAGCGCTCCGGCCGCAAGAGCGCGTAGATCAGGTATACGCCTACTGCGGCGGCAATGATAGCTGCAATGATATATTCCATGTCCGATCTCCTTAGAGGCGGTCGCAACCGCGCACGTACGCCCAAGCAATCAGGAAAAACAAAATCGTGATCACCACGAAAAACAGATCCAGCATATTCTTATCTCACCTTAACAACAGCGACGCTGTGGCCGGCGGCGGTCAGTCTGCGCGCCAGGCGTTCCTCGCGCGTTCTCCACCAGCGATCTTTCGTACCAATCACGACCAGCGACTGGCGCTGCAGCAGACCGAGGTAGGCATCCGTGCGATCGCGCGCGAAGACCAGCTTGACCCGGATCGAAGCCGGGCTGGTGCGCGCCACCGCGGTCAGTTCGGCTTCCAGCCGTTTCCGTATGCCTTCCTGACATTCCAGCGGCGAAGGATACGGTAGCACATACACGGCCATCAACGTGACCGCCGCCTTGAAACCCAGCGCCAGTTCGGTCGCCGTCGCCAGCGCCTGGGCCGTCAGCGCCGGACTGGTATACGGCACCACCACCTCGAGCGGGCGTTCCGGCCGCTCGATCTCCGCCAACGGCAACCGCGCGCTTTCGCGCAAGAACGTAATTCTCCCGTGCATCTGTATGCCTGTTCACACGATAGAGAGAGGGGCGTAAAGAAGTCGTTAGGGAACGATCATGATTCTGTTGGGAGGTGGGGGGCGACACGGCGACGCGGAGACACGGAGATCCTGGGTCGCGCGTTGGGTGTTGTTATGTGCTTTGGATTGTGTGGCTTGGGAGGGTCACAACAAAAACGTGACAAACGAAGCCAATTTTCGACAACACCTTTGGAATCATTAATTTATGGCCACTTTCCGGGTGTGCGCAAGATTGTCAGAGATCCGGGGTTGGGCGAGTGTTTCGCTACCCCAGAGACGAGGATAGCAGGAGGATTTCATGAGGATCGGGGAGGTCGTTGTCTTTGATGATTGTTTTCAATCAACTAGGGCGATGTCGAGTGGCGTGATCGATAGAGGTTTCTTCAGCTTGCGGCCTGCGTTGTTGCAAGAGCGAACTT
>OCTA010006291.1_pt1 | contig 10142 bp, 11 predicted proteins | sample 1538991 | NCBI WGS metagenome assembly OCTA01 (sample SAMEA3539302, study PRJEB22396) | soil metagenome | biome: tundra; feature: field; material: soil | place: USA | collected 2010-05 | depth 0.15 m | reverse complement strand
TGGTGCGCCCGGCAAGATTCGAACTTGCGGCCTTTTGCTTCGGAGGCAAACGCTCTATCCATCTGAGCTACGGGCGCGCGTGGAAACTAGGAAGACTTTCTCGCCACCGCGACTTTCGATTTTGCCGGGGGATGGCTGGAAGCGGAATTAGACAAGGATAACAGTTCTTCGATTCTTTGCCGCACAACATCTTCCTGCGTCGCGTGCTCGTCGCCCAAAGGAGGCGTCTGATAGTGAATCACACCTTTGCGATCAATGAGGATGAGCTGCGGCACGACGAATCTCTCCGTAATGCTGAAGCCCATGAAGGCCAGCATCTGGTCTCTCGAAACATAGCCTACCGGGAACGCGACCTGAAACTGATTCGTGAAGTTCTGTGTTAGCCCACTGGCCTGATCGCGAGTTCGGTTGTCGTCGAGTACATTGATGGCAACATCCACTGCCTGGAACCCTCTGCTGCCGTACTCACGCTGGAAGTTCGACATTACCTTGGACGCCGCCTGGCAGTGCGGACAAGTCGTCAAAATAAACTCGAGCGCCACCACCTTGCCCCGGTACTGGCTGATCAGTTTATCGCCCTGTCCCGGAACCGTGAAGGCGAGTTCCGGCGCTTTCCGAGGCAACTCTGTGTCGGCGCCCATGGCGACACAGGCGGTGATCGAGAAAAGAACCGCGCATAACCAAACTTTTTTCAACGAATTGTACTCCAAGTCCCTAGTCTAACGCGCCGTGCGAACGAAATTTTCAGCGAAACAGGTGTCTTTCCAAGTTTCCAGCTGTCCCACTCCGCGGCGTCGCTCACGCCCTCGATGCTTGTGACGTTAACGCCTTCCAACTTCGCAACGAAATACCCGCTATCGCAGCGGCCCGCGAAGGCAGCGCCGCTTTCCGAGCTGACCTCGCAGTGCTTCGCCTTGGCGGGCAAGACCTTCTTATAGAACGCGAAGAAATCTTCCGCATTCTCGCGGGAATCCCATTCCGACGCGTACGTTAGCACCGGCCTGTGTTGCCTGCCTTCGGCCATTATCTTGAAAGCGCCGCCGCGCAGATGCGGAGCGAGCGCCTTCGCTTTCGCTTCGCTGCCATACTGCCAAAGCAGGACCTCATGGTCGAACTCTCCCACCGACCCTTCGCTGATTTCTTCCTCTTGATCTTGATAGGACAGCGTTGGGACAGCCGGGGAAGTCGCACGTTCATGCGCGAAATATCTGGCCGGATGAATGATCTGGGAGGAATCCTTGGGCGGCTCGGTGAAGACTTCCGCGAACGCTTTTTTGCCATCTCTTTTGTAAACGGCGTCGAAGAACATGGTCCCCTCGGTGTATGGAAAGAGCAACGATTGCCGTATGTAGAGCGGCGACGATTTAAGCACCGGATAGTCCGTCATGGCACCCTCGCCGGAATCCGCCACCGTGGCGAGCATCTCGGGCGTCGGCACCGGAGGCTTTCCAGCCTCCTTCAAATCGTAGGCAATCATCAGCCACGACGCCTGGCCTTCCACAACCGCCGTATGCGCCAGGTTTTCATCGTCGTTTGCCGGGTTCTCATCCATGAACTTGTCCAGATTGAAATGCTGGTCCGCTAATGCGTGCGCCAACTCATGCGCCAGCGTTGTCGTTTCCGCCTCGACAGACGAATCCTCTAAAAGAAACAGCTTCTTCTCGTCGTAGTCGTAGAAAGCCGCCGCTTGCTCGGTCAGCAGGTCGATGGTCGATTTTTTTAGATCGAAATCCTGCGGCACCAGTCCGAACATCTTGAGCGCAAGCTCATCGGCGTGGATCTCCTCGGGACGGAGTGTCTTCTTAATCCGCCGGGTCAGAAACTGGCGCAATTGGCGCTTCGACATGCGGCCATAGGGCACGGGATGTCTCTCCGCCAAACCGGTTATGCTGGACAAGCTCTTAACAATGGAATCAATCTGGCTGAATACCGGATCGTCGCTGCTGCCGGGATGGGAAGCAACGGACGGAACGGCGATTGCAAGAAACAAGAGAGCAACAGCGAGTAGGCGGGACATCGAAGGCAGCGAAGGCGGCCTTCTTTAGACTAGCGGATGCTGCCTGTCCGGCGCTATCTGCCGATCGCAGCGCTGAAGGGAGATGCCGGCAGCCCTGCTCCGTTGAACAAACTCGCGTCCGGGTTGTCGGACCAGGCGTAACGCACGTATGCCGGCGATGGCACGCTCGGACTGGAAACCAGCACCGTGCCGCCCTCTATCCGGGCCATCGCGGGCGCGAACTGCGATCCAGTCCCGCCATCTCGAAGCCCTTGAGTTCGCCGCCCTTCGCGCTAAGTCCGCCCGTCGCGTGATCGAACCAGACGCGGATCTGACAGGCCTCGGGAGTTGCGGCGCGGAGGAGCGGTCCCGAATACTCGACCTGTTCCTCAAAGGCGATGGCGCGCGCCGCCAAAGAAAGCCGCGCTCCAACCTGCTGCTTGTGTGGCGGATGGATATTGCCGGGTGTCCCCAGGTCGAGCGCAATGGCCATCCCGGTCTTCCTTAAAGCCAAGGTCTGCCGCTGCGCCTCAGTTCGGGCCACGCGTTCCCGGGGCTGGCTATCCAGTTTGGCAGTTGGACGTACAAAAAAGGAAAATCACCCACGCCCCAAGTCTCACGCCAGCTTGTGATCATCATCTTGAAAAGATTTGGGTAAACGGGAGCACGTTCACCGTCGGCATCGCTCTCCCCCTGATACCAAATGACGCCGCGAATGGCGTAGCGAGTCACCGGGGCGATCATTCCGTTGTAGATGGCGGCGGGAGCCCAGGAGGCGGGGTCCGAGTGCCAGGTTTTCCGCGGCTCCGGCTTTCCTTGCAATTTCGCCCGCGCGGGCGAAATTTGCGAAGTCACGATTCTCCTTTTCGATATTGAGTAAGGTTGTGCCCTCGTTCTCCATCATGCGGCCCCATTGCGCGAAAACGGGCATCAATCCGGCGTCCTTTGAAATAGCGTTCATGCCGGTGAAGGCGGCCAGCGGCGCTCCGCCCCACGACGTGTCGATCACGCCTATTGGAACATCGGCATCTTTCTGCAGATCGCGCGCGAAAAAGCAGGCGACGGCCGAAAATTCGCCAGCAGCTTCAGGCGCGCAGATGAGCCAGGCTTTCGAAGTTACGTCGTCCAGCGGGTAGGAAGACGCTTTGCGGTCTACCCCGAAGAATCGGATACGCGGATGCTGAGCGGCCGGGATCTCAACGGGGGCGCTCTCGTCCTGGCTCAGCTTGAACTCCATGTTCGACTGACCGGACGCGAGCCAGACATCCCCAATCAACACGTCGTGAAGCTTTATAGAATTGTTCGCTTGAATCGAGATCTCGTAGGGACCCCCAGCCGGCAGCGGCGAAAGGTAAACGGACCAGCGTCCCAGGTCGTCGGCCCTGGCGGTCTGAGCCCGGCCTTCGAGCGCCACGGCTACCTGCTCTCCGGGATCGGCTTTTCCCCAGATATGGACCGGACGGTCGCGCTGCAGCACCATGTGATCGGTAAGCAGCCGGGGCAGCGCGACATCCGCCCGGGCGCTTCCGGAGGCCAGTAAAACGACCAGGAATGGACCCAACTTGCTCGACACAGTCCGCATTCTATCCCCAATTGGACCTCCGCGATACAATGAACTACCAGTCCACTCCGAAAACCTGCGCCTTCTAGCACTTCGAGTGGATGGCATTTCACATGACCGCCGCTGAAATAAACACCCAGTCCCGCGCCGCCGAGTTCCGCAAGAAGTTGCAGTCGAAGATCGTCGTGACGGACGGCGCCATGGGCACGATGCTCTACGGCAAGGGCGTCTTCATCAACCGCTGCTTCGATGAACTGAACCTCTCTTCGCCGCAGTTGGTGAGGGAACTTCATCAGGAGTATGTGAAGTCAGGCGCGGAGGTGATCGAATCGAATACCTTCGGGGCCAATCGCGTTCGCCTGGGCGCCTTCGGATTTGCCGAGCGGCTGCAGCCCATCATCCAAGCCGGCGTTAGATTGGCGCGCGAGGCGGCTGGAGACAAGGCTTTCGTGGCAGGCGCTATGGGGCCGCTCGGCGCTCAGATTGAGCCGCTGGGAGCCCTCTCCTTCGAGCAAGCCCGCGCGGCGTTTAAGGAGCAGGCTGACGTCCTGGTTGCTTCGGGAGTGGACCTCTTAATCCTCGAAACCTTCTACGACCTGAATGAGTTGCGTGAGGCGATTGCGGCGGCGCGCGAAGCGGCAGGTCCCGACATGGTCATAGTCGCCCAAGTGACCGTGAACGACGACGGCAGTTTGCGGGATGGCGCCAGCACCGAGACATTCACCCAAAGCCTGCATGAATGGCCGGTGGACGTGGTCGGAGTGAACTGCTCGGCGGGTCCGAAGGTGGCGCTCGAAACCATCGAAAAGATGGCGCGCTACACGACGAAGCCGCTCAGCGCCATGCCCAATGCGGGGCTGCCGGCCACTGTCGATGGGCGGAATATTTACCTCTGTTCGCCAGAATACATGGCGCAATATTCGCGGCGCTTTGTGCAAGCTGGCGTTCGGTTGATGGGGGGCTGTTGCGGCACCACGCCGGAGCACATCAAGCAGATTGTCAGCGAAATCCGCTCCCTTCAGCCGGTGCGGGAGAGGCCAGAGGCGGTTGCGGTCGCCGACGAGAACAAGCCGGAGGTCAAGCGGCTGGCGAAAGTCCCGGTCGCCGAAAAGTCGAAGCTTGGCGGCAAACTCGCGGCGGGCAAGTTCGTGGCATTCGTGGAAATCCTGCCGCCCCGCGGCGTTGACGCGTCCAAAGAAATCGCCGGGGCGAAGTTGTGCCTTGACAACGGCATCGACTGCATCAACGTTCCCGACGGCCCGCGCGCCAGCGCCCGGTTGAGCGCGCAGGTCACTTGTCAGCTGATTCAGGAGCGCGCCGGCATTGAGGCGGTGCTTCACTTCTGCTGTCGCGACCGAAATATTTTAAGCATTCAGTCCGAGTTGCTGGGCGCAAACGCCGTCGGCGTACGGAATCTGATCTGCATCACCGGCGATCCGCCGCGCATGGGCACCTATCCCGACGCCACGGCGGTTTTCGACGTCGATTCCATCGGTCTTACCAACATCGCGAACAATCTGAACCAGGGCCTCGACATCGGCGGCAATCCTATCGGATCGCAGACGGCGCTGCTGGTTGGTATCGGCGCGAATCCAGGCGCGTTGAATATGGACGAAGAGCTGCGGCGGTTCGCCTGGAAGGTGGAGGCCGGCGCGGAATATGTTGTGACGCAACCCGTCTTCGATCTCGATCTGCTTGAACTGTTCCTGCGCAAAACGGAGCAGTACAAATTGCCGGTCATCGCCGGCATCTGGCCGCTCACCAGTTATCGCAACGCGGAGTTCATGGTGAATGAGTTGCGAGTGCCTGTTCCGGCCAGGTATATGGACCGCATGCGCGCCGCCGACAGCGCCGATAAGGCCCGCGCCGAAGGAGTTCTGATCGCGCAGGAAATGGTCAGCCGCACCCGTTCCATCGTGCAGGGCGTTCAGTTGAGCGCTCCTTTTGGCCGCTATGAGATGGCTGTAAAGGTTGCCGAGGCGCTCGGCGAGAGATAAACTTACGGAGTATCCGGATGCGCACTCCGCCCCGGTTCCTCAAATCCCCCACCGTGGCTACTGACCTAATAGAAATCGACAGCAACAGACCCTCCCCGGAGGCGATCAGTCGGGCGGCGGCTGAAATCACGCGCGGACGCATTGTGGGCGTTCCCACGGACGCGCTTTATTCGCTAGTGGCCGATCCGTTCAATCTCCATACCGTAGGCCGGGTGTTCGCCGCTAAAGGCCGCGAGACGGTTCGATCACTGCCGCTGGCCATTCTGGATATCTTAATGGCAGAGGATTTGGCGCGCGATTTGAGCAGCGAGTTTTACCTATTGGCGCGCCATTTTTGGCCGGGGCCTTTGACGATCATCGTGCCCGCCGCGGGGAAGGTGCCGTTGAAGGTCACCGGGAACACGGGCCGGCTTGCTCTCCGCCAAACCAACTCGGCGGTCCTGAACGCGCTTCTGGAGAAACTGGGGCAGCCATTGATTGCGACCAGCGCCAACATTTCGGGCGACCCAACCATGTCGAGCGGTATTGAACTGTTCGCCGCGATGGACGGGCGCGTAGACCTGGTTCTCGACGGCGGACCGTGCACCGGGCAAGGTCCCACTACGGTGGACCTTACCGAAGCCTACTGGAAAGTAATAAAAGAGGGCGCTATTTCCGAAAAAGAAATCGCCGAACGCCTTCAACCAGCCTGAGAAAAACTCCGAAATTCTGCTACTCTTAAGTGGAAAGCTCCCCGCGAGAGCGTTTCTCCTGGTCTCCTTAAATATTGATCCGATAATCAATGTCATGGAGTCTGACTCGTATTAGTGCCTGTGCTCATGCTCCGGTGTCGTTTTAATCGGCGATATCGGAGAAGTCTAACGGCGCTCGGAGGACTCCCCCCTGGTAAGTTCGGGGTCAATGACGGGGGGCCAGGCGAAAGCTCTCGCGGGGAACCCTCCTCCTAATGTTTCGTGATGAATGAATATCCTCTTCATAGGTGACATTTTCGCCTCGGGCGGACGTGGCATCGTTGCCGATCACCTGAACGATCTTATAACCCAGCACAAAATCGATCTGGCGATCGCGAATGCGGAGAACAGCGCCGGCGGATTCGGCATTACTCCGCTCATCGCAGAGGAACTGCTGTCCCTTGGGCTCGACGTTTTGACAGGCGGGAACCACAGCTTCGACAAGCGCGAGATTCACGATTACATGGACACCCAGCCGCGCCTTTTGCGGCCCGCCAACTATCCGAACGGCTTGCCGGGCAAAGGTCTGTTCACGGCCAAGGCGAGAAATGGCGCGCCGTACGCCGTTCTGAATCTACAGGGCCGGGCGCACATGTCGAGCATCGATTGCCCCTTTCGAAAAGCCGATGAACTGCTTGCCGGACTGGACGCCTCCATCAAAATCCGGTTTGTGGATTTTCATGCCGAGTTGACGAGCGAAAAAGTCGCGATGGGCTGGTACCTGGATGGCCGGGCGACCGCCATGGTGGGGACACATACCCACGTGCCCACCGCCGACGCGCGGGTTCTTCCGGGAGGCACGGCGTACCAGACCGATGCCGGCATGACGGGGCCCTACAACTCCGTAATCGGCGTCGATAAGGACATTATCGTCAGGCGCTTTCTGACCGGACTGGCTGGCCGCATGGAAGCCGCAACGCACGGCGTTGAACTGCATGGCGTCATAGTTACCGCCGATGAGAATACCGGAAAGGCGACGGCTATCAAGCGCGTCCACTGCTTGAAATAGCCGGCGCGTTTTGTTCACCGCTTTAGGGGGTCTTGCACGGAAGGCGGTGTAGCGTCCACCAACGCCCCCAGCAGCGGCTCCAGCCGTTCAAGGGCGAGCTTCATTTCCCATGCCACCTTGCGATAAGAGAAGTGGCCTTTAACACCGCTGCGCAACCGGGAGATGTACTCAAGTTCCGCGAAATCCATCTTGAAGAGGAAGCGCGACCTCGCCGCGAATGGCAGCAGGTATTGGGCGGCCGGTTGTGGGAGTTGCGTAATTGCCCGATCCACCTGTTTCAGCACATTCCTATAAATGTCGCTCGCGCCGCTCTGCGCAATCATCTCCGGCGTCTCGTACCCAAGCTGATTTGTGTACTGCTGGCGGAATTGCTGGCAGCGGCGATGACGGTGAAAATCCCGATAGGCTCCGATGTCGATCACGAATTCGAACGCGTACGGCGCGCTGCGAAACTGGCGCGGCAATTCGCTCCCCCGCGTGCGAGGGCCTAGGGCGAGTTTCAGCAACTCTTGTCGGCGCGAAGGCTGCCAGGACCTGGTGATTTCGTACAGTTCCCGGTAAGGCCGATCGGTAACCGGGAACAAGAGCGTGGCGCAGATGTCGGCGATGTGATCGGCGGGCTGCAGCAGGTCCACCGCTTGCGTGTATTGCGGCTGCGCGGCCTTTGGCAGATGATCCTTTGCCCACTCCGTGAGGTTTGCCCGCATTTGCAGCGGATACTCGTCCGCGTCGGCATACTTGGCGAGAGTTGGCGCGACGGATTCGACCGCGTCATTGGCATTCCATGCGCAAGCGGGGGGAGCGCCGCACGCCTGCGCCAATTCGTGGCCGATCTCGCGCAGTTCCCGAAACTCCGAACCCTTGAAACGGCGCACTTGCTTCTCTAGCGTACGGATGCTGGTGACCTGGCCGGCTCCAGTTGGAATGCCCAACGGCAGAAGGTATCTTGCCACATCGAAGGCCCGCGCATTGAGATTCCGGCGATACGCGTCGGGCTTCATATCCTCCGGCCGGGGATGCCGCGTTTCCAAGTACGCGAATGCGTAATCTTGAACCTGGCGATACGCCGTCAACAGATCCTGGCAACAATCGGCGTAGAGGGTCGCCTCGGCTGGCATAAACTCCGGAGGAACGATGGCTTCCGACTTCGAAAAATCCTGATAGCGTGAACTGCGGGCCTGCCCGTCCCAAAGCTGCTCGTCTTCGATCTCGGTGACAGCGAGTTCGGAAACGCCTTCGAAGCAGACGGCCAAATGACCAAGATCCGCAATCGAAGCGTGGCCATACTGAAAGTAGAAGCTTTCGAGAAACTTTGCCGAATCATGCGTTCGGACCCATTCGACCGAAGCCTTTATCGAATCGGGCGAGCGGCTGTAGCGGGCAAGCGCATAAGCGAGTTTTTCCGGCGGCATCGGCGCCACGGTGAGTACGCGTTTTGGGTGAAAATCGGACAATCAGCTTAGTTTACAGAATGGGCCGCTATCATAGCGGGTTCGCATGAAGATACGAATCAACAAGCTGCACCCGGCGGCGCATTTACCCGAGTACGCGCATGGACCGTTAGAGGACGCGGGGATGGACATTCGTTCCGTCGAGGGCGCGGTGTTGGAGCCGGGCGTTCCGCGCGTGGTTGCAACGGGGCTGGCGCTTGAGATCCCAAGCGGCTATGAAGTCCAGATCCGGCCGCGCAGTGGGCTTGCCTTGAAGCACGCGATCACGCTGCCGAACGCGCCCGCCACCATCGATCCCGGCTATCGGGGCGAGCTAAAGGTGATTCTGTTGAATCTAGGCAAAGCGGAGTATACGGTTCATGCAGGTGATCGCATTGCTCAGATGATCGTCGCGCGGTACGAGTCGGTCGAATGGGAAGAGGGCGATCTGGCGGACTCCGTCCGCGGGACGGGCGGCTTCGGTTCTTCCGGACGTTGAGAACTTCGAGAACGTCGCGGCTATTCCTGCTTCTTACCCGCTTCGCTGCCCGCAACCTCGGACGTGAGCTTGCTCGCTAAAGGCTGCGTTTGGCCAGCGTACTTGTTGCCGATTTTCTTGTAGTACGGAATCGAAACCGGCGAAGAAAGCTGCTCGAATGTAAACGAGCAAATGCGCATCCCAGGATACAGGGCGACGGGCATGATGCCGAGATTGCTGAGTTCCAAAGTCGCGTTGCCCCGCCATCCCGGGTCGAACAAGCCGGCGGTCCCGTGCACGATGATGCCGATACGCCCGAGGCTGGAGCGTCCTTCAAGCCGCCCCAGTACGTCGTCGTCAAGTTCCAGACTCTCTTGCGTGATCGCCAGCGCAAATTCGCGCGGCTGCAGAATGAATGGCTCGCCCTCTTTCACATGGATGGTCCGCATGATGTCTTGAATGGCGCTTTTCTCGCGCAGATCTATGAAGGCATGCCGGCTGTGCTCGAAGATGCTGAACTCGTGGCCGAGGCGGAAGTCAACCGAACAGCTGCCGAATTGTTCAGCCGGAAGTTCGGGCGAAATACGTATTTTGCCGGATTCTAAATAGCGCCGGATATCGACATCGGAAAGGACCATAAGGGGCTGAATGTGAACAGTCATCCTAGCACGCGGAATGCTAAGATTGAGTTCGAGACGCGTCAGGGCGCTTTCCCCTCTCGCGTTCGGTCAAGTGGGCGGCTAGCTCAGCTGGGAGAGCACCACGTTCGCAACGTGGGGGTCGTGGGTTCGAGCCCCATGCCGTCCACCAAATTATCCTCTTTAGAATCAATAGTTACAGAGGATTTTTTCGAGTCTGACAAAAATCCGACATTCCACACGTCTTGCACCCGGCGCGAAATGCGTTCCTGGCGCTGAACCGTTCATTGGGCGTAATGTTT
>OCTA010006289.1_pt1 | contig 10144 bp, 15 predicted proteins | sample 1538991 | NCBI WGS metagenome assembly OCTA01 (sample SAMEA3539302, study PRJEB22396) | soil metagenome | biome: tundra; feature: field; material: soil | place: USA | collected 2010-05 | depth 0.15 m | reverse complement strand
AACGACGAAAAGCGCTTGCTTGCCCTCGATCTCCCGCGGATTGTCTCGCTCTAATACGCATGTCGCTTACGTTGTTAAGTACTTCGGAAGCGATCGGCAGTCGACTGGAAACCGACTTCGTTAACAATATTGCACAGATATGCAACACTATTCATGTGTACGAGCAAGTTACCGTCTGCACCACGAATTGCGACGTTCCGTTCAATGGTGTGCCATCAATCTTTCCCCGTTTGGCAAAAACAAAGGCCCGAGTGATGAAATCGCCCGCTCAGACGCAAACTAACCGAGTCAATCGTCGCATACCAATCGGTGCGCTTCTTGTGATAGCTGCCTGCTATACCGGCGCGAGCATTGCGGCGTCGGCCGCGCCTGATCTGATCTTGGTCCATGGGTAGGTATTGACCCTGGACGCGCACGATTCAATCGCGCAGGCGATCGCCGTTCGTACCGGCGTAATTGTCGCGGTCGGCGCGGATCGCGACATCTTGCGTTTGGCGGGTACCGCGACACAGATCATCGACTTGCATGGTCGTATGGCGACACCGGGACTGATTGACAGCCACGCACACATTGCCGAAGGGGGTATTGGAGAGCTCTACGACGTCCAATTGACCGATGCGACCAGCGTCGAGGAAATCGTTCATCGAGTACAGCTCGGCATTGCAACGTTGAAGCCGGGGGAATAGCTCTTGGGTGATGGTTGGGATGAGGGGAAGCTCACAGAGCGACGCTATGTGCTGGCAGAGGATTTAGATAAGGTCTCGCCGGACAATCCTGTTTGGCTTGGGCACACGTCTGGCCATTACGGGGTTGCGAATTCCTATGCCTTGCGTATGGCGCAAATCACCGCCGATACCGCGGATCCGTCGGCCGGCATGATTGATCGGGATCCCAAAGGGCATCCAACCGGTGTGCTCAAGGAATCCGCGATGAAACTCGTGGTGAACTTGATCCCACCGCCCACGCCCGAACAGCGACGTGCCGGCATCCTACATAGCAACGAGACTTTGCACAAAGAGGGAATCACCGCGGTCAAGGACCCTGCGATTGATGCGCCTACCTGGGATGCCTATCGACAGCTGCTGAGCGACGGGCAATTCGAGCATGTGTGCGTCCTGTGGAATGCCGGCGTCACTCTGGCCTCAGCCAAAGAGGCGCTTGCCCTGATTGAAGCGCAACCGAAGCCCCCCGCTTCGCTCGGCCACGGCCGGCTTCTTTCATGCGGCGCTAAGATTTTCATCGACGGCAGCGGCGGTGCACGTACGGCTTGGGTCTACAAGGAATGGAACAACAGAAGTCGATACTGGCAATTTTGGCTATCCTTATATGGACCCGGACGTCTATCGGCAGCAAGTGCGGCTCTTTCACCAGGCAGGAATCCATATCGGAACCCATGCGATCGGCGATCGCGCAATCGACACGGCAGTGGACACCTACGCTGCGATACTCAAGGAGATACCGACACACGGCCTCAGACACAGCATCATCCATGCAAACATCCCGAGCGATCATGCCATTCAAGTAATGGCGGAGCTGGAAAGACAATACGACGCCGGCTATCCGGAAACGCAAGCGCCATTTATGTGGTGGATCGGGGATTTGTATGCCGCCAACTTCGGGCCCGAACGTTCATTGCGGCTCATGCCATTCAAGACCTATTTACAACACGGAATTCGCTGGGGGGGCGGTTCGGATTACCCCGTGACGCAGTTCCTGCGCGCTTCGGTCTCTGGGCCTCTGCGGAGCGCGAAACTTTAAAAGGCACATATGGCGCACATCCCTTCGGAACCACCGAATCGAGTGATATCCATCAAGCGCTTCGATCCTATACCACATGGGCCGCGAGGCAGTTGTTCCTAGAACATCGCATTGGCTCGGTCCAAAAAGGCAAAGACGCCGATATCGCGATCTGGGATCAAGACATGTACGAGATGCCGACAACGAAGTTACGTGACTTGCATTGCGAAATGACAATTTTTCACGGCAAGATCGTTTATCAAGCATCCGAGCCCTAGCAAGGACGCCGGCGACCCCGACATCGACTTTAAACCCGTCGTCAAGCTCTTCAGTATTCTTCGTCTGGCCGGGCTGTTCGAGCTGCTGACGCTCCGCCATCCATGCTCCGCTGCGGACCTGCCCACACATCCATGTGGGGGCGTTCGCCGACATGCGGCTCACGCTGCTCTCGCCCGGCAACGGCAAATTAAGTTCAGCCCATTAAGTTGTCGAGTCACTTCGAGATCTCTTCAACCATGGAAATGATACCTGACAGAACCGCACTGGCCACCCTAAGGCGGCTGCCTTCGATATCCTGGCGGCTAAATGACCTTTCTACAGTTCTTCCCTTAACAGTGATTGAAATTGTCGAGCCGCTGAGAACATGATCCACGCTCTCAATGTCAACGCAGGTAACGATGCCGAAAAAGCCATGGCGCACCAACTGGCTCTTTATCTCGTGCCTTATCTTGGTGAGACCCGTGTCGAATTCCTCTCTGATCTGCTTTTCTTCCATGGCGATCTCACTACTTGACGATTTCGCGATTCATAGTACCCCCTCGTGAGCGTACGCGGCGACAATAAGGTTGCATCATCGTGTGTGGTAAGGTGGTTCCGCGTGCCAGATTATTTTTCCGTGCGCCTGACCTCACTACGTGAGGCGCAATGCGCCGACCGCTTTTGATGCGCCCCAGGCTCATCCGCAGTCCATGTGCCTGCCTATTGCTCTACTCCTGCCTTGCCACAGCGACTTGGGCCGAACCCGGCCGTTTTCTCTACGTCCTTGGTTGCGATGCGCGATTGACCAATATCGATACGGTCCTCGAGCGCAAGGTCGGCAGGACTGACTTGGCCGGCAGGACGGCCGGGCATCGAATCATTCCCAAGGTGCGCGGGGCGCTGGATGGCTGCCTGAGCAATCAAGCCGTGTACGATCCACGGGCGTCTCGGTTCTATACGATCGTGCCCTTGCAAGCGGAGTCCAAGGCGGACGGCACGAAGGATTATCACCTGCTCGGCTTCTCCATCCCGCAAATGAGGCTGGTGCAGGATACCGCCGCGGGAGATTCCCTCCCGGATCTTCCGCACCTCGAGATGGACCAAGCGATGCACGTGAGCGTTATCAACGCCTCGGACTGGTCGCCGCAAACGGATTTGGACCTACGGGGTTTCGGCGCAGAAGGCGCACCCATTCGAAACCAGCTTCTCGAAAGCGCCGGACGTGAGGTTTTGCTCCGCATATTTACCGCCGACGAAGGCAAGCTCGTGATCGGCGTCGCCGACCGGGAATCGAAAGCCCTGGCCTATCTGCGCGAACTTCCCGACACGACGGCGCGCAACGTCCACTTGGCGCCTGGCGGCGGGTTCGTTCTGGTCGAAGAAGTCGCATCGGCCAGCCCACACCCCGAGAAGACCGGACGCGTGATCCTAATTCGACGCCACGACGGGACGGTCGATCTCCAGCGCCATGGCGCCTGCGACCAAGACCGCGGCGTTTCTCGCCATATCTCCGGGCGGCATGGCCATTTACCACGTCAACGACCAATATCAATACGTGAATCTTGCACGACGGTTTGCGAGTGATCCAGTATCGCGCCCGTTCGCGGACGATTATCCGGCCTATTTTTTTCGCGGACCGCTGAGCGGGTAGGCTCCGGATGCGCGCGAGGCCGTCCTCGATGGCGTCCCGGACCTCTTCGGTGAGCACGCGCGATATGATGCGCTGTGCGCGATTCGCCGATCTACCCTTCAAGAAGGAGTACATGATGTCCACCATTATGGAGAGCCTGAAAGAGAAGATTGGAGTTATTATTGTCACCGCGGCGGTCTCCGTTGCTACGGTTTTCAGCGACAAGATCGTCGGATCTATAAAGGCCGAGATCAATAAATCAGATCAAAGACCCGCACAGGAAGCGATAATCGCCAAGGACATTTCTGTTTTCATCGTCTGCGCGGAAAGTGCGCTCGAGTTCATAAAGAAAGGCGAGACCACAAAAAAGGAACTTCATTTCGTAGTCGACCCTTACAATGATGCGGTGACCACCCTTCGCACGAATGAGTATGTATATCTCGCCGCCGTTCAGCGTTACTGGGACAGGCCGGCACTGCAATAATACGAAACGTTCTTCAACGACGTTCGCAGCGTCGATTCGGCATTCCACGCCTTTAACGACGAGTTTGGCGCGATTGATGCCGGCACCAAAGAGAAGGCCGACGAGGTAAAGATCAAGCCGCTCGCGATTGCGGCATCCGACTCCGTCGCTCAACTCGCGAAATCTTCGAAGCTGCTTCTCACCACGTTATCGAAGTAGCCGTTTTTCAAGCGCTCCGTCCGGCACAATTGTCATCGGCGAGTCGTCAGTTGCCACCGAATGGCTCAGCCGCCTTGCCAATGCATCCATTTAGAAGTTACAGGCATTGTAACTTTCGAAGGCCACCCAACCCTCACCCGTCTCACTGAAACAGCTCCTCGCTTGACGTCGGCTTCCACTCGAGGTTTCGCCCCAAAGGAAGAACGTCGACGATTTCCCCTTGCGCCACTGGAACTGCACCACGTGCTTCGCGCGATAGAACCGCTTTACCTCGCGCAGTCGGACGCAATCGCCTCGGGTCGGTCCGTGCGCGGAGCAGCCCTTGATTTGAATGAGCACAATATCGAAGAGATCGCCGCGATTTAATAATGCGTTCGACGGCATCTTTGTGTTCTTACGAGTCGCGATGAGATCCACGACGCCTCGCCACTCCGATTGATTGGCCCCACGGAAAGAGACAAACCTCCATCGATAGGCAACACGAGAACTCAGCGCTCGAAATATGATCTCCGCCCAACGACCGGTCGCGTGCGCTTTAACATGCGCCGGCGTTTCGTTCGTGCTCAAACTAGCGATCTCTTTATGGCTCGGCGCGAAACGGCTTTCAGCGTCGCTGTCGGCAAGTGTGCATTGTCGTCCGCCGCATACACGTCTAATAAGCTACAAGCTCACCCGTTCGACACCTTCGACGATGGATAATCCACGTTTGCCGGCGGCAGCTCGACTTCCAAGAATTGCGGATCTCCATTAGACCATGCCAGAAATAAAGTGGGCGTTTCCGTTGTCGCAATCGAATACAAATCCGCGCTCACTTCTCGTGCATTCAGCATTTCGCCGAAATCCCTAAAGTCCTGATGCTGGGACGCCTTGTCGCCAAATGCCTGAACGAGCATGACTGCCGTCTGGGCATGGAATAATCTCCCCGTCAGAAGCGCGGACGCCGTCCGATGCAGCAACTGGTAGCGAATGGTGCCTCTCAGTTCGGCGATACCCAGCAGATTTTGGAGGTACTTAAGACGCGCCGATTGACCGGGAGATGCTTCTAACCGTTTGTCTTCTATGAGGGGCCCAAATTCTTCGTCGACCTTGGCTTCCACCGCGAGAACGCACAGTCCCTTGCCATTTCGGCAAATAGCCAAGACATCTGTCTTCGATGTTGTCACGCCTCCTTCAAGCTCGGTTTCCCACTCGGGAAAAGCAGCTAATAATTGTAGGTTCTCAAGCGTGTCAACGCCTGATGAATCGAGTAGCGCGACAATCTCGGGTGGTAGCGCTCCGGCAGCAGCTTCCCAAGACGCGGCAGTCGTCATTGCCGAGTGACCCATCTTCCAGTGCAATATCGGCTTGGCCAGTAAAGGTTGCCAGTCACTACCACTATGCGTCGGAATGAATAATCGCTTCACGGGTCAGTCCCTCTCGTCGCGTCAAGACCACTACTAGAAGTCACAGGGCGGCATTCGCCGAACATCCAATGACCGACATACCGACCAATTTCCTATGGCCCTCGTTTCGGCAGAGATAACGCGTTGCGCGCCCCCCACAGTTGTCAGAACGCGAGTTGTTCACGCTACCACGTGGCGTTCACCATCACAGTGCGCCACCACACCCACAATCCCATGCCGCCCTGCAGTCTCCACATGGCGCAAGTTTTCTCCGCAGGCCCAATAAAAGGACATTGAATCCGACGTTCATGAGATGCCCGGCCTCTCGTCGGCACTCACAATATGCACCACGCGATCGTCCTCCGCCCCCTGCAGCCGCCGTATGTTTTCGACGAACTCGTCGCTGAGCGGCTTACTGATGTACGCCACTCAATCAACGACGCTCTTTCTTCTGCACGAGGGCAACCAATAACCGAGATCCAGCCAGATCGACATGCGCGGCCTCACGTCGGCACTTATCATCTGATTACCCCGCGTGTTTTCCGCCCTGCGCTTCCCGCGCCTCTTTCCGCAGCACGGCGCGCGCGTCGAGACTCCACGCGTATTTGTCCTTGAGGTTTCGCGCCGCCCGCAATGCCGCGTCGTGCCATTTCATTTCGACGATGCGAATCTTGACGTCCTCACGCGCCAACGCGTGCGCCGCCCACATTGCGCGCTCTAGGCCAACGGGTAATTCAATGACTGCATCATTGAGACGCTTGAATACCGCAAGATCCGGATCTGAATTGGCCCGTACCCAGAAGATCAACGGCATAAAGGCCCGCGCTGCCTCGATAATCCCGATTTTTCCTTCGAGGACATCGCACGCGCGCGCATGGATGACACAGCAGTGCCTAATCCACTTCGACTCATTGGTAATTCCAACTGGCGGTTGCATGGTTTCCCCGGATGGCCGAATTATTATTCAGTCTGGCTCCGCCCCCTCCTGCCATTCTTCATTCACGGCCGAATCTCTATCGGCGTCCCGTCCGGGACGATTCGATACAGCTCCTCGATCTCCGGATCCGTAACCGCGACGCACCCGATCGTCCAATCCACGAGCCGATGTGCCCGACCGATCCAGCCCATGCCGTTCCGAATTCCGTGCACCATGATTTCCCCACCCGGATCATAGCCCCCCGCACGGGCCCTCGCCGCATCGGCGGCCGACGGATACGAGACATGCAAGGCCAGATGAAACGAGCTCGCTGGATTGTGGCTGTCAATGACGTAGCGTCCCTCCGGAGTTCTTCGGTCCCCTTGCCGCTCCTTCGGCCCCGACGGACCTCTTCCCAGCGATACCGGATACTCCCGCAATAACGTTCCATGCGAATACGCCTGCAAATGGTGCTGACCCATCTCGACGACCAACAGATCGGCCTTCGAATCGGCCGGCAACGGCGCCCGAGGCGCATTCGCCCAGAACGCACCCGCGGCGCCGACAACGATCAACCCCGTCGCGAGAACCGCAATCTCGCGCGATCGTCCCGTTTTCATTGGAGTTCCAGGAGGTTGCGGTCGTATTGAATCACTTGCTGATTACCACGTTGACCCTGGTGCCATGCGGCAGGTCCTTGGTCTGCTGATAGATGTCTGCGAGTAATGAATAGTGAACCGACATATCGGTCGGCTCGATATTCTCAACGCGATAGTCCCCGCCGAGAATCGGCGGGACCTTATAGCCATAGCATTGTGTCGGTGACAATTGCATCCCGGCGGCCACACACGCATCCACGAGCGAAATCGCGAGCCAATTGTTCGCGTTCCCATCGACATCCAGCAACTGCGCAAAATGTTCTCGATTGTCCGCACGCCGCGTTAATTGACCAATGCCGACATCGAGCATGTGTACCGATCCGTCATCGAGCACTATAAATGCATCCCCGAATCGATTGACGATCCACAACGTAAAGGCGCCAGGGACGAGCGTACGCCAGTCCGCGAGCAACTTGGGCCAATCCTTGCGACCCTGATCAATGACGTAATCGTGAATATTCATCGAGGCATGTTCCACGTAACCCCATCACCCACCTCCCCGTCCCGTTTGCCCCCACCTACGCATCTTCCAGTTCCGCATCCGCTTTTGCGACTTCAGCGGAATCTCCGAGCGGATCATGATACCAATCCTCGTGCGGCGAAAATTGCTTGCAAGAAAGACATTGAGTAATGATCCACTTCCAACTGCATTTCGGACACACTCCGCGAGTCTCAAAGGTATTCCAGCTCGTGCCGCATCCGCCGATCTGCACAGTGCAGACCCACCGGCTTGATGATCTCGGCTGCCACTGACACCTCGGACAAAATATCGCTGCTTTGCTCACGCCACCGTCCAGCAATGATTGCCCATACCCACCTGCCTGTTAACTCACTGCGGCTCCGCCTCCGCCAACGCCCAAGGAACCTTCTCGGCCTGAAACTCCACCTGCACGAGCGGCAATCCCTTGAGGCTCAGCAATTCGGGAGCGAACTTTCGGCAGAGCCATACCTTAAAGGCCGGCCCCATCTCCACGACGGCAAAGTGGAACCAACCTCCATACAGATGCTCCCCGGGAGCCAATCGAGCGATGTGATAAACCTCCCCATCCTTGCGAGGATCGATCCCCAACGACCCCAGAAGCCTCACAAATTCCGTCGGGTACACCCGATCTCTCACGACTCTAAAATTGCGGCATCCATTGCACGAGCACGTATCCGATCCGCCATCTTCAGCGCGCGCGTAAGCGTCCACCGTCGCCTGTCGGTCGCATGTGAATTCCCACTCACCGAAGACTGGCATCACCCCGTCTCCCTCTACCCTCCGATATCCCACTCGATCCGCTGAATAGCCCGGACATCCTCCTACTCAAACCGCGCCAGAATCTGCGCGTAACCCGCTTCCCCCACCATGTAACTGAAGATCTGCTTCATCAGGACCACATCATCGCGGGTCCACCATCGTGGCATATCGTGAAGCGCCTTTGGAATCGTCGGGATATCCTCGAAGTAACAAGTTGCCGCGCAGGTGTCAAGATCATCCGCCGCGGTTGTGCCAGGAGCGTGACGACAGCACCATCCCGCATAAGCATAAGTGTCTGCAATAAGCTGTTCATCGCCACGCTCATACGCTTGCGCGAAGTACATTTGCAAATCAATCCACAGGATGTATGGCGTATCCGCCTGCGCGATTGACTCCGCGAACTGAGGAAAGCGACGCAGCGCTTCGTCGTGCCATTCATTGCTGAGCAACCTCACGGATATCCCTAATAGCCTGAGGATTATGGATGTGCCGGGCCGCGATGGCCCGGCACATCATGTCGACACTGAGTAATGACACCACAGCTTACCTAAAAGAAATAATGTCGATCAGATCCATCGAATTCCCCGCTCTGCATGCAACAGCGCTTGAAATCTCCTCCGAGATCCGCACGGACAAGGGTCATTGCGACCGAGCTTCTCCAAGAGTTCTTTTCGTCCACCCACGACGCGATCACCACGTTTGACATGAGTTTCTGACGGGAAGCCCTTCCGACGTTTGCTACTGACCTCGAAAGCACTCGGCTTCGAGGTGCTCCTTCTTGATTCGCATGATTCACCTCCCGGCAAAGCCTCGGGGAACCCGAGGACACCCTAGTGTAAAGCGATCCACAATCGCCGTGTGTCCAGATTGCCGATTGCATGTAACCGCGCTCATGCCTGCTAGGATAACTGCGCACCCACCAACCGAGCGCGGTCATGCCCACTTATCAAGAGTTACCTCATGTAATCGCGTTCTTGCTGTTATTGGCCCGGTTGGGCGATATCGGCTCGACGTATCTGATAAGCCCCACGCTGAAGCTGGAGACCAATCCGATTGTCAGACGTTTTCGCTGGCCATTCGCCGCAGCGACGGTCCTGGCCGCCGCTCTGGCATATTACTCATTGCCCGTCGGCGTTGCTTTCCTGATCGGTTCGCTGCTCGTATGCGCCGCCAATTGTTCAAGAGTTTGGCTCGTTAGAACGCTGGGGGAATCCGAGTATCACTTGTTATTGATTCGAGTCGCCCGGCGCGCCGCCGTCGGACTGTCCGTCGTGGTTTGCCATAGGCATCTTTGGTTACGCGATAGTTATCGGGTTATATGGGTCCTTGGCTTTTCTTCGCTATCGCAAGGAGGGCCTCGCGATGGGAGATCATGCGAGTGAACTAGCGTCATAGTCACTGGTAACTACGATTGCGAAATGAATCTGGCGCTTCCCGTCTACCTCGGCTGCCAACAGCCTTCGTTGAGCCGTTCCGCGACATCCGCCCTTGATTGCCCGCTATGGCCCGATACGGCAGCGAACCTGAGTGCCACGCCTGGACCGACTGGCGAGTAATATGAGCTATACGCATATCGGCCCGACTCATGGACGTCGATCGCGTCGCGTCCGCGGCTCGGAGTGAGAGCACATTGGCCGGGG
>OCTA010006288.1_pt1 | contig 10145 bp, 8 predicted proteins | sample 1538991 | NCBI WGS metagenome assembly OCTA01 (sample SAMEA3539302, study PRJEB22396) | soil metagenome | biome: tundra; feature: field; material: soil | place: USA | collected 2010-05 | depth 0.15 m | reverse complement strand
AATTCGCCCGCCGCGTATTTTTCCCCACGGTGGCGGAGCCACTCGCGGGGTTGGGAGCCGGCCCCGCGTACAACGTAAGGATTGTGACGCGCAGGGTTAATTCCGCGTCGAAAAGGCACTCCGAGGCAGACGCTCGGATTGCATCATGGACGGTTACGACACTCGCCGTAACCCGGGCTATTCCGACTCCGAGCTCACGTACATCGTGCGCAATACGCTTGGGCTGGAAGACCGGGCTCGAAGGTGGGCGCGTGCCGCTCGTCGGCAGCGGTCGTGTGTCCCCCACAACCGCTGCGCGACCGCTGCCAATAAGAGTCTCACTTCACGCTGCCGAAGGAGGTCAGTATTTTCGCCGAGAGCGACCCGGAGGACGCCAAGTCCGCGATGTACGCCGCGGCTCAAAAATTCCCTGGACGCGATATACGGAGACAAGCGCTACACCGCCGTCGCCATTCACCCGCGGAACGAAGACGGACAAATCCACAGTCGCGCACGTTCTCGTCGGAAACCTCGCCGAGGATCGGGCGATCGCCAAACTTCGGAGCCTCAACAGCGGTGGCGGAACCACGGGGCATCGCTAGCTCACCCAGCTAAAGACCACGTGGAAGGAGGGACTGGACCGAGAATTTCGTGAACGGTTCGGCCTCACGATCGGCCGAGGGCACGCGCCTCGAAACGCTCAGCCGCGAGCTGGCGTCAGCTCGGGAAGGACGTAGCCCCTTGGTGCGCAATCCAGGATAAATCCGGCGCGCTGGTACGGCGCCAGCTCCGCATCGGCGCTTTGAAGGACCGAATATTCGAAGTGGCCCGGCCGGCGGGGCGCGGACGGCTGGGACCGCGAGACATTCCAGAAGCTCTTCCCCGAGCAGGAGCGCTTCCTCGTCGGCTATGAAAAGCGGGTCGAGACCTTGAAGGCGGTTTGGAGACGTTCACCGCCGAGGGTCGTCTTGCACCGGAATTCCGGATGCACGTCGCCATCCGCCACGGAATTAATACGCCCGAGCTGCAGCGGCTTTGGCTCGATGTCGCCAACCAGGCCGCGCGCGGCGCGCGCGCCACGACCCAGACCCGCCAGGTACCCCATTGAGGAAGCCACCGTCCGGCTTGAACGTCCGGAGCAGGCAGGGGTCGGACAGGCGTCGTTGCCTCAGGGGAAATCGCGCTCGGCGACGCGACCGCGGCGCGGACGATGTACGAAAAAAGTACGGAGCGCTGCGCAATCTTGGCGGGCGGAAGCCAAGCAGCTGCGCTCCTGGGTCGGCCGCGTGGGGCAGCGCGCCACCAACAGGATCGGTGACCTTCGGCTCGCGCCACAGGCCAGTCGGGCTTTTTATAGGCGCTTCCGTCCTTGGCGACGGCTAGAGGTCGATGCGGCAGAGCTTGACGAGACCTCCGCTCGGGCGCGCTTCCTAACGCCCACAAATCGGGGTACGGTCTACCAAGTTTAATCGAGTGTTGATTCCAATTTAGGGAGAGCCAGATGTTAAGGAAGGTCGGGGTACCGCTAATGTTCCTGTCGCTGGGCGTGTTCTCGGCGGGTATTTCGTCGATTGGCTGCGGGAGCAGCAATACCAGCACCGACGCTGGCACCGGCGGCGCGGGCGGTCGGGGCGGCGCCGGCGGTACGGCAGCTGGCGGCCACGGCGGTACCGCAGCTGGCGGCGCGGGAGGTACGACAGCTGGCGGCCACGGCGGTACGGCGGCTGGCGGCGCGGGCGGCACGGCGGCTGGCGGCGCAGGGGGGGGTGAAGGTGGTGCCGGTGGCGGTGCGGCTGGTGCAGCCGGTGGCGCAGCCGGACACGGCGGCGCCGGAGGCGCCGGCGGTGCAGCTGGTGCGACGGCTGGCGCGGGTGGCGGTGCAGCTGGGCACGGCGGTGCAGGCGGTGCTGCCGCAGGCGCCGGCGGCGGTGCAGCTGGCGTCGGCGGCCAAGGCGGCGCTGGTGGTGCCGCAGGCGCGGGTGGCGGACCCGTCGCGGGAAGCGGCGGCAGCGGCGGCGCCCCCCCGGGGACTTGCGTACCGACCGGTAGCATGGCGACGCCTCGCCTCGGTTGGGGCGCTGGTACGATCTCTCTCGAGGACGGTAGGATCCTGGTCGCAGGCGGCGTCGATACGAATGCGGGCCATGTGTTGGCGGCTGCGGAGCTCTACGACCCGGTATCTGGCCTGTTCTCGGCGGCTGGGCAGATGTCGAACCCGCGCGCCCGCTTTGCGGTGACGATGCTCGCGAACGGGAAAATCCTCGCCGTGGGAGGCGTGGACGACAGCGGGACGCCGGTGGCGAGCGCCGATATCTACGATCCAGGCACCAACGCCTGGTCAGCGACGGGTGGCATCTCGGTCGCCAAGGCCGATATTGCTGCCGTGACCTTGGCGGACGGTCGTGTCCTCGTGCCCGGCGGTTCCCATTCGGTTAGCGGATACAACAAGAGCAGCGGCGTCCTAACCGACAGCACCTGGGAGAATACGGCGGATATCTACAACCCGGCTTCTGGCACGTTCGTGCCCACTGGCAACTTGACGGTCGCGCATAGCCTCGGCGCCGGTAACGGAGCCGCCGTGCTGCCCACGGGCGATGTATTCGTCGTCGGTGGGATTGGGGTCGCGACGGCCGATCTCTATCACACAGCGGCGTTCGACGGAGGCGTTGCCGGCACGTTCTCTTCCATCGGTACAATCCCGCAGGGAATCCAAGGGGTCGACCTAGCTGTGAATATCGCGGGGGGGAAGGTCTTTACTATGAACTTGCTGGATCTCGCCGGCAGCAACTCGACGACCGCCGGTAACGCCGCCCTCTACGATCCGTCCAGTAACAGCTTTGGCGCGGCGCCGAGCTCCCCAATCGGCGCGACCAGCGCGGCCGTACTACTTCGAAACGGCGACGTGTTCTGCGTCGGGGGCGAATCGTCCGGCGCGCCCACGAACCAGACGACTACGTATAAGGCAGCAAGCAGCGCCTGGCGGATGTCTGCCAACACGACCGTCATCCGTCACGCACCGGCCCTGGCCAACCTTCCAAACGGCAGTGTCCTCGTCGTCGGCGGCTGCACGACCAATACATGCGGTGCCAGCGTGCTGGCCAGCGCCGAGATATGCAACCCATAGCCCGAACGAGCGCCGCGAACGGACATCAGGTCGAGGGATAGAAAAGGAAGCGCTGCTTTCGGTCGCGGTCGGGACGGCCCTTCATCCCATCGGGTTCGGGCCGCCCCCCACAGCGAACCGCTGCATCGCCCAGCGCAACACGGCGCGCCCCGCCCGTTCGCCGTCGGAGGCGCCGGATCTGGGGTAGGTCGAGGAGCGCGGGCATTGGTCCGAAGGGATCTTATGGGCCAAAACCCCGTTTATTCCGCCTATTCCCGCACCGCCCGGCTTCGAGGCGTCGTCCAGATGGACGGCCCTGGGGGGCCAATCGGGATGCACACCAACGACGGTCGGCCGATCCGCTCGGCGGGAGGCGCTCGGCGCTGATCTTCACGCATTCCCTGTGGGGACTCCGTCTGGTAAGAAGAGTCGATCATGATCCGCACGATGATGGCCTCATTCTCCTTCATCGTTTGCCTTACACCGGCCGTGGTCGTCGCTCAAGCCGTCGGCGCCCCGTCGGCGACTGACGGGCAGACGCGAGCCATGGCCGCGAGGGCGGCGGCGAGAAAGGCCGAGCTCTTGGCGGAACTACCTTCCGTAGAAAAGGTCAAAGAGGACATGAAGGATGCTGGGGAACCCGACACCGATGCGCGGATCATGACCGCCCTTCACTGGCTCGCGATCATCTCGGAGCGCCTCGAGGGCAGCAGCCGGGCGAAGGCGTCCGTGTACGCGCAAGCTCGCGAGCGATATGCTGCAAAACATCCTAATCGCTGCGCGGACGAGGCTGGCTGCGATCCCGACGCCGAGGGAGCCTTTTCGCGCTTCTATCGTTGCCGTTCAGCCTACGAGACCTCGCCGGAGTTCCTTCGGTCGATCATCGACGCATTCATTCCGGATTCGCAGTACCTGCTTTCCGAGCTGGGAATCAGTGACCAGCAATGGCTGCGCGCGCTCGCCCTCCGCGTGGGGCTAGGCGAGGAGGTCTCTACGCCGACGCTGGAGTGCTCGGGCACCGGCCAACTGGTCAAGGTTGGTCCTCGAAGCAGTGAGAGATCTTCCTCTCCGGCCGCCACCGAGGATGGGTTGGATACGAAAGCCCAGGAACGCAGGAAGGCCAGATTTGCGGCAGATGCCCCGGCGATCGCGCTCGCCCTGACGGATGGAAAGCGGGCGAAGAAAGCGCACATCGACACGGTCTACGGAGTCCCCCTCGGAACCTCGCTCGCCTTGCCTGATTGCGAAGCTGTCGGACACCGTGAGAGGAGCTTGTCCGAATCGTTAGTCGCGGGTCTGGAGTCTTCGATCCTCGGCAGCACCCAAGTGCAGGGAACCGTAATGGTATCACCCGAAAACTGCCTCCTAGTCGACAGCGACGGCTCGACGACCGTTGTTTGGGCCAAGGGAGGTCTTCCGACCTGGGCAACCTCCGTCAGCACAGTTGTGAAGGGCGACGTGCTCGTCTCGGTACGGATCGAATTTGATTCCGTATTTCAACCGCCTTCTTACCACGTCCTATACGGGCCTACATCCGTTGTTGCTCAGAATGAGGCCTCCGAGGCCTACTACGAGGCGGCCTGGAAACACGGACCCGACAACGTCGCCTCGGCACAGAAGGCGCTTCGCAACAAGTACGGGCCGCCCGATCGTCCCATCAAAAAGAGCAAGCATCGCTATTACAAGGATGGGCCCGGACAGCAAGTAGAGGAACCCGAGTGGCACCGTGATGGCTTACACGTCAAATACACTGCCGATCAGTACGAGGACAACGTTGTGATCGAACTCGAATCGTTCTTCAATTCTCGAAGCGAGGCCGGGAGCCGGGGGAAAGCTGCAGAGCCCCAACTCTGAAGATCCGGGCGTGATCTGCCTGGCGTTCTGGGACCAGATGGAGACCGAAAAGTCCCAAGTCGACCTTTAGTAAGTATGCTGGCGAGAGCGGTTGCACTCGTGAAGTGCACCTAGACCGCTTGTATGTTGACGCGATCGATCCGGTGTGATCAAACATTGGAATGGCAGATCACTCGATCGATCTACGAAGGCGGTTGGTAGAGGCGTACCGGTCGAAGAAGAGCGGCACGTATGCCGTTACGGCCGCTTTGTTCGGAGTCGGAGAGGCGACAGTGAGTCGCTTGCTGCGGCGGTTCCGAGAGACCGGGGACGTCCAGTACAAGCCGAAGGGCGGGAACAACCCACGGCGGGTGGACCTGGTTTGGCTGCGCAACCACTTGGCGGAGAATCCGGATGCCCGGCTGGTCGACCGAATCGAGGCGTGGAAGGTGCACAGCGGAAAAGGCGTGAGCGTGGGAGCGATGTATCTGGCGGTCCGCGCCTGCGGATGGACTCACAAAAACAACGGTGGTCGCCCGAGAGCAAGACCGCTCGGACGTCCAAGCCAAGCGCGCGACATTCATCGCCTCGCAGGCCGGCCTCGACGCGACAAAGCTGATCTTCTTAGACGAGTCGGGATTTCGACTCGGCTCACCGCCGAACTACGGATGGGCGCCACTGGGAGAAAAAGCTCCCGGCAAGGCCACCTGCGGCGACTGGTGCACGATGACGATGATCGGCGCGGTCGCTCTTGATGGATGGCGCGGCTTCATCACCATCGACGCTGCGACGGACGGCGATGTGTTTCTCGCTTACGTCAGGCAGGAGCTCGTCCCGCAGCTACGGCCTTCCTAACCTACGACGAGATCAACGAGCACATGCCGGAGGGCATTCGGTCCTCCCATCTGATGGAGGACTGGCTGTCGGCGCTCTCGGGCGCGGGCATCGAGATCGTCGACTCGTCGTCGAAGATCAAGGTCGCCGAGAAAGGTGCGGGCCAGGCCACGTCCGAAGACGAGGAAGACGAGAAGGGCGCGGCGAAGAAGGAAGAGGCCGAAGAGGAAGAGGACGCCGGCGACTATTTCACGACCGCCGATCCGGTGCGCACCTACCTGCGCAAGATGGGGTCGGTCTCGCTACTCACGCGCGAGGGCGAGGTCGAGATCTCCAAGCGCATGGAGGAAGGCCAGCGGCGCGTCCTGCAGGTGGTGCTGAACTCCTCGGTCGCGATTGAGGAGATTCTCAACCTGGGCGACAAGCTGCGTAAGCAGAAGATCCGCGTCCAAGAGGTCGTCAAGGATGCCGACGAGGAGGATGCCGCGTTCAACGAGCAGTGGCACGTCGAGCGTGTCTGCAAGGTCATAGACAAGGTCCGCCGGCTCTGGGAAGAGCACGAGATGGTCGGCGGGAAGTTGGACGCGAAGGTCTCGGAGGCCGCCAAGAAGAAGTGCCGAAACCAGAACGTCGAGTTCAAGCAGGAGATCCTGGAGGCTCTCCAGGACCTGCGACTCAACAAGAAGCAGATCGACGAGATCGTCCTCAAGCTCAAGGACTTCGTCGAGCGCATCGAGCAAGCAAATCGAGAGATCATCGCCTGCGAGCACAGGTCGGGCCTGTCTTTGAAGGAATTCCGCAAGACGCTCCTCGAGATCCGCTCGTCGCCCTTGAGACAGAGGGCGGTCGCCAAAAAACTTGGCATTCGCCCTGTCGAGGTCGAGGAGATGTCGAGGGTCATCGCCACCGCGCAGAAGAAGATCAAGAAGGTCGAGGAAGAGGCCAAGCTGGCGGAACGCGTTCTTCGCGAGACGGTGCACGAGATCCAGGACGGCGAGCGCATGGCCGAGATGGCCAAGGCGGAACTGATCGAGGCCAACCTGCGCCTGGTGGTCGATCGCGAAGAAGTACACGAACCGCGGGTTGCAGTTCCTGGACCTCATCCAGGAAGGCAACCTCGGCCTCATGAAGGCCGTCGACAAGTTCGACTACAAGCGCGGCTACAAGTTCTCCACATACGCGACGTGGTGGATCCGCCAGGCCATCACGCGCGCCATCGCAGACCTGGCCCGTACGATCCGAATTCCGGTCCACATGATCGAGACGATGCACAAGGTCAAATGCACCAGAGCCTCCCTGGCGCAAGAATTGGGACGCGAACCGACGCCCGACGAGATCGCCGCGAAAATGGAGCTTCCGGCGGACAAGGTCCGGAAGATCCTGAAACTCGCGAAGGAGCCGATCTCGCTGGATACGCCCATTGGCGACGAAGAGGACTCGCACCCCGGCGACTTCGTAGAGGACAAGAGCGTGATCTCGCCCGCCGACGCGGTCATCTCCATGAACCTGGCCGAGCAGACGCGGAAGTTGCTGGGGACGCTGACGCCGCGCGAGGAGAAGGTGCTGCGCATGCGCTTCGGCATCGGCGAGAAGTCGGACCAGACTCTGGAAGAAGTGGGTCAGAATTTCGCGGTCACCCGCGAGCGCATCCGGCAGATCGAGGCCAAGGCGCTACGGAAGCTCCAACATCCTTCGCGTAGCAAGGCGCTCAAGGCGTTCATGGAAAGCTAGGTTTTCTGTTCGCGCACCAAATAGTAGAGATCAGGATCAACCAACCGAGACAAAAGCGAAAGAGTCGTCTCCACCAGGGGACCTTGACATCGCACACCCCGCGGACAGACCTGTGCCGAGCCGCGTGGCCTACCGCCCAGCGCTCACGGCGGCTCGCCCGTCCACGGGCCGATTCCACTTGCTCCACCGATCCCCAATCAGACCGCGTCGTGTCCCGACAATCGATCGGGGCAAAGGTGAATGAAGCTGAGAGCTTGTCGGTAAACAGGGCCGCGCTTTACAGACGCGATCTCGACGCGTAGAAGGGGCGAATGGGACGGAAGGGGTCCCCCCGCAACTCGCACACGAACCGGCCCATATCCGACCAAAAAAGCGAATCGTTCCCAACGCAAGTGCCTAAACCTGCTGACGTTTCGCCTATCGAGGGAACGATTGCATGATCTAACTACTTGGTTTTATTCGCTTCACCCCGAAATCGCACTCAGGAGGCCGACGGTTCGATCCCACGATTTTCATTCGGTTTTCGGTCGGCTTCGGTCTCAAGGAAGGGTTAGGGAACGATTGGGGAGCGTATCGAGTCGGCCTGGGGCCCGCCTGGCCGCGCATCTCGAGACGGGAGGACCGTTTCTGCTGGGCGAGCGTCTCTCGGTCGCCGACTTCCTCACGACCATGTTGATGCGCTGGTCCCGCAACATGCCCCGACCCACCGACACCTGGCCGGCCTTGAACGCCCACGCGCAACGGATGAAGGGCGTCGTTTAAGGAGACCTAGTCCTTCGGCCCAGGCGTAGTGCCTGGGCGATATCGGAAGACGCGGCGGGCGTCGGCCGTGTTGAATCGCCACTTGATCCTCCTGCGCGCGCGGTCGGCGGCCTTGTTCCACAGATGCGTGCGGTACTTGAGTTCGCAGAGGGTCGCAATTCGATCGCGGCCCATGCACTCGCGTGACCAGAGGCTGACCTCAATCTCGGCGGGATTGAGCCAACTGCCGTGCTTCGGCGTGTGATGGATGGTGAAGCGGCGCCAAAGACGGCGCCCTTCGGCGGCGCCGTACGCATCAGTCAGGGACTCGAGGCGGTGGGTGTTGAGGTTGTCGAGGATGACGTGGATCCTTCGCGCGTTCGGGTACGCGTCGCTGATCCGCTTCATCGCGGCGGCGAAGCGCCGAGCCTTTCGGTTTGCCGTGGCATGAGTGAGGTGGTGGCCGGTCTTGGGCGCGACAATGCAGAAGATGTTGGCGGTCCCGCGGCGGACGTACTCGTAGTCGCGCTGCGCAATCCGTCCCGGAGCCATCGGTCGGCCGTTGCGCTCGGTCGCATGCAGCTGGACGGGTCGTTCGTCCAGGGCCACTACGGGTTCCTTCTCACTCGCTGGCTTCTCCATCAGGTTCAGCACGTCTTCCATCCGTTCGACGTACTCGCGGTTCAGTTCGGGCACGCACCACATTTTTTCCCGCCACGGCTTCAGCTCGTGACGACTCAGTAGCCGGCGGATCGTTTCCTTCCCTACCGAGGCGACGATGCCTCGTCGCTCCACCTCCCGAGCCAGCAGCACGACTGACCAGCGCGATCGGCCCGGCGGTGGTGGACTGCAGGCGATCGCCACGACCGCTGCTTCACTGCGGGCGTCGAACTTCGGAAGCGGCTTCGGGCGGGGATCCTCGCTCAGGGCCACTTCAAGGCCGCGCTGCAGATAACGTCGACCGACACGCCGAACCTCGCGCGGGAAGGTCCCGGTGGCGTCAGCCGTGTCCTGCATCGTCCAGCCCTTGTCGAGGAGCTCGAGGGTCCGGATTCGCCGCCACCGTCGGATCGACAGGCGCTTTCGTCCAGCCCTCATCGCCGCCAACGCCCGACGCTCGTCCTCCTTCAGACTCACCCCTGGGAATCGCTCAACCGTCTGCTTCTTCGGCTGCTTCACATATCGCTAAAGATCATTCCTCGATCCAAGACGCAAGTCTGGCGCACCTCCCTCGTTTCCCGCCGGAGGCGCCACCCACGATCACGCGGGCGCCGGGTTGATTTCGGAAGTTCGCTCGCACCAGGAGGACTCAGCCTCGATGCCGAACCGTTCCAGTCCGGGAATACAGACATTCAGCATGGTCTCTTGGAACGTCGACGAAAGCTCTGTCAGATCGGGAAGACCAATGGCGCTCTCCGCTTCGGTGGGAGTCCGTGCGTCGGGAGGATTTGCTCCCATGTATTGCTCCAACATCGCGAACGCGTGACGGAGATAGTGGGCGAGCGAACGCCTCACCTCAGGTCGACCGTCGAGCCATTCCAGGCGCGTCTCTAGGTAGTGGAAGCCGAACTGAGCGTGCAGTCGTTCATCTGCCGCAAGTTGACGGAAGATCTCACGTATAAAGGGATCGCGCACCTCCCCCAACCGTTTGGCGAGTCGCGCGGCATTGACAGTCTCCCCCAGACAGCAGCAATAGATAACGTTGCGCAGGAGGCTCTCTTCGAGGCTACAGTTGGGATGCGTCACAAGCCGCTTTACGGGCGGCGCTGGAATCCGCGCTTCGGCGCCCAACGCTTCGATCACTCTCGCGCAGATCTCGGCGTGATGGAGTTCATCCTGGCCCATCCTCAACACCACCACCTGCACGTCCAGCGGCGCGGAGGCGAATGAAGGACTTTTCAAACTCGCGCGGAAATTCGGCCAT